>Ga0207701_10005140_pt1 | contig 13162 bp, 9 predicted proteins | sample KBSSwiSSwithPhiX_FD_184294 | JGI IMG/M metagenome (GOLD analysis project Ga0207701, IMG submission 184294) | Switchgrass rhizosphere bulk soil microbial communities from Kellogg Biological Station, Michigan, USA, with PhiX - S5 (SPAdes) (version 2) | ecosystem: Environmental > Terrestrial > Soil...
GAGCGGGTGTTGCGCGAGGCCGGCCACCAGGTCCTGTCGGCGGGCGGCGGCATCGAGGCCCTGGCGCGCTCGCGCGCCCACGAGGGGACGATCCACCTGCTGGTCAGCGACGTGGTGATGCCCGACCTGGGCGGCGCCGAGCTGGCCAAGCGGGTGATCGCCGAGCGTCCCGGCCTGCGGGTGCTGTTCGTGTCGGGCTACATCCCCGAGGGCAACTTGCTGCCCGATGTGCCCAACCAGGTGGTCGAGTACATCGCCAAGCCGGTGACCTCCGAGCGGCTGCAGCGCAAGGTCGCGGCGCTGCTCGACCCGCTGTTGCAGTCGGCGGGCGCGCAGGCGGCTTCCCGGAGCCATCCCCCGAAGACGCTGTAGCGGCGGCCGGCGCGTCGCCCTCTTGGCGTCGTCGAGATTGGCGCCCGGGATGGTGTATCTTCGCCCGCAGACCAAGCCATGGGCGAACCAGTTCCTCTGCTCATCCTGACCGGGTTTCTCGGCGCCGGAAAGACCACGCTGCTCAACCGGGTGCTGGGCGCGGCCCAGAGTCGGCGCATCGGCGTGATCATCAATGAGCTCGGCCGCATCGACATCGACACCCGGCTGATCAAGTCGCGCTCGGGCGACGTGATGGAGCTGGTGGGCGGCTGCGTTTGCCACGAGGTGCGCGTGCAGTCCGAGCTGTGGGCCGGCGTCGCCGAGGTGGTCGCGCGCTCGCAGCCGGAGATCGTGATCCTGGAGACCACCGGCATCGCCGAGCCCTGGGCCATCCTGGACGGCCTGGACGCGCTTCCGCGCCGCACGGCGCCGGTCACCGCGGCCGGCGTGGTGTGCGTGGTCGACGCCGAGTCGGGCGTGCGCCAGATCGAGCGCCACGAGGAGGCGCGTGCCCAGGTCGAGGCCGCCGATCGGATCCTGCTGTCCAAGCTGGACCTGGCCGGCGCCGAACAGGTGGTGGCCCTGCACCGGCTGCTGGCGTTGCGCAACCGCGACGCGGAACGCGCCGGCTTTCCGGCGACGCCCGAGGGCACGGCGGCGCTGGTGCCCTGGCTTCTCGACGTGAGCGGGCGCGCGGCGGGCGCGCGCGGGCGGGGCGGGCGCCCGGACGCGGACGGGCAGCCGCACGCGCAGCCCCACGACCACGCTCACCAGCTGGTGGCGGCTGCCTTCGCCGACGAGCTGCCGTTGCTGGCCGAGCCGCTGTTGCAGATCTGCGAGCGGCTGGGCGCCGCGCTGGTGCGCGCCAAGGGCTTCGTCCACATCGCGGGCGATCCGCGGCGCGCCTTCCTGGAGCGCGCGGGCGCTCACACCACCCTGACCTACGGCGAGCCCTGGGGCCAGGACCGCCCGCGCACCGAGGTGGTCTTCATCGGCGAGGGCTTCGACGAGGCGACCATCCACCGTCAGCTGTGGGCCTGCCGGGCCGGCGGATAGCTGGACAGCGCGGATCGGCCCGCGGGCTACTGCCGATTGCGGTACAGCGCCACCAGCGCCGCGCCGATCGCCTGTGACAGCTCGCCCAGCGTCGACGGCAGGATGGTGATCCGCTCGCGCTGGACTGGCCACAGGTGCGGGCGCGCGGTGTCGCGGACGATGCGCAGGTAGCGATCGCGGAACGCCTCGCTGGTGCTCTCGGGGTCCATCAGGCCGCCGCCGATCACCACGTACTGTGGGTCCAGGGCCAGGCACAGGTTGGCGATGTGCAGGCCCAGCGCCTTGGCCTGGAAATCGAACAGCTCGACGGCCAGCGCGTCGCCCTGCTGGGCCAGGCCGCGCAGGCTCAGCGCTTTTTCGCGCGGGGTCTTGTTCGCGCTGGCCAGCGGGTGCTGGGGACGGTCGGCCAGCTTCTCGGCCAGCAGGTACGGCAGCCCCGACAGCGTGGTGTAAAGCTCGACGCAGCCCCAGGTCCGGCCGCAGCCGCAGGGGTAGGGCTTGGCGCCCAGCAGCTGCAGCGGCGCCGCCATGTGGGCGGTCTCCATGCCGGCCAGGGTGTCGCCCTGCAGGGGAAGGCCGGTGGCGTCGATGTAGGCCGATCCCAGCCCCGACCCGGGCGCCAGCATCAGCACGCCGGCCGGGCTCGCGCCGCGCACCCGCTGCGCTTCGCCCACGCCGCCGAAGGCGCCATCGTTGCCGACCACCAGCGGCACCGCGCGCCCGGCCTTCTGGGCCAGCGCCTGGCTGTACGCGGTGTAAAAGTCCCAGCCGTCGAACGACGCCGGCAGGTTGGCCGAGTGCGCCAGCACGCCGTAGCGCTGGTAGGGCCCGGGGATCGCCAGTCCGACGCTGCTCACCTGGTCCCAGGTGAGGCCGTTCTCGCCCAGAAAACCGCTGACCGCCGCGACCCAGCCGGTGACCACCGCCGAGGGTCCGTCCTGCGAGCTGGTCGGGTGCTGGTGCAGCTTGGTCGAGATGGTGGTGCCGTCGGCCCATACCCCGCCCACCTTGGACATGGTCGCGCCGCAGTCGGTACCGATGAAGACCTGCTGGATGCTCATGGGCGCGCAGCATAGGACGGATCCGATCCGCCCGGAAAGGCCTGGCGACGGTTATCTGCGGTTCGGTCGCCGGGGGCGGGCCGGCCAGCTCAGGGCGGGGAGCTGCACAGCCCCTCGGGCGGCAGGCCATCGTCGCGGCACAGGCACAGGCGCTGGCAGGGGTGCGCGCCGAACGGCGAGGCGGCGCGGCAGGTGAAGCCCTGCCGGCAGCGCGCGCCCGCCGCCGGCGCCAGGTTGACACAGTCGTCGTCGCTGCCGCAGGCGGCGGTACACAGCGGCCCGCCGCCGCCGACCTGCAAGCAGATCCGGCTCTCGCACTCCAGCGCGGGGATCGAGATGGTGACCTCCTGGCTGCCCTCCTGGCCGCCTTGGGGGCTGCCCGCGGTGCAGGCGTTGCCGATCGCGGCCGGTCGGGCGCAGCCGGCCAGCAGCGATCCTGCGAGCAGGAGAATCAGCGAGAGCGGGGTGGTGCTGACGGGCGAGCGGGTCCAGGGCATGGGCGCCTCCGAGCACCCTGGTTGCAACCCACGCGCCGCGCCGGCACCGGCGCAATTCCGCGGATTCCGCCCGGCGCGGCCAACCCGGTTGGCTCATGAGGAAACCCGATTGCCGACGCTGCATTTAGCCCGACGCACGCCCGGAGAGTCGTTAAAGTGAGGTGCCATGGCGACTTCCTCCAGCTCGTCGGCAGCCCCGTCCACCTCCGCGGCGCGCGTCGAGGCGCTGCGCGCGCGCGGCGTGAGCATCCTTGACCCTGGCCAGGTGTTCATCGACGAGGACGTCGACCCCGCGCGCGTCGACCCGGCGGTGACCCTGTACCCCGGCACCCGGCTGCACGGCCGGCGCACCTTCCTGGCCGCCGGGGCCGCCGTCGGCGTCGAGGGACCGGCCACGCTGGTCGACTGCGTGCTGGGCGAGGGGGCTTCGATCGCCAGCGGCTTCGCCAAGGGCGCGGTCCTGCTGCGCGCCGCCAAGCTGGGCGCCAACGCTCACGTGCGCGAAGGGACCATCCTGGAAGAAGAGGCGTCGACGGCGCACGCCGTGGGCCTGAAGCAGACCATCCTGCTCAGCTTCGTGACCCTGGGCAGCCTGATCAACTTCTGTGACGTCTTGATGGCGGGCGGGACCGCGCGCGACGATCACTCCGAGGTGGGCAGCGGCTTCATCCATTTCAACTTCACGCCCTGGGGCCGCGCTGGGGACAAGGCGACGCCGTCGCTGATCGGGGACGCGGCCGCCGGGGTCTTCCTGCGCCAGCGCCGCATCTTCCTGGGCGGGCAGTCGGGGCTGGTCGGTCCGCGCTCGGTCGGCTACGGCAGCATGACCGGCGCCGGGCAGGTGGTGCGCCGCGACGTGCTCGCGGGCCAGCTCTCGATCCAGGTCGCGCGCGCCGTCGACGAGCCGTTGCAGCGCCCGCTGGACGCGCGGGTGCGCCCGGTGGCCGAGAAGAACGTCGCCTACATCGCGCAGCTACGCGCGCTGGAAGCCTTCTACACCCAGGTCCGGCTGGCGCGCGCCCGCCGCGCCGGCCGCGCCGACCTGGTGGTTGTCTACCAGGAGGCGCTGGTCAACCTGGGCGTCTGCGTCACCGAACGGGTCGCCCGCCTGAAGTCGTTCCTGCGCGAGCACGGCGGCGCGCCGCTGCCCGATCCGCCGCCGCTGACCGACACGCCCGAATCTCCGCTGGCGCTCGAGGGTACCGCGGGCGAGACCGACCACGTGAAGTGGATCAAGGCGCTGGCCGACGCCGACGTGGCGCGCGCCCAGGCCTGGCTGGAGTCGGTGGCGCAAGGCGTGCGCAGCCGCATGCTGTCGGCCTAGCGGCGCCGGCCACAAAAAGAAAACGCCCGGATTGACCGTGGTCAATCCGGGCGTCAGCGATGCGCTATCGGGTCTTACTGAGCGGCTTCCTGCGAGCAGGCGCCGTTGGCCACCGACGCGACGCCGGGGGCCGCCAGTGGCAGCGACAGGTCACACATCCAGTCCGGGCTGGGCGCGTCGCCGGTCAGGGTCTCCAGGAACGCGACCAGGTCGTCGATCTCGGTGTCGCTCAGGCCGAGCGGACGCAAGCGCGCCGACTTGGTGCCGACGTACCCGGTCGAGGCGCCGCCGTTGTTGTAGTGCATGACCACCTCGCGCAGGGTGTTGAGCGCGCCGGTGTGGAAGTACGGCGCGGTCGCGGCGACGTTGAGCAGCATCGGCGTGCGGAACGACCCCTCGAGCGAATCGTCGTACTTGGTGCAGATCCCGGTGGCCATGTTGGCCGCGATGCAGGTGTCCAGGCGGGGATCGGCCGGCTTGGCGGCGACCGGCGGGGTCTTGGTGTCATCCCCGGGCGCGCCCGGGTAGAACAGCGCCTGGCACGAGGCGGTGACGTCGGCGATGTCCGTGCTGCGGGTGGTGCAGGTGGCGGCGTCGATGTCCTCGAGGTGCTTGCGGCCCATGGTCGGGTTGTCGCTGGCGTACTGGCCGGCGCCGCCGAAGATCGGGACCTGGTTGATCAGGTCCGGGATCATGTCGTTGGTGCGCAGCTGCATCAGCTGGTTGTTGACGCCGCCGACCATCACGCCGCCGCGGCCGCGATCCGGGGTGGCCGGGGTGTTGGAGCCGGGCGGGAACACGGCGTACTGGGGCACGCCGATGTTGTGGTACTGGTTGTCGGTCAGCGCCGGGCCGTTGTGGCAATCGATGCACGAGGCCTTGCCGATGAACAGGCGCAGGCCGTTCTTGGCGCGCTCGCTGATGGCCGACGCATCCTGGTCGCGCACGTAGCGCTCGAAGGGAGCGTTGGGCGTGGTCAGCATGCGCGGGTGGGCCTCGAACAAGATGCCCATGTTGCCCTTGAAGTCGTAAATGAACTTCCGATCCTCGGGCAGCATCTTCTCGAACGCGCCGTCAGCTGACATCGTGGTCTTGCCGTTGACGGTGGCCGCCGCCTTGGGGTTGCCGGTCACCGGGAACCGCAGGGGGTCCGCGATCGCGTCCGGCATCGGCCCGCCCCGGTCACTGAACAGCGTGTTGTACTGGTCCTTGTAGTACTTGTAGATGAACTGGACCTGGGCCAGCGTGGTCGAGTTGCCGCCCATGGCGCCGGTGCCGTGCTCGCGGAGCGAGTCGAAGCGGCCGGTCCAGAGGATCGACGAGAGATAGCCATTGTTGACCATCGTCGGGGTGTTGTGGCTCAGGAACGAGCGACCGTGTGAGAGCGGATAGCCCGTCCGCGCATCGACCAGGTAGGTCGAGCCGTGGCAGGTGGCGCAGCTGACCTTGCCGGTCTCGCCCGGAATGACCTTGGGCTTCATGGTGACCGGATCGATGACCGGCTGGCCGGTCGTCGCATCGATGACCGCCACCGGACCCTTGCCCGACGGGCCGTCGGCGGTGATCGCCTCGGCGCCGCGCTTGTCGAAGAAGATACGCTGGCCGAACTTCGCCATGGCGTGGTCCTCACCCATGGCGTCGAACGGATTCGGCGGCGCCTTCTCCGACATCGGAGCGATCGCCGTGACTCGGTTCCAGTCCTCATTGCTGAAACCATCCATCTTGTTGCCGCCGCAGCCGCCGACGACCGGCAGCAGCGCCGCCAACGCGAGCGCGGAATCCAACCAGATATTCCTCTTGGACAACATTCTTTCCTCCATCATTGCTTCCGTTACGCCGTCTCGAAACCCACCGGACGGTGCCGAAGCGCCACCCGCCTTACAGTTATCGGCCGAGGTTCATTTCAATTTAGAGCGCTTGTAAAGTGTGTTTTAGCTTTCTATTCCTAGCGGCAGAGTAAAAAGGGGAGAGCTGAACCACAGTCGGATGCCCACCAGTAACGAAAACAGCCGCCGGGTATTCCCCGGCGGCTGTGTAATTACACTGTGACCCTTAGAGGGTCCCGGACCGGCGCGCGCTCAGAAGGCCAGAACCAGCGCGCTGGTGAAGATGTTGTTCTCGAACTGGGCAATTCCGCCGTACTCGTGGTTCCACAGGTATTCCGCTTTCAGCACAATGTGGGGGCTGAACACCACCCGGACGGCGCCGGTGACTCGCTCCTCCTTGGTGAGATAAACCCGGTTCAACCCCAGCGCGACCAAGGCGTCGCGGCGCTCCCCGCGCAGCATGAATCCCAGCCATCCAGTGACCATGGCGTCGATCTCCACGTAACCGGATGTGTGCAGATCGAGGTGCCAGGCGCAGCTGGTTGGATCCGCCCGGCAGGGAGCATCGGTCGCGTCCCCGGGCGCGTGCCCCCGGATCGCCTGCGCCTTGATCATGAGATTTGCCGAGAGGTACTGCAGATCAAGGCCGGCAAACCAGGTGTTCCCGCTGGTGTCGCTGGCCCAGTCCTGCGGCCCGTACTCGCCCGAGGCGCCCAGCTCCAGATGGTGGCCGCTCAGCACTCCGGCGAAGTCGCCGATCGGGATGTTCAGCGCCAGGCGCCCGTTCAGGGTCTTGCCGTTGTTCTTGTCGATCTCGGACTGGAAGTGAAACTGCTCGGTCCCTGAGGTGTTGTTGGTCACCGAGGCCGCGACGATGATCCAGTCCTGCAGCAGCTTGCTGCGCACCTTGACGCCCAGCTGCGGGCCCGAGGTGTAGCGCTGGATCAAGGACGGGGTGATCCCGAAGCGCTGGTCCGACTTGCGATCTTTGTACTCGATGCCGAACACCGGCAGGATCTTGCCGGCCCAGACCGAGGTGTTGCCGTCATCGGTGACCACGTACTCCATCTCGGCGATGTCCATGTCGATGAAGTCGCCCATCGCGAAGTCTGTGCCCGAACGGGGCACGAAGTTCACGCTGGTGCGCAGGATGGCCCGATCGGTCAGCGCGTAGCCGACCCGCAGATTGAACTCGTTGAGGATGAACCCGGCCGCGCCGTTGGAGTGGATGCTGTCGAAGCGGGGCCGGATCAGACCGGCGGCTTGCCCCAGGTCGGCGACCTCGCCGCGGCTGTTGACCGCGGTGGACAGGATGTCGCCCAGGAAGGTCCAGCCGTACCCCTGGTCGTGGAACTGGGGAAATTGCCGCTGTCCCAGGTCCTCGACGTAGCCCCGTCCGTTGTTGCCGAACGGAATGAAGCCGCCGAAGTCGACGTAGCCGTTGATGGTCAGCGCCGACCACGCCTTCTTGGCCTGCAGCTCTTGCATCTCCCGCAGGCGGTCGGTCAGCTCCTGCATCTGCGCCTGCACGGGATCGTCTGGCGGCGGCGGCGGCTCCTCGACGTCGCCACCGGGCAGGCTCGGGGGTTCGGGGCTTTGTTCCGCCGACGCGGGAGCGGCGGAGAGACATAGCGGCGCAGCGAGCGCCAGCGCGGCCGATAGTGGATGAAACAAAAAGAACTGCTGAAGCTTTGGTCCCTGCGTCAGGATTTTGCCCATTCGAACCCTTTCCTCCTTCAAGAACGACGAACGACCGAGAGAACCGTTTTTGCCCTAGCGAGCCGGACGCTGAATCCCTTGCCGGCGGTCATTGCCCGCCCGCACCAGCTCCATGGTGACGTCCTGCAGGTTGAAGAAGATGGCCGGCTCGTGCAGCCCCGGTTCGTCGTGAAACGAAAAGGGCCCTTCGGGCCAGCTCAGGATTTCGGACAAGGCCACGTGAATCCGGCGGGACAGCAGCTGCGCGAGCGGGCGGCCTTCGATCACCCGGTGCTGGACCAGCAGCGTCCCCAGGGACTCCGCCGATTCGCGATCGCGGTGGCCGGTCCGCGCCAGCAGCGACTCGAGGTTCGACTTGCTGATCAACTTGGCTTCGATCAGCGCCTGGTCGAACCGCTTGGTGCCGGTCGCGGCCGCGCTGCTGATCTGGCCGCGGAACAGGCGAACCTCGCCCGCTCCGCGCGGCGAAGACAGCGCCAGCGTCCCCGAGCGCCCCTGCAGGCGCAGGAACTCCAGCACCTCGAGCAGTGAGACCGAGGACAGGTTACCCGCCACCGTGGCCCCCGGGCCCGCGGTCTCGACGGTCGCTTGCGTGCCGCCCGTGGCCGAGCCGGTCGGGGCTGGCGCGAACAGCCGCTCCAGCGCGGCCTGGATCTCGCGATCGTTCTGGTCCAGCGCGGCCGCGCGCAGGAGGGCGCGCCGAGCGCCGGCCCGATCGCCGAGCGCATCGAGCGTCAGCCCCAGGTTCAGCGGGCCCACCACCTGGTCGGGGGCCAGCTGTTCGCTGGTGGCGAAGGCCTGCGCCGCCTCTTTCCAGCGCCCGGCCTTCTGGTGGCACAGCCCCAGCGCGCAGTGGACCTGCGCCGAGCGCGGGTCGAGGCTCAAGGCTTTCGAGATGGTGGCCAGCGCGTCGTCGACCCGACCCGCGGTCAGCTGCGCCAGCCCGAGATCCGCGTAGGCCGGTCCGACGTCCTTGCGGCGCTTGGCGACCTCTTTCAACACGTCGATCGCCTCGTTGTGCCGGCCCAGGCTGGACAGGGTGATGCCCAGCGTGGTCAGCACCTGAAAGTCCTCGCCACGGGTCAGGGTCGCGATCCGGCGCAGGCAGCGCACGACACCGCGGCCGTCGCCCAGCCGCTCCAGCACGGCGCCCAGCCGCTGAGTGGCCTCGAGGTGATAGCTGTCGACGGCCAGCACCAGCGCCAGGTGATCGGCGGCGTCGACCAGCATCCCCATCTGTTCGTACGCCGTGGCGGCCAGCAGATGTCCGTCGACCGAGCGCGGGTCGCCGCGCAGCACCCGACCGAGAATGCCGATCGCTTCGCTGGCGCGCCCCGAGGCGACCAGGATCTGGGCCAGCGTGAGGTACGCGTCGGCGCGCGCGGGATCGTGCTCGCACGCCGCGCGCACGATCTGCTCGGCCTCGATGAGCTGTCCGGCGGCCAGCAGCGCGGTCGCCGCGCTCAGCGTGCGATCGATCTCCAGCGGCGCCAGCTGCGCCGAGCGGAGCAGCGCCTGAGTTCCCTCGGCGACGTCGCCCGCCTCCAGCGCCTTGAAGCCGAGGGCATACCAGCCCTGGGCGTCGGCCGGTGAGCGATTGACCACCTCTCTGAGCTTGTTGAGTGGTCCCTTCATCACTGGCCCGTGTCGACTTTATCGCTTCGCCCGGATCGAAAACAAGAATTTACCGCTCGGGTTCTCTCGGATTGCCCTTGGATTGCCCGTTTATTTGCAGGCCGACAATGTCTCCACTGGGTTTCGAAACCGGGGTCATTGGGACCGCGGCCGACGTCATTGCTCAATCTGTGCGGCGCCGTTTTCGACCTCTTCGCGCTGGTCGTCCTCGTCTTGGTCCCAGTCTTGGTCCTCGTCGCTGTGCGCGTGTTTTCTGTTCACGCTGATTCACGTGTCGTCCTTGCGGTGTCGGCGTGGTCTGGCGCTCGCACCCTAGCGCACTCGCCATACCAAATTCGGATCTCTACTCGTATGCCCGCTTACCGAACACCTTCCGCGCGACCGGCGACTCGCGCGCGCGAAGGACGCGCGAAGGACACGCGAAGGACACGCGACAACGCTCTCGCACACACGCGCTCGCTCGCTGGTCATTCACGCGCGCGGCCCAAAAACTGGCAAATCCGCGCAGAAAAGCGCAATGACTCTTGTGAGCAAGAAAGCGCTCGCTGTATATTGACGAGCCGGAGACTCAGGTTCATGTCTCATCAGACGCCCCAGACGCCGCAAGAGCAGATGAGCAGTCGAACCGGTCAGGGTGAGCTTTTCGGGCGCTATCGGTTGCGTGGAATCCTGGGCCAGGGCGGGATGGGCCGCCTCTACGTCGCCGAGCAGGTGGGGATCGAGGGCTTCAGCAAGGTCGTCGCCCTCAAACGAATTCTCCCTCATCTGGCCGATAGCCAGCATTTTCGCGCGATGTTTCTCAATGAAGCGCGCGTGGCCGCCCGCCTCGAGCATCCCAATATCGTTGCCACGTTCGAGCTTGGCGAGGTCGACGGCAATTACTTCATCAGCATGGAGTATCTGTCCGGCGAGGACCTGGCGGCGACGCTCACGCGCTGCCAGTCAGCTGGACCGATGCCAATCGAGATCGCCGCCGCGCTCGCGCAACAGAGCGCCAACGGCCTGCATTACGCGCACGAAATGCGCGATCCCAGCGGCAAAGCCCTGGAATTGGTTCATCGCGACGTCAGCCCGTTGAACATCTTCGTTACCTATTACGGGATGGTGAAGCTCCTGGATTTCGGAATCGTCAAAGGTGTGACAGATCCCTCCAGGACCGTACCAGGTGTGTTCAAGGGGAAATATGCCTACTGTGCCCCCGAGCAGCTGGACGGCGGACTGGTCACCCGGCAAACCGACATCTTCTGTCTGGGCATCGTGCTGTGGGAGTGCCTGACCGGCCGGCGGCTATTCTTGCGCGACACCGACGCCCAGACCATCGACGCGGTCCGCGGCTACGAGATCGAGCCCCCGAGCGCGCTACGCAAGGGAATCCCGCGCGAGCTGGACCAGATCGTGTTGCAGGCGCTGTCCCGGCAGCGGGTGGTTCGCTTCGGCACCGCGCACGCATTCTCTGAAGCGCTGGATCGTTTTCTCGCCAAGCGCGAGGAACGGCCGACCTCGAAGAGCATCGGCCTGTGGCTGGAGTCCGTGTTCGGTGCTCAGCGCGCCACCTTGAAGAAGGCGATCGCCCAAGGCAGTGAGGTCGAGGCAGCGCTCAACCTGCTGCCGACCCTGGAGGGCGAGCGCGTCGCCACCGGAGAGAGCCCGGGCAGCGCTCCCGGCGCCCGCTCGTCGGCCCTGCCGCGCATGCCCTGGTCCAGCAAGCTGACCAACAGCGGCGCGCCCGAATCCAAGGTGCTGCCGTTTGGTTCGACCGCCTCGCCCGTGTCGGTCATCCAGAGCAACCTCGCGGCGGCCAGTCGCGGCGCGCTGCCCCCGACCGCCACGCCGCTGAACATGTCGGCGGTGTCCGGCGCCCACGTCATTCCGCCGCGGCGGCCGAGCTCGCTCAAGCAGGGGGTGGTGGCCGCGTTGCTGGCGGCCATCGTGGTGGTCGCCGCCGCCCTGATGATCACCCGGTCGCGCGCCAAGCCAGAGGCGCAGGCGCCGGTCGAGGTCACCACCACGGTGGCGTCGCTGACGCTCAACAGTGATCCCCCGGGCGCCCAGATCTTCATCGACGGCGACCCAAGTGGATTGACCACGCCGTCGACGCTGACCGGCCTGCGCGCCGGGCGCGCGCTGGAGATTCGCCTCGGCAAGGACGGCTTCCGGTCGATCACCGAAAAGGTCGAGCTCAAGCCGGGCGAGAGCCGCTCGCGATCGTTCCGCCTGGTGGCCGACGAGGGCTCGCTCGCCTTCGAGGGGCTGCCGGCGCAAGCGATGATCTACGTCGACGACAAGCTGGCGGAGGGACGCGGTCCCTTGACCCTGGCGCTCGGCGAGCACCGTGTTCGCGTCGAGACCGGGTCGGGCGTGTTCTGGTCGCAGACGGTGAACGTCGCGGCCGGCCAGCAGACCATCAACGTCGGAAGCCAAAGAAGGGGTGCGAAGACCCGATGAGCTACTCTCGTTACGAGCCGATGGCTCCGTTGTCGGGCGCGTCGAGCGCGCCCGCGTCACGCCGCTGGGCGGCGCTGCTGGCCGGTACGGCGCTGCTGGGGCTGGCGCTGGCGGCGTCCTGGATCAGCCAGCGCCTCATTGAACGGTTTCTCTCGCAGCTGGACGTCGATGGTGTGCAGACCGCGCGCAAGGTGTTCGAGCGCGCGCTGGAGGAGCAACGCGCGCAGGCCCAGTCTCAGGTCGGCGTCCTGGCCGAGGACACCCGGATTCGTTCCACGACGATGATGGCGAACCCCGACGAGGCGACGATGCGCGACGTGCTGAAGGATCTGATGGCGACGTCGGGGGCCGGGTTGATGGCGGTGCTGGACGTCAACGGCAAGGTGCGTGCGGTGACCGGGCTCGAGGGACTGCGCGACGTCGACCTGGGCTCGTCGTCGGTGGTGAAGGCGGCGGTGCAACGCCCGAGCGCCTATATCTGGACCTTCCCGCAGCAAGTTCTGGCCGTGGGCGTCGCCCCGATCCGCTCGCAGGACCAGGTCAACGCCTTCCTGGTGATGGGCTTCGAGGCGGCCAAGCCCTCGCTGGCCGCGATCCGCACCTCGCTGGGCGTCTCCGGCGCGGTGTTGCTGGGCGACAAGATCGTGGCCAGCGGCACCGACGACCCCGCGGCGCTGGAGGCGTTGCGCGCCGCCAGCGGGGGCGACGGCGATCGCGATCTGACCCTGCGCGGCGGCGAGCGGATGTTCTTCGGCCGGGTCTCGCGCGTCAACGAGTCGGTCGCCGCGGCGAAGATCGCCCTGGTCGTTCCGCAGCACCATCAAGAGGAACGTATTTATCCACTCAAGCTGGTGATTTGGACGCCGTCCGTGGCGGCGGCCTTGATTTTGGCCCTGACAATAGTGGTCTCTCGAAGAGACGGAAAGGCATCGTGACGAACTTCAAGAGGTGCGCAACCAGAGGGTCGCTCGGCATTCTCATTTCGGGCGCGGCGGCGGTGGCTGCTTTGCTGGCCGCCGGGCCGGTCGCCAGTGCCCAGGAGGGTGACGGCGGCGAGGTCGATGAGCTGCGCAAGCAAGTGCGCTCGCTCGAGGCGCAGGTCCAGGCGCTGCGCGCGGTGATCAACGACTCGATCGACGCCAACCGGCAGCAGATCGCCAGCATGAATCGCGCGCTCAAGGGCGGTTCGGGGGGCGCCATCGAGGCCCCGGCGGTGGCGGCGCGGCC
>Ga0207701_10005141_pt1 | contig 13160 bp, 12 predicted proteins | sample KBSSwiSSwithPhiX_FD_184294 | JGI IMG/M metagenome (GOLD analysis project Ga0207701, IMG submission 184294) | Switchgrass rhizosphere bulk soil microbial communities from Kellogg Biological Station, Michigan, USA, with PhiX - S5 (SPAdes) (version 2) | ecosystem: Environmental > Terrestrial >...
ACCGTACGATCCCGAGCCGGCACGTGGGAACTCGGTGATCACCCGGTTCACGAGGAAAAAAATGCGCGCAGCCTGCTGGTACTTTGCACAGCAGGTCTCGGGGCGAGGAAGGTGAGGCGACTGGTACTGTCGAACGGTTCGGAAGCCGTGATCGCTTAGATCAGGCCTTCGCGAACGGCGAATTGCACGAGGGCGGCGGTCGAATTGACACGCAAGTGTTCCATCATGCGGTACTTGTGGAACGCGACTGTGCGCGGTGACACATGCAGAATCGCCGCGGCCTGCTTCATCGAATTACCTTCGGCGAGCAGCTGCAGCACCTCGCGCTGACGCGGCGTCAACTGGTAGATCGGCTTCCGCGCTTCATGCGGCTGAACGAATGAACCCACGAGGTCACGAGTGAGTAACGGCGTAATGTAGTACCGCTGGTTCATCACCTCACCCACGGCCGACGGCAGTTCAGAGGCCGCGGATCGCTTCAGCAAGTACCCCGAGGCTCCAAGGCGGAACGCCTCCGCCGCAACATCCGGATCCTCGTTCATCGTCAGGAAAATGATGCGGGTCGAGGGCAGCAGCCGGCGGAGCTCGCGGGCGGCGTCGAGCCCGTTCAGCCTGGGCATGGAGATATCGAGCACCGCCACGTCCGGACGCAATCGACCCACGTCACGGAGAAATTCGTGCGGATCGTCGTAGGTGCCGACCACCTCGCATTCCGGCTCGAGCAGTCGACGGAACGCTTCGTTCAGCAGCGTGTGATCGTCCACGATCACGACGCGTGGCGCGGCCATGGATTACCTTCGAATTAAGTGGAACGGCGTCCGGTGCCCGCCCGGGTAAAAACCCGTCCGTCCGTGGTGAGCACACCCCTGGTGACCAGCGTGTCGAGTATACGTCGGCAGCGGGAGCGCTCGACAGCAAAGAGCCTGGACGCCTCGCCCACCGTGATTACCAGGTCGGGCATCTCGTGAAACTCTGCACTAAGGCGCAGGATCAGGTCGGAATCCGTGTCGGACCCTCCGGGCCCGACGCCGCATGGGACGACCGTGGTGACGATCATCGGGAAGTCCTCTCGAAGGGCGATTCGCTCGACGCCTCAGCGCCGGCGGCCGCCGCCGCCCCGGAACCCGCCGCCGCCACTGGGCCTGAAGCTGCCCGCGCGCGACCCGCCTCCACCGCCGCCGAAGGTTGAGGCATCGCGGGCACGTTGCCCGCCGTCCCGCCGCGCGTTGAAATCACTATTGAGTTGTCCGACCGTCGCCGAATCCGGACGGGACAAACTGCCGTCCTGGACTCGGTCCCGCCCTCCTGAGGTTCCCACCGCCGACCGATCCATGCTGTTCCAGGAACCGTTGTCGTACTTCTGCCAGGAGTCGCCCTGCTTGCGGTACACATTGCCGTCACGTCCGGCAAACACACCTTCACCACTCGAGGCGACAACACCGCCGTCGGCACCGCGCCGTGTGACCACGCCGCCTTCGTCGGTGCGCGTGACGCGAGTGGTAGCGCCCGTCCTGTTGCTGGTGGCTCGCGCCGTCGCCGCCCACTCATCGCCGCGACGGACACCCGTCGCACCCCAGCTGCCATAGACGCTGGCCCCCTGCCGCGTCGCGCCATACGCGCCCGTTCGCGGGTTATACGCACCTGCGACACCGCGGGCGCCCGCCGGCCCATAGGCAACCGCTCCGCGTGAGTAGGTACCGGTTCGCGCGTTGTAGCGCGCACCGATTCCCGCGCCACCGTAGGGACCGTACGCTGTTGCCGCGCGACCGAAGGATCCGGTCCACGGGTTGTACCAGGACCCATATCCGTAGGTTGGAAACCTGGGGAAGTAGGCCGGATAGAAGCCGCCGTAGCCGACGTAAGGCGGGTAGTACCACCCCGTTCCGTAGACAGCACAACCCCACGCGGTCATGACTCCCAGGTAGCCGGCGGCCGCGGCGTACTCGACCCACTCGTCGTCCTGACTTTCGACCGTGACGTAGGTGACGTGGTTCAGCGGATCGCTGATCGGTATCTGGTAAATCTCGGAAGGAATCGAGCCGGTCACCTGCCACGGACCTTCCGCCGCATTCGCGACGAACCAGACTCCCTGGTAGCAGAGGTAGTAGCGATCGCCGACCCGAATGACGTCCTTGTCGGTGTTGACCGCACGAGACACCGTCGTCGTTGACACAGGGGTGAATTGCGGCGTGCCCTGGTAACTGACGTCGGGCGCCTGCACGTCCTTCCGGCTCACGCGTGCGGTCTGCGGAATCTCTGCAAGGAGAACGGCTTCTGCGGCCTGCGGCGTACCCGGCACGGAGGCAAGCACACGCGATCGCTCGTGCTCCAGAGGAATCCGCCGGAAGTCGTCGGGCAGCATGGTCGTCGCGAAGGTCCACGGACCGTCGAAGCCCGGCGACGAGAACCAGCGTCCAGCCACGAGGTAATACACCGGTCCGTTCGCTCCGAGGCGGAAGACGTCGGCGTCCGTATTGCGCAGCCAGAGAAGCTTCGTCCCGGGGACGGCCTGGTACTGCGGCATGCCCTTCACGAGGATCAATTCGGCCGGCGTCGTGCTGACGAAAACCTTTGGAACGGCGGAGGTGCCACGCGCCGGAATTGCCTCGCGCACATCCTTCCAGTTCTCGTCAGCCGGCAACCGGCCGAAGCTGTCGGGCAGCGTGCGCGCGATCGTCCATGGCCCTTTGATCGACGGCGCCTGCAGCCACTGTTTGTCGTTGCGGAGAAAGAGCGTCTTCGACGGCGGATACTCGAAGAGGTCCCAGTTGGTGTTGACCGCGAAGCGCAGCTCGTTGTTCTGGATCGGGCTCCAGATCGGGTCGCCGTCAAGGTTCACCATCACTGCCGGCGCCGCACTGTAGAAGATGGTCGGCGGATCGGCCTTGATGCCGGCGGTGTTCTTTGGGTTGATGCTGCTGGTGTTGACGTACTCGAGCACGCGATCGAGCGCGATCACACGCTCGCCCAGCGGCATGTTCGCTTTCAGGGCGGCGACGGCGGCGCCGGCCTGCTCCTTCGTCGACTGCGGAAAGTTCGATTCGAGAATACGGAAGGAGGAGAAGTCGACGAGACGTTGTTCGAGCGAGACGCGGGTGTCGGCCTCGGCCTTGATGGTGCCGAGCAGCGGCTTGTCGGCGCCAGGCGCCGTATAGGCCATCGCCGTGTACAGGGTCAGGAGTTTCTGCTGCGGCCAGTTGACGACCTGCGGCTCATAGACGATGACCACCGACTGATCGGAGCCGACGTAGCGCCGCGGCCACTGGCCATCAGCGGGAGCAGCCGGAGCGCCTGCCGCGGGTTTTGCCGCGGGTGTCTGCATGCGATTCGCGGAGGTGCCGATCGGCATCGCCAGCATCGAACCGATCGCCGCCCACGCGGCCGCCTGACGGCCGCGCCGACTCCACCTGCGCATGGGCATGCTCCTTTCCATCGCAGGCAGTGTGGGGCCGCCGCCGGGCTCGTTCTATGCGAAAGCGGCAGACGCAAAAACCGGAACTGCATAGAGGCGGTTCGAGCCGGACGCTACCGTGATCGCGTCGCGCATGAAGTCCGCGTGGTACGCGCAGCGGCGAAGGAGTCCGGTATGAAATCAGTCCTGTTCGGCGCGTGTGCCGCGATCGTGATCGCCGCCGCGCCGGCGCATGCGCAGAGCGACAAGCCGGTTCACTTCATTATCGGCGGGGGCATGACGACGCCGAACGGCCCGGTGGCCGATCGATTCAACACCGGCGGTGCGTTCACGATTGGACTGACGTTCGAGAAGACCTCGCCCTTCGGCCTGCAGGTGGAGTACGGGTTCAGCAAGATGAACGGCCCTGAGCGGCGCATTCCGCTGATGATCAACCCGCTGGTCACTCCCACCGGCACCGCGTTGATCCAGTCGAATCACCGGGTGCACTACGTCACCGCCAACGGCATGCTGCACGGTGAGGGTCGACACCGTTTTAATCCATACGGAGTCGCAGGCGGCGGCATCTACCACCGCTCGGTCAACCTCACCACTCCGGACGTGGGGTTCACGACCTACTGCGATCCGTTCTGGTACATCTGTTATCCGGAGCCGGTCGAAGTCAACCGTGTGATCGGCGATCGCTCTTCATGGGACCCCGGAGTGAACGCCGGCGGTGGCGTCGCGATCCGGCTCGGCCGCGCTGCGGCGTTTTTCATCGAGGCCCGCTGGCACTTTGTGTGGGGGCCGACGTTTACGGATCTGAACGGCGACGAGCAGCGCGCGAACGGACGTTATTTCCCCGTCGAGTTCGGCTTCAAATTCTGAACGGGGAGATTGCGTGCAGAATGCGGGTCCGCTCCCTCTACCGACCCTTCTGATGTGTTAACTGTCTATTGACGGCATGCCCGCAACAAAAAAGGCCCAGACGTCCAATGCGACTCCGGCGCCGCAGCCGTCTCCGACGGCCCTGGTGACGGATGCCCTGCCCTGGCTGGACCTGCTTGACGTGCTGCCAGTTCCGCTCTGGATCATCGGGCCACAAGCCGACCTCTGGTTTGGCAATCGCGCCTGGCACGCGGTGACCTCGGCGGCTTCGAATCCGGTCTCGCCGAGCAGCATCGACTGGCTGCAGGTGCTGCACGAAGAGGATCGGCACCGAGCGGTGACGGCCTTCCACTCGGCCGCAGCCTTCCGACGAGGCGTCGAAGTCAACGTGCGTCTGCGGGTGGACGATAGCTTTCGGTCCTGGTCGTTCGTCGGCCATCCGTACTGCTCGCAGGACGGCGAAGTGGAGATGTTCGTCGGGGCCGCCCACGATACGACTGCGGCCGAGGATGCGCAGCGACGATTGCGGGAACTCGGCACGCGGCTGGTCGCTGCGCAGGAGTCGGAACGTGCCCGCATTGCGCGCGATCTGCACGATGACATCGCACAGCGGATCGCGCTGCTGACCGTCAAACTCGCCTCCGCCACCAAGACGCGACCGTTCTCGGCGGCGCTCGCCCGCCGCACGCTCACCGAGGCGCGCGACATGCTGCATGACCTGACCAGGGGCATTCACCTCCTGTCCTGCGAGCTGCACCCACCGAAGCTGACGATGCGAGGGCTCGGACTCACGCTCAAGCCGTTGTGCGATGAGATTGCGGCCAGCAGCGGTATCACGGTGCAGTTCACTGAAGACGCAGCGCCGGTGGAGGTATCCGAAGACACCGCGTTGTGTGTATTCCGCGTGATGCAGGAAGCGCTGCAGAACGCGGTCAAACACAGCGGTGGCCGCCGGATCGACGTACGCCTCCGGCTCGATGCCTCCTCCGTCACGCTCTGGGTGTCGGACGACGGCACCGGATTCGACCCTTCCACGGTGCGCAGCATGGGTCTCGGCCTGATGACTATGCGCGAGCGTGTCGAGCTGAGCGGCGGTCGCCTCCGCATCATCAGCGAACCGGCGTGCGGCACGGTGGTCGAAGCGATCGTGCCCACCAGGTCCTCCCTTCCCGCCTCCTAGCCCTCCACTCCGCGACAGGATACGGTGATGGCCGCACGGCCTCTCGTGTGCGCAACCAACCGCAACCGGCGCGCGCGCCTGTTTTCGCCACATTCGTGAGCGGCACACCCGTTGCCATAACCCGGCCCATGCTGGAGTTCCAACGGCCGTCACCACCGCTGTCCGACGGTATGCCGCCACGAGCGATCACCACTTCCGACCTGCCGCGAGTCCCGGTCCGCCTGCTCGGTCGGACGCGACGGGTCGCCAGCGCGCTCGGACTGGGGCTCGCCGGACTCGGACGCCCGATGTACATGGCGCTCGGTCGTGACGAGCAGTTCGGCCCCGATCGATCCGTGACGGCGATGCGGCAACGGTGTCGATCACTGCTCGACGCCGCCTACGACGCGGGCATTCGCTACTTCGACACGGCCCGATCGTACGGCCTTGCCGAACCGTTTCTTCGCGCGTGGTGCGACGAGCACGGACTGCCCACGAGCTGCCTCACCGTCGCGTCCAAGTGGGGCTATATCTATACCGGGGCATGGCAAACTGACGCACCGCGTCACGAAGTCAAGCGGCTCACGATCGACACCCTGCAGTGGCAGGCCGCCGAGAGCGCAGCGATCCTCGGCTCGTGGCTGGCGATCTATCAGATTCATTCGGCGACCATCGGCAGCGGCGTACTCAACGACCGCGACGTGCTGCGTGAACTCTCCCGGCTGCGTACGACTGGCGTCGTCATCGGCATCACGGTCACGGGCGCGAATCAGGCGGACGCAATCCGACGCTCGCTCGAGATCACGGTCGACGGCGTGCCGCTGTTCGACACGGTACAGGCGACCTGGAACCTCCTCGAGCCGTCCGCAGGCCCGGCCCTGGCGGATGCCAGTGCCACCGGCTGCGCCGTCATTGTCAAGGAAGTGCTCGCCAATGGACGCCTCACGAGCCAGTTCGGAGGGAAACAGATTCAACGGCTCGCCGCGCACGCGCGCACCCGCGGAGTGACGGTCGAGACCCTGGCCATCGCCGCGGCACTTCGCCAGCCGTGGGCGACGGTCGTCCTCTCCGGCGCCGTCACCCCCGAGCAGTTACGCGATCAGATCGCCGCCTTCGACGTCCTCACGGATGATGAGCCATCTGTGCGAGCACAGCCGCCCGAGCGCTACTGGCACGCACGCAGCACGATCGCGTGGCAATAACCGTCAGTGCGTCTTCGTGTGGCGCACCGTCCAGCCATGACCTTGCCGCCACCGATCGAATGCGTGAATACCGGCGGCCATCATCATGATGACCATGAACGCGAACGCGGCTCCCGCAACGATGAATGCCGCCACCAAGGGACCATAGAAGACGACGAGCACGAGCACCACAACCGCCGCGCCCACGATACCGATGTTCAACATCCGATCCATAAGGGCTCCGTACGTGGCGTTGGTGCAAACACGCTGCCCCGCAGCGTGAAGCGCTGAAAGACGACGCCGTTACCGGACGACGTCCGCCTACCGGTGACGGCCGTCACCGCATGTCGTCATGATGCGCGGAGCCCGACGGCAAACAACGCCGGTTCACACCACTTTCAGAACGGCCGCGTGTGGCATGAGTGGTGCGCTGATCGACACCCGGAGGCGCAATGCCTGTGGTCCCGTTGATCGAACCTGTCGTTATCGCCGCCGCCGCACGCGAGTTGCTCGTCCTGGCGACTGCGGCTGTCCTTGGCGCTGCGCTCGGGGTCGTGCGGCCCGTGCGGCGCGCGATCGTCCCGCGCTCGGCACACGTCGTTCAGGCACAGATACTCCTGTCGATCGTCGGTGCGCTGATCATCATCGTGGTCGGCGAGAACCTGGCGCGCGCGTTCGCCATCGTCGGCGCGGCCGGTCTCATCCGCTATCGGGCGCGGATCCGCGATCCCAAGGATGCCGGTGTCATGCTCGTCGCTCTCGCCATGGGTCTGACCGTCGGCGCGGGAATGTACGGACTCGCGATCGGTTCGTGTGCGTTCGTGATCGCCGTCCTCTGGGTGCTCGAGTCGATCGAACCACCTGCGCGCTCACGGTTTGAGCTCACCATCGGCGGCAAGGACGCCGACCGGTTGAAGCCGGTGATCGAACACGCGCTCGGACGCCAGGGCGTGACCTACGTGCTGCTCGGCTCGTCGCAGCACGAGCTGCACTATGAAGTCACGGTGCCCTTCCACGAGCAGATCCGTCGCCTCACCAAGCTGATTCGCGGGATCGCCGGCCGTCGGGGCACCTCCGTGGAGTGGGATATCAAGAAGCAGAAGCTGGTGAAGCCGTGAACGACCGGAACTAGGAGGTCGCGATGTTGGGCTACCTCGTCCTCGCGCTTTCGCTGGCGGGCGGCATGTCAGCCGAGAAATGCGACGTGCCTTCTCCCGTCACCGGCCACATGACACTCTCTCCGGCCGACGCGGAAGCCATTGCGGAGTTCAACGCGCACATCCGCGAGTACTGCCTGATGCGGGAGGCGATTGGAATGCCCTCCGAGCGGATTTTCAGTGATCCCAGGGACATCCAGATCGTGCGCAAGACACTGCGCGACGCTATCCGTGAGCGCAGGCCGCTTGCGCGGCAGGGCGACATCTTCACCGCTGGCCCGGTCGCAGCAATCCGGCACATCGTCGCCGCAACTGCGGCGGCGAATGGACTCGATCTGAAGCACGTGAAAAATGCTCTCCGCGCCGACCGCCTGCCCGGCGCACGACCGCCAGAAGTCAATGAGACGTACGACTGGCGACTCGGTGCATGGATGTGGCCGGCGCTGCTGCTCGAGCTTCCACCGTTGCCGGAGGATGTGCAGTATCGAATCGTTGACGACGACCTCGTGCTGATAGACATTCGCGCCGATCTCGTCCTCGACATTCTCGACGACGCGCTGGAGGCTGACGAGGACTGATGCCGTGGCCCTACAAACGCTTGATGACATGAGTCGCACGCTGATCGACCTTCGCACCGAGATGCTCGGCGCGGAGGCCGAGGGCGGGTTGATGGACCTGCCGGCACAGACACACGCCAGCGCACGCAACCTGCTGCACTACCTTGCGCTGCGACGGCACGACCTGCGTGGGCTGCAGCGTCAGCTCGACTCGCTCGGCCTCTCGTCGCTTGAGGGGGCAGAGGCGAGAGCGCTGGAAAATGTCGAGGCCGTGATTGGGATCCTGCGACGCCTCGAGGCCGCGCTGCCCGCGTCCCTTCCCCCGCCGAACGTCGGGCGCGCGCTGCTGGATGCCCACACCGACGCGTTGTTCGGACCGGCGCCGCCGGGCCGCACGGTCCGCATCATGGTGACCATGCCGACCGAGGCCGCTTACGACTACACGCTGGTCCGCAATCTGCTGACGTCGGGCATGGACTGCATGCGGATCAATTGCGCCCACGACGATCCTGACGTGTGGGAACGCACGCTTCGCCACCTCCGACGCGCGTCCGATGACATCCGCCGACCGTGCCGCACAGTCATGGACCTCGCCGGCCCGAAGTTGCGCACGGGCGGCATTGAGAGCGGCCCCCGCGTCGTACGCTGGCGGCCCGACCGGGACGCCTTCGGCCAGGTTACTGCGCCCGCGCGGATCTGGCTGACACCGGCAGAACACCCGCGAGCGCCGACCGAGCCCGCGGCTGCGACGCTCCCGGTTCGCGGCTCATGGGTGGCGCAGCTGACCGTCGGGGATCGCATCACACTGTTTGATGCGCGCGATGCGAAACGTGAGTTGACGGTGACGGCGCTCGACGCCGGCGGCGCATGGGCGGAGGCGGATCAGACCGCTTACGTCGTGCCTGGTACCACGCTCGTCCGTGAGCGGCGCTGCGCCAGTCATCAGCGTCGGACGCACGTGGAGGATCTACCGGCTACAGAGCAGGTCATCCAGCTGTCGGCCGGCGATACGCTGATCCTGACGAAGGACCCGGCGCACGGCCGCCCTGCCGCGCGCGACCAGCAGGGCAACGTCCTGGCGCCGGCGCGAATCGGCGTGACGCTGCCGGAGATTCTCGACGACGTCAAACCCGGCGAGGCAGTGTGGTTCGACGACGGCAGGATCGGCGGAGTGATTCGGCACGTCGGCTCCGCCGATGTGGAAGTGTCGATCACACATGCGAACAGCGCCGGGCTGACGCTTGGCGCTGATAAGGGCATCAACCTGCCGGACAGCACGCTGCGCATACCACCGATGTCGTCCAAGGATCAGGACGATCTCCGCTTCATCGCGGCACGAGCCGACATCGTCGGCTATTCGTTTGTGCGCACCGCTGAAGAGGTGCGCATGCTGCAGGAGCAATTGGGCACACTCGGCCGGCCCGAGCTTCCGCTGATCCTCAAGATCGAGACCCGCCGCGCATTCGAGCAGCTGCCATCCCTGTTGATGGCGGTCATGCATAGCACCGCCGCCGGTGTGATGATCGCGAGGGGCGACCTGGCTGTCGAGTGCGGGTTCGAACGGCTCGCAGAGGTGCAGGAAGAGATCCTCTGGATGGCGGAGGCGTCGCATGTGCCGGTCATCTGGGCAACTCAGGTGCTCGAGTCGCTGGCGAAGCGCGGCATCCCCTCGCGCGCTGAGATCACAGATGCGGCAATGGGAGAACGGGCCGAGTGCGTGATGCTCAACAAGGGCGCGCATATTCTCGACGCCGTTCATGCGCTCGCGACGATCCTCGCCCGCATGCAGGTGCACCAGCAGAAGAAGAGCGCGATGCTCTGTCAGTCGCGGCTCGCGGACCGGTTTTTCAGCCAGCCTCGAACGGAGTAGCCGTCGCCGGTCGCGATGCGCGACGACGCGCGTCGCCGAGCAACGCCAGCAGCGCGACGAGCCCGCCGCCGTAATGTACGAGCGGAGAGTTCTGCGCCCAGTTCATCACGGCGAACGCACCAAGAACTGGCCAGAAGACTGCATCGTCGCCGCGCCAATCGCGCTCGGTGCCGCGCGCGAGGTAAATCAAGAACAGTGGTGCGGCGAGCAACTGCCAGTACGGCCAGACCAGCGGGTTGACGACAGCGACCAGCGCCCAGCAGAACGACGCCGACCAGAACAACGGAAGCCGATCGGGGTTGCGGCGTTCGGCCCACACCACCGTCCACAGCCCGGTGATCAGCACGGCGACCCAGATCAGATACGCCCAGACCCCGAGCGAAAGGCCGAGTCCGTCCGCGGCCTTCCCGAGCACACCGAGCAGCGAGACGTTGTATCGAGAGACCAGCAGCGCTTGCGACGAATCGGTGAGGCTGGTGAGCCAGCGCAGGTTCTCCGAAACGGCAAACGTCCAACCGTGAACGAGCGCTGGCACGGCGACAAGCGTCAGCAGAGTGCTGGCGACCGCGCCGGCGAATACCGCAGCTCGACGCCGCAGTAGCCAGAGCGGCGCGAGCAGCAGCGCGTACAGCTTCCATTGCACGGCCAGTCCCCATGCCGCGCCGATCCAGAAGCCGCGGGCGTCACGCCCGGCGCGCGTGGAGCGGTGTGCCACCCACGCCGGCAGCACGAGCAGGAATGGCCACAGGTTCACCTGACCGAGCTTCAACTCGTCACGGATCGCGACCGAGAACACCACCACACCCGCGGCCCACAGCATCCACGCGCGGTTTTTGTCCACCTGCCGTGCAAACCAGAACAGCAGCGTGTACCAGCCGATACCGGTGACGACGTAATGAAGGCCCGACCACAGACGCTCGCTGCCAATGTAGGTGGGAACGGACCAGAGGAGCGCCACGAAGGGGGAGTACTTGAACTGGTAGTGACCTTCGACGTCGTAGGCCGTCAGGTGGCGCGCCGCCTTCTCTCCCGCGACCCAGTAGACGTGAAAGTCCGAGAAGTCCGGCCGCTCATGCCGCTGCAGAAACAACGCAAGCCAGAGTACTGCCCCGACGGCACAGGCCGAGGCGATCCACGCACGCCTGGTCACCATACCCTCCGCGTGCGGGTGCGACGATTGACGCGCCGCGGCGATCCGCCGACGCGGGTGCTCAGTCCGCCGGCTCGATCTTCAGGATTGCGGCGTCCGCTTCGTCGGTGGCCACGTAGAGCAGGCCATCACGCCCCTGCTTCACGTCGCGAATCCGCCGGTGCAGATCGCCGAGCAGCGTCTCGCGCCGCAGTTCCTCGTAGTTCTTGTTGATCAGGATCCGATCGAGGCGACCAGTTCCAGGAATCTCACCGTACCGCATGCCGCTGACGAACACATCGCCCTTCCATTTGGGCAGCTTGTCGCCGGTATAGAAGGTGATGCTCGAGACCGCAATCGCGGGCATCCAGTAGATGACCGGGTCGCGGAATCCTTCCTTCGTGAATGGCCCCTGCCACGGGCCGGGATAGCTGCGCCCGAGACTGATGAGCGGCCAGCCGTAGTTGGCGCCGGGCACGAGGACGTTCACTTCATCGCCGCCGTTCGGCCCATTCTCGATCTGCCAGATCTGGCCGGTGAGTGGGTGCTTCGCCATGCGCAGGAACGTGCGATGACCCTGCGTGAAGATCTCGGGTCTCGCGTCGGCGCGGCCGACGAACGGGTTGTCCGGCGGTACCTTGCCCTCATCGGTCAGTCGCAGAATCTTGCCGCCGAGCGTCTTCAGCGACTGAGTGTCGCCGCCTCCGTGCGCAACGTAGAGCATGCCGTCGCCGCCGAACACGATCGGGCCGCCGCTGCTGCCTTCGCCGACGAAGATGTCCTTCACGTCGGTGAACCCTTTGCCGTCCCAGACGGCGCGCGCGACTGCTACTGTCGCCGGCTGCGCCGCGCCGCGGCCACCACCACCACCACCGCCACGTCCTGCGCCGCCGGCGGCGGCATTCGCTCCGCCAGCACCGCCTCGACCAGCGGCACCGCCTTGGCCCGCGGGCGCAGCAGCCGGAGCAGCGCCAGCGGCCGCACCAGCGGCAGCTTGAGGAGCGCCAGCTCCCGCGCCAGCGGCACGGCCACCCGCCGCGCCGGCGCGTCCGCCCGCCGGGGCGTCAAGCGGCTTGGTGTAGCTGATGTAGACGAAGTGATTCCGCTCGAAATCGGGATGAAGCGCCAGGTCCGTACCCGACAGACCAGCGCCGATGGCCCGCGGCGCGCCAGGCACGGGCTGCGGATCGACCACACCCTTGCGCACGATCTTGATCGCGCCGCCACGTTCCGCCACGAGCATGGTGTCGTCGGAGACCCACGCCATGCTCCATGGGTTGTTGAACCCGCGAGCGTAGACGGAGACCTTGATGGTCTGCCCCTCACCTGTTTCGAAGCGCACCGGCGCGTCGGGCAGCGGCGGGATCTTGATGCCCTGCGGTGCACGGGGCGTGTTGCCGTTCATCGGCACGTCCTGTTGGGCGAAAAGAGCAGGCCCAAGGCCCGAGACCCAAGGCCCAATCAAGCCAAAGGCAACGGCAGCAGAGAGACAGCGGATGGATCTGGTCATTTGTCGATCTCCAGAAGATGGCGGAATGACGGGGTGGATTGTAATGCGAGCCGGTCCCGGGGAGCGATGGAACGCGGGGATACAATTGGCGACCGTGAAGAACATGAATTCGACAGCAACTTTCGCCGTGATGCTTCTCAGCGCGTGCGTACTTGCGGCCGCCGCGCAGGCGCCTCAAGGACAGGCCCCACCTGCGGCAGGGCGCGGAGCTGCTGCACCAGCCCGGGCGGCACGGCCTCACCGCCCAGCATCACCGTGCGCACGGCGGGCGGAAAGCGATCCTCGCGCACCAGCTCCGCCGCGGCCGTGGGCGTCATC
>Ga0207701_10005142_pt1 | contig 13160 bp, 11 predicted proteins | sample KBSSwiSSwithPhiX_FD_184294 | JGI IMG/M metagenome (GOLD analysis project Ga0207701, IMG submission 184294) | Switchgrass rhizosphere bulk soil microbial communities from Kellogg Biological Station, Michigan, USA, with PhiX - S5 (SPAdes) (version 2) | ecosystem: Environmental > Terrestrial >...
CCCGTCGCTATCTAGGCGAGCCGCACCTCATCGGTTGCCGAGGGCGTCGCGCCTTCGGGTCGCAACGGGATCGGAAGGGTGACGCGCGCGAGCGTTCCACCGCCGTCGCGGGCCAGCAAATCGAATGTCCCGCCGTGCAGGCGCGCAATGCGGTCGACGATCGCGAGCCCCAACCCCGCGCCGGCGACTCCCGACGCATTCGTGCGCGCGGCGGACGCCCGCGTGAACGGCTGCTTCAACCTTTCGACGTCCGCCGGCGCGATGCCCGGGCCGCGGTCGGCGACGTCGAGGACGATCGCCTCGTCCTGACGCCGCGTCCACACCTCCACCGGCGGTGCGCCGTAAGCGAGCGCGTTGTCGATCAGGTTGGTGACAAGACGCGAGAACGCCGTCGGTCGCAGCGGGACCATAGGGATATCGTCGGCCGTGAAGCGCACGTCGTTGTTCATCCGCGTGTAGCGTTCGACGCACGCGCCGACGATCACATTAACGTTCGCGGGATCGCGCGCCGCCGTATCCTCGTCGGTCCGCGCGAACTCGAGGAACTGGCCGATGATCCGATCCATTTCCTCGATGTCGTCGACCATCCCCGCGCGCGTCGCTTCATCGCGCGCTTGCATCTCGACCCCGAGCCGCAATCGCGCGAGCGGAGTGCGCAAGTCGTGCGAGACGCCGGCGAGCAGCACCGCCCGGTCCTGCTCCAGTTGCCGCAGGTTCGCCGCCATCCGGTTGACGCCTCGATTGAGCGTCACGATCTCCGACGGGCCGCTTTCGGGCAACGGTGGCGGCGTGTCGCCGCGGCCGATGCGCTCGACGGTCGAGGTGAGCTCGCGGAGCGGACGCGACAGGTAACGCGCGAAGATGAACGCGGCGACCAGCAGCACGGCTGCGAGCATTCCGCTCCACAGCGCGGCGCGCGAGGGATGGTCTTCCTGTGGTCGGGGCGACAGGGGAAAGCCGACCCAATAGCCCGTGCCGTTCGCTTCGACCCGCACGAGGAGCAAGCCTCGACCGGGCGCCGCGCGCACCTCGGTGCCTTCACCCAATGCTTCGCGCAGCCGCGCCTCCACGGGCTGGAGCGGCGGCGGCACGGGCAAGCCGCCGATGCTGGGCCGTTCGCTCTCGGGAATGATCCGCACGCCGTATTCGCGGCCGATGCGCCCGAGCGAACCGCGTCGCTCCGGCGTGTCGTTCGCCTCGAGCGCGGCTCGGACGGCCTGCAGCTGAACGATTTTGGTATCGCTGAACTGTTTCGCGAGCAGGCTGACGCGGTCCTGGCTGAAGAACAGGATCGTCGCCACGAGCGCGACGGCGACGACTCCGAGCAGCAGCAGCGCGAGACGGCCGAACAGCGAGCGCGGCAGCAGCGTCATCCTGTCGTGTCCGTGGCCTCGGCCGTCGCAGCGTCGTCGTTGGGGACAAAAACGTAGCCGAATCCCCAGACCGTCTGGATGTAACGCGGATTCGCGGGATCGGGCTCGATCAGCTTGCGCAGCCGCGACACCTGCACGTCGATCGCGCGATCGAACACTTCGTGATCGCGGCCGCGCGCGAGCATCGTCAGCTTCTCGCGGGCGAGCGGCTGTCGCGGGTGCTGCGCGAATACCTTGACGAGCGAGAACTCGGCCGTCGTCAGGTGGATGGTGTTGTCGTCTTTCGAGAGCGTGCGCGCCGCGAGATCTAGGGTGAACGGACCGAACGCTGTCCTGCCTTCCGCCGCCGGCGCGCCGGGCGCAAGCCGTTCCGTGTGGCGGCGCAGCACCGCATGAATGCGCGCGACGAGCTCGCGCGGATTGAAGGGCTTGGGCAGATAATCGTCCGCACCCATCTCCAATCCGACGATCCGGTCGACGTCCTCGCCTTTCGCCGTCAGCATGACGATCGGCACGTTTTCGCCGGCCGCGCGCAGCCGGCGGCAAACCGCGAGTCCATCCTCGCCCGGCAGCATCAGGTCGAGCACGACGAGATGCGGCGGGTCGCGTTGCAGCTTCTTGTCGAGATCGCGCGCGTCGGGCAGCGTCGTCACCTGAAACCCTTGCTCGGTCAGGTAGCGCGACAGAAGATCGCGCAAGCGCACATCGTCATCGACGACCAGGATCTTGGATGGGGCAGCTTTGTTGGCCATGGAGCGAGGTTAGCCGCATCGGCCGCAGCAGGGGCGGCAAGGTGTAAATGATTGTAACGTCCGCCCGCTGCTGCAACGTCCGGTTGCAAAATGAGCAACGAGGCGCCGAACGTGTGCCGATAATGCAGTCGAACGCATCAGGAGCCGCAGAATCGCTGTGGCGCCCTTCACCCGAAAGGACATGACATGACGTTCCACAGCAGGTTCCGCGCCGCAGCGGCGGTTGCCGCCGTCGCGGTCGCGACGACATTTGGCGCCGGCATGGCGCTGGCGCAACCCCACGGACCTCACGGCCACCCCGGAGCGGGCGGAGTCGAGATCGGCCGCCTGATCGCGCACGCCAAGGACAAGCTCAACCTCAACACGAGCCAGCAAGCCATGTTCGACACGGCCGTCGCTCACAGCAAGGCGGCCCGCGACGCGGGACGCGCGCTGCACGACAAGGTCAAGGCGACGGTCACGACCGAGCTCGCGAAGGGCGAGCCCGACTTGGCGGCGGTCGCAGCGGCGGCCGATGCTGCGGCGGACCAGGCGCGTGCGCAGCGGATTGCCATCCGCAACGAATGGCTCGCGCTCTACGCGACGTTCAGCGCGGACCAGAAGGCCGTCGTCAAGGAAGGGATCCAGAAGCACATGGCGCGCATGGAATCGTTCCGCGAGAAGATGCGTGAGCACATGCACCAAAGGATGAACGGAAAGGCGGCGACCTGATCGTCGCGATCCGGCACGCGGTAGTCAGCAGTACGAAGAGCCCGGCGAGTGCCGGGCTTTTCGTCATGGCGGTCATTTTCCGCCGTGTGCCGGACATCGCTCGAAGGTGTCGACGATCGAGGCGAGCGGCGCGTCGGCAGGACTGTGGGTGCGACGGGGGATTGCCGGACGGGCGCCTCAGGCGCGGTCCGCCGTCACGCGTGAGGACATCGCGCGTGACGACATCGCGCGCTCCGCTGCGTCCTTCAGCGCCGCAGCGACAACGGGCTTCAGCAGGAGTCTCACTTCGGCGTCACGGGCCTCGCGCTCCGCGGCGGCGCTCGTGTCGCCCGACACGACGATTGCGGGCGTGTCCACGCCGAGTCGCTCGCGCAACGTCCCGATCGCGTCGATGCCGGAATTGCCGTCGGCGAGGCGGAGATCGGCGACGATGAGATCGACGGCATCGTCGCCACCTTCGTCGTCGGCGAGCGTCGCGAGCGCGAGCGAGGCATCCGGGCCGCCGGTGGCTTTCGCGTCCCACGACGCGAACAGCGCCTGCATGGCTGCGACGACCGCCGGATCGTCATCGACGACCACCACACGGCGTCCGGAAAGCGTGTTGGCGGACAACCCTTCCATTCGGCGACGTGCGCGTGGCGACCGACAGACGCGAACGAGCGCGGGCGCCCGCGGAACGGCAATCGAAAAACGCGAACCTCGTCCCGGCGCCGATGCGAGCTCGACTTCGTGACCGCAAAGTGCAGCGAGCCGGCGCACGATCGCAAGGCCCAGACCCATTCCGCGTCCTCCGGCGTGCTTCCTGGGCGCGCCAGCGAGCTGCACGAACTCCTCGAACACTCGCGTAGTGTCCGCATCGGCGATGCCGATGCCGGTGTCGATCACGTCGATTCGCACGCGGTCGGCTCGCCGCCGCACGCCCAGCACGATGCCGCCGGCGGGGGGATAACGCACGGCGTTCGCAAGCAGGTTGCGCAGCACGCGTTCGAGCAGTAGCGCATCGGTCACGACGGCAAGCCGCGTGGGTGCGACGCGGAAAAAAAGGCCCGCCGCCTGTGCCTGCGGCCCAAAGTCCGCGGCAAGGCGGAGAAAGAGCGGGCGCAGCGGGAAGGCCGCCGGTGCGGCGCGCAGCGCTCCGGCGTCGAGTTGCGACAGGTCGAGCAACTCCGCGAACAAGTGCTCGAGCGCCTCGACCGATGCGCGGATGCTCGCCACGAGCGGAGTGACGCCCGGGTCGTGCACCCTCGACGCAAGCGCGGCAGCGAAAAGCCCCATCGCGTGCAACGGCTGGCGCAGATCGTGACTTGCGGCGGCGAGAAACTGGCTTTTCGCGAGGCTCGCGGTCTCGGCAGCCGCACGCGCTGCGAGCGCCGCGTTGGTCTGCGACTGCAGCTCGCGGATCAGGTCGACGTTCTCGTAGCGCATCGCGAGCGACTGCGTGAGCACGCCGTTGACTCTCAATCCGAACGCGAGGACAAATACCAGCACGACGCCGAGCACACCGGCCGTGAAGAGATGCACCTGGTCGCCTTCTATCGCGACACGCACGATGAGTGGAACGAGGACAGCCAGCGCGAAGCCGAAGAACGACGGCTTGTAGACGGCCGTGTTCGACAGCCCGCCCAGGATGACGCCGAACTGGCAAACGATGAAGAGCGCCTGGTACGAGGGCTGTGCGGGAAACATCACGACGGATGCGGCGCCCCACAGCGCGCCGGCGAGCGTCGAGCCGGCGACCCAATACGCGCCCCAGCGCTCGGCGTCGGCGATCGGCGGCGCAGCCTTGCGGTACGCGCGGACGAGCATGCCTCGCCATGCCTGGTTGGCGAGGATTGCCGCCACCCACGTAGCCATCACCCACGGCGCTTCCTGTTCCCACATGACGCCGCACAGGATGGCGGCGCCGAACAACATCGAAGCCGACGTTCGATGGAACGATCCGTACAGCGTGCCGACCTGATCCGCTCGCGCGAGGGCGGTGAGCGGATGCATGCCGAAGCCGGCGACGGGAGAGTGCGCGTCGTAAAGGCGCGGCATTGGCGCGCGCGAAGCGAGCCTGGCAACTAGCCAATGTCGTGGCGGGGGCTCATCCTGCGCGCGGCGAGCGTGTCGGCGCTGATGCCGCGACGCGCGAGGACCGCGATGGCTTCGCCGCGCGAGCGCACGCGTAATGCCTTGAGGATGGCGCTGACGTGAACCTTCACGGTGCCTTCCGACAGCGTGAGATCGCGGCAGATCAGCTTGTTGGGCTTCCCCTGCACCAGGAGCTTCAGCACGTCAGTCTGCCGCGCGGTGAGGCCCAAGGCGCCATGCTCGATGTGCACGCCGTCGCCGCTAGGCATGCCCGGCGCATCGGCCGGCAGATAAACGCCGCCGTCGAGCACGTGGCGTATCGCGTTGAGCAGCGCTTCGGCGCTGATGCTTTTCGGAATGAACCCCTGTGCGCCGGCACCGAGCGCCGCGAGCACGGTGGCCGGGTCGTGCGTCGCCGAAAGCACCGCTATCGGCACCCCCGGATAGTCGAGCTTGAGATCGGCGAGGAAGTCCAGCCCCCGCGCACCGGGCAACGCAAGGTCGAGCAGCACCAGCGCGACCTCGGGCTCGTTGTCGAGCACCTCCGTCGCCTCCGCCGGGTCTCCAGCCGACAGGATGGTCAACGCAGGGTCGAGCTGCGGCAAAAGTTGCATGAGGGCGTCGACGATCAGCGGGTGATCGTCGACCACGAGAATGTTCATTCGCTCCTCCCCGGTGGCGGTCGTCGCCGGCGCGCCCCTTCGCGACAGCGTGGGAGGACAGTAGCGCCTAAGAAATGCGCCGAGCACCTGTAAGAACCTACAGGTAGGATCGGCTTTTGGAGTGAGATCGATCGTTTGGCCGATCACGCGGCGCACTTCCCACCTGTTCATGCGGGACGGTGATTGCCGCTCGCGATCCTCGTCGCGCAGCCGCGCTCAGCCGTTCTTGCCGAGCGCCACCTGCTCGGTCAGTTCCTTGCGCAGCGCACGCAGCCGCGCCTCTATGACAGAGGACTGGTAGAAGTCGCCGTCGTTCGCCTTCGAGGCAAGCTCGAATTGGCGGACGGCTTCCTTGTAATCGCCTTGCCAGGCGTAGAACTCGCCCTGGTGGCGATGCTCCTGCTGCTTCGTGCCGAGATCGGCGTAAGTGCGGGCGGCGATGCGATGCAACGGGCCATCGCCCGGATAGCGCGCGAGCTCGGTTTCGAGGAAGGCCGCGGCTTCGCGCAGGCGGCCTGCTTTCACGAGTGCCTGCGGATAATCGTAGATCAGCTGCATCTTGTTCGGATAACGCGCGAGCGCCGACTTGAAGCGGTCGATTGCCTGGTCGAGCTTGCCGGATTCCATCAGCACGTGACCCGCCATCGCCTCGACCATCGGATGCGGCGGCGCGATCTTCTCGAGCTTCGCGAGCTCGACGACGGCCTCTCGAAACTCCTCGTTGCGCAACAGCGAGGCGACGAGACCGTACTGCGCCGCGGCCTCGTTGTTGTACTTGCGCTCGGCGATCGAGTTGCGGAAATACGCAACCGTCTCCTTCGACGCGCCCTGGTAGCTCCGCAGCAGGGCGCGCACCATGTGGAAGTCGAGCGAATCGGGAACCTGCTTGTACGGCTTGCCATAAGCGCGCGCTTGCGCTTCGGCGATCCGCTCGTGCGTAACGGGGTGGCTGCGCAGATACGACGGCGCGTTGCCGTCGGAGAATTTCGTCGACTTCTGCATCCGATCCATCAGCGTCGCCATCGCGTAGACATCGAAGCCCGCCGCTTCCAGGCGCTGGAAGCCGATTCGATCAGCTTCGTATTCGTTCTCGCGCGTGAAGTTGATCTGCGACTGCAGCGCGAGCGCCTGGCCCGAAGCGAGCGCGGCGGACGTGGCTTGACCGGACGACGACGAATTGGTGCGGGAAGCGGCGATCGCCAATGCGAGCGAGGCCAGCATGTACAGGAACTGGTTCTTTTCCTTCGCGGCGGCGCGCGCCATATGGCGCTGCGTCACGTGCGTGATTTCGTGCGCGAGCACCGCCGCAAGCTCCGACTCGGACTGCGTGAGCAGGATGAGCCCCGTATTGACGCCGATGTATCCGCCGGGAAGCGCGAACGCGTTCACGGTATTGTCGCCAACGGCGAAGAACTGGAATTCCTGGCGTCCTTCCGGAATCGCTGCGACGAGCCGGTGCCCGAGCTCGTTCAGGTAGTCGTTCACCTCCGGATCGTCGAGGTAGGCGCCGGCGGCGCGGATCTGGCGAACGACCATCTCGCCGATCTTGGCCTCCTGGGCCAGCGACATCGCCGCCTGCGACTCTTCGCCGAGGTCGGGCAGGCTCTGCGTTTGTGCGCTCGCGATGGACGCGAATCCGATCGGCTGGACGGCGAGGGCTGCCGCGACCACAGCGACGACGAACCGCTTCGACATGGGCCGGCGGGACGTCGTGCTCTCCGATGTTGCGGTAGCGGTCAAATCAGCGGTCAACGAATGGAAAAAAGGCCGAAAGCGGCAAATTTGTCGGTGTTAAGATGCGCGCCGCCATCCGAAGTTCACGCGAAGGAGCGGTCGTGGCAGGCGCGACAGGCAAGGTGACGGGAACCTCCGCCAGTAAACGCGAAACCGGACGCAGGACCGCGGCGCGGCGGGCCGCGGCATCGACCGGACCGGCAAACCCCCATTTTACGCATTTCGACCCCGCGGGTCAGGCGCACATGGTGGACATCGCGCAGAAGGACGTCACGGAGCGGGTCGCCCGCGCGGCGGGCCGGATCGTGATGCGCCCCGCCACGCTCGAGTTGATTCGGGGCGGCACGGCGACAAAGGGCGACGTGCTGGGCGTCGCCCGCGTCGCGGCCATCCAGGCGGCGAAGCGCACGTCCGAGCTCATCCCGCTTTGCCATCCGTTGTCGCTCACCCGGGTTGCCGTCTCCTTCGAGTCCGACGTCGAGGCGAGCGCTGTCCTGATCGAGGTCACGGCCGAGACGCTCGGCCGCACCGGCGTCGAGATGGAAGCGCTGACGGCTGCCAGCGTCGGGCTGCTCACGATCTACGACATGTGCAAGGCGGTCGACCGTGGGATGCGCATCGAGGCGGTGCGCCTGCTCGAAAAGTCGGGCGGCAAGTCCGGACACTTCACGGCGGAGTGAGCAAAACCGGCCGCGCGACCAGGAATGGTGCGAAGCTGGTCAGGTGGCTGGGCCACTTGACCGGCCTTAGCTGCCGCAGTAGAGTCCGGTCGAGCCGCCGACGCTCGACAAGAATGCCGACAACCGATGGGCCGGCGGGAGCCGCGGCGCGATGCCTCGGTCAGGAGGGGGCCTAAGTGCCGTTGCAGACAGTGGAGTCGACGCGGCTGTATCGGCAGATCGCCGAGCAGATCTCGACCCTGATCGATCGCCGCGAGTTTGCCGCGGGTTCGCGCCTGCCGGCCGAGCGCGAGCTCGCGGTGCTGCTCGGCGTGTCACGGACCTCGGTGCGCGAGGCCATCATCGCGCTGGAGCTCGCTGGCCGCGTCGAAGTGCGCGTCGGCACCGGCATCTTCGTGGTCGGGCCAAGGACAGATCCCGAGCGGCAGCGAACACAATCGAATGACGATGCGCCGGGACCGTTCGACGTGCTCGCCGCCCGCGCGCTGCTCGAAGGGGAGACCGCCGCGCTCGCCGCGCGCAACGCGCGCAAGGTCGACATCGCGGCGCTGCGCGAACAGATCGCACGAATGCGCAAGCACGAGCAAGACGCAAAGAAGCGGGACGACGCCGACCGGCGGTTCCACATCCTCATCGCGGAAATGACCGGCAACAGTGCGCTGCCGCTCGCCGTCGCCAATCTGTGGGCGCTTCGCGGCGGCGAGATCTGGACGCGGATCGAGGCCTATTTCCATACGCCCGCGCTGCGCGCCAAGACGTTGACCGACCACGAGGCGATCGTCGCGGCGCTCGAGGCGCACGACACCGACGGCGCGCGCATAGCGATGCGCCGCCATCTCCGGCGGGTCGCGCGGGAGTTTCAACGCCGCTGGGAGGAAACTGGCGGCGGGACCGTCGGCGGAGCGGGATCGCACGAATTGACCGGTGCCGGGACCAGCGGTAGAGTCGCGCCGCTTGGTCCCTTGGGGACATCCCGTCCCTTGGGGACATCCCGTCCCTTGAGGACTTCACCATCCCGTCCCTTGGGGACTTCACCATCCCGTCCCTTGGGGACTTCACCATCCCGTCCCTCGGAGACATCCCCGTCTCGCAACGAGCGCCGACTCGACGACATCGACCGACCCGCGTCGCAAAGCGGATCGAACACCGCAGCGGAGCGCGCGTCGGCGCGGCCCCTGCACAAACCTGGAGGTGATTCATGAGCACGAAAGAACGAACGAAGAACGACCTGCGGCGGGGCGGGCTGAAAGCCGCCATGGCCGGCCTTGCCGTTTCCGCGCTGGCGGGGCTTGGCGTGGTGCCGGCGGTCTTCGCGCAGGGTATGCAGATGCCGTCGAGCCCGGTGACGATCAACGTCGTCGACGTCGCCGGCAACCTCGCGCTGACACAGGACGCGATGGAAGAATATGCGAAGAAGAACCCCAAGCTGGTCGCCAAATTCAACTTTACGAAGGCGCCCGCGCCTGAGTTGCCCGGCAAACTGAAGGCCATGCAGGGAGCGGGCCGCAGCGACATCGACCTCGTGCTGACGGGCACCGACTTCCTGGCGGCCGGGATCGAGCAGGGCCTGCTCATCAAGGTCCTGCCCGACCATGCGTCGAAGTTTCCCGGCCTGATGGGCAACTACCAGCCGGCAGCGGCGAAGATGCAGGAGCTTGCCGCCGATTACGGCATCGCGGTCGCTTTCATGCCCGCCGGGCCGCTGGTCGAATACAACCCCGCCAAGGTCCAGCAGCCACCGACGACCCCGCAGGAGCTGCTGGCATGGTGCAAGGCCAATCCGAACAAGCTCATCTACGCGCGGCCGGCGAACTCGGGGCCGGGACGCACCTTCATCATGGGGCTGCCGTACATCCTCGGCGACTCGAACCCCAAGGATCCCGTCAAGGGCTGGGACAAGACGTGGGCGTATCTCAAGGAGCTCAACTCCTGCATCGAGTACTACCCGACGGGCACCGGCGCGGTGATGAAGGAGCTGGGCGAGGGCTCGCGCGACATCACGCTGACGATGAGCGGGTGGGACATCAACCCGCGGGTGCTCGGCATCGTGCCGAAGGACTACAAGGTCGTGCCGTTCAAGGGGATGACGTGGATCAACGATGCGCACTACATGGTCGTGCCGAAGGGCGTGCCGCCCGAGAAGCTCGCCGTCGTGCTCGATCTCATGGCATACATGCTGACGCCCCCGGCGCAGGCGTACACGTGGGACAAGGGCTACTTCTATCCCGGCCCGGCGGTGAAGAACGTGCCGATTACGATGGCGCCGAAGGAGAGCCAGGATGCGATCAAGGAATACGGCCGGCCGGAGTACGACAAATGGCTCGCCGAGTTCCCGCACACGCAGTCGCTGCCGCCGTCCGCGCAGGTCGAGGCGTTCAAGATCTGGGACCAGCAGGTGGGGGCGCAGAAGACGAAATGAGGTTCGTCCGGATCTGGCGGAGGACGGCGAAGCCGTCCACCCCAGCCACGGACTGACTCGCCGCGTTCGATCGTCGGCTGCGCCGACGTTCAACGCGGCGATCGCATGCATGGCCCGCACTGAGCTCATCGGGGTGATTCAGCTATGAAGCATGATTTCAGTGAGTTGCGGCTCGACCGCGTGACGCGCCGCTTCGCCGGACACGGCGGCGCCGCGTTCAACGCGCTGTCCGCGCTGACGATGACGATCAAGCGCGGCGAGTTCATCGCCTTGCTCGGGCCCTCGGGTTGCGGCAAGTCGACGGCGCTCAACTGCATCGCCGGGCTGCTGCCGCTGTCCGACGGGTCGATCATGCTGGACGATGTCCGCATCGACACGCTGCCGCCGGAGCGCCGCGGGTTCGGCATGGTCTTCCAGAACTACGCGCTGTTCCCGCACATGAGCGTCGACCGCAACGTCGGCTTCGGCCTCAGGATGCGCGGTGTCGCGGGGGCCGAAGTCGCGACTCGCGTCGCGAAGGCGCTCAAGATGGTTCAGCTCACGGGGCAGGAACACAAGCTGCCCGGCCAGCTCTCCGGCGGCCAGCAGCAGCGCGTGGCGATCGCGCGCGCGATCGTGATCGAGCCGCCGCTTGTGCTGATGGACGAGCCGCTGTCGAACCTCGATGCGAAGCTCCGGATCGAGACCCGCGCCGAGATCAGGCGCATCCACACGGAGCTTGGTAGGGCGACGATTTATGTCACGCACGACCAGGACGAGGCGCTTTCGCTCGCCGATCGCATCGTGGTGATGAAAGATGGCGTCGCGCAGCAGATCGCGCCGCCGGAGGAGGTGTACCTGCAGCCTTCGAACCTGCACGTCGCGCGCTTCATGGGGTATCGCAACGTGCTCGAGCTCGACGTTGCCGGCCAGGACGGCGATCGCGTGACGCTGACCGGTCCCGGGATCAGGCTGCTCGGCACGAAGAAGCTGCCGCTCGCCAATGGCCGGGCCGCCGTTGCGATTCGTCCGGAGGAAGCGTCGATCGGCACTGCGGGAGACACCAATGCCGTCGCCGGCGAAGTGACGAACGTCGAATACGGAGGCCGCGACTCGCTCGTCGACGTTCGCACGCCGGGCGGAATCGTCATCCACGTTCGCGCGCCGCATCCTCCGCGCGTCGGCGAAGCGACCCACGTCGTGGTGCCGGTCGCCCGCGCGCTCGTCTACCCGGTCGGCTAGCGGGCACGCAACCCATGGCCGCTTCCGCGCCGCTCGCCCGCGAGCCGTTCGACAAATCTCTGCTGCTGGTCGCCCCGGGGGCGCTGTTCATGCTGCTCCTGTTCGTCTATCCGTTTCTCTACGGATTGTGGCTGTCGTTCACGCCCAAGGAGGGCGGGGCGCTCGCCAACTACGCTCATTTCTTCACCACCGACAACCTGTGGCCGACGATCTGGACCACGCTCAAGCTCGCGCTGCCCGCGACGCTGATCAACGTCGGGCTCGCGCTTCCCATTGCGTTCAAGATGCGGCTCAAGACGCCGTATCAGCGCATCGTCACCACGATCCTCGTCGTTCCGATCACGCTCGGTACCGTGCTCATCGCCGAGGGAATGCTGATCTACTTCGGGCCGAAGGGCTGGCTCGCTCAGTTCCTGCAGTTTTTCCATCTGTACGACGGTCCGATTCGTCTCACGCACAACTTCACCGGCGTGCTGATCTCGCTCGTCGTTTCGGGCTTTCCGTTCGCGTTCCTCCTGATCCTGTCGTACATCACGGGAATCGACCCCGGCCTCGCGAGGGCGGCCGCCACTCTCGGGGCAGATCCCAAGGCGCAATTCCGGCAAATCTACCTGCCGCTGCTCGCGCCGGGGCTCGCGATGTGCTTCTGCCTTGCTTTCGTGCAGGCGTTCTCGGTGTTCCCGTCCGCCGTGCTGCTGGGATCGCCCGCAGGCCCGACACGAGTGATCTCGATCGCCGCCTACGAGGCGGCGTTCGAGCAGTACGATTACTCGCTCGCATCGGCGATCGCGATGATCATGGGCGGCGTGCAGCTCCTCATCGTCGTCGCGGTGCTCGGCTTGCGTAATCTCTTCTATCGCGGCCCGGTGGTCGGAGGAAAAGGCTAGCGTCATGAATCGAGAACGCACCAGGATGCCGCGATGACCGCGAAAAGCGACCTGATCGATCGCGCCTGGCGCGGTTTCCTGCTCGGTCTCATGACGCTGTTCGTCGTCAACATCGGCCTCATGATCGCCGCCGTGGCGACGAGCTCGTTCGCCCGGCGCTGGCTCGGCACCTGGCTGCCCGAAGGCTGGACCACGACGTGGTACACCGCTGCGTGGAAGGAATTCCAGCTCGGCTCCGTGCTGTTCGTCACGGTCGAGGTCGTGCTCGCGGTCGTGCTGCTGTCGCTCCTGATCGGCGTGCCCGCTGCCTACACGCTCGCGCGACGGAATTTCGTGGGCAAGCGCGCGCTGATGCTGCTGTTCCTGCTGCCGCTGATGGTGCCGCCGATCACCTACGGCATTCCGCTGGCGACCGTGCTCTACCAGTTCCACCTCGCCGGTACGATCTACGGCGTGATCCTCGCCAACCTCATCCCCGCGGCGCCGTTCGTGATCCTGGTGATGACGCCGTTCATCGAGCAGATCGATCCGAACCTCGAGTCGGCGGCGCGCGTGTTCGGCGCCAGCACCGGCCGCATGTTCGTCCACATTCTCGTGCCGCTGCTCGCGCCCGGCATCCTCGCCGCATCGCTGCTCGTGCTCGTCCGC
>Ga0207701_10005143_pt1 | contig 13160 bp, 20 predicted proteins | sample KBSSwiSSwithPhiX_FD_184294 | JGI IMG/M metagenome (GOLD analysis project Ga0207701, IMG submission 184294) | Switchgrass rhizosphere bulk soil microbial communities from Kellogg Biological Station, Michigan, USA, with PhiX - S5 (SPAdes) (version 2) | ecosystem: Environmental > Terrestrial >...
TAAAGGCCTCACGAGTCTCATTCGAACCGAGCAGTCCGAAGAACCACTGATGCGCGATCTCATGCGCGATGACTCCTGCAAGCGCCGGCGGCGAAGGCCGGTAGCCAGTGATCATAATGAGCTGCGGGTATTCCATTCCACCATCGCCGGACATCGTCGTCGAATAACAAAGGAGCTATCATGAACATGAACCAAGAGCAGTTCAAACAAGGTTGGGTTCAACTCGAGAAACATCTCAAAATGCATTGGGATAAATTCACGCAAGAGGATTATGCGCTGATTGATGGAAATTTAGAGCGGTTCAATCGCGTCAACGAACAACGCTACGGCGCCTTGCACGGCGACGTGAGCAAAGCCACGGATCGCTGGTATGCCAAGTGGGCAGGCTGGTATCAGGGCTACGAAGAGGCCCCATCCCCTTCGTAACCCTTTTATCCTCTGCGGCCATTTGCTGAGAGGCTCTTCATGTCTCTCAAGGCGGCTTGTTCGCTATCGAGTTTCGACCTGCACAGTCATTCATACCTGGATCGATAGGTCTGCATTCGCGGACCTATCCGCCAGATCGCGCTCTTTTCCCTCTAGATAAAATACCTCTTCCGACATTGCCGCTGAGCTCTTTTGGCCAGACTCTCTGAATTCGATGGCTTAGCATGATTGCACAATAGGCAGCCTAGTAACGGCACACGACGCCGGAACGGGTCGCGTGTATTTCAAGGGAGGGTCCCGCCATGAGACACGAACTTATTACGTTCCAGAAGTTCATCATTGCAGGGCTCATGGTCGGCGCCTCGATGGGCGCGAGTTCTGCGAACGCGGCCGAGCAGCCACCGGGTGAGGGCATTCCCGACATTATGGCAGCACAGTCATCGATGATGCGGGATGCGTCGGCCACGGGGAATGCCGCTCAGAGCACCTGGCTTAGAGAAATCAGGAATTCTCTGGACGCGTATACAGTCACGTACCCCAGCTCAAACTTCGCCCCTTATCAAACGAAATTGAACCTGGTAGGGGATGCCCTGAGCCGCGGAGACAGGCGGGCCGTGAAGGTGGAGATGGGCGCCTTCTTCAAGATGCTGGCCAAGCGTTCACATGGTATCAACGAAGGGGCGGCAGACGAGTTATCCAACTTTGCACAGATGGTCACGCCGATCCAGGAGTATGGGATACAAGTTCCAAAATTCGGGGCAGAACGATATGGGTCCGAGATTTCAGGTTCCTGATTTTCATAAAGATGGAGTGTCACCAGTGTACGAACCCCCACATCCTCGAGTTGATGTGGAGAGTACTGTGTTGAGGGCAGGAGTCTGAATCGAGAGAAGGTCTCCGGAGACCATGGCGATATTGTCGGCGCCACGGCCCAGACTGGGCTCTGGTGAGGGCTCTGGTGAGGTGACTCTCGGAAGGATGGGTGAACAACATGTTAGCCGTAGTTGATTGGGTCATACAAAATCGGCTTGCAGCAGCAGCATTCGTCTTTGGTGCGGCGGCGCTAGGTGTGATCCTGTATACGTATGTCGCAGACTATGTCATGTTAATCGACCAGGACTAGTGTGGTCTCAGCTGCGCGTTGGGATAGTTTCTTACGAGAGACCGCCTCATGGAAGCACTGTGCTAGACAGGTAGATGTTAGATACCTCTCCTCGAGCGTGAGGTTGGCTCGACAACCGCATTCTCGTTGCCACCATCCTTATGCAAAGAGATGGGCAAGAGTCTGTCCTTCTTTGGTCTCGCCACGTATAACCTCCAGAGGACCGGCAGGGATATACAGCGACTGAAGCGCACAGGCAATCCTTTGTGTCGACATTCAGCCTTCTCATTGGAGTTGCCGCCTCGCATGCTCCGCATAACAGCGTATTGATTGCCGGAGTCGCGGGTCTGGTGGCCGGCGCAATGTCCATGGCCACAGGAGAATACGTCTCCGTCCATTCGCAAGCCGATACTGAAAAGGCCCTTCTTGACCAGGAAAGAATCGAATTGAAAGCCGACAAGAAGGGTGAACACCAAGAACTGATGTCGATCTATATTGATCGTGGTCTTGATCCCGCGCTCGCGAAGCAAGTTGCGGAACAACTTATGACGCATGATGCGCTGGGTGCCCACGCGCGCGATGAACTCGGCCTCTCGAAGACGTTGCGCGCCCGTCCCCTACAGGCTGCCCTCGCTTCCGCCTGCAGTTTCGCAATTGGGGCCGCACTGCCGCTGGCGGTCGTTGCCTTCGCGTCAGAGACAAATCTGATTCCGATGGTCTCTGTCGCTTCGCTTCTGTTTCTCGCGATCTTAGGAGGAGTCTCCGCTCATGTCGGAGGCGCGAATGTTCTGACAGGCATCATGCGCGTGACTTTCTGGAGTGCATTGGCCATGGGGGTGACGGCAGGCATCGGGGCACTGTTCGGACAAGTAGGGTGAGTCCTGCGACAATCGTAGGAGGAGACTTGCAGAGGCGAGTGCGAGATCTTCGTCAGATTGGAAATAAGGACGCACACATTACGAACAATGGCACCAGCGGATCGCATCAAGCACCTCGCAACTCTAATAGCCTTTGATCAGCATTTGATCAACATTGTGGGCGGTTCCCTACGGTCTCAGCATAGACAAACATTCACCAGCGATTCCATTAATGAACGAAAGGATATCGCTGCTACCATTGCCGATTGGTCCAACTAACTTCCAGCTCTCGTTGCGTCAGTTCACCGTACAGTTGAACAAGCTGCCGCCCCTGCACAGAATCTCCGGAAACCATAGCGAGAGGCTCTATACTAAGGCTGCTGGAGGCAAGGGCGGCTGCCGCTGTATTGGCCTGTTCGGATGTGGCCGCTTCTATCACCGTCAGCACTCCTTCACCACATCGTACGCTAGCAATGGTGGCGGGATGATAATCTTCTAGGAATGCCTTAAGTCTCTGCTCGGTCGTGAGTCGCAGCAGGTTGCCATTCGTAACGAAGACTTTAGAACTCGCCATAATGTCCTCCATGGAGACAATGAGATGTGGTCTTTACGGACGTGCGAAGCGTTGCGGCTGGGCACGATAGTCGGGCGGAAGAGGCGACGACCCTTTTTTATGAGGTGCTGCCTTTTTGCCCGACATTCCGAAAGAATCCTCCCCGCCGCGGTGAGTGGTCCATGGCACCAGTTCGGACGTCATTGGACATCCTTGGATTGCGGTGATCAGCCAAATGAGCGCTCTGCTTTGATGTCCCGTTGTCCTGATCTCGTGTCTCTCTTACGCGCGCTGTCGATACAGAAGCGAACTGCTCCTTGACCTGTTTTAAAATCCCCATGTTTTCTTTCAGAGCATCCAGGGTCTTTTGCATCTTCACGAGCGCACCACTCATCTGCTTTGCGGAACAATGGCGTAGTGTGTGAAGACTCTTACCTGTCCAAAGCCGAAGAGCTTTGTGGGACGGTGAGTTCAATGTGAGTAAATAGACCTGTGTGTTCCTCATGTGACCTCCACATTCTTGGCTGTCATCGACAGATGCGAAGCCGCACTCGTCATGCACCTGTTCAGTACCGGCAGCGGACCTCTCTAGTTCTCTTCTTCGCAGCAACTTTGCAGTCCTTCCTTCAGATCCATGCTAGTCCTTCAAACCAAGTCAGTCTGCTCTATATTGCTCAACTGTGCCAAGGATTACAGATCGTCTGCCGCAGGGCGGCCCACCGGACCGCTCGCTACATGAGCAATCCTGACCAGACAGCCCACATTTCGACTGGTAGATTCGCGTACGGTGGAATTCACGGGCGAGGAGTGACTAGATGGCGATGCTCTCTACATTCTTTTTAACAGATCTTCCGTCCAGCCTTGCTGAGCCAACCCTAAGAAGGTTCCTTCGCAACGACCTCTCTGTGTCCGTGTCATTTCGGGATTCTCCCGCTGGAATTGTGGCGATGGTGGAGGCACGTAATGCACAGGAAGCCAAACGCGCGGCGTGTGAGCTCGCAGAAACAGGGGGCGGAAGCGGGTCGCCTCTCAACGTAGTAGCCCCTGCTACCCCGGAAGGGGAACAATTGCGATTGATTTTTGCGGCCAGAGAGGACCACGAACAGCGCGCGTGTGGAAAGCGCTCAGCCTATTCGGCGTGTATCCTGATTGTTGATGACGATCAGAAGTGTCTGCTCGGTATCCATGAGCTTTTGGCGTTAGATCTGCCGCATGTGTGTGTGCACATCGCGGATTCCGGCCACGCGGCAATCACAATCAATAGGACACGAGAGTTTGATGCTATTCTGAGCGATGTGGAGATACCCGGCGTGGATGGGTTTTCCCTTGTCGCGCAAATCAAGCACCTGAGACCCCATACCCCCGTCATCTTGATGACCACCACTCCTTATCTAATGCCGTCGATCGTCAAGAGCGGCGCGTTTGGTTTTATGCGGAAGCCCGTGAATAGGAGTTACTGCGTGTCCGCTCTGCAGCATGCCATGATGTATACCTCCCTGAGTAAGCTGGCGGCCAATGCGAAGAAAGGCCACGAAAAGGCCATGGATGCGAGCATGGGCCTTCGTTGGTTGGCAAATGCGGAGCTCGGCGAATCACTGACTCGATGGAACCACCATCAGCCCCCCTACATGGATGGCGCGGCCGGCGCTTCTACCACATGAAGCACGTCGTGTGGGCCCAACCTCGCATCCTGTCTTTCCAGTCGTGGCGTAGAGGGCGAGCCTTCTTTCTCGTCTTCTGATCCTTGGCAGCCCAGCTCCATTCCTGCGTCCATTATTCAGAGCGAGCACGTTCGTCTCAACACTCAATTCCTTACGCTGGTTTAATCTCTGAACCACGTAAAAGAAAGCAACGGCCGACATCACCCGGCTAGGCCTGTCCCCTATAATCCGCATAATAGTCGTGCGGGTCTTTTCCCCTTCCTGCCGCCGATTCATTCAATATTTACGCTTGCCAAGGGAAGTACTGCTAGGGAACCCTCGCGCTGTTCTTCACCAAGCGTCTGCTTCAATCTCAATCAAGGAGTTCCATGGAACACATACAGGAATGGTCTGGTCATCATCCTCGCATTAAATGGACTGCCGTGTGGGCGGGACTCGTGGTCGGCATGAGTAGTCAACTGGTTCTCACGTTGCTCGGACTGGCGATCGGCGCATGGTCCATCGATCTCAAGGACGCACAGCCGGGCGGGGATATTCCGCTTGGCGCCGGTCTATGGACGGGACTGTCGCTGCTGCTGTCAGCCTTCATCGGAGGTTCCGTCACAGCGCGGCTTTCCGGTGTCTCCGTGCGTTCGGACGGGATGTATCATGGTGCAGTCGTGTGGGGTGTCACATGGCTGGTGTTTGCATGGCTCACCACCACCGCAATGTCATTCATGTTAGGGGGTGTCTTTAGCGCGCTCGGTTCAGCCATACAGACGACGGGGCAGGGCATCACGAATGCAGCGTCTGCCGCCCTCAATAAGATGGACCCGAAGAGCAACTTCAACATTTCGCCAAATGAATTACGCCGGCAGATCGAGTCAACATTGCAAGCAACTGGGAAGCGAGAACTGCAGCCGGCAGCCATCAATAAGTCTGCCGATCAGCTCGCGAACCGCGCGAAAGAGGGTCAATCAATTGGGCAAGTGACGGATTCTGCGCTGGAGGAGATGCAACAAAAGCTCACGGCATTAGATCACGATGCTGCCGTGAACGTGCTTGTGCAGAAAGCCGGCATGACGGAAGCCCAAGCGCAGCAAGTCGTGCAGTCCACAATTGGTATCCTCGCTCCTTTGAAGGACAAACTTCAGGATGTCAAAGCGCAGTCCATTGAGCTTGGTAACGCAACGCTGAATCGAGTAGGCGCAGCGGCGGGCTGGCTCTTTCTATTAGGTCTGTTGTCTTTGGCGGCATCAATAGGCGGCGGAGCGGTTGGGACATTGAGACGTCGAACGCCGCAAGACTTGGGCGTCGCGCATCAAATGGACACCCGTAAGGCAAGTTAAGAGCGACGGGGACAGTTCTCCATACGGAAGCTGCCCCCCTCGCAGGGCGACATTCGATGATTAACCCATAGGGTGGGAGCCGTCAGTTCACTCTTGCACACGCTAATGAAAGAGGAGGCATCAATGTCTGAATCGAAATTGCAACGCAGCCCAAACGCCATTGCCGGTCTGAAGGCCGACCATCAGAACGTGAAGACGTTATTCGATGACTTTGAAAACACCGACGATAGGGCGATGAAGACGACGATCGTCAATGAAGCGCTTGAAGAGCTCAGTTTGCATGCGACCCTTGAAGAGGAACTCTTCTATCCCGCGGTCCGCCAGTCCATCGAGGACGAGCATGGCGTGATGAACGAAGCGGACGAGGAACATCATGTGGCGAAGATTTTAATCGCCGAATTGGAAGAGATGGATGGCAGTGAAAGCCACTATGATGCCAAATTCACGGTCTTGGCGGAAAACGTCAGGCACCATATTAAGGAAGAAGAAGAGGATATGTTCCCAAAGGCACAGACGACCAATATCGATTTTGAAGCCTTGGGTGAGGAGATGCGTGGACGGAAGGAAGCATTGCTGAGCCAGGGCATGGCAGCTACGGATGAGGCCGACATGGTCGCCAAGAGTAAGGGCCAGGGCGACAGCCCCGCGAAAGCAGCGAGAGCCACCTCCTCTAAAACGGATTAACCCACGCTCGGAAGTGTCGGCGATGTAAGGTAGCGCTCAACAGGCTAGGAGGTCCTAATGACACATAATAGTACGTCGGGTAGCACGTCCGCCAAACGTATAGCCTTGGCGTTGCCGGTTCTGGGAATGGCGACGGTCTTCGCGTGGTCCATGCCGGCATGGAGTGTCGGTCTCGCGGCATCAGACTACATCCGAACGTATGGGCAGGCCTCCGGCGGCCTTGTGTTGTTGGTAGCAGACTCCGGCGACCGCGGAGCCGGCCAAGGGCCGCCCACCGGGACGGGTCCCGGCAGTGGTCGAGGGTCAACAGGCGGAACTGGCAAGGGCAGTCCTGGAGGAACAGGTCCCTGCAGTGGAACGGGAACCATAGGGGGTACTACTCAGGGGACTGGCAATCCGGGAGGAAGCGGGGAACCCGGCAGCGTGGGCTCAAGCAGAGGAAGCGGTGGAAGCGGGGCGGGTAGCGGCATGGGCTCCGGTAACACAGGTAGCGGGATGGGCTCCGGTGGCGGATCTAGTTCAGGCATGGGCGGAGGACGATAATTGATCCATCAGTCGCTCTGACTATTAGGCACAGCCTGGTTCATTACGGCTGTTGAGCAATAGCCTGGTGTCGCTGGCACTCCCGGCGACTCAGTCTGCACATTTTTCGGGCGGTACGTAACTTAAAAGGAGAGAAAGATGAAACAACAGCAAGCATCAGAAGAGAAGCAAGACACTCAAAGTGAAGGTCCGAATGCTCTGGAGATGCTGCGCGAGGATCACCAGAAGGTCCAGGCGTTGTTTGATGAATTTGAAGGGGCGGACAATCGGTCCCGCCAGGGGATAGGCAATCAAATATTAACCGAATTGGAAATCCACGCCACGCTTGAGGAAACGTTGATCTATCCGGCGATTCGGGAAGCACTCGACGAGGACGATATGATGGATGAGGCGCTCGAAGAGCACCACGTGGTCGAGAGAATGATCAAAGAACTCCGGAAGATGCAGCCTAAAGACGAGCGCTATCGCGCCAAATTCAAAGTCTTGAGCGAGATCGTCAAACACCACGTCGAGGAAGAGGAGTCCGAGATTCTCCCGAAGGCCGAGGGAACGGACCTTGATTTTACCGCGCTGGGGGAGGAGGCGATAGAACACAAAAACAAACTGATGGCAAAAATGGAGCGAGCCCAGTCTCAGACCAAAAGTAAATCCGCCGTATCGACGCGAAGCCAAGGCAATAGTGGACGCAAAGTCGCCTAACAATCTTTGCCATGAAAAGCCCTTCTCGGATCCGAGAAGGGCTTTCTTGTGGCTCTGCCAACTTAACCCGCTTACGCTGCGCCTCTGAACATCTTTTTAGAGGGAATGCGCGGGGTTTCATTCATGTGGTTCTCAGCTTAGCCTAAGAGCACATGATGCTCATAAGGAAAAGACAGGATAACGCAAAGTAGATTGCGCCCAGATGGCAACCCTGTGATCGTCAGCATTCAAATCATCATTCATCTTCATCCTTGTTGTTGTCATCGCCCTTACGGCCGGTGGCTTGGCTGCACCCAATGTGGCCACGGCTGAGAAACCGCGGCTGAACTAGGTTGGCAACCAACACGCCAAAGTCTATACGACATCATCGAATCAGCTTGGAGCTGGATGAGGACACAGGCGGCACGAGGATAATGGTGCCACCTTAAAACACTGAGGCAGGCGTATGATGCGCCACTTCGGAAATCGGATCGACTCCGATTATGGTACCTCGCTGATTGCCATCCAGCCAGAGCCCTCACGGTCTCCATGCTCTCCATGCCAGCCTCTTGTCGTAAACATTCGCCTATCCCATTAGAGGAAGACGAAATCAATCCTCGTCAAATTCAGGGCAAGATGGTTGTGACCGCAGGGAATTCATTCGAAGTGGCACCCTCGGTATTTCAGCGATCGGATAATTTCTTTGACATTTTGTCCCGCGCCCTTCGCGATTTCAATTTCAGGGATGCCGATGCTCTATATCCGATCTGCATTTACCTATGACAAAGCAATGGCGCAAAGATTGCTTCCTCCAAAGTTAGACTCTATCAGGAGGTACGGTCATGATAACAAAAGAAGTCGGTCTGTCAGCTTCCCCTTTGGGAACAGTCGTAGTCTGGGAATGTGAAGACTGTCATCGTCGCTGGACCGGCGTGAGCCGAAAACCGTGCCCATATTGTCAGCACGAGATGCGCAGCGACGCACATTATCGCTGGAACGATTGAGTCCCCTTTTCGGCAGTTGATACAGAAATAGGCAACATTGTTCAAAAGGCTCTCTGATTGAGTGCCATCATTGATGCTGCTATCTACATCTATAGCTTGGATTAAATGTGGGAACAGAGAGGATCAAGAAGGACGAGTGGATGAATTACGCCGTGAGGTGCACGCCAGACTTGAGCTGGACATTTTCGGCCCGCAGCGCGCGAACCTCATTCTCTAACGCCATAAGTTTGAGCTCCCGGTCCACCGCAATATCGTAAAACCGTTCGAGGTCCTGAACCTTCTCGCTCAGCTCCAGGCGATTGGTCTCGAGTTGTTCAATGGTCGATTGCAATTGGGCTTCATGCGTGTGCAAGAGTTCCTCAGACTGTTTTCGTTCGATGGCCAGGGCAGCAGTATGTGCGAACAGGGCTACGGTACGGCGTTCATGGTCCGATGGCCGTCTGCTTTCTCGAAAGTAGGTGCCAAAGGTGCCAAGGACCTTGCCGCTTCCGGATAAGATCGGCATAGACCAGGCTGCCTTGAGTCCAAGCCTCAAAGGTAAGTGACGGATGGCCTGCCAGCCAGCGTCTGTTGCAATCTCGGGGGTGATGATGACTTCACCGCGCGCCGCGGCCGCACAACAGGTACCGATAGTTGGATCACTTGCAATGCCATCAATTGCGCGGTTGTACTCGTCCGGAAGGCTTGGCGCGGCGCCGTAGCGCAGCCGACCCGTATTATCCAGCAAAGAGATCGAAGCGACGGCGTCCGGCGCCAGTTGCTCAACGAGATGGGCTAACAATTCTAAAATCGTCTCCAGCTTGTCGCCCCGGACCAGCCGTTCGAGAACCTCGACCTGCCCAATCTGAATCGTGATATCCGTCGAAATGCCGCAGACGGCGAAGGGGTGATTATGCTCGTCGAAGAGCGGGATCTTCAGCGTAAGACTGGTGCGATCCCTAGGACCATTCGGGATGATTTCCAGGAACTCAAGCGGCTTGCACGCTTGCAGGACGAGCTGATTGTTCCGGTGAAACGCTGCAGAATATTTCTCGGGAAATGTATCAAAGATTGTTTTGCCGATGAGATCTGGGTCGGCGACGTGGAACAGGCGCGTCCATTGGCTATTGACTCCTAGATAATGACCATCAGCAGACACGACATACACTGAGGCGGGAACTCCATGAATGATCGCTTCGCGAACGATATTCTCATGCCTGAGATAGTCGGAATGCTGAACGATCATGACGAGACCTCTTGGTGTCTGAAGTAGCCAAATAGCCGATGACGATTCATGAAGCTTACTTGACGCGCTCAGGCATTACAACGCAATATTCTCTTCCCCAACAAAATTGCAGTTGAATCGTCGGAAGTGCTCTAAAATCGACTTCAGCAAGGTGCTGCATCCCATGAACCGGCAGGCGGTACTCAGATTTCCCCTGAGCAAGATGAATAAGAGCCACCTCTGACGTCTGTATTGCCTCTATCAAGAGGTTCCAGCCTAGCATTGAAACCAGTATACGAACAGGCACGGCGAGTCAGGCGTTGCTCCGCCATTGCGAAGGGCAAGTGTTGCGTGATGTGAGTAATATCTCGTTGAGATCAGTAAGTCGCGTCGCAGAATCGTAGAGGCATCTTAGCCACGATTAGTTGTCAATCGTGAGTTCTCCGTTTGTAGCCGTTCCACATCACTCTTTAGCGCCATCATTTTCAACTCACGTCCCACGACAATGTCATGTAAGTTTTCAAGCTCCATGATCTTATCTTCCAATTCTAGACGTGCGGCTTCAGATGCGTTACGAGCCGTCCACATTTGCCATGCAGCAGATGCAAATTTCGCCAGGGTCATAACAATACGTTCGTCCTCTGCATCAAACTTGCGGGACTCGTCATGGGCCACCACCCAGATAGTGCCAACCGTTTTTCCGTTGAGCGAAAGGGGAGCAGCAAGGCTTCCACTACAGGAGGGTCGGCTTTTAAGGCCGGGAAAACTCTCTCAGCCATATACATAAGTTGAGTAGCGTTCCGATCAACCGTCGTGCCACAAGGGCTGGCATTTCTCGGCATGGTGTTATTGCGACAATCGGCGTACCGGCCCGCAACGGCCTCCCAGCGAAACAGTTCCTTACCATTATGCGTTTCCAATAGACTCAGGCCAGCGGTATGCGCTCGACACACTTCACACGTTATGTCGATCAACTTTTGCAAGACATCAGATGGATGTTCGGCCATGGCGTCCGCAAGCTGCAGTAGAGCGCGGTGTTCAGCTTCGTAATCGGGTTGGCGAAATGCTCGGCTCCTAAGCTTCCCTTTATTATCGACATCCGCTAATGCGGCTTGCACACCAGGGTGAGAGAAAGATGTACTGGGAAAGGTATTCATAAGAGCCTCTTAGGGGTGAGAACGTACCGTAGTCCTTTCGCAATCATTGGGTCAATACACCCCATAAATCTTGCGAAGATGCCTTCTCGTAACATTTCAAACGCTCAGGCCCAAGGTATGGGCAAGACTTCTGTCCAATTGTTCGCGGAGCTTCGAGGGTATAGAACCATAGGAGGGAGGTGGACGATGGCTAAAATATTATGTGTCAGCGGTCTGCCGCAGTGGGTAAGTGGTGCACACCTCGAGAACCTCTGCGAACGGTATGGTCCTGTCTTGTCGGCTCGCGTCGTCAGGGACGCTGATGGCCTTACAATGGGCTATGGCTTTGTCGAAATGAGAACGTGTGAAAGCATGGTCAACGCCATCGAGGCATTAAACGGCTCAGAAGAGTTCGCGTGGCGGCTGACTGTGGTTGCAGTGGATCCCCTGTATTCACTGGAACCTGTAGCCGAGGTCCTCGCAGCGCTAACTTAATGCTTAACGGATGCCGATCATGACGCGGTCACTCCGAATCCGCGAGCCAAAGCCGATTAGGTGAGCAGCAGCTGAACGGGTCAATCGGTAAATTCATTCAGCGACTACCGCGGCGAACAGCGCAAGCAAAGGCATACGAGTGACGATGTTCATTTACTTTTCTTCCCCGATCGTCCGCCTGGTATTGATCGCAAAGACCTTTCGGAACCTTTATCACTCACTTTTACTAATTCCTGAACCGACAGGACCAATTGAGCGTGAGTCATGGCCTCTCGAAGGGCTTGCCGCTCCGATTCGATCCGTTTGTATTGTGGTGTCTTGACCTCGAATCGTTGCGCGGCCTCTAACAATTGCTTCAATGTATCGCGAAGCGCCATGTCTCATGCCTCCCGTTTCTCGTATACTGACCTTCTCCCTCTCCGGAATACCATAAGCTCACTGGCAGCTCTCTCCAAAAACCGCACCAGTCTCAATGAATGAGATCGTGGCCGACGGCCTATTCAAACATCGTTCTGGTACAGCTATTTTACTGAGTACTTTCTCTCAATTGCTTAGGAAGTGGCGCCGCTCTCTGAATCGTACTTTTAAGCCCTGTGTGCTGAAGTCCAGGTGACGCGTTGAGTAGGGAAGTAGGCAAACAGAATTACCGCACTCTAAGTTGGGGGAGTCTCAAGTGTGTTACTACGGGAATAATAAATTTCAGGTCTTCTTTATGTCATGCCAGGCGTCGGACCAGAAGTAAGTCCAAGTGTCCTGCAGCCGAGGTGATGGGCTTTACTAGCCAAACCGCATTATTATCGGGCTACGGTGTCGCATTGTGCTTGCCTTGCACGGCTTTGAAAGTTGCTCATCAAGTCATTCTGCTTGATATTCATCCCGTATTGGCCTAAGTCTCGGAGTTTTTATCCGAGCCGATTAGCCTTTTTAGGATTTCATAACCTAGATAGTTGCTAATAAAACCAATCGCAATTGCTCCCCAAAAATCTGTAATTGATACTCGTATCAAGAATTGGCTCTCAGAGACCCTAGATAGCAATATTGTGACAATTGCGCTTAGAAGCATTGCTCCGAGAATGCCCCCTATTTCTTTTAGTGAGTTCCATACCCAATTTTTCGACTCACTAGATTGCGTCAGTCTACGTCGACCTTGGGGCAGAATGAAATATGCGATTAATCCACCGAGACTGGCACCGAACAGTATGACTGATTGCGGCGCTGCAACACGCACGGTTTTAGTCTGAACCGCAATGCGGTAATCATCAAAAGGAGGTACTGGATGGTGCCAGTAGTTGGCAGTGACCGTGATCTTATAATCACCGGGGTTAAAGAAAATAAAGTTTAGCTCAGTGAATACCTCATCAAGAAGATTCTTAACTGCCGTAAACGGGCCGGCATAGCTTCTCGTCTGCGTGAAAGGTGGTAGGGATGTTTGTAGAGGTAGAATCTCATCAGGGGGGCGTTCGACTGGTGTTAGAGAAGGAACACGGGT
>Ga0207701_10005144_pt1 | contig 13159 bp, 13 predicted proteins | sample KBSSwiSSwithPhiX_FD_184294 | JGI IMG/M metagenome (GOLD analysis project Ga0207701, IMG submission 184294) | Switchgrass rhizosphere bulk soil microbial communities from Kellogg Biological Station, Michigan, USA, with PhiX - S5 (SPAdes) (version 2) | ecosystem: Environmental > Terrestrial >...
TAAGGTCTAGAATTGGACCGTCAGCGACCCGTTGACCGGCACGGCCGCCCATTTGGCGGTCAGATCGTCGAGCGTCGCCCGCACCCCGTCCACATCCTCGGCCGTCACCGGCGCGGCAGCATGCCCGCGCGCCTCGCAGGCGATCCTGTAGGTCTCCAGAAGCTCAACGGCCGGCACCCGGCCGCCCCACATCTCCGCCTGGAAGCTTTCGACCAGCCGCTCGATCGCCTCTTCCGACTCCCCGCCCTGTGTCGCGAACACCGCCGCGTCGCCCTCGGCAACCATGCCCAGGAAGCCGCGATGGGCAAGCGCGCTCTCGACCGCATAATGGACCATGTCGTGCGGGATGATGCCTTGCTTGGGGTTTTTGATCGTCTCGGGCGCCGCATCGGGCCGTTCAATCAGCAAGTCGTCATACTTCCCGTCGCGCTTGGTGAATGTCAGCCGCATCATTTCCTCCCGCACGAAATGCATAGCGGCGCTTGCATCCGCTTTCGACCCATCGCCCGCCTTTCACGTTTGCGTTTACGTTCTGGCAGCATCCCGGGTGCTAGACGATCTGCTAACAAGACCATGGCAACCCCCGCACCCAAAGCGCAGGACACAGATCCTTTTGCCGACCGCCGCGCCTTTCCGCGCGTCGAAGTCGCCTTGCCGGCTTTCCTCCAGGCCAATGGCGAGCGCCACTCGGTGCAAATCCTCGATTTGTCCGCGGGTGGCGCCAAGCTCGATTCGACGATTGCGGTCGCCGTTGGTGCTGCGGTGCAGTTGGATTGCGGCACCCTCGCGCGCGGAGCGGTCGTCCGCTGGCAAGATGGCCGCACCATGGGCATCTGCTTCGACGCCGAACTCGACCATCGCGACGTCGCCGATCTCGCCCAACGTTCAACGGCCCTGGCCGCCTTCCGTAAGACGCACGAATAGCCCTGAAATGCTGGGATGCCTACGTGAGAATGTACACGCACGGCTCCCGCTCCATGCGCTAATTTCAAGAAGAAGGCAGACCCGGGTCAAGACCGGGGTGACGTTGCAGAGTCCGCTCTCGATCCATAACGGACTCTAGGCTTCGTCGCCCTTCTCGCTCTTTAGTGCCGCGAGCGCCGCGAACGGCCCTGCTCGCTCTTCGCTGAGCACCCCCGCCGCTTTTAACGCCGTGTCGGCGTTGGGTCCGCGCGGATAGGGGTCGAGCGCCAGACTCAACGTATCCGCGACGGCCGCGCCCAGCTCGATTGCCGCACCATCGTGGAAGACGACGTCCAGCTCGCCCTCGCCAAGTTCCACCTCCTCGTCAGGCCGCCCTCTCGGCTCGGGAAGGAACAGCAGTTCGAACGGCTCGTCGATCCGCGCCGGCACCGGCTCACCGCTGGCGACGCAGGCTTGCTCCAGGGCCGCTTTGATGCGGCCGGTCGCGGTGACCTTTTCGCCCTCGCGGCCCAGTACGGCATGCGCTTCCAGGCGATCGAGTGAAAGCAGGCCGATCCGTTTGGCGATGGCCGCGCATTCCTCTGCGCCGGCACTGAGGTCGACCCTTTCGCCGTCGCGAATCTGCGCCAGCGGTAGGCGCGCTTCGAAGCTCTCGCTCATCTTATCTGTCCCGTCATCAGGGCCGAGTCGCCCACTGCCTGCAGCCTTTGCCACCAAAGCTTGGTCGCCTCGACCGCCTGTTCGCTTGCCTTACCGTCGGGCACGGTCTCCCCGTACAGGCTGATGCGTGCGGTCTCGTCCCACGGGTCGATGGCCTCGACGGCGCGGCGCCAGCGGTCGATCCGCGACGCCAGCGCTCCGACCATCATCCTCACCTGCTTGCCCAGCGACGGGTCGCCAAAGCCCTGTTCGCGCATCTGCACATCCATGTCCGCGATGAATGCTTCCGCCAGCCGCGGCCCCAGCGCCCGCGCCGGGTCCGCTCCGCGCTCCAGCCTTATGTCGGCCAGCGACAGCAAAGTCGTCAGCACGGCGAAGCGGCCGTCCAGCGTATCGGGGACCTGCGCCTCGCGATACCAGTCGGGCCGCCGCGCCTCGGCGACGATCGCCCGATAGAGCGGCCCGGCATCGGCCAGGGGCTTGGGTCGGAAAAAGGGCAGGCGCATTCAGCTTCCCATTCAGCTTGCTTTAAGCGGCGGAGTCACTTGCTGCCCGACGCCGCACCGCATATTGAGGCGGCGCCGCCTGAGCGCAAGCTGGCCGGGAAAACGAAGGAGTTTGAAGTTCATGGCGTCGAAGTTGGTCAGCGTTGCAACGGCGCTTGTGGGCGTGACCCTCCTCAGCGGCTGTCTCGGCATCAAGGAGCACAAGGGCTACGTACTCGACAAGGAACTCGCTTCGGCCATCCAGGTCGGCGTCGACAACAAGGCGTCGGTGGAAAAAACCTTGGGCCGTCCCAGCTTCACGGGCCAGTTCAACGACAGCGACTGGTTCTACGTCTCGCGCGACACCAAGTCGGTGGCCTTCCGCAGCCAGAAGGTCACGGACCAGGAAGTCCTGCACGTCCACTTCGACCAGGCCGGCAACGTCTCCTCGGTCAATTCCACCGGCAAGGAGCTGGTCGTCAACATCTCGCCGGTCGACGACAAGACCCCGACGCTCGGCCGCCGCCGCAGCTTCTTCGACGAACTGTTCGGCAATATCGGCGCGCTGAACAGCGGCGCGCTCGCTCCGGGCAACGCACCCGGCCAGTAAGCTTTTTCTGGAACGCCGTTTGCCCTAACGGGGTCGCATGACCGCGACACCCGCCGGCATGACCTATGCCGAATATCTGCATCTCGACGAGTTGCTGTCCGCCCAGCAGCCGCTGTCGGACCTGCATGACGAAATGCTGTTCATCGTCATTCACCAGACCAAGGAGCTCTGGCTGAAGCAGATGCTGCACGAGGTCGCGCTGGCGATTTCGCTGGTCGAGGACAATCGGTTTGCCGAGGCCTACAAGGCGCTGTCGCGGGTCAGCCGCATCCAGTCGGTGATGACCTTGAGCTGGGACGTACTCGCGACCCTGACGCCCGTCGACTATTCCGCCTTCCGCCACGTCCTCGGCACCTCGTCCGGCTTCCAGTCGGCACAGTTCCGCGAGCTGGAATATCGCCTCGGGATCAAGGACCCCAGGTTCCTCGACTATTACGAAGGCGGCACGGACGGTCATGCGCGCCTCACCCGGGCGCTTTCCGAGCCAAGCTTGTGGGAAGTCGCCGACGCCGCCCGCGACAAGGCCGGCGCTGCGAGCTGGCTCGAGGTCTACAGGGACGCCGACCGCTGGTTCGAACTGTACCAGCTCGCCGAAAAGCTGGTCGATGTCGACGACGCTCTCGCCGCCTGGCGGCACAAACATGTGCTGACGGTCGAACGGATCATCGGCCTCAAGCGCGGGACGGGCGGGTCGGCCGGCGCCGCTTATTTGCGCTCGACGCTCGACAAGCGGGCCTTCCCCGAACTCTGGTCGCTTCGGACGGAACTTTGAGTTTCAAGCGCCTGTTCTCGCGCAGCCTCGGCGCCGCGCCGGACCGGCTGCATTTCGCCGCCCACAGCCACCATCTCTGGCCCGACGCCAGCTTCGCCGGACAGCAGCAGGCCTGGCTCGACGCCGCCACCCTTGCCGACCGCAAGTGGGACAAGGTGATGGGCGAGGTCTGGCCGGAGGCGCAGGGCCATGTCGCCCGCGAACTCGGCGGAGTGCCGGCCGACCGCATCGTCTTTTCCTCCAACACCCACGATTTTGTCATCCGCCTGTTCGCCGCTGTGCCGCGCTCGGGCCCGGTCCGCATCCTCACCAGCGATGGCGAATTCCACAGCGCCCGTCGCCAGTTCGCCCGCTGGGAGGAAGATGGCGACGCCGTTGTCACCCGCGTCGCGGCCGAACCGTTCGATACGTTTTCAGACCGTTTTCTGGCCGCCGCGCAGGGTGGCGGCCACGACCTCATTTTTGTCAGCAGGGTCCTCTTTAACAGCGGCCGGATATTCGAGCGATCGCAAGAACTTAGCGCGCTCGCAAATCCTACCGGGCCATGGGTCGTCATTGACGGCTACCACGCCTTCATGGCCATCGAGAATCCATTTTCGGAAACCACTGCTCAGTCCGCTTTCTTCCTCGGCGGCGGTTACAAATATGCGATGGCCGGCGAGGGCATGGCCTTCATGCATTGCCCGCCGGGCTATGGCCCGCGGCCCCCGCTCACCGGCTGGTACGCCGAGTTCGGCGACCTGACGGCGCCCCCCGGCAGCTCGGTCGGCTACACCCGCGATGCCATGCGTTTCATGGGCGCGACGTTCGATCCTTCGGCGCTCTACCGCTTCAACGCTATCCAGCAGATGCTCGGCGAGGAAGGCCTCACGACCGCCGCGATCAGCGCTCATGTCGCGGACCTCCAGCGGCGATTGCTGTCCGCCATCGACGGTACGGCTCTCGCCGGCGCGGATCTCTTCAACCCTCTCGACGGGGACCCCCATTCGCGCTTCCTCGCTTTCCGCAGCCCGAAAGCCGCCGAATGGAACGCGGCGTTGATGGAGCGTGGCTGCGTCACCGACGTCCGTGGCGAGGTGCTCCGCATCGGCTTTGCAATCTATCATGATGAGGCCGATATCGACGCGCTGGCGGCGCTGGCCAGGGACCTGGCCTAGGGCTCCAGTCCCGCGCGCAGGATCCGGTTGGCAATCGTCGCAACCTCCTCGGCATCCTCTTTGCCCCACACCGAGAAGCGAAGCCCGAGGAAAACGTTCATCCCCATCGCCGCCCAGGCGAGCACATCACGTTCGAGGGCGCTCAGCTTCCGAACCTCACCTTTCTCACCGCCCGCTTCAAGACGGGACGCGATTCGCGCCGCGACCGTCTCATAATGAAAGCGATAAGCCTCCGGCGCGACGAATTCGGCTTCGTCGATGATCCGGTAGACCTCCTTGTGCTCGGCGGCGAAGTGCAGGTAAGCGTTTAGAGCGCGCCGCTCGGAATCGAGCATGTCGAAACCCTCTGAGAGGGCCGGCGCGACCTCCCGGCTAACCCGCGCGGACATGTCGGCAACAAGCGCCGCGAACAGCCCCTCCTTGCTATCGAAGTAGGTGTAGAAGGTCCCAAGCGCGACCTTCGCCCGCGTCGTGATCGAGACGATCGAGCTCTCTGAAAACCCGCTTTCCCCAAACTCCGCCAATGCGGCGTCGAGGATCTTTCGCATGGTCTTCTCGCCGCGCGGCGTCCGCGGGGCCTTGCCGAGGCTTGCGGCGAGATTGGCCGACTGTTGCTCCATTACCACTGCCCCCCAGTTTCCGCTGGACCTCAAGTTGAAAGTTGGTTCAACTTTCATTATGACTTTGCATCAATGACGGCGCAACCGGGATCGGCCGGCGTGAGACCGTCACATTCGGAGGGGCTTATATATGCGCAAGATCGATCTTGCTCGCGTCATTCTTCTTGGCTCGAGCGCAGCCATCCTTTTCGCGATGCCGGCAGCAGCGCAGACTGCAGCGGAGGCAACTGCGAGAGGAGCCGAGCAGAAGCCCGCCGAAGATACAGTTGCTGAAGCGGCAAATGCCGACGAAAATACGGAAAACGTCACCGTGACCGCCCGGCGCCGCGAAGAACGCCTGCAGGACGTGCCGATTGCAGTCACCGCCTACACCGGCGCCCAGCTAGAGCGGGAAGGCGCCACTGACATCACCGACATCGGCGATACGACTCCAAACGTCACAATCGAAAATTCGCGTGCGACCAATTCGACACTGACAGCCTTCATTCGCGGTATCGGCCAGCAGGACCCGGTCTCCGGCTTCGAGCAGGGCGTCGGACTTTACTTGGACGACGTTTATCTCAACCGACCGCAGGGAGCGGTTCTGGATATCTATGACGTCGACCGGATCGAGGTCCTTCGCGGCCCGCAGGGCACGCTGTATGGAAGAAACACGATCGGCGGCGCCATCAAATATGTCACCAAGCGGTTGCCCGACACTCCGCGCGTGAATCTCCGCGGGACCGTCGGCACCTACGGCGAGTTCGATGCGGTCGCGACCCTTTCTTATCCGATCACCGATTATTTGCGCGTCGGAGGATCGGTTGCCCGGCTCAAGCATGATGGGTTCGGCGTCAACTTCACGACTGGTGACGACAACTATAACAAGGACGTTCGGGCCGCCCGAGGAACCATCGAGATCGGCCGTGATGAATCTGCCCTTCTTCGCCTGAATGGCGACTACACGGTGGACAAGAGCCTGCCACGTGGCGGACATCGCCTTGTCCCCGGCCTGCTCAGCGGCATCGAGCCTCAAGGCGACGTCTGGGACTCGCAGGGCGGCCAAACCGACCCCAAGCAGAAGGTGACCAACAAGGGCATCGCAGCGCATGGCCAGGTTGAGGTCAGCGACTGGTTGAAACTCAAGTCGATCACGGCTTACCGCAAGGACAAGACCAAGAGTCCGATCGATTTCGATGGGCTCCCGACCGTTGATGTCGACGTTCCAGGCATCTACCTGAACGATCAGTTCAGCCAGGAATTCCAGGCTGAGATAAAGCGCGGGCCTCTCTCAGGCGTGGTCGGCGCTTACTATCTGAATGCCGATGCAGAGACGATCTTCGACGTGCGGCTGTTTGCGACTTATCCGTCGCCATTCCTGCTGACGGCGTTCACCGATGCCGATGTCAAGACCAAGACCTGGGCAATCTTTGGCGACTTCAGCTACGACATCAACGACCAGTTCTCCGTTTCGGCAGGCGGCCGCTACACCAACGACAAGCGCAAGGCTTCTGTGTTCCGCCAGCTTTACCTGGGCGGCGGCGCCGAGATCTTCGGCGGCCTCGGCATCCCGTTTCTAGGCCCGACCTCCGATTTCCACGGCACGAGGACAGATACCGCGTTCACGCCCCGCGTTTCGGTCAGCTACAAGCCAAACTCGGACCATCATATCTACTTGAGCTGGTCCCAGGGTTTCAAGGGCGGCGGCTTCGATCCGCGCGGCTCGACGACCGCTGCACCCGATCTGAACGGCGACCACACTGTCGATGCCTCCGAAATCTATGACTACATGGCTTTCGATCCGGAGAAGGTGACCAGCTACGAACTCGGCTGGAAGGGTAGTCTATTCGACAAGCGCATCTTCGCCAGTCTCGCGATCTTCCATGCCGACTACAAGGACATGCAGATTCCTGCTTCCAACGCCTGCGTAACTGCGAGCGGCGTCTCCAGCTTCTGCGGCGAAACGAGCAACGCGGGCAAGGCGAGGATCCAGGGCATCGAGTTCGAGGGCAACGCCCGTGTATTCGGCGACCCGGGCGGATCGCGACTCAACTTCGCGTGGTCGCTCGGTTACCTCGACGCGAAGTTCAAGGAATTCCTGACCTACCAGCTCTACGACGAGGACCTCAATTTCTTCCCCGGCGGCCCGCAACTGGTGGATATGGCCGATTTCCGAAAGATCCAGAATACCCCGGAATGGACCGCGAGCGGCACGCTCAGCTACACGACGCCGCTCGCCGGCGGCTTGCTAAACGTCAATTCGACGCTCAGCTATCGCAGCAAGAGCCAGCAGTTCGAAATCCCGATTCCGGGGCTGGACCAGAAGGGGTTCTCGCTCTGGAATGCAGGCGCCACGTACGACTTGCCAGGTGGCCACTGGACCGTTGGTCTCTACGGCAAGAACCTGACCAACAAGAAGTATGTCAGCGCAGGGTACAACTATATGTACCAGAACCAGTACACGGGCGAGTTCATTGGCAACGGAGCTCCACTGGCCGCCGGCTATCCGACCGGGCTTGGCTTCGGCGTTCCAGGTTATGACTCCCTGCTAGGCCGGGAAGGCGTGCTCACAGCCTTTTACGGCAATCCACGGCAGGTCTTCTTCACTGTGAACTACAAGCTCTGATTGAAGGGTTGCGGGGGGCAGGCCGAATTGCTCCCCGCAAGCGCACGGAGCACGCTTCATGTCCAATGAATTTGCGGAAAGACGCTGGACCTCCAGGAACGGTCTGTCGCTCTACTTGCGCGATTATCCCGCGAAAGGCGGGGAGCAGCGCCTGCCTGTCATTTGCCTCCACGGGCTGACACGCAATTCGAAGGATTTTGAGGACGTCGCGCCCCTGATTGGAGGAATGGGAAGGCGGGTGATCGTGCCCGACGTGCGTGGCCGGGGACTCTCCGACCGGGACCCGAATCCGGCGAATTACCAACCTAAAGTCTATGCCCGTGACGTTCGCGGCATGATGAAGGACCTGGGTATCAACCGTGCCGTGTTCCTCGGCACCTCCATGGGGGGGCTGATTGCGATGACTCTGGCGGCAGCCGACTCCAAGCGGGTCGCCGCCGCGATCCTCAACGACGTTGGGCCGGAGATTGCACCCGAAGGGGTTGCCCGAATACTCGGTTACGCCGGCAAGGGCGCGCCGATCGAGAATTGGGATGATGCCGTCGACTATCTCAAGCGAATCAACGGCGGACTCTTTCCAGATTTCACACTCGACGAGTGGAGGCGTTTTGCAAGGCGCACCTTCCGCGAAGTCGGGGGCAAGCCGACCTTGGACTACGATCCAAAGATCGCCGGAGTGCTAGCAATGCCTGGGCGTCTGACAACCATCCTCGCCCGCTGGCTGTTTAAGAAACTGGCAAGGAATCGGCCGACCTTGCTGCTCCGGGGCGGCCTTTCCGATTTGATTAGCGCCAATATCGCTGAGCGCATGAAGCGACTGGCGCCTTCACTTGAAGTCGTCGAAGTTCCAAATGTCGGTCATGCGCCGATGCTCGACGAACCTATCGCAGTTGACGCCATCACGCATTTCCTGCGAACCGTGCCCTGAGGCTGCGCGTAGGCTGAAGAGGGTCGGTGATGGTTGAACGGCAGGCGGCCTCGGCGGCAAGTAACCGCAATCTCGTCCTCGGCTTCCTGCTGGCTGCCTACATTCTCAATTTCCTCGACCGGCAGATGCTCGGCATTCTGGCCGGTCCGATCAAAAACGACCTGCACCTCAGCGATGCGCAGTTCGGTGCAGTCGGCGGTCTCGCTTTTGCGTTGCTTTACTCGTTCCTCGGCGTGCCGCTCGCACTGCTGGCGGACCGGACCCGGCGCAGCTTTGTGATTGTAGGGGCGCTGGCGGTCTGGAGCGGCTTTACCGCCCTTTGCGGCACTGCAGCCAGTTATAGCCAGCTATTCTTCTACAGGCTCGGCGTCGGGGTCGGCGAAGCCGGCGGCGTTGCTCCCTCCTACGCGCTCATCGCCGACTATTTCGAACCCGAGAAACGCGCCCGGGCGCTCGCCATCTACTCATTGGGCGTTCCACTCGGCCTTGCCGGCGGCGCGCTTGCCGGCGCCTATCTGACATCCTGGATCAGCTGGCGAGCGGCTTTCATCGTCATGGGCGCGATCGGCCTGTTGCTGGCCCCCATCATGCTGCTTCTCGTCCGCGATCTGCCGCGCGCAAAATCGCCGGAGGCCGCGCCCTCTCTGTTCAGTACGTTCCCAATCGTTGCGCGCAAGCCCACCTTCTGGCTGATGGCCTTCGCGTCCTCGTGCAGTTCGCTATGCGGGTACGGGCTCGCGCTTTGGACTCCGTCCATCCTGATCCGCAGCTTCGGCCTTGATTTGCTCTCGACGGCACATTTCTTTGCCTCGCTCCTTCTTATCGGCGGCACCTTCGGGGTGTTCGCGGGCGGTTGGCTGGCGGACCGTCTGGGGACCGCCGACCGCCGCTGGTATGCGCGGCTCCCAGCCATCGCCTGGTTAGTAACCGCGCCCTTCTTCTTTGCGGGTTTCATGGCGCCGAACCTGAAGGTCGCCTGGCTGCTGCTCCTCGTTCCAAATGCGCTCAATATCCTGTGGCTTGGACCGGTTACGACGGCCGTGCAGCATCTGGTGCCGCGTCCCCTGCGATCGACAGCTTCGGCCAGCTTCCTGTTCATCAACAACCTGATTGGCCTGGGTGTGGGGCCGCTGTTGATGGGTGCGATTTCGGACCACTTGAAGGCAAGTTACGGGTCCGAGGCCCTGCGTTACGCCGCCACCGCGTGTCTCGGTTTTTACCTCCTTGCGGCGCTGCTAATGTTCGTTGCGGTGAGTCGGATCCGTAAGGATTGGGTGGACGAGGCCTAGGACCCAGCCTGTCGCGCCGATGAACAAGGGAACGACCGTGTTTTGCGTTGGTTTTCTCTCGTTGAAAGGAGAGTTTCCATGCGCATTTGGATGCTCGCGACCAGCGCTGCCGCGCTGGCGATCACAGCACCGGCGCTCGCTGACAAGGGTGGGCACGGTGGTCATGGCGGCGGCAACGACGCCCAGGTTCAACGCGGCGGCGGCGGTGACCGCACCCAGGCTCGCGCCTCTCATGGGGGCGCCGATCGCGGCCAGATGAGAGCTCAGGCCCAGGGTGGCGACCGCGGCCAGATTAAGGCCGAGCGCACCAGCCGCGACCGTGGCAACCGCCAGATGTTCGCCGAGGGCCAGAATCGCGGACATGGCCAGAATGGCGAGCGCTTGCGCGTTCGCGAGACCGCTCAGGGTAACCAGGGCAACCACGGTTTCCGCGCCCGCGGCAATGATCAGCAGGGTGTAGCTCGCTTAGAGGACCGCGGGAATCGCAGTCACGACACGCGCGTCCTGAATGCCGAGCGTGGTAATAATGCCCGTGTCTTTGGGGACGACCATATCCGTGCGCGCGGCAACGCTCGCTTCGCCGAGGGCGAGACGGTGTTCCGTGTCCGTGACGTCGAGCACGGCGTGGCTCGTTTCCGCGATGTCGATCGCGACAATCTCTTCGTGCGCCGTGTCGGCTGGGCAGATGGCTGCCCGCCAGGTCTGGCCAAGAAGAACAACGGCTGCCTGCCGCCAGGCCAGGCGGCGAGGTACATCGGGCAGCCCCTTGGTACGGTGAGCCGGATCGCGGCGCTGGAGTCGCTGCCGTCCGCCTTCCGTCCGCTCTACCTGGAAAATGACGATTATTATTACCGCTATGGCGGCGGCTACCTCTATCGGGTCGATCGGAGCGACAATTTGATCAATTCGATGGTGCCGTTGTTTGGCGCGGCGTTGCTCGGCCAACCGATGCAACCTTACTACGCCAACAACTACTACCGGCCGTCCTATTACAACGCCTTCTATCCGAACACGGCGTATGATTGTTACCAATACGGCTATGGTTACGTGTACAATACGAACTGCGCCAACGGCCTGATTCAGGATGTCATTCCGACCTATGACAATGGCTATGGCGTCGGCCAGATCCTGCCGTCCAGCTACGGCTATTACAACGTGCCGTACGCCTATCGCGGCAGTTATTACGACAGCGGCGATTATTCTTATCGTTACGCGCCGGGCGCGATCTACCAGGTCGATCGCTCGACCTCGTTGATCTCGGCGGTCGCTGCGCTGCTGACGGGCGGCCTGACAGTCGGCCAGCCCCTGCCGACCGGCTATTCGGCCTACAACGTGCCATACGCCTATCGGACGACTTACTATGACACGCCGGACACCTGGTACCGTTATAACAACGGCTACATTTACGCCGTCGACCCGACGACGCAGCTGGTGACATCGATCGCCCGGGCCATCGTCTAAGCCAAATCGCGTACACGCCACGACCCGGCGGGATTGGAGCAGAATGCTCTGTCCCGCCGGCCTCGGGCCAGTCAGTGGAAAAATTGGGAGAAGTCCAATGAACAAGCGCATGATCTCGCTTGGCCTCGCGGCGGGCCTCATCGCTCTTGCCGGTTGCAACAAGAACCAGGACGGCAAGGAAGCTGCCGCCAACGGCACCGAGGCGGTAAAGAAAGCCGGCGACAAGACCATTGCCGCCAGCCTCGAAGCCAACAGCAAATATGCCACGCTGGCCAAAGCGGCCGGCCTCGACCTGACGTTGCAGGGCGCCGGGCCTTATACGGTATTCGTCCCCGATGACGCCGCCTTCGACAAGCTGCCCGCCGGGACAACCGATAATTGGATCAAGCCGGAGGGCCGCCCTGAGCTGACGCGGACCCTGACCTATTCGATCCTGCCGGGTACCGTGCTCGCCGAGGACATCGCCAAGGCGATCGAAAACGGCAAGGGCAAGGCCGAGCTGGCGACGATGGGCGGCGAAGTGCTGACCGCGACCAAGGACGGCGACAAGATCGTCCTGACCGACGCTGCCGGCGGCAAGGCGACCGTCACCAGGGCCGATGACACCATGGCCAATGGCGTCATTCACCACACCGATGCGGTGCTGATGCCCAACAAGCCGTCGTAACCGGTCGATTACCCCCTTCCGCGCGCCTTTCGCCTCGCTATAACGAGTTGAAAGACGCGCGAAGGGGCAGTGATGAAGGCGACGATCGAGCGGGCGACCCTGTTGAAGAGCCTGGGCCACGTGCAATCGGTGGTCGAGCGCCGCAACACCATCCCCATTCTCTCCAATGTTTTGATGGAAGCGCGCGACGACGGCTCGCTTCGCCTGATGGCGACCGACCTCGATCTGCAGGTGGACGAAAGCGTCCCGGCGCAGGTCTCACAGGCTGGCGCCACGACCGTTCCTGCCCACACCTTCTTCGATATCGTCCGCAAACTGCCCGAGGGCAGCCAGGTTGAACTGACCGCAGCGGAAGGCAAGATGCAGGTCATCGCCGGCCGCTCGCGCTTCAACCTCTCGACGCTGCCGCGCGACGATTTCCCGGTAATTGCCGAGGGTGAGCTGCCGACCCGCTTTGAACTGCCGGCGGCAACGCTTCGCCAGATCATCGACAAGACGCGCTTCGCCATCTCCAGCGAAGAGACGCGCTATTATCTGATGGGCATTTTCGTCCACGTCGCCGACGATAAGCTGAAGGCGGCCGCCACCGACGGCCATCGGCTGGCGCGCGTCACCGTCGACCGCCCGGACGGCGCCGAAGGCATGCCCGACGTGATCATTCCCAAGAAGTGCGTTGGCGAGCTTCGCAAGCTGCTCGACGAGGTCGAAGGGACGGTCGAGGTCTCGCTGTCGGCGACAAAGATCCGCTTCGGCCTCGGCAGTGCTATCCTCACCAGCAAGCTGATAGACGGCACTTTCCCTGACTATAATCGCGTCATTCCGACCGCGAACGACAAGCTGCTGAAGCTCGATCCGAAGAGCTTCTCGGCCGGCGTCGATCGCGTCGCCACCATCGCCAGCGAGAAGACGCGGGCGGTCAAGATGAGTGTCGATCGCGACAAGGTGACTTTGTCGGTGACCTCGCCGGAAAGCGGCACCGCG
>Ga0207701_10005147_pt1 | contig 13156 bp, 11 predicted proteins | sample KBSSwiSSwithPhiX_FD_184294 | JGI IMG/M metagenome (GOLD analysis project Ga0207701, IMG submission 184294) | Switchgrass rhizosphere bulk soil microbial communities from Kellogg Biological Station, Michigan, USA, with PhiX - S5 (SPAdes) (version 2) | ecosystem: Environmental > Terrestrial >...
ACGGGGTGGAGGCTCGATCGAGGATCTGTGGGCCTTCAACGAGGAGGTCGTCGCCCGTGCGATTGCCGGCTGCCCGGTTCCGACGATTGCCGCCGTCGGCCACGAAACCGACGTCACCATCGCCGACTTCGTCGCCGACGTGCGCGCGCCAACGCCCTCGGCGGCTGCGGAGATGGTGGTCTCGCGGAAAGACGACTTCTGCGCCCACATCGATCGGCTCTCGCACCGACTTGCCGTGACGATGCGGGGACGCGTGCATCGGCTCGAGGCGCGGTTGCGCACGCTGGAAGCGCGCAGTGGGTATACCGGGGCACGCGGCCGTCTGGCCATGCACGGCCGTCACGTGTCGGAGCTGCAGTCGGATCTGCATCGTGCCCTGCGCGCGCGGCTGGCGGACAGGGAGCGGCGGTATCGCACGCTGCGTCTGACGCTCGAGATGTTCGATCCGCGCCGCCGGCTCGAAGCCACGCGCACGAGACTGGTCGCGGACGAGGGGCGCCTCGACGCCGCCATCCGGCGCAAGCGGCACGGCCTCGATGCGCGGCTCAGCAGCCTCGCGGCGCGGCTCGATGCCCTGAGCCCGCTGGCGGTACTGGGGCGCGGATACGCCGTCTGCTGGAACGCCGATCGGACGAAGATCATCAGAGACGCCGCCAGTGTCGAGATCGGGGCCGACGTGCAGGTCACGCTCGAACGCGGCGCGCTGACGTGCGAGGTCAAGCGACAGTCGTAGAATGGCGCGGCTAAAGCCGCGCGCTGCGAGCGCCGCCTCGTAGCGCGGAGCTTCAGCTTCGCCTCGCAGCGCGAAGCTTCAGCTTCGCCTCGCAGCGCGAAGCTTCAGCTTCGCCTCGTAGCGCGGAGCTTCAGCTCCGCCTCGTAGCGCGAAGCTTTAGCTTCGCCTCGTAGCGCGGAGCTTCAGCTTCGCCTCGAATCTCGAAGGAACGGACATCAATGGACGTAACCATCAAAGACTACGAAGCGGCTGTCGCCGAGCTCGACACGATCGTGAAGAAGCTCGAGGAGGGCGACCTCCCGCTCGAGAGCTCGCTGCAGCTCTATGAGCGCGGCGTTCACCTGGCGCGTTTCTGCCACGCGCGCCTGGAAGAAGCAGAGCGGCGCATCGAGATTCTCAACGAGCGCGGTGAAACGCGCCCTGCCCCGGCCGGTTTCGGCGATGAGGAGAGCGACAAACCACGTGGTCGCTGATACCGGAACGGTGAGCGGCGGTCTTTCGGCCTATCTCGACGCCCGGCGCGCCGATATCGAGGCCGCACTGGCCGATGTGCTCCCGTCTCCGCCCGACTGCCCCGCCGCAGTCGCCGAGGCGATGCGGTACAGCCTGCGCGCCGGCGGCAAGCGGTTGCGACCGATTCTCTGTCTCGCTGGTGCGGATGCCGTCGGCGGCGACCGCGTGCGTGCGATGCCTGCCGCCTGCGCCATCGAGCTGATTCACACCTATTCGCTGATTCACGACGACCTGCCGGCGATGGACAACGACACGCTTCGGCGCGGACAGCCGACGCTGCACGTCGTGGTCGGAGAAGGGATGGCCATTCTCGCCGGCGACGGCCTGCTGACCGAGGCGTTCAACCTGCTCGCACGTCAGCCGCGCCCGTCGGATTACGAGCAGGCGGTGACGCAGCTCGAGGTCATTCGCCTCATCGCCTCGGCAGCGGGCGCCATCGGTATGGTTGGCGGTCAGGCGATCGACCTCGCCTCGGTCACACCCGATCCGCAGGGACGCGTGCCTCCTCCGCTGGACGCCGAGGGCCTGCGACGTATGCACGGCAGGAAAACCGGAGCGCTGATCCGGGTGGCTGCCGCCGCGGGCGCGATGATGGGTGGCGGCACACCCGAACAGGTGCACGCCATTGACGAAGCTGCCGGCGAGTTCGGTCTGGCGTTTCAGATCGTCGACGATGTGCTGGACGTGGAAGGCGCGTCGACGGACCTTGGCAAGACGCCGGGGAAGGATGCTGCTGCCGGTAAGCCGACCTACCCCGCGCTCTACGGTCTCGAAGCGTCGAAGCGCATGGCCGGTGACTGCCTCGAGCGTGCGGCCGCCGTCCTGCGCAACGCCGGCATCAGCGATCCCCACCTTCTTGCGATCGGGAGCTGGGTCGTGAACCGCAAAAATTGAGAGCTGCGTTCCGCCGGGTCTCAACCCGGCCTGCGAGTGTTCAATCCATCGCCAGGACAATGACCGTGGCGTCGTCTTCGAAGCGGCTGCCGCTGAATTCGCGCACGTGCGACACGATGGCGGTCATCAGCTCACGCGCGCCAAGATGGCGGTGGGCGACGGCAACGGTGGCCACTCCGTCATCGCCGAGCTCGACGCCACTGGCGTTGCGAATCTCCGAGATGCCATCGGTGAACATCACCAGCCGATCGCCAGACTCGAGCGTCACGTGGCCTTCGCCGTACACCGCATCCGAAAGGATGCCGAGGACCGGACCACCTTCGTTGAGCTGCTGGACGTCGCCGCACCGCCGAATCAGCAATGGCGGATTGTGGCCGGCGTTCGCGTACGACAGGCGACGACGCGCAGCGTCGTAGACCGCGTAGTAGAAGGTCACGAAGCGATTGCCCACCATGCGGAGGCACAGCTCGCGGTTGACCGCCGCGCAGAGCGTCGAGGGGCGAACGTCAGCCACCGCCGTGGCGCGAACGCGCGCCTGCACGCCGGCCATGAGCAGCGCGGCGGACATGCCTTTCCCCGCCACGTCGCCGATACAGAGCCAGGTCAGATCGCCGGTGAGCTGCGCCGCGTCATAGAAGTCTCCGCCGACCACACCAACGGGCTCCCAGAACGCCGCCACCTCGGTGCCGTGCGGGCTGGGCAGCGACGCCGGCAGCAGGGTGCGCTGAATCTCACGCATCGCCGCCCGTTCCTGCGCATGTGCATCCTCGCGCGCGGTTCGAGCCAGCTGTTCGAGACGCCGCGCGCGTCCGTCCTGAATCTGATGCCGCAGGCTCACCAGGAGCTGCGCGTTGTCCCACGGCTTCTGAATGAAGTCGCTCACGCCCGTCCGCATCGCGTCGACGGCGAGCGCCACGCTCGCCCACGCGGTCATCGCCACGATCGGCACACACGCGTCGATTTCACGGACGCGCGCGAGCAGCTGGAGGCCCTCGTCGCCTGACGTCGTGTCGCGTGTGTAGTTGAGATCCATCAGAACCACGTCGAACGACTGGCGGCTCAATGCCGACAGCACCCCTTCGGGCGACGAGACGCAGACAACGGCATAGCCCTCCGCCTTGAGCAGGAGCCGGATTGCCGTGAGCACGTCGACGCGATCGTCGGCGACCAGCACGCACGGCGGTGCAGCGTTGCGTACGGCGTCCTCTCCATAAGCCTGCATGCCCGCGGGGAAACCAATCGACGTGCCAGCATCGGTGGTCACCTCATCCCGCGGCGCCGGCAGGTCCGCAGCGGGACAACGCATGATTCACCGGGAATTCCGGCGCCCCATCGGAGACAACGCTGACGGGATCGAGCACCATCGACAATGGCGCGTTCCGGCGGCGTCGGTCACCGTCCGATTCCGGGACACTTCCCGTTCGCCTGCGACCGCGCCTCCCTGCTGTGATGGGGGATGATAGGCCTCGGTGCCGCGTATCCGTCTCGACCAGCTGCTCACCGATCGTCAGCTCGTCACGTCACGCGAGCGCGCACGTGCCCTCATCCTCGCCGGCCAGGTGCGCGTCGATGGACGCCCGGTGACCAAGGCAGGAACTGCGGTGGCCATCGATGCCGCGATCGAGCTGACGACACCCGACCATCCCTACGTCGGGCGCGGCGGTCTCAAGCTGGCGCATGCGCTCGACACCTTCGGCATCGACGTCCGCGGGCGTCAGGCGCTCGACATCGGCGCGTCGACCGGCGGATTCACCGATGTGCTCCTGCAACGCGGCGCGGCACGCGTCGTCGCCCTCGACGTCGGTCATGGGCAGATCGACTGGAAGCTCCGCTCGGATGCGCGCGTCGTCGTGATCGAGCATTTCAACGCGAGGCATCTCACCCCGGCGGATCTTCCGGCGCCCGTCGATATCGTGACCATCGACGTCTCGTTCATCTCGCTGCGACACATCCTGCCGGTCGTGCCGCCGGTGCTGACACCGGGCGGCGACGTCGTGGCGCTGGCCAAACCACAATTCGAGGCGGGACGTGCCGAGGTCAACGACGGCGTCATCACCGATCCGGAAATTCATGCTCGGGTGGTGTCGGAAGTGACGGCTGCGGGGGCTGAGGTAGGATTGATTCGCGTGAGCGCCACTCCCTCCCCGGTCACCGGCCAGAAGGGCAACGTCGAGTTCCTGCTCCATTTCCGTACCTCATGACCATCACGCGCGTCGGCATCGTTGCGAAGCGGGGGCTGGCCGCGGCTGATCATCTCGACCGGCTCGCCGCCTGGCTGCACGAGCGCGGCGTCGTGCCGATCTATGAGTCGGAAACGGCAGTTCTGGCGCGAACGGGCGTGGCCGCGGCGGCACGCGGAGCGCGGCTGCCTGGCGGAACGGCCGTGCAGACCGATGGCGCGCCGGCTGCGACGAGACCTGGTCCGCCGGTGGAGACGTGCTCCCGCGAAGACCTGCCGCAGCGCGCCGATCTCATCGTGGTGCTCGGCGGCGATGGGACGCTCCTCGGGACCGCGACGCGGATCGCCCAGTCGGGCCGTGACATTCCGCTGCTCGGCGTCAACTTCGGCAGCCTCGGCTTCCTGACGGAAACCCGCATCGGCGAGCTGTACACCACCCTCGAGGCCGCGCTCGACGGACGTGCCGCCATCGACGAGCGGACGATGCTGAAGGCCGAAGCCTACCGGTCGCGGGAGCTGTTCGATTCACGCATCGTGCTCAACGACGTGGTCTTCACCAAGGCAGCGCTCTCGAGGATCATCGAGCTCGTCGTGTCGGTGAGCTCCGGACCGGTGACGAAAGTGAAGGCCGACGGCCTGATCGTGGCGAGCGCCACCGGCTCGACGGCGTACAACCTCGCGGCCGGCGGACCGATCGTGCATCCACGCGTCGACGCGATTATCCTGACCCCGATCGCCTCGCACACGCTCACCAACCGGCCCATCGTGATTCCAGGCAGCGAGGTGATCGACGTACGTCCCTACATGGACGAATCCGCGGAGGAGATCTACGTCACCTACGACGGGCAGTCCGGTTACCCGCTGCAGAAGGGCGACTCCGTGCGTATCCGCGCCCTGGAGCGGCGCCTGCGCCTGATCAAGGCGCCGGAGCGCAACTACTTCGAGCTGCTGCGCGAAAAACTGAAGTGGGGGGAACGGTGAACCGTGTCGATCGGAGATCGTGGATCTCTGATCTCTGAATCGTTGCTGATTGGTGAATGGCGATCGGGTGATTTATTCCCGTGAATCAGAGCCGGCTCCAATCCCCGATATGACAATCACACGAATAGATCACCCAATCAGCATTCACCAATCAACAACGATTCCAAGATCAGAGATCTCCGATCATTCAATCGTGGATTTCCCCATCGCCTGTGCAGCAAACGCCCACTCGTCGGCGAGCTCGGCGATCCGCTTGTCGGTGGGCCGATAGCCGTGTGAGGCCTTCGGTTCGACACGAATCAGGATCGGCTTGTCACACGCCTGCGCGGCCTGCATCGCCGCGGTGAACTTGAACGAGTGACTCGGCACGACCCGATCGTCGTGATCCGCCGTGGTCACCAGCGTCGCTGGATAACAGCGGCCAGGCCTGGCGTTCTGCGCCGGCGAGTACTTCAGCAGAACCGGAAAGTCGGCGGCATCGCTGGACGAGCCGTACTCGATGGCCCACGCCTGGCCGCCGGTGAACCGATCGTAGCGCAGCATGTCCATGACGCCGACGGCCGGGAGCGCAGCGGCGAAGAGCTCCGGGCGCTGCTGCATGACCGCGCCGACGAGGAGGCCGCCGTTCGATCCACCCATGATGGCCAGCGTCGGCGGCGAGGTGTACTTCTCGCGAATCAGATACTCCGCCGCGGCGATGAAGTCGTCGAAGACGTTCTGCTTGTTCGCGCGGGCACCCGCCTTGTGCCACGCCTCGCCGTATTCGGCGCCGCCACGCATGTTGGCCGTCACCCAGATGCCACCGGCTTCGAGCCAGGCGGGTACGTCCGACCGGTACGACGGCTGCAGGCTCACCGAGAATCCGCCATACCCATAGAGCATGGTGGGACGACGACCGTCGAGCGCGAGGCCTTTCCGCATCGAGATGAACAGCGGCACCCGCGTCCCGTCCTTGGACGTGGCGAACGCCGCCCTCGTCTCGTATTGGGTCGTGTCGATCGGCGCGGTCGGCGCTTGAAAGGGCACCCGTGCTTTCGTCGCCGGCTCGTACGCGTACACCGTCGTCGGCGAGAGCGGTGAGGTGAACGAATAGAGGATCTCCGAACGATCCTCGCGTCCCTGGATCGCCGCCACCGAGCCGGTGCCCGGCAGCGCCATGTCGCCTTGGGGTTGGCCATCGAGCGCGAAGAGCGACACCTTGCTCTGCACGTCCGCGAGGTAATGAATCACCAGACGTCCGCCGATGAACATCGCGCTCTCGATCGCGTCCTTCGCCTCGGGCACGATCGTCTTCCACCTTCCCTCTTGCGGGTGCATCAGATCGACCGCCAGCACCTTCCGGTTCGGGGCCTGACGATCCGTTCGCAGGAACAGGATGCTGCCCCTGTTCCCGAACGGCGAGAACTCCACGCCGTCTTCTTCGAAGAGCGCCTTGACCGGCGCCCCGATCTGCGGATGCTGCGGATCGCGCAGGTCGGCGTAGTACAGGCGGTTGCTGTTGTCCGCGCCCTTCGACAGCCAGATGAGAAGGTAGCGTCCGTCCTCGGTCGCCGACCCAGACACGAACCACGACGGCAGATCCATGCGGGCGTAGATCAGCGTGTCCGCCTCCTGCGGAGTACCGACGCGATGGTAGTACAGCGTCTGATTGGCCAGGGCGGCCTCGAGCACCTTGCCTTTGGGCGGCTCGGGATAGCGTGAATAGAAGAAGCCTTTGCTGTCGCGCGTCCAGGACAAGCCGGAGAAGCGCACCCACTTGAGCTCCTCGGGCAAGTCCATTCCACCGTCGACGTCACGAACCTTCACCGTTTCCCAGTCGGCACCGCCGTCCGAGCGTCCGTAAGACAGCAGTCGGCCGTCTGGCGACGGAGACCACTGCGACAGCGACGTCGACCCGTCCGGCCAGAGCGCGTTCGGGTCTATCACCACGCCGGGTTCGGCATCCAGGCTTGCGCTCGCATACAAGACGGCCTGGCGCTGCAGACCGGTGTTCTTCTCGAAAAAGTACCGGGTGCCCTCGTGCTGCGGCACGCCGACGCGGGGATAGTTCCAGAGTTCGGTGATGCGCTTGCGGAAGTGCTCGCGAAGCGGGAGCTTCTCGAGATAGCCGAAGGTCAGTTTGTTCTGCGCGGCAATCCAGTCGCCAATCTCTTTCGACTCGAGATCCTCCATCCATCGATACGGATCGGCGACTTTGGTGCCGAAGTAATCGTCGACGACATCACCCCTGGTCGATGGTGGATACGAGGTCTTCTGCACGGCTGCCTGCTGACAGCCTACGGTGAGGATGGCCGGGAAGACAATGAAGGACAGGAAACGAGCGGCATGTGGCATTCGCACAGACTCCACGTGTGCGAATAGTACCGCGAGTCGTTCGATCGTGGCGGCTGGCACGAAGGGCGAAGCCCTTCGTGTTCTCGACAGCCGCTGACGCTCACCCCGGCGTCAGCGGACCAGGCGGCGTTCGTAGGTCGGATACAGATCCTGCGAGACGACGGCCACAAGGCGATCGACCAGCCGGCCGTATGCCGCGTTCGGATCCTTGGCCGAGAACGTCGGCAGGTTGCCGGACATCGATATCTGCCCGACTTTCTCGCTCGCCGAACTGCCGGCGCGCCACAGCGTGCCGCCGGTGCGGGATGAATACAGCGCCACGTCCAGATCGACTTGCACCGTGGCTTCGACGTGCGGCAGCGCGAACGGCGTCAGCCCACCACTCGGCCTGACGTTCGACACTTTCAAGTGCCCGGCAAAGACCACCGGTACGTCGCGCTCGCTGCCGAATGCCTTGGCCGCGGCGGGGCCGAACTTCGCCTCGCCGACACGCTGCAGCGTCTCGTCGACGGTGCCGACCTCCAGGACCTCGACCTCGCGCTGGGCGTGAAGCACCGCTTCGGCGAAGCGCTGCGTGGCCACTTCGTTCAGCGAGCCCTTCGCGTTCTCGACGGTAAAGGTCGTGAGTGCGGCGCGGGAGTACTGGGTCAGTTCGAGGACGGGGGGAACAGTGACGGTGACGTATTTCGACCCATGGCAGGCAGTCACGGTCACGGCCGCAATCAGGACGACCATCCAGCGTGTGTTGCGCATATCAGGCGTGTACGCTGCCGTCCGCGAATGCGGACTGCGGGCAGCTGCTCCTGTCCCGGTCTATCGGCACGACCGGGCGGAGGCCGCAACGGCGGCAGGGAGCGGCTCACACAACTGCGCGGAGCGGAACAGGGTTGCCGAGCGCACCGCAGGTTCCGGCTCAAGCCCGAACCCACATCGCGTTCACCAGGGGCGGCTACCGGCTGGCCGCCGCCCGCTGTTTCTGGAAGTACAGCACCTGGAACTCCTGGACGTTCCGGTTGTGCTCGGCCAGCGTATCGGCAAAGACGTGTGAACCGTCGTTACGACTGACGAAGAAGAGATACCGCACGTCCGCCGGCGCGAGAGCGGCGTCGAGCGCCGCCCGGCCGGGCGCGGCGATGGGCCCTGGCGGCAGCCCCCGATACCGGTAGGTGTTGTAGGGCGAGTCGTAGTCCAGATCGACCCGGCGGATGTTGCCGTTGTAACGGCCAGCCTTTCGCAAGGCATAGATGACCGTCGGATCCGCCTGCATGCCCATCCCGATCTTCAGGCGGTTGCGATAGACGGCCGAGACGAGTGGGCGCTCCTCCGCGCGCGCGGTCTCCTTCTCGATCAGGGAGGCCAGTGTCACAGCCTGCCTGACGGAGAACCCCTCCTCTTCCGCCCGCCGCAGCGACGCTTCGGGGAAGTTGTCGCGGAATCGCGCCACCATCGCGGCCACGAGCTCCGCTGCAGACGTCGAGCGCGACACGGTGTAGGTCTCCGGGAAGAGATAGCCTTCGAGGTCCATCGCCGTCGCATCGAGATCCGCGATTAAGGACCTCTCGCGTGCCGCGGCAAGAAAGTCCTCCGCAGTCCCGAGGCCGTGCATCGCGAAGACATCGGCCATGTCCCGTATGGTCAGCCCTTCCGGAAAGGTGATCCGGCGCGTGTAGACATCGCCGCGCGCCAGCCGATCGACGACTTCGAGCGCGCTGAGTGCCCGGTCGAACCGGTACTCACCGGCCTTCAGACTGTTCGCTTTCCGGCTCCAGAGCAGCGCCGCGCGCAGTGTCAGATCCCCTTCGACAACGCCAGCGTCGACGAGACGGCGCCGGATCTCGGCGGCACCGGCGCCGCGGGGAATCTCGACGAACTGTTCGGCGGCCTCGTATCCCTTGTAACGCTCGGTGATGCGCGTCCACATGAGCGTGCCGACCAGCACCGGGATGCCGACGAAGAAGACGATGACGAAGATGAACGCGAGAGCGATTTTGCGCATCAGAGATCGCCGTCAGGATCCAAATCGGCATCTTCGGCCGCGGCGCCATCCCGCGGGTCCGAGTGGAGGGGGACACTACGGGTATCGAGGTAGTCCTGCAGGATGATAGCCGCCGCGGCGGCATCGAGCCGGGCTTTCCGCGCGCGCCAGCTCTTCTCCCGCAGCGCCAGCCGGCTCTCGGCCTCCCGGCTGCTCAACCGCTCGTCCTGGAAGTGAATGGGATACCCGGTCTTCTCGTGCAGGACAGCGGCAAAGGATTGCACCCGAGGGGTCATCGCATTCGGTGAGCCGTCGAGACGACGTGGCAGCCCGACGACCACGCCATCAATGGCGTCGTCGGCGTCGATGTGCCTGCCAATCTCCTCGATCACCGCAGCCACCGCGGCCGCGCCGAGCGTGGCGACAGTCACGACGCCGAGCGGTCGCGCCAGGGTCGCCGACGCATCGCTCACCGCCAGGCCGATCCGGCGCTCGCCCACATCCAGTCCAACCATTCGTGCCACGCCATATAATTCTCGCACCGCTGCACCGATACTTCCTTCATCACTGATGATCCGTCCGCTCCGAACGATCGGCATCGTCGGGCTGCTGCTGATCCCGCTGCGCTCCGCCGGCCAGGCCCCTGCGCCCGGCGATGACGTGCGGCGTATCGATGAGCGGATCCGCACCCTCCAGAAAGAGGCCGAGGGACTGGCGGGCACGACACGCACGCTGGTAGCGGAGTTGCGTGCGCTCGAGGTCGAGCGCGACCTGCGCGCTGCCGAAGCCACAAAGGCTGAAACGGCTGCCATCGACGCGCGGCGCACGCTGGCGGTCATCGACGGGCGCCTGGCAAGCCTCGAAGACGAGCGCGTCGCCCAGTTGCCCGGGCTGGAGGCGCAGCTGGTGAACCTCTATAAGCGCGGCAGTCTGGGCTATTCACGCGTGCTGTTCGCCGCGAGCGATGTCCGCGAGCTGGGACGCGCCTCGCGGACGATGGCCGCACTCGTCGCGCGCGACCAGCGTCGCCTCGAACAGCACCGGCAGACCATGGCGGCGCTCCAACTGGAACGCTCGGCGAGGGCCGACAAGGCGCGCGAGCTCGACGCACAGCGAACGGCAGCCATTCAGGCCCGAACCCTGGCCGACCGTGCCGTGGCGGCGCGTGCGTCGCGGATTGCGCAGATTGACTCCCGCCGTGACCTCGCCGCGCAGTACGTCGGCGAGCTTCAGGTGGCGCGCGATTCGTTGCTCCGGCAGCTGCCGGATGTTCAGCCGAGCTCGGCGTCGCTGTCGCTGCTGCCGTTCCGAGGCGCCCTCGACTGGCCGGCCGACGGCCGCGTGTCCGGGCTGTTCGGTCAAGCGTCGAACCGCCTGGGCGGGTCGGTCGTTCGAAACGGCATCGAGATCGCCGCTCCGGACGGAGCCGTCGTTCGCGCCGTTCATGGCGGAACCGTTGCGCATGCGGCGCCCTATTCGGGCTTCGGCAATCTGGTGATCGTGGACCACGGGAACGATCACTACTCTCTGTACGGCTACCTGGGCGCCATGTCCGTCACGGTCGGGCAGGCGGTGGAGGCCGGCGCCGAGGTCGGGGCCGTGGGCCCCTCACCCGCCGGTCCAAGTGCCCTGTACTTCGAGCTTCGGGTCGACGGTCGTTCCGTGGATCCCGTACAATGGCTGAAACCCCGGTAAGCGGCGGCAGCAGCGGAGGTTCGCGATGCTGACGTTCTCCCGGACAGCATGACGTTGGGAGTCTCCACATGACGTCTCGCACGCGCCTCTGGGTGCTCGTTGTCTCCACGCCGGTCATCGCCTTCGCCCTGCTCGGCGGATTCCTCGGTCGAGTGGTTGCCAAGGACGAGACATATCAGCACCTTCGCATCTTCCAGGACGTCGTTTCCCTAGTCGTGGACAACTACGTCGAGGAAGTCGACGTAAAACAGGCGATGCGCGGCGCCATGCGAGGGCTCGCCGACGGCCTCGATCCGGACAGCGCCTATCTCACACCGGAGCTGGCGAAGAATTACGAGACCAACGCGCCCATGGGACCCGCCGATCCCGGGATGGACATCTCGCGGCAGTATTACTTGCGCGTGGTGTCGGTTCGTCCGAATTCGCCGGCGGCGAAAGCCGGGCTCCGCACCGGCGACTACATCCGCGCCATCGACGGCAAGCCGACCCGGGAGATGGCCGCCTATGAAGGCACGCGGCTGCTCCATGGCAGCGACGGCAGCCGCGTCAAGCTGTTGATCATCCGCGGCAATGCGGCGGATCCGCACGAGATCACCGTGACCCGTGAAAAGCCGGTGAGCACCGAACTCACGTCTCGAATGGCGGACGCGAGCACCGGCTACATTCGCGTCCTCGAGTTCAAATCCGATTCCGCTGCGCGTCTGCGCCAGACGGTCGACGCCTTGGCGAAGCAGGGTGCCAGCCGCTATGTCATCGACCTGCGGGGCGCCTCACGCGGTGATCTCGACGACGGCGTGGCCGCCGCAAAGCTGTTCGTGAAGAGCGGAACGCTCGTCGTGAAACAGAACAAGCAGCAGAAGGAAACCGTAGCCGCCCAGTCTGGCGACGGCGCCGTCACCGCGCCGCTCGTGTTACTGATCAATCAGGGCACCGCGGGGCCGGGCGAGACGTTCGCGGCGGCTCTCGACGCCAACGATCGCGCCGAGCTCGTAGGCGAGCGCACGCAGGGCCGGGCGGGACGACAGCGTCTCGTGAAGCTCCCCGATGGCAGCGGCCTGCTGCTCACAACGCAGCGCTATTTGACCGCGAAGAACGTCGATATCCATGAAAAGGGGCTGGCGCCGGACGTCGACGTCGATGAGCCCGATGTCGACTTCGGCACCGAGCCACCGGCCGGGGACCGCATCCTCGATCGCGGGCTGCAGGTCTTCACGCAGCAGCGTCGTCCAGCGGCGTAACTCGCGCACACCTCTCTCCGCCGGCCGGGACGACGTCCCGGCCGGCCGCTCTCACCGCGCACGGCCTCCGCGTCCCGATCACACCTTCGCACTGTGTTTGTTATACTGTCCGTTCGGGTTTACGCCGGAATTCAGCAGATAGGCGCGTAGCTCAGTTGGTTAGAGCGCCTCCCTGACACGGAGGAGGTCAGTGGTTCGAGTCCACCCGCGCCTACCAACCTTCGCTCGGCGAGAAATTCGAGCCGAGCTGCGGTTGGCGAGCCATCGAGCCTGATGAAGGTTGCCCGCCATAGCTCGCGTCAGCGAGCGGCGGTGGGCGTCCTCGCGAAGGTGAATCCCCAAAGCTTTCATGAGCGAGATCACGGTTTCACTTCCTGACGGATCCACGCGAAGCGTGCCTGCGGGGACGTCTGTCCGCGAAGTGGCAGCGGGCATCTCTCCGCGACTGGCGAAGGCCGCACTCGCGGGACGGGTGAGCGACCGTCTCGTCGATCTGGACTATCGCCTCACGACCGATGCGGCGGTGAAGATCGTCACGGCGGATGCCGCCGAGGCGCTGCCGCTGCTGCGGCACAGCACGGCGCACCTCCTCGCGGCCGCGGTCACGAACCTCT
>Ga0207701_10005148_pt1 | contig 13156 bp, 9 predicted proteins | sample KBSSwiSSwithPhiX_FD_184294 | JGI IMG/M metagenome (GOLD analysis project Ga0207701, IMG submission 184294) | Switchgrass rhizosphere bulk soil microbial communities from Kellogg Biological Station, Michigan, USA, with PhiX - S5 (SPAdes) (version 2) | ecosystem: Environmental > Terrestrial > Soil...
CCCCCACGCCCCCTCCGACCCCGACGCCCACGCCGGGCCAGCCGACGACCATCCCGGCGGGGTTCCGCTATGCCACGGAAAGCGGCGCGAACGTCAATGGGGTTCGGGTGAAACTGATGCCCGACGGCGCGGTGTGGTTCCTGGAGGCCTCGGCCGACCGGGTCGGGGTCCTCCGCGATACGACCATTACCTACTGGCAGCTCCGTCCCTCCGACGAGCTCGGGGCCAATCCGGTCGACTTCAAAGTCGAAGGCACGGATGTATGGATCCTCGAGAGCGGCCAGAGCCAGATTCCGGCGGGCCGGTTCTCGATCGCCAAGCTCGATACCGTGACGAACCAGGTCACCGAGTGGACGATCCCCGGGTCGATTCCCGCGGCGTTCTACCATGCGCCGGACGGGACCTGGTGGGTCCCGATCACCGGGGCCCAGCTCCTCAACATCAACTTCGATACCGGCGTGACCACCCTCTATCGCTCGGCGTTCACGACCTGGTACTCCGACATGGTGGTCGACGACGAGGGAACCCTCTGGCTCGCCGACTTCGGCAACAACCGCATCGTCCGCTACGTCCCGGGATCCGACAAGGAAACGTCCTGGACCTTCTTCCCCATCTCGTCGGGCCGGCTGAACACGACCCAGATCGATTTCGACGAAGACGGGAAGCTGTGGCTCGCCCAGATTTCGGCCGGCCGCCTGGATCGTTTCGATCCGGCGACCGCGAACCTGGACTCGTACTACGGCCTCAGCAACCCCTCGCATTTCGATTTCTTCCAGGGAAAGGTGTACGTCACGTCGACCCAGTCGGCCGCCGCGATCAACATCATCGATCCCCTTCGGGCCTCACCGCAGCGGATCACGCTGATTCCCGTGGAGCTCGACGTCCGTTCGATCCCGAGCCTGGTCCCGGTCCAGACGCGGACCTTCGACGTCCCTCCGACCACGTTCGAGACGGAAGCGACCGAGCTCGTCCAGGCCGACTTCCGGGTCGCGAGCAACGTGTCGTATCCCGGGGTTCTCGTCAACCAGATCCCCGTCACTCAGGCCTACGGGATCGACGTCGAGGGCGGCTACGTCTGGTTCGGCGCCGGCGGCAACGTCGTCCGCGTCGAGATGCAGTCGATCGGCACTCTGACCGACACCTCGGTGCCCGTCGCGAGCTCGGCCGCGGGCCAGACGAACGACCGAATACGTATCGACATCACGGTGGCGAACACCGGAACGGCGCCGATCGCCGCTGCGGCCTACTACATGTATTCGCCGGGCTCCTTCGCCGCCCGCAACGAGTTCACGATCGCCGGCGGCGAGACCCGGGTGCTGCAGGACGCCTTCGGCAACGTCGGCACGGCCGCCATCCTGGCGAGCGGCAACGTGCGCATCGTCGCGGCCACCGGGAATCCCGCGGACCTCGAGGTGACCGTCCGCTCCACGCGCGTGACGCCCACGGGGGCCTCGTACGGGTACGCGATCCCCGCCCGGGGGATCCCGCGGAGCCTGGGGCCCGGCTCCTCCGCGATCCTCTTCACGGGGGCGCGGGAGACGGAGGCGTCCATCCTCGGGTACTACACGCTCGAGGGCGCCGTCGGCGAGCTCACGCTCGTGGCTCCGGATGGCACCGTGCGCGGCGTGCGGCCGTTCAACATCGCCGTCAACACGCGCGAGGAGTTCAACCCCGTGGCCGCCGCCTTCGGCGTCGACGCCGAGCCGGGGGACATCGTTCGTGTCGCCGTGACTTCCGGGGTTCTGCAACCCTACGTGAACATCCTCGATCTCGGGACGTTCGACGTCGCGACGTCGGTGCCCGTCCAGCCGCTCGAGGACATGATCGTTCCGAACGCCGGCATCCTCATCGGGGCGAACGACACCAGCTTCGTCACCGACCTCTACCTCTCCAACCCGAGCTCGGCGGCCGCGGCCGACGTCAGCGTGACCTACTACGCGCTCTACGGCGGCAGCCCGCCGGAGACCGCTCATGTGTCGCTCGCGCCTCTGGAGAGCCGCACGGTCGAGAGTGTCCTCCTGGACCTCTTCGGCATCACCAGCGGCCAGGGCGCCCTGTTTCTCGACCCGAGCATCCCGGTGGCCGCCGCCATTCGCGTGGGCGCGCGCACGGCCGGCGCCGACTATGCCGGCTTCGCTCCGGCCCTCGACGGGACCGCCGGCCTCACGAACGGATCCGTGACGGCGATCGGGCTGCCCCAAACCGGCTTCCGGCGTACGAACCTGCTCTTCTACAACCGGGGCCTCGAGGGATCGGTCACCGTGACCGGCTTCCTCGCCGACGGGACGCAGGCGGGTTCTGTCGAGGTTCCCCTCGGGGATCACGCGCCCGGGCGGCTGAACTCGGTGTTCGCCGCGTTCGGGATCACGAACCAGCCCGCCGGACGCGTGCAGATCAGCGTCCCGGACGGGATGAACGTCTACGCGTGGACGGCGGAGGTCGACGCTCTCTCCGGCGACGTCGACCTCGCGGCGGTCCCCTAGCGCCGTAGGGCCTCTCACCCCGCTCCCGCAGGCTCGCCGTACAATCGGGGCGTGCCTCCCGCGACAATCCGAAGCGTCGTCCGAGGCTCCGGCATCTACGTGCCGGAGGGCGTCGTCACGAACGCGCGCATGTCCCGTCTCATGGACACCACCGACGAGTGGATCCGGCAGCGGACCGGCATCGAGGAGCGGCATTTCTCGCGGAAAGGCCAGTCCTCCTCGGTCCTGGGGGCCGAGGCCGCCCGACGGGCGCTCGACGACGCGGGCCTTGCGGCTTCGGACCTGGATCTCATCGTGTTCGCGACGATGACTCCCGACCATTACTTTCCGGGCAACGGCGGCATCCTCGCGAAAAGCCTCGGCCTGTCGACCACCCCGGCGCTCGACATCCGGATGCAGTGCGCGGGCTTCCTGTCCGGCCTCCAGGTGTCGGACGCCTTCATCCGGTCCGGTTCCGCGCGGCGCGTGCTGCTCGTTGGCGCGGAGTGCCATGCCTCGCTGTTTCCCTGGGGGGACGAGGAGTGGGCCGTCCTTTTCGGGGAGTCGGACGGGCCCGTGTCCGAGAAGGCCCGCGCCTGGGGCACGGCCCAGCGCGACCGCGCGGTCATCTTCGGCGACGGCGCCGGCGCTTTCGTCCTCGAAGCCAATGAGTCGGGAGACGGACGCGGCTTTCTCGGCTTCCGGATGCACACCGACGGGGCGCACTGGGACAAGCTCTACGTGCCGGGCGGGGGCTCCGCGAGCTTCCCGTACTTCACCCCCGCGATGTTCGAAGACAACCGAACCGTCCCCGTGGTCGAGGGCCGGCAGGTCTTCCGACTGGCCACGACGGCGATGCCCGAGGTCGTGCGCGAGGTCCTTTCGGCGCACGACCTCGCGATCGGGGACGTATCGCTGCTGCTGATGCACCAGGCCAACCTGCGCATCAACGAAGCCGTCCAGAAGCATCTCGAGCTCGGCGACGACCGCGTCCACAACAACATCCAGCGCTTCGGAAACACGACGGCGGCGACGCTTCCCCTCGTCTACCACGAGGCGAAGTCGCAGGGCCGGGTGCGGGCCGGGGACCTCGTCGTCTTCACGGCCCTGGGGGCCGGTCTCCACTGGGGCGCCGGGCTTCTCCGGGCGTGACCCTCTCATGAGGCCATCGGCGACGCCGGCCCCCGCCCCTCGGAATGAGCGTTCGCTGCCGGGCTGGCTCCTGGTCGCCTGGGCCCTGACCGGAGTCCTGCTCACGATCGCCGCGTGGATCTCCGTGCGCCGCGCGGACCAGGCGCGCCGCGCGGATTGGGAGAGCCGACTGTCCGCCCTGGCCGACGACCGGCTCGCGATCGCCGAGCGCGCGATCCACGAGTGGCGGCGGGACGCCCACTTGCTGGCCGGATTGGACAGCGTGCGCGCGCTTTTCGCTCCCGGGGGCGGGGTGCCGCCCGCGGCCGCCCGTGCGCGCCGAGAGCTCGACGAGCTCGTTCGCGCGGATCCGGAGGTCTCGATCGGCGTCGTCGATGCATCGGGCCGGCTGCGGCTGTCGTCCACGGACGCCGAGCCCCTCGGACTGGAGGAGATCGGTCCTGCGCGACAGGCCATCGAGGAAGCGCACGCGCTGCTCTGGCATCCGGCCCACGACGGCCGCGAGAGTCTCACGCTGGAGGTGTCCGAGCCTGTCTCGGATCCGGGCGGCCGGCCCGCGGGCGCCCTGCTCCTGTCCGTGGACGCGGCCGGGGCGTTCGCCGCGCTCTTCCCGCGGTCCCGTTCGGTCGGGCCGACCACGGAGCGCCTGCACGTGGTCCTGCGGGAAGGAGACTCGCTCGTCATCGTCGCTCCCGCGCACTGGGGCGAAGCCGGGGCCTCCTACCGGCTTCCCGCTTCCGATCGCACGTCGTTCGCGGCCGTGGCGCTCGCGAGCGCCCGCGGCGCCGGCGAGTTCACCGACGGGCGGGGACGCGCGGTGCTCGCCGCGACGCGCCGGATCCCCGACATCGGCTGGGCCATCGTCGTCGAGGTCGACCGGAGCGCCGCCCTCGGTCGAGGCATCGCTCCCATGCTCTGGATCGTGCTCACGGCCGCCGCCGTCTTCGCGGCCGTCACGGGCATCGGCCTGGCCTGGTGGCGCTCGGTCCGTGTGCGCCACCTCGAGAAGCTCGCCGAGCGCGATCGGCGCTACAAGACGCTCCTCGAGCAGACTCAGGAAGCGGTCCTGGTGACCGTCGACGGCAACGTGGCCTATGCGAATCCGGCGTGCGTGGAGATGTTCGGATACGAGCGTCCGCTCCTCGGTGTGCCCGTGTCCATCTTTTTCGCGCCAGGCTCGCGCGAGCAGATCAGCGATTTCGTCGAGAAACGCGGGACCGGCGCCGCGCCGGGACTCTACGAAGCCCTGGGATTGCGGGCGGACGGCTCGACCTTCGACGTCGAGGTCCGCGTCGCGCCGATCGAGTTCGACGGAAAGGCCGGTTCCCAGGCGATCCTGCGCGACATCACGGGGCGCAAGCGCATGGAGGCCGGGCTGAAGGAATCGGAGGAGCGCTACCGGCTGCTTTTCGAGCGCAACCTCGCCGGCGTCTACCGCTCGGCCGCCGACGGGCGCCTGCTGGAATGCAATCGTGCGTTCGCGCGCCTGCTCGGCTACACGAGCCCCGCGGAGGCCATGGCGCATCCCGACTGGTGGCTGCACGAGCGGCCCGGGGAGCACGCCGAGTTCTGGGATCGCCTCCGAACGGAAGGCAGCATCGCCAACCACGAGGGCCAGGCGCGGCGAAAGGACGGAACTCCCATCTGGGTCATCCAGAACGTCTCGCTGCTCTCCGACGAGGACGGCGAGGAGATGATCCTCGGCACGGTCTTCGACGTCACCGAGCGCCGACGCCTCGAGGAACAGCTGCTCCAGTCGCAGAAGATGGAGGCCGTGGGTCGGCTCGCCGGAGGCATCGCCCACGACTTCAACAACCTGTTGACGGCGATCGCGGGCTACAGCGACCTGCTCCTCGCCGAGCTCGCCGGCAATGACCCCCGGCGCGAGAGCGCGGTCGAGATCCGCGAAGCCGGCCGGCGCGCCGCGGGGCTGACGCAGCAGCTGCTCGCCTTTTCGCGGCGGCAGGTCCTCGAGCCGCGCGTGCTCGATCTCAACGCCGTGATCGCGGGCATGGAGAAGATGCTTCGCCGCGTCATCGGCGAGGACATCGAGCTGACGACGGCCCTCGATACCGATCTCTGGCGCACGATGGCCGATCCCGGCCAGATCGAACAGGCCATCGTCAACCTCGCCGTGAACGCTCGCGACGCCATGCCCCGCGGCGGCCGGCTCACGCTCGAGACGGCCAACGTGACCCTCGACGAGAAGTTCGCGAGCGCCTACGCCACCGTCCAGCCCGGACCGCACGTCATGCTGGCCGTCTCCGACACGGGCGTCGGCATGGACGCGGCCCTCCAGTCGCGGCTCTTCGAGCCCTTCTTCACGACCAAGGAGCGCGGCAAGGGAACGGGGCTCGGCCTCTCGACGACTTACGGCATCGTGAAACAGAGCGGCGGCTCGATCTGGGTGTACAGCGAGCCCGGCGTCGGGACGGCGTTCAAGATCTACCTCCCGCGCTGCGACGAGCCCGAAGCGAAGCGCGAGACGCCGCCCGTGCCTCTCGCCGTCGCGCGGACCGGAAGCGAGGCGGTCCTGCTCGTAGAGGACGAGGCCGAGGTCCGGCGCCTGGTGGAGCGTCTCCTGAGAATGCAGGGATACGCGGTCACCGCCGCCGCCAGCCCGGCCGAGGCCATCGCCGCGGCCCGGGCCGCCGGGAAGATCGACCTCCTCGTCACCGACGTGATCATGCCCGGGATGAACGGCCGGGAGATGGCCCGTCTCCTCGCGGCGGAGCGCCCGCGGATGCGCGTGCTCTACATGTCGGGATACACGGACGCCGCCATTGCCCAGCAGGGCATCCTTCCGCCCGGCACGGCGTTCCTGTCGAAACCCTTCACGCCGGATGTCCTGGCCCGCAAGGTTCGCGAGGTCCTCGACGCGCCGGAGGAAAACTGAAGATTTCGTGAGCGTCCCGGTCCCGACCCGAAGCGCGGCTACGCTCCGGACGGCCGGGTGTGCCTGATCGGGGAGGTGTGATGAGAGCGGCAAAAGGACTCGCTGCGGCTTTCTGTCTCGCGCTCGCATCGGCGGCGTTCGCCCAGGACACGTCCCCGCCGACACCCACGCCGACGCCGGGCGCCGTCGCGGTCGCGGATAAGGCAGATAAGGAAGAGAAGAAGGAGTCGATCCCGTTCCGGCCCATCGAATCCAACGTGATCATCAACCTGCCATCCGTCGATGTTCCTCCGGAAGGCACTCTGACCTTTCTCGTGACGCATCGATTTCAAGAGCCGTTGCAGGATGGGAACATCGACAACTTCTTCACGCTCGACACCGGCAATACGTGGGGATTCGGTCTCTGGTACTCGCCGCTCAAGAATCTCAACATGGGCTTCTATCGGAGCTCGGATCTCGCAACCTACGAGGCCTCGGGACAGTACGAGTTGCCCAGGCTCGGATGCTTTGCGTCGTCTTTGCGCTTCGGAGCCGACTGGAGAACCACGGGAGCACGTCCCCAGTCGAGTCTCTGGGCTCAGGCCGTCCTGGCTTACGACTTCGGCAAGTACGTTCGGATCACAGCGGTTCCGACGTATCTCCAGCGAACCAACGGCGACCTCGGCAACTTCGGCGGCCTGCCTCCTTTTCTGCCTGAGCCGCCGCACGATCTCTCGTGCCGGCCGACAGGCCTTGCCCCCGGGCTCCCCCAGTTCACCTGCTCCGGCCTCTACGAGAACATCTTCAACGTCCCCGTCGGGGCCTCCATCGCCATCACGCACTCGATCACGGTGCACGGCGAGGTTTACCCGAGGCTTTCCAAAGTGGATGCGGGCGGCGTCGGCTGGGCCGTCACGGTCGAGAAGTCGCTTTTGCGCCACCGTTTCGCTTTCTTTGCCGGCAACGTCAAGGGGACGACCGTGGGCCAGTACGCCATCGCGGTCCCGTACGCCCAGCCGGCGAAGAACGTCTACATCGGCTTCAATCTCTATCGGGCCTGGAAGTTGAAATGACTTCACGGGACGCCTTCGCGTCCCCGTGAAGTCATCCCGAGGCGCGGAGCGCCGAGGGATCCCGTGCTTTCCGACGGAAAGCCCATGGCGCACAATGCGCCTCGCATGGCCGCCGCCGTTCCCTCGTACTCCGTCCTTTCGCTGTCCCCGACCGACCGCCTCGTCTCACTCCCGCCCCTGAAGCTCCTCGACGCGCGGACCGGACAGCCTCCCCGGCTCGCGACTTCCTTACGCATCGGACGCCGCAAAGACGCTCTCTGCGTCCGCTTCGATGGCCGGGACGACGGAACCGGTGTCGTCGCGACCCACCGGGAGCGCGACGCGCCGCTCTGGGAGGAGGACGTTTGCGAGGTCTTCCTGGCCCCGGAAGAGGATTCCCCACGGCGCTACTTCGAGATCGAGGTCAGCCCGCTGGGGACGCTCTTCGACGCGCGGGTGGACTCCCCCGACCTCGTTCGCGCTTCCATGCGCGTCGACGCGTCCTGGGACTGTCCGGGACTTTCCGCGCGGGTGAGGGTTCGGCCGGGGCGCTGGTCCGCAGCGTTGACGATTCCGCTCGCGCCGCTCTGCGATGGACCGATCCCGGCTGTCTGGCGGGCCAACTTCTATCGCATCGACCGGGGAGCGAGCGACCTGCCCGACGAGCTCAGCGCCTGGTCGCCGACGCTGGCAGATCCCGCCGACTTCCACGTCCCGGAGCGGTTCGGGATCCTCCGCTTCTAGCCCGCGAGCGCGTCGCGCGTCGCTCGGGCCCCGGCTACCTCGCGATTCCGTTCTCTTTCAGCCAGGCGACGGCCCGTTCCTTGGCGCGGCGCTCTTTGAACTGAAAAAAGTGCGACTCCTCTTTGGGGTGTCCGAGCAACGCGCGGCGGAACGCCGCGGCGAAGTCGGCATCTTCGAGCGCTTTGGACAGATCGCGCCGGCAGGCTTCGTCCTCGCAGTGCTCCGCGAAATCCTCGAGATCCCCGCGGGTGCGCTCGCCCTGGTCCTTGGGAAGCGCCTGATAGCGGGGATCCCCGGCGAGCTCCGCGTGGCGCGCCGCGTCCTGGACGAGGACCTGGACGACGTCGCCCGTCTCGCGGTCGAAGAAGTGCGTGATCTTCTGGGAGCGGTTCTCGAACGCGACCGTGAGTCCCTCCCAGTCGATGGCTACCGGCATAAACCCGATATGATAGTTGTTTACCGTCACCCTGGAGGACGGCGTCTTCCTGCTGTCGGGAAGTCGTTCTTCGGTGGTCGGATCGGGAGGCATGAACATGAAAAAGATCGCGACGTTCGACGACTGGGTCGACGCGTTCCGGGCCTGGCAGAAGGACATCGGCCTGGAGCTGCCCAAGTACTCGGACTATCAATTCGAGGCCAAGTACGGCGACCTGAAAACCGACGAGATCGAGTACGGGGACTTCCGGGGCTCCCGGAAATGGGAGCGCGTGACGCAGATCCCCCAGCAGCAGATCCGCGACGCGCTCTGCAATCTCATCGTCTACCAGGGCGATACCGAGTTCGCCTCGGTCGAGCAGCAGCGCTACCTGCTCCAGACGTCTCCCTCCGACTACGACACCGACAGCGTCTGCCGGATCATGGTCGAGGAGATGCGCCACGGCTGGCAGATGTGCCACCTGCTCGTCAACAACTTCGGGGAAACCGGGAAGATCGAAGCGCGCAAGCTGCTCGAGCGCCGCTCCTGGCAGAACAACCGGCTGCTCGGCTCCTTCAACGTCGACGTCGACAACTGGGTCGACTTCTTCACGTACACCGAGTTCGTCGACCGCGACGGGAAGTTCCAGCTCAACATGCTCTCGACCTCCGGCTTCGCGCCGCTCGCCCGCTCGATGGGGCCCATGCTGCGCGAGGAGGGGTTCCACCTCGGCACGGGCCACATGGGTCTGCAGAGGATCGCGAAGGGCGGGCGCGTTCCGCCGGCGCTGCTCCAGAAGTACATCAACAAGTGGCTCTCCACGGCGTACGACCTCTTCGGCAAGGACTCCTCGTCCTCGGCCGAATGGTTCTACGTGTGGGGCCTCAAAGGCCGCTACGACGAGGCCAAGCAGGCCGCCGACCCCGATAAGGCGCACCTCAACGAGCTGTCGCGAGACCTCTACAAGCAGGAAGTCGACGCGCTTCTGGTGTCGATCAGCAAGTTCCTTCCGGACGGCGCCGCACCGCTCGTGGCGCCCGACATGAAGTTCCACCGCTCCATCGGCGAGTTTGCCGGAGAGAACTACTCGGTGACCGGCGAAAAGCTCGACGACGAGGCCTATGCGAAGCACGCGGCCGAGGTCCTGCCCAACGAGGAGGAGAAGACGTTCATCCGGAACCTCATGCGGGAGCCGAACTGGCTCGCGCCGCGCACCGAGGTGACGGCCTCCTGAACGACGGGCCCCGGGCGGTTCGGATTCGCAGGGCGCTCGGGGACTGGTTCCGCCGCGAGAAGCGCGCCCTCCCCTGGCGCGGGACCCGGGATCCGTACCGGATCTGGGTTTCGGAAGTCATGCTCCAGCAGACGACCGTGGCCGCGGTCGCCGCCCGCTACGACACGTTCCTCGCCCGTTTTCCAGACCTGCCCGCGCTCGCCCGGGCGCGCGAATCCAGCGTGCTGGCGGCCTGGTCGGGCCTCGGCTACTACGCCCGGGCCCGGAACCTGCACGCCGCGGCGCGATGCATCGTCTCCGCCCACGGCGGACGGTTTCCGCGCGACCCGGCGACGCTCGCCACGCTGCCGGGATTCGGCGACTACATGTCCGCCGCCGTGGCGTCGCTCGCGTTCGGCGAGCGCGTACCGGCTCTCGACGCCAACGTGACGCGCGTGGTCTCGCGACTCTTTGCCGTCGAGGGCGAAGCCGGCACGCGGTCCCATACCGAGCTCCTGCGGCGGCGCGTCGCGGCCCTCCTGCCCGCGCGGAATCCCGGCGACCTCACGGCCGCGCTCATGGACCTCGGACAGCAGATCTGCACGGCCCGGCGCCCCGTGTGCTCCGCCTGTCCCGTCGCCCGCTTGTGCGCGGCCCTTGCGGCGGGCTCGCCCGAGCGCTTTCCTCGACGCCGCGCGAAGCCTCGTCCGCGCCGGGTTCATCTCGCGGCCGCTTGCGCCCGCAGGGACGGCCGGATGCTGCTCGCACGGGCGGAGGGGACCCTGCTGAAAGGGATGTGGCTCTTTCCGGCGGCAGAGGCCGATTCGCCACGCGCCGCCCGGAGCCGACTCTCGCGGGAGATCGGCAGGGTGGGCCTCCGCCTCGACGGGGAGCTCATCGGAGAAACGAGGCACACGATCGTTCATCGTCGCCTCGAGATCCGCGTCTATCGCGCCGTCGCCGCCCGGAGATCGCCCCCGTTCCGGAAGGGCGCGGGCCCCCCGCCCGGGACCCGCTGGCTGACGCCTTCCGAGCTCGCGCGGGCGGCGGTCCCCACCCTCACCCGCAAGATCGCAGCCGCGGCAGGCCACCCTTCCCGGACCTCGACCACGAGCCCCCTGGGCTTCCCCGTCGTGCCCTCATCCGGATCCTCGCCCCGGCGATAGGATAGGGATCGACGGGCGCGGTCGCGGCCGCTGCGCGACCGACCCGCGAAGCGGACGGAGGACGTCATGCGCAATTTCCTCGTGTTCGTGTTCGTCGCGTCGGCGACGGCAGCGCTTCCCGGCGAAGAGGTGACGCTGCCGGCGGCGGCGTCGATCGTCGGCGGCGCGCCGTTCTTTTCGGACGTGCGGGCGTTCAATACCTCCTATGCAGAGGATCTGACCGTGTCCGCGCGGTACCGGTGTTTCATTCCTTCGTCCTGCAGCGCTTCGACGGACTCGGTGCAATTCACGCTGACGCCCCGCGAGTCGCGAGCCTTCAACGACATCGTGGTCTCGCTCTTCAACGCGCCGGACACGGCCGGCGGCATCGAGTTCGAGCACACGGGCGGGGCGCAGCAGCTCGTGGTGACTTCGCGCCTCTACTCGACCGCGCCCACGCCGACGGTGGGGATGTTCATTCCGGGGCTGCCGAATTCGGACGAGTACCCGACAACGGTGCTGACCTCGATTCGCAACCGCGGGCCCGACGCAGGGTTCCGCACGAACGTCGGTCTCTTCAATCGTGAGGATGCGCCCGTCGACGTGACTTTCACGATCTTCGACGGGGGAATTCAGGTCGGAAATCCCGTGACCCGGTCGGTGGGCGGCCACTCCGGCGCGCAAGTCTCACGGATCTTCGAGGCGGCGGGACAGGCCGACTACGCCACGGAAAACGCGGTCATCGTCGTATCGGCCACCGGTCCGGTCTTTTCGTACGCGGCCGTCATCGACAACCACACGACCGATCCGATCTTCGTGATCGGCGCCGAGGACGAACCGCCGCAATCGATCACGCCGGTCGTGACGGTGACGCCTTCGGGAGCGACAGCGACCCGGACGCCGACCCGCACGGCGACACGGACTCCGACTGTCACGCCGACGTCTCCGGCCGGCGCACATACGGTCAATGTCGGGCAGGGCGGCTCGAACTTCGTCGACCTCGTCAGCGGCACGAGCACGACGACGATCAGCGTCGGCACCGAGGTAAACTGGGTCTGGGTCGGGGGTTTCCACTCGACGACGAGGACTTCAACTCCCGAGCCGTGGGACTCCGGCAACCACCCCCCGCCTTTCAGCTTTCAGCACACCTTCGACCAGGCGGGGACCTTCACATACGTCTGTGCCGTGCACGGCGCCGCCATGAGCGGCACCGTCATCGTGAACCCCTAGGCCCCCGAGCTGAACCTCGCTGGTCGGGAGCGACGGCACGCGCCGCGCTCGAAGGCCGGGCGCGGGGCCGCGCGCTCGCGCTCAGGGCGGGGTGAGCCTCTGGATCGGCAGCGCGCCTTGAAGGACAGGGGTCGGAGTCCGCGTCCTCGTGGCCGTCCGTGTCGGCGTCTTCGTCGGCGTCCGCGTCTTCGTGAACGTCTTCGTCGGCGTCCGCGTCTTCGTGAAGGTCTTCGTGGGCGTTCGCGTCTTCGTGGGCGTCCGCGTCTTCGTAAACGTCTTCGTGGGAGTCCGCGTCTTCGTGAAGGTCTTCGTCGGCGTTCGAGTCTTCGTGGGCGTCCGCGTCTTCGTGAACGTCTTGGTCGGCGTTCGCGTCTTCGTGAACGTCTTCGTCGGTGTCCTGGTCCGCGTCGGGGTCGGCGGCGAAGGCGTCTTTTCGACGGCTCCGCTGTCAGCCCGGGGACCCTGAGGGCGTGCGACGCCACGCTGATCGGCCAGGGGAAAGTCGACGCCGGGAGTCCCTGGGATCCGATGGATGGCCGGGCTGCCCGACAAAGGGGCCATCGTGTCCGTCGAGCCGCCGTTGTCCTGGAGCGGGCCGAGCAGCGGATCGACGCCGAGCAGGTCGGTCGGGTCGAAGCCACTGCCATTCGTCATGCCAAACAGGTTGTGACCCTCCGAGACGACGTCGCCAGAGAGATCGCCTCCGGTATTGCCGGCGATGATCGAGTTCCCGATCGTCAGCGTGCCGAGGTTGTCGACGCCACCGCTGATATTCAAGGTCGCCGAATTCGCGCTGACGGTCGAGTTGGTCAGCGTCAGCGTGCTGGTCGGCAGCGGGTTGGAGATCCCGCCGCCGAATCCCTGGCTG
>Ga0207701_10005151_pt1 | contig 13154 bp, 10 predicted proteins | sample KBSSwiSSwithPhiX_FD_184294 | JGI IMG/M metagenome (GOLD analysis project Ga0207701, IMG submission 184294) | Switchgrass rhizosphere bulk soil microbial communities from Kellogg Biological Station, Michigan, USA, with PhiX - S5 (SPAdes) (version 2) | ecosystem: Environmental > Terrestrial >...
GAAGAAGCTAGTGCCGGCGACCCGATCCATCAGCTGCAGGACGCCGGCCGCTTCGAGCGGCGAGAATGCGAGCAGCAGCAGGAACGAGGTGACAAACTGCGCCCAGACGAAGAACGGCAGGCGCATGTAGCTCAAGCCCTTCGCCCGCAGCTGCACGATCGTGACGATGAAGTTGATCGAGCCAAGCAGCGACGACGTGATCAGGAAGATCATGCCGACGAGCCACAGCGTCTGTCCGGGGGAAATCACCGCGAGCGGCGGATACGAGGTCCAGCCGGACTGCGCGGCGCCGCCCTTCGGGAAGAAGCTGACGAGCATCGTCACGCCGCCGCAGAAGTACACCCAGTAGCTCATCATGTTGAGCTTGGGGAACGCCATGTCGGGGGCGCCGATCTGCAGCGGCATCACGAAGTTGCCGAAGCCGCCGACGGCGAGCGGGACGACGCCGAGGAAGACCATGATCGTGCCGTGCATCGCCCCGAGCTGGTTGTAGAACTCGGGGAGCATGATGCCCATGGGTGCACGGTCCTGCCCGAGCCACATCCCGATCAGCGGAATCGGCTTGCCCGGGTAGGCGAGCTGCCACCGCATGATCATCATCAGCGTGAAACCAAACAGCAGGAACAGCAGGCCGGTAATCGCGTACTGGATCCCGATCACCTTGTGATCGAGCGAGAACACGTATTTCCGCCAGAATCCCAGCTCTTCGTGATGTTCGCCGTGCGCGTCGTGACCGTGCGGATGAACGTGCGCGTGCTCACCACCCGGATGAATGCCGGTTTTGTCCATAAGCGGTGCGATTGTATGCAAGAGGCACAAGCGGCGCAAGGTGCGGCTCGACGTAAGATCGGTGTATGACCCGCCGGGGCGCCGCCACCGTGTGCTGTGCCGCCGTTCTCGTCTGCCTGGACGCACGCGTCAGTGCCAGTCCGGCGTCGGAAGCGCTGCGCGCCAAGGGCGCCAACCACATCTACAACCTCGAACACGACCTCGCGCTCGAGGCGTTCCGGCAGGCGGTCGCCGCGGACCCTGAGGATCCGGGGGCACATCGGGGCGTCGCCTCGTCGCTGTGGCTCGGGATCACGTTCCGGCGCGGCAATATGCTGGTGGACGACTATCTCGGGCGCGCCGCGAGGACGAACACCGCGAAGCTGCCGCCCCCTGCGCCCGAGAGCATCGCCGGCTTCCATCAGTCGATCGAACGGGCGATTGCGATCGCGAAGCGCCGCATCGAGGCCAATCCGAAGGACGCCGACGCGCACTTTCAGCTCGGCGCCGCCGTCGGCCTGCGCGCGTCGTACACGGCAACAGTCGAAGGCAGCGTGATGGGCGCGTTCCGCTCAGCCAGGGAAGCGTACGAAGAGCACGAGAAGGTGCTGGCGCTCGCGCCGCACCGGAAGGACGCCGGGCTCATCGTCGGCACTTACCGATATATCGTCGCGACGCTGTCGCTGCCGATGCGGTGGATGGCGTATATGGCCGGGTTCGGCGGGAACCGCGACCGCGGCATGAAGCTGATCGAGGAGGCGGCCGCATACGGCGGCGATAACACCGCGGACGCCCGCTTCGCGTTGCTCCTCCTCTACAACCGCGAGAAGCGCTACGAGGATGCGCTGGCGCAGCTGGCCCGGCTTCGGGCGAGCTACCCGCGCAACCGCCTGGTCTGGCTGGAGACGGGCTCCACGGCGCTGCGCGCGGGCCAATACGCCGAGGCCGAGAAGTTCCTCGCCGAGGGCTACGCGAGGTTCACCGACGACCGGCGGACCCGGATGTTCGGCGAGGAGGCGCTATGGCTCTACAAGCGCGGGGCCGCGCGCGCGGGGCTCGGACGCGTGGCCGACGCCGAGGCCGACCTGCACCGAGCCCTGAGCCTCCCCGGACGCAACTGGGTGTACGGCCGAGCCCGCCTCGAGCTCGGCAAGCTGGCGCTGAAAGCGGGCAGCACCGAGGCGGCGCGCACCGAGTTCGGGACAGCGGCGGCGCTCGCCGACAGCGACAACGATCCGATGACCGCGGCCGACGCGCGGCGGCTGATGAAATAGGCGCGCCCTCGGCGCGACGGCGTCGGGCTCCGCGGACAGATATTCCGTGCAACCGGCCGCGAAAGGCTCTCGTCTAGAGAAGTAGCAGCATGAGCCAGAAAAACCGGACGACGTGGATCTCGGTCGTCATCGCCTCGGTCATCATCGTCGGCGTCCTGGCCGTGGCCGCGATCGGGGGGACGGCGTTTTTCATCTACCGGCACGTCAGCACCCAGTCCGCGCCGAACGAGAAGGCCGACGAAACGTTCGCACAGGCGCGAGCGCGCTTTGCGGGGCAGAAGCCGCTGATTGAAATCCGCCACGACGACGACCCGGTCCTCCACCGCGAGGTGATCCCGGCGGAGATGCCCGCCGAGAAGCTCGAGACGCTCCGTGTCCTCGCCTACGATACGCACGAGGAAAGGCTGGTCCGCGTTTCGATCCCGTTCTGGCTGCTCCGCATCGCGCCCTCGCGGCACGTTTCGTTCCTCAGCGACACCGGCATCGATTTCGATTCCGATCGCATCCGCCTGACACTCGACGACCTCGAACGCCGCGGCCCCGGGCTGGTTCTCGACCAGGCGGATCGCCGCGGATCGCAGGTCCTCGTCTGGACGGAATAGCGCTCGTACGTAGTGTCCGCCTTCAAGCGGACCCGTCACGGTCCGGATAAAAGCCGGACACCAGATACAAAAAGGAAAACCGTCCTGGCCGGACCTCGGGAAGTCCGGCTCAAGCCGGACACAACGATTCAGCTAAAAAGGTTCAGCGAAGGGTGAACGTCGCGACCAGCGGTTGATGGTCGGAGGCGAGCACGCCGATGAGCGCGGCAGTATCGACGAATTCAGCGGACTCGAGCGTCATCGAGCCGCCGTCGATGTAGAAGATGTAGTCGATCCGCGTCGAGCGCTGCGTCAGACCTGGGCCGACGGTTCGCCCGGCTGACTGAGCGTCTGCCCACGCATCGCGGAAGGCGCCGAAGACCGGCGCCAGCTCCGGCGCCTGCGGCCCGGCGTTGAAGTCGCCCATCATGATCAACGGCTGCCCGAAGCCACGAGCCCAGGCGACCAGCCGGTCGATCTGCTGCGTGCGCACGCTGAGCCTGGCGGCGCCGGAGGACAGATGCGTCACAACGACCGGCAGGCCATACACGTCCCGGACAGCGGTCTGCAGGCCGATCCGGGTGTCGGGTAACGGCAGCATCGACGGCGTGGACATCGTCCGCCGCGTCACGAAGGCGAGCCCTTCCGTTTCGCGCCCGTCGCCTCTGCCACTGTTCTGACAAGATACGTCCGGAGTGAACCATTCCTGTTCGTACGCCACTTCCCAGGGCTGGCCGGTGGCTGCTCGTAGCCCCGCCGCGAGCCGGGCGGGCTGGTCATCGCAGGCGTAGAACGGATGGTTCCGCGTCACTTCCTGGAGGCCGACGATGTCCGGCTGGGCGCGCGCGATGGTGTCGATGGCGCGCTGCAGGTTGTAGCGGCTGGTGCCGTCGATACCGTGCTGAATGTTGAAGGTCATCACCTTCACCTGCAGGGGCGTCCGTCCGGATCCCGTCGCGACGTTCGCGGATGGATTCGCCGGCGTGCTGCCGCCACAGGCCGAGGCGACGACGAGCCACGCGGCGAGTATCGTAACGGCCGTGCTGCGTGGCATCGAGGATTTACTAGCAAACTAACTGCCGGGGTCGCGGCCATTTGACGCGCTGACCTCTATCGTGGACGCATGCGGGGCTCCCGCACGTTTTTCCCAGCAAAATGCGCCTCATCCACGTGGCATTCCGCTTGAACTTCCGTTCAGCGCCAGCCAAGGGATGAGGACGAACATGAGAACCCGTCGATACTTTCAGGCACTGCTCTTCCTCGCCGCCGTTGTCGTTGCCACCCCCGCCTGCGCGGAGCAGGTCTACGGATACGGCGGAGCTCGCCGCCCCGTCTACGACTATGAGCGGCGGGCGTACGACAACGGTTATCGCGAAGGCGTCCAGGACGGCCAGGACGACGCGCGGCGCGGCCGCGACTTCTCCTACCAGCGACACGACGAATATCGCGACGCCGACAACGGCTACCGGCGCGGCGTCGGCGACCGCGACGACTATCGCCGCTCATTCCGGCAGGGATTCCAGACCGGGTATAGCGAGGCCTACAACCGCTATGCGCGCAACGGCTATCCGCGCGGCGGCAATTACCCCATCTATGGCGACAACCGTGGCGGCGTTTACTATCCGCAAAACCGCGGCGTCTACCGTTCGCCGGCCGCCGACAACGGCTATCGCGACGGGTTCGAAGCCGGCCGCGACGATGCGCGCGATGGCGACCGCTACGACCCGGTGCGCACCTCGCGCTACCGCTCGGGCGATCACAACTACGACGGCCGCTACGGCTCGCGCGACGTCTACAAGCGCGATTACCGCGCGGCATTCGAGCAGGGCTATCGCGAAGGGTACGGACGAGGGCGTTAGGGCAGGCAGGGCGGGTGAGGCAGGTGGGGAGAGCCTGCTTCGCCCGCTAAAAACGCCCGAATCAGTCGGCGGTCGCAGTCGCGAGTCAGTCGGCAGGCGCAGTCACGAACCCACCAGCCCAACCAGCCCCACCCCGCCCCTAGAACGCCAGCATGTGCGTGTACTTCACGATCAGGCCGCGGCCGGTGTTGATCGGGATCGGCGTTTCGGTCAACTGCTGCTCGTTGTAGACGATGAAGAGATCGCTGAGCGGTCTGTGGATCAGATCGAACCGGATGTTCGCGCTCAGCTGTTTGAGGTCGGTGTTGTACTGGACGAGCGTATCGAGGAAGGTCCGCGTGTTGAACGCGTAGCCGATTCGCGTAGTGACGAGATTGGTGACGAAGTCGTGCATCGGCGCCGGCAGGTGGATGTCGTTGCGCTGCAGCGCCACGTCGAAGGTCAGGTGATACGACGGCCGGAAGAGCACGCCGACCTTGGTCGACACCTGTGAGCCGCTCCAGAAACCGCCGCTGGTGATCAGCGCCGAGCCGGACACCTTCCGGCTGTGATCGGTTTCGAGCTCCAGCACGTATTCGTTCCACCCGTAGCTACCGACCGCAAACGATTGATCGGGCCGGATCGCGAACGGCACCGTGATCCGCTCGAAGCGCGGGTTCCACTGCAGCTCGAGGTAGCCGCCGCGCTCGAAGAACCACGCCATCGCGATGTGGTTGGTGTGGGTCACCTTCGTGTTCGACTGGTCGGTGTAGATGTTGTAGCGCGTGTGCGGGTGCAGCTCGCGGATGCCGAGCTTGCGCCACCACTCCGGCCGGAAGCGGATTCCGAAATCGGCGAAGTGCTTGCGGATCCCGCGCCGCTTGATGAAGCCGATGTCGTCCCGGAAGTTGTCGCCGACGCTCAAGAGCGAATACTGCGTGTGCAGGAAGTTGTCGTTCCAGACAACCGATCCCTTGCCGGCCATCTCGCCGCCGTCGACGCCCGGCGTCCACGACCGCGAGAGGAACCCGTTCAGGCTGAGCGCGCGTACGAACCTGAAGTTCGCGTCGACGCCCGCCACCTGGTTGCGGTCGGACGATGCACCGGCCGACTGGCGCGAGAGGAAGATCGCGCCGACGTCCGAGTTCCGCAGGATGTCGCGGCGGCCGCGCAGCACAGTGTAGTTGTCGCCGGCGCGGCCCGGCACGTCCTGCGTCTGGATCGTCATCAGGCCGACGCCGGTGCGCCCGACCCGTCCGGTCAGCCGGCCGCCGGCGGCAATCGGAATCTCCTCGCCCTTGTCGGTCAGGCCGATGCGCCGCGAGAAGAACAGCAGCATCTCCTCTTCCGGCGGCGCGAAGCGCGCGTTGCCGAGGCGCGACTCGCGCGGGATGTCGCCGAAGTAGAACATCCCGGAGTTCTCGAGGAAGAACTCGCGCTTCTCCGGAAAGAACAGGCTGAACTGCGTCAGGTTGACCTGCTGCTCGTCCGCCTCGGCCTGCGCAAAGTCGGGCTTCACCGTCACGTCCAGGGTCAGCGACGGCGTGACCCCGTACTTGACGTCGAGGCCGGCGTGGGCATCGCGATCGAAGTCGTCGCCGGCGAGCCCGCGCGTGACGTCCGCGGCGATCCACGGCTTCACCCGCAGGTTGCGCCCCTGGCTCGCGTCCGGCAGACCGCCGAGCGTGCCGGCCATGCTGGCCCGGTACAGGTTGTAGACGCGCGGCACCGGCGACCAGTAATCCACCTCGTTCTTGCGGCGGATGTGCCGGCTGAAGTTCACGCCCCAGATGCGATCGGCGCCGCGCTCGAAGCGCAGCGTCTTGAACGGAATCCGGATCTCCGCCGTCCACCCGTTCTCGCTGCGGGTTGTCGCCACGTTCCACACGGCGTCCCAGTTGGTGTTGACGTCGCGCCCTTCGTTGGCGATTTGCGTGTCGGATTTCGCGCCGGCGGGATTGACCACGAACACGAACCCGTTGCGGCGATCGGCGAAGGTGTCGAGGATCAGCTCGAAACTGTCCTGCTCGCCGGTCCCGAAATCCTTGCGGATGTCGTTGACGACCAGCACCGCCGGCGGCGTGTCGTGGCAGACGACGCCGATGTAGAGCGCGTCGCGATCGTAGGCGATGCGCACCTCGGTGAGCTCGCTTGCCGGCTCCCCTTCGTGCGGCTCGGCCTGGACGAAGGCGCCCGCCGGCTGCGCGGTGCGCCACGCCTCTTCGTCGAGCGCGCCGTCGATCGTCATCGGCGCGCGCGCCTCGACCGCGCCGACCTGCCGGCGGCCGTCGGGCGATTGCAGTTGCAGTGCGCCATCGGCCGCGGCTAGCGCGGGAAACAACAGGCCGCAAACGAAAAGCCCCAGCCGTCGGCCGGGGCGTGAACCAACCAATGTTCTGAGCATCGAGAAGTGGAAGAGCCTTAGCCTACCCGATCGTCGGCTTGCAGTTGTGTGAGCTGCCCGCAAAAAGTGTAAGTCACGCGTCCCGATTCAAACCGTTGATTCAGTGAACAGCGCAGGCCTCGGCGCCGCGGCCGTGTGGCGTCGTCTTTGCCCCTCTGCTGCCGTGCTCGCCACGCTGTTGCTGGAGCCGTTCAAGGCATTCGTGATCGCCGCCGCGGTGTTCGTCCCGTTCGAGCGGCTGGCCGCGGCGCACCCGGAGCAGTCCACCCTTCGCCGCGGCTGGGCCACCGATGTGCTGACCGGGCTGATGAACGGCCTGCTGCTCTACGCGGCACTGTTGCTCGCGCTCAGCGCGATCGATTCCGCCGCCGCGGTCGCGGCGCCGGGCGTACGCGCGTGGGTCGAAACGCGATCGCTCTGGGCACAGGCCATCCTCGCCCTCGCGGTCGGCGACCTGGGCGTCTACGCGAGCCATCGACTGTCGCACACCGTGCCGTGGCTCTGGCGCTTCCACGCGGTCCACCATTCGGCGGAGGAAATGGACTGGCTGGTCGGATTCCGGTTCCACCCCATCGATCTGCTCCTGCTTCGCGTCGCCTCGCTGGGCCCGCTCGTCGCGCTGCACGTGACGCCGGCGGCGGTTGCCATCTTCATCGCGATCTCGGGATGGCAGGCGTGGCTGGTGCACGCGAACGTGCGCGTGCCGTACGGGCCGCTGCGCTGGTTCGTTGTCTCACCGGAATTTCACCACTGGCACCACGCCACCGAGCGCGACGCCTACGACAAGAATTTCGCCAGCCTCGTCGCCTCGTGGGATGTGGTCTTCGGCACCGTGCACCTGCCGCGCGGACGCCGGCCGATGAGCTACGGGATCGAAGATCGAGTGCCCGATGGCTGGGTCGAGCGCTTGTTCCATCCATTCCGCCGCCGCTCAGAACCGAACGCCGAGTTCGCAGAGCACGCAGAGAATCTCTCGTAGCGCAGGCCTTCGGGTCTGCCACACCGTGCAGCGCAGCCCTGACAGGGCTGCGCTGCATTTCGTTTCTGCGTTCTGCGCTCCTGCTGAGCTCCGCGTGCAGACGGTAATAAGATTCCTCGCCACGATCGGGTGTTCACCTCGGATCCTCCTGCGAGGCCGATTCCCCCGTCGTCAGGAGGATGAGGATGCGAGTTCGCACGGCAATGATCGCGACCGCAGCGCTCTGGCTCGCTGTCGCCGTAAGCGCGCCGTCGGCGCGGCGGTCCGCGGCGTCTGCCGCCGATGACAGGAGCGGAAGCCGCGGCAGCGAGAGTAGCGGCAGCGGTAATGGCGATAGAAGCGGTCACAGCACGCTCGACGCGACGCTCGACGCGGTCCTGAAGAACGCCGGCTTCACCGGCGAGATCGAATCGGCGCTCGAACGGCGCCTCGACCGATCGATCGACGGCCGGCTTGCCGACCTCGGACGCCTGCTCTTCTTCGATACCCTCCATTCGCTGCGCCACGACAACACGTGCGCCGGCTGCCACTCGCCGACCAACGGCTTTGGCGACTCCAAGGGCATCGCGATTGGCGTTCAGAACAACGGTATCGTCGGCCCCGATCGCAGCGGCGTGCGCAACCAGCGGCGCTCCCCTATGGTGATCAACACGGCGTTCCTGCCCGCGTTGATGTGGAACGGGCGCTTCAGCGCGCCGTCGGGCGATCCGTTCGACAACTCGCGCGGCTTCCTCTTCCCGCCACCCGAGAGCAATCTCCGCTTCCCGCCGCGATCGCGTATGGTCCGCCACCTGCTTCAGGCGCAGGCGCACATCCCGCCGACCGAGACAGTCGAGGTCGCAGGGTTCCGCGGCGTCTGCCGGCCGGAGGATCTCGGTCCGGCCTCGCCGTTCTGCCAGTTCGACGACGGCATCGGTGACCTCCTGCCGCCGCCCGACGCCTCGGGCTTCAGGAACGAGCCGATCCGGCAGGCGGGGCTCGACCAGTTGAACGCGGAGCCGGAGTACCGGCGGCTCTTCGGCGAACTGTTCCCACGCGTCAAGGATGGCGGCCGGATCGACTTCATCATGTTCGGGCTGGCCATCGCCGAGTTCGAATTCACGCTGACCTTTGCGGACGCGCCGATCGACCGCTTCGCGCGCGGGCGCCGCGATGCGATGACAGGTTCGCAGAAGCGCGGCGCGCTGCTCTTCTTCGGCAAGGCGAACTGCGTCTCGTGCCACGCGGTGGCGGGCGACTCGAACGAGATGTTCACCGATCTCGAGAACCGCGTCGCCGGCGTGCCGCAGATCGCGCCGTTCTTCGGCGCCGCGCGCAGCAACGTCATCTTCGACGGCCCGGGCGCGGATGAGGACTTCGGCCTCGAACAGGCCACCGGCAACCCGGCCGATCGCTACAAGTTCCGCACCGCGCCGCTGAGGAACGCCGCGCTCGCGCCGGCGTTCTTCCACAACGGCGCGTTCACCAGGCTCGAGGACGCGATCCGGCATCACCTGAACGTCTTCGAGTCGGCGCGGACGTACTTGCCCGCCGACGCAGGCGTCGACCTCGACCTGCGCCATCGCCTCGGGCCGATCGAGCCGGTGCTGAGCCGGCTCGATAGCAGGCTGAGGGATCCGATCGCGCTGAACGCCACGGAATTCGCCGACCTGGTCGCGTTCGTCAGGGACGGCCTGCTCGACGAGCGGGCGAAGCCGGAAAACCTCTGCCGCCTCGTGCCGGAGTCGGTGCCCAGCGGATCGCCGGTCCTGGAGTTTCAAGGCTGCCGCTAAGAGTGCGTTTCAAAATTATCGTAGGGCAGCCCTTCAGGGCCGGGGTCCCCAACGCGGCAGCCACGTTGGGGTGGAGAGCTGCCAGCGCGGCCGTTGGCAGGCCCAAAGGCCTGCGCTACGAGAGGCCGCGCGTATTTTGAAACCTAACGGCTATGATGGTTCAGCGATGACCACACTCAAGCCCCACGGTGCGGATCGCCTGATCGTCGCGCTCGACGTGCCGAGCGTCGACGCGGCGCTGAAGGCGGTCGACCAGCTCGATAACGTCTCGTTCTTCAAGCTCGGGCTGCAGCTCTTCATGACCGGCGGTCTCCCGACCCTACTCCAGGCGCTGCGCGGGAAGCGCGTATTCGTGGACCTCAAGGTGCCCGGCGACATCAGCAACACGATTGCCGCCGTCGTCGACATGTGCGTCGAGCACGACGTGACGTTCCTCACGCTCAGCGAGTCGATGCCGGCCAAGGCCATCCGCGTCGCGGCCGAGACGCGCAACGCGCGCGGCAAAAGCGAACCGAAGTTCCTGATCGTCCCGCTGGTCTCGAGCCTCGATGCCGACGATGTCACCGACACGATCGGCGCCGACGATCTCGAGACCTATGTGCTCAAGCGCGCGAAGCGCGCGCTCGACGCCGGGTGCGACGGGATCATCGCGTCGGGCGACGCCATCAAATGGTGCCGAGCCGCATTCCCGCCGCCGACCGTCATCGTCAGCCCGGGCATTCGTCCGTCCGGGTCGACCGGAGACGATCACAAACGGCTGACGACGCCGTCGGATGCGATTCGCCTGGGGGCTGACTACCTCGTGGTGGGGCGGCCGATCATGCGCGCGCCGGATCCGCGCGCGGCGGCGGACAGCGTCATTCGTGAAATCGACGAGGCGCTGGCACTGCGGACGTAGCGGATTGCTTCGCAAACGAAAAAGCCCCGGCCAACGGCCGGGGCTGGAAACAAGGGAAGAGTGCGCCTATCTATATGATGATGGTAGCGGTACGGGGAATCGAACCCCGGTCCCGTGGCTGAGAACCACGTGTCCTGACCCCTAGACGATACCGCCACTCGCCGAACCGAATTCTGCATTCTACCAAACTTGTATTATTGAGTCTATGTTCCGCTGGCTCCTCGCACTCGTGGTTCTCATCGGTCTGTGCGTCGCCGGGGCTTACGTTCTGGCAGGCCGCGGCGCGCCACCTGCGCTCGCGATCGAGAAACCGGATCGCGTCGTCGGCCAGGCTGGCACGCTCGACGTCACGGCCAGTGCGCCGGGCGCGAAGCTGACGGCGCTGACCATCGCCCTCGAGCAGAGCGGCAAGACCTTTCCGCTCTACACGCTGGACGGCGCCCAGACTGCGACGGTGGCGCGAGTCGGCGCGGACCAGTTGCGCGTGTCGCGCTCGATCGGCAAGCAGGACGTGCCCGAGCTTCAGTCAGGCCCGGCGCGGATCGTGGTCACCGCGTCGCGTCCGGCGTTCCTGAACCTGCGGACGCTCACGAGCACGGCGTCGAAGGAGTTCCAGGTTCGCCTCGAGCCGCCGCGCATCACGGTCGCCTCGACCAAGCACTACATCAACCTGGGCGGCTCGGAGCTGGTGGTGTACCGGGCGACGCCGCCGGACGTCGCCTCTGGCGTCCGCGTCGGCGAGATCGAGTATCCGGGCTTCCCGGCGGCCGGGGCGGGCGTGACCGGCGCGGATCCGGCGCTCAAGGTCGCGTTCTTCTCGTTGCTCCACGATCAGCCGATCGACACGCCGATTGTCGCCTTCGCGCGCGACGAGGCCGGCAACCAGACCAAGGCGAGCTTCATCGATCAGGTGTTCCCGAAGCCGTTCAAGAAGAGCCGCATCCAGATCGACGACGGCTTCATCAACCGCGTCGTCCCGGCAATTCTCGAGCACTCACCCGAGCTCAAGATGACGGCCCCGGCCGACAGCAGCCCGGAGATGCTGACGGCGTTCCTCAAGGTGAACGGCGAGCTACGGCGGCTGAACGCGCAGGAGATCGCGGCGCTGTCGAAGAAGACATCGCCGGAGCGGCAGTGGCAGGAGCGGTTCGTTCAGCTCGGCAACTCGCAGGTCGAGGCGAGCTTCGCCGACCACCGCACCTACATCTACAAGGAGAAAGAGGTCGATCAGCAGACCCACCTCGGGTTCGACCTGGCGGTGACCGCACACGTGCCGGTGGCGGCCGCGAACAACGGCACCGTGCTGCTCGCGAAGTGGCTCGGCATCTACGGGAACTGCGTGATCATCGACCACGGGATGGGCGTCCAGTCGCTCTACGGGCACCTGCAGTCCTTCGACGTCAAGGAGGGCGACAAGGTGAGCCGCGGCCAGACGGTGGGCCGCAGCGACTCGACCGGCCTCGCCGGCGGCGATCACCTGCATTTCACCCTGCTCGTCGGCGGGCAGATGGTGAACCCGGTCGAGTGGTGGGACTCGCACTGGATCGAGGATCGCGTCGAGCGGAAGCTGAAAGAAGCAAGGTAGAATAGCGGGTTGTTACGGTGTGCCCTTTTTTGTTCAGGAGAGGAACGAATGCTTTTACGAAATGCTTGGGTCGGTCTAGCCGGGATCACGCTCGCGCTGAACCTCGTGGCCTGCGGCGGCGGCCAGGAAACGTCGAATAAGTCGGCGGAGCCCTCCTCGCCGTCCGGGGCGCCGGCGGGCCAGAAAGTCGACACCGCCACGGCTGGCGACGTGAAAGGAGTCGTCAACATCGACGGCGCGCTGCCGAAAAACGAAGCCATCAAGATGAACGCCGACCCGGTCTGCCTGCGTGAAGCCAAGGGCACGCAGCTGTCGGAGACCTACGAGGTCAGCGACGACGGCAAGACGCTTGGCAACGTGTTCGTCTACGTGAAGGACGGCCTCGGCAACTATGTCTACGACACGCCGACCGAGACCGCGAAGATCGATCAGAAGGAGTGCCGTTACCATCCGCACGTGTTCGGCATGCGCGTCAACCAGCCGCTCGAGATCGTCAACAGCGATCCGACGCTGCACAACATCCACGCGATGCCGAAGTCGAACTCCGAGTTCAACAACGGCCAGCCGATCCAGGGGATGAAGATGACGCACACCTTCGACAAGAAGGAAGTGATGGTCCCCTTCAAGTGCGACGTCCACGGCTGGATGAACGCCTACGTCGGCGTCCTCGACCATCCCTACTTCGCGGTGACCGACAAGAGCGGCAAGTTCGAGATCAAGGCGCTGCCGCCCGGCACCTACACGCTCGAAGCGTGGCACGAGAAGTTGGGGACCCAGACCGCGAGCGTGACGCTCGGGCCGAAGGAATCGAAGGACGTCACCTTCTCGTTCAAGCCGTCGGGCGCGACCGCGACGAACTAAGCGCAAAGGCGGAAAGGCGAAAAAGGCAGGAAGGTCTGAAGGGACAAGGTCGAAAGGCGGGAAGGCCTTCCTGCCTTTAGGCCTTCTGCCTTCCGGCCTCCAGCCCTCCGGCCTTTTGGCCTTGCAGGGTTTCCGCCCCTCATGCTGCACCGGTTTGCCAAGCTCGTTGCCGCAGCCACAGTCATCCTGATCCT
>Ga0207701_10005154_pt1 | contig 13152 bp, 10 predicted proteins | sample KBSSwiSSwithPhiX_FD_184294 | JGI IMG/M metagenome (GOLD analysis project Ga0207701, IMG submission 184294) | Switchgrass rhizosphere bulk soil microbial communities from Kellogg Biological Station, Michigan, USA, with PhiX - S5 (SPAdes) (version 2) | ecosystem: Environmental > Terrestrial >...
TTGCGCGCCATGGGCATTCGGGACAAGCCCACCGCACCAGCCTCGCCCTGGCAGAATGGCTTTGCCGAACGGCTGATCGGATCGATCCGGCGTGAGTGCTTGGACCACATCATTGTCCTGGGCAAGGTGCATCTGCGCGGCATTCTGAAATCTTACGCCCACTATTACAACGGCGTCAGAACTCATCGATCCTTGGACAAGGATGCGCCGGTCTTCCGCCCGGTTCAGCGAACCGGTGTGATCAGTTCACGCGCCATCTTGGGCGGACTTCACCACCACTACGCCCGTGTTTAGGTTTTCGGTACACACAGGTAAATCGCGTCGACAGTGGCAATGGTGTGGCTATCCTGACCGACATGTTCGGCGGCACGCCCTGCAACCTTGCGATTTCCTGTATGAGCCGCCCGAAGGTCGAAGTGCTCGCAGGAATCAATCTTCCCATGCTGGTCAAACTCGCCAAGGTGCGCGAGGAACACTCCCTGCCGGAGGCTATCGCCATGGCTCAGGAGGCCGGTCGCAAATACGTCACCATCGCCAGCCGCGTACTCGCCGGCAAAAGCGGATAGAGGCGCCCAAACAACCGGGCGTTATCGCGGATCGGCGGGTCCGCGGGCCAGCGGACATCACTCCTCCGGCATCCCGACCAAGCGCATGCCCTGCACGAGACGCTTACCCCCGGCACGAAAGGTCGGATCGTCGGAAAACCAAGCCCCTTTCAAGCGACGGATAGTGAAAGTTGGATCAAGCGCAAGTCCCTCTCTTGTAGTAGCTAACGCCTCATCCAACTTCCCGAGAAGCGCAAGGGTAGCGGCGCATACGAAGTGCGCTATGGGATAATTTGGGTTGGCCTTCAAACTTCGACGCAGCCACTCGGCGGCTTCGGCATCGGCTCCGAGGTGCAGTTTGGCAAGGCCAACATAACACATCCATCGAGGTGCACCTTCATCGCGAGGGGACACGCGCAGCGCTTCTTGCACATGAGCCTCGGTTTCTACGGCGCGAAAAGGGCATCGCTGGGCTTTTCCTCATCGTGAGACATGGGTTCTTGAAGCGTGGATGCCTTGCTCACGACTTGTTCGAATTATCGTGTTTCTAGGCGCGCAACCTAACCCGTCAGCACTTACGCAATCGCAGGACATGCCCGCCCACAGCATCGACGCGGCACCACTCGCTTAGTCGCCTCGCAGCGCATCTAGCGCATGAGAAGGACAATCGCAGCAGCCACGACCGGGGCTGATCCCCACACGATGATGGAAGCAATAAGAAGCCACCTTTGCATCGGCAAAGCGTAGGACTTGTGGATATCCGCAACAAGCTGCCCTGCTGACATTTCCGCCCGGGCCATTCCACCGGGAAAATGTATCAGCCGAAACACCGTCACCTTCTAGGATGCAATTGGTGAGTTACCTAATTCGCCTGGTACGGCGCTGGCGCATTTCTTGTTCGGAAGCGGCCTGCTGCGCCTGGAGTCTTTGTACAAAAATCTTTGCTGCACGCGAGATATGGTCACGGCTCAATGCCTCTGCGCGATCGCCATCGCTGGCAATGATTGCATCGAGAATGGCGACATGCTCGCTCAGAATGGTCTGCGGCATCTGCACGTCGTCGCGCAGCACCTCGCCCATCACGCGGCGCAGATAGGGCCAATGCGGAGCCGTCGTCTCGCTGATCAGGCTATTTTCCGAGAGTTCGTTGATGAAGGCATGAAACTTCATGTCGGCTTCGATCTGCTCGTGCAGTGAGCCGCTCTCGACCGCCGCACGTCCCGCGTCCAGATAGGACGGTCCCTCGATTTTCGCCCGCTCGGCGCCGCGCTCGGCCGCAAGTCGGGCGGCCAGTCCATCCAGCATGGCCCGGACTTCATAGAGCTTCCGGACGAAATCGGGATCGATCGGCGAGACGATCAGTCCACGGCCAGAAGCCTCGCGGACTAATCCACGGTCCCTCAGCAGCAGCAGGGCTTGCTGGACCGGTTGGCGGGAGACGCCATAGGCGCGTGCCAGTTCGTCCTGAATCAGGCGCGAATTGGAAGGCAGTTCGCCATCGACGATCTCCGAAACAATAGCATTTACAACCTGTTCCACGAGGGTGGGCTGGGCCTGAACGTTAGACATGCAAACTCCAATGGGCTGGCTTGCGAATCTTTAGCACCGCGGCGCAACAAGATCCATTGCTTTGTATTCGAATACAGTATATGAATTCTGAATTCGAATTCAATAACGCGCCGCGTAAATGCGGAACTCACATGGGAGGATGCCGATGCTCTCGGTTAGCCGTCGTACGCTTTTGAGATCTGCTGTTGGTGCCGTCGCCGCCGGATCGCTGCTGAAGAGCCCTACCGTCCTGGCGCAGGGCGCGCCGCTGAAGCTGAAGTTCGGCAACGACCTGCCCGTTACGCACTCAGTCAACGTACGGCTCAAGGAAGCCATCGAGGCGATTACCGCCGAGACCAGTGGCAAGGTCACGATCAACCTCTTCCCGAACAATCAACTCGGCAGCGACACCGACATGATGACGCAGCTGCGTTCGGGCGCGCTGGAACTTGCCACGATGCCCGGCACCGTGATGTCGACGCTGATACCGACCGCATCGCTGACTGGCGTCGGGTTCGCCTTCACCGATTACGACAAGGTGTGGGCGGCGATGGACGGTGAAGTCGGCAAGTTCATCCGCGGCAATATCGAGAAGGTCGGCCTCACGCCCTTCGAAGCGGTATGGGACAACGGTTTCCGCCAGATCACTAGCAGCACGCGTCCGATCAAGGCGCCGGAAGACCTCGCGAACTTCAAGATCCGCGTGCCTGTGGTGCCGCTGTGGGTTGCGATGTTCTCTGCGTTCGGCGCGGCGCCCGTCAGCATCCCGCTCAATGAGGCCTATTCCGCGTTGCAGACCAAGATTGCCGACGGCCAGGAAAATCCGCTGGCGCTGATCGAATCCGCAAAGTTCTACGAAGTCCAGAAATTCTGCTCGCTCACCAATCACTCCTGGGACGGCTTCTGGCTGATTTCGAGCGGCAAGATCTGGAAGACCCTGCCAAAGGACGTGCAGGAAGTGCTGCAAAAGCACTTCAACGCGGCCGCCAAGAAGCAGCGCGACGACATCGTCAAGGCGAACGCCGACTACCAAAAGGTCCTGGAATCGAAGGGCCTGACCTTCAACACGACCAATGCAGAAGCCTTCCAGGCCGCGCTTGCCAAGACCTCGTTCTACAAGGACGCCAAGGCGAAGTTTGGCAATGAGGCCTGGGCGCTGCTGCAGAAATACGCCGGTAACATCGGGTAACGACCATGCAGATCGTGGAGCAAATGAACGCCGGCGCGACGCTCCCTACCACGGGTGCGGCAGGCGCCTCGCGAAAGATCGAGCGACTCCTCGGGTCGCTCGTCGGGATCGCCGCGGCTGCGCTTGTGGTCGCGGAGATCGTAGTGCTCTTTGCGGGCGTTTCCTCCCGCTATCTGTTCCAGAAGCCGATCATCTGGACGGACGAACTTGCCGGAATCCTCTTTCTCTGGCTCGCGATGCTGGGCGCCGTGTTGGCGTTTCAGCGTGCCGAGCACATGAGAATGACCGCAGTCATCGGAATGCTGAGGCCGAGGGCGCGGGCCTTTCTCGACGTGCTGGCGATTGCTGCACCCCTCGCCTTCCTGGTCCTTGTGCTCCACCCGGCCTACGAGTTCGCCGCCGACGAAATCGCGGTAACGACTCCCGCGCTCGATATTTCGAATGTGTGGCGGGCGTCTGCCCTGCCGATCGGACTCGGGCTCATGACCCTGTTCGCCGTGTTGCGGCTGGTCTCGGTCGGCGACTGGAAGCTGACCGGCAGCACCATTGCCCTCGTCGTCGTCGTTGGTGGCGTGCTCTATCTGCTGAGCCCGGTCTTGATCCCGCTCGGCAACATCAACCTTCTCATCTTCTTCGTCGGGTTGGTGGCGGTAATGGTGTTCGCGGCGGTTCCAATAGCATTTGCATTTGGCCTGGCGACCTTCGCTTTCATCACGCTGACGACGTCGACGCCTTCAACTGTCGTGGTTGGCAGGATGGACGAAGGCATGAGCCATCTGATCCTGCTGTCAGTACCGTTGTTCGTTTTCCTCGGCCTGCTGATCGAGATGACGGGCATGGCGCGCGCCATGGTGGGCTTCCTCGCCAGCCTGCTCGGCCACGTCCGTGGCGGCCTGCAATATGTGCTGGTGGCTGCCATGTACCTGGTCTCCGGCATTTCCGGTGCGAAAGCCGCCGATATGGCCGCCGTTGCGCCGGTACTGTTTCCGGAAATGATCAAGCGTGGCGCCAAGCCCGGCGATCTGGTGGCCCTGCTGTCCGCAACGGGCGCGCAAACCGAGACCATTCCGCCGAGCCTCGTGCTCATCACGATCGGATCAGTGACCGGTGTCTCCATCGCTGCGCTGTTTACCGGAGGCTTGCTGCCAGCCCTGGTTCTCGCGGTCATGCTGTGCATTGTGGTTTGGCGGCGTTACCGCAACGACGACCTGTCGCACGTCACGCGGGCGACGCCGAGCCAGATCGGTTGGGCCTTGCTTGTCGCGCTGCCGGCCATTGCCCTGCCATTCGTGATCCGCGCGGCCGTTGTCGGCGGCGTGGCCACCGCGACCGAAGTTTCAACGATCGGCATCGTCTATTCGGCGTTGGCCGGACTACTGATCTATCGCAGGTTCGAATGGAGTCGGCTCTATCCGATGCTGATCGAGACCGCCTCGCTGTCGGGCGCGATCCTGCTCATCATTGGCGCGGCAACCGGGATGGCCTGGGCACTCACGCAATCCGGATTCTCGTCATCGCTTGCAACGATGATGACTGGTCTGCCCGGCGGCATTCCGATGTTCCTCGCCGTGACCATCATAGCCTTCGTCGTGCTCGGCAGCGTGCTCGAGGGCATTCCGGCAATCGTATTGTTCGGCCCGCTGCTGTTCCCGATCGCCAAGGAAGTCGGCGTGCATGAAGTGCACTATGCGATGGTAGTCATTCTCGCGATGGGTATCGGCCTGTTCGCCCCGCCCTTCGGCGTCGGCTACTACGCCGCCTGCGCGATCAGCCGGATTCATCCGGACGAGGGAATCAAGCCGATGCTGGGCTACATCCTGGCCCTCCTGATCGGCACCATCGTGATCGCGGCCGTGCCGTGGTTCTCGATCGGACTTCTGTGAATCGAATTGCACTCGACCAGACCCTCAAGGAGCAGAACGTGAAAGACCTCCTGAACTTTGGACAAATGCTTTCGGCGCATGCGCGGATCACACCCAGCCGGGTGGGTGCGCGCGATCTCGACCGCTCGATGACATTCAAGCAATGGAACGAGCGTTCGTGCCAGCTCGCCAACGCCCTGCTCGGCCTCGGCCTCAACAAGGGGGACCGGGTCGCAGTTCTCGCCTACAACTGCGTCGAATGGTGCGAGATATTTGCAGCGACCGCAAAAGCCGGTCTCGTGGCTTTGCCGATCAATTTCCGCCTGATCGGCAAGGAAGTGCAATTCATCGTCGACAATGGCGAGGCGGCTGCGTTCATTGTGCAGGACGAACTTGTCGGCGTGGTTGAGGAGATCCGCAAGGATATCCCGATCAAGGCGGACCGCTTCATCCATTTCGGGACGAGCGCCTGCCCTGCCGGCTACCGTAACTACGAAGACTTCCTTGCGGCCGGAAGTTCCCGCGAGCCATCGCAGATCGTCGCTTTGTCCGACCCGTGGACGCTGATGTATACGTCCGGTACGACCGGCAATCCCAAAGGCGTGGTGCGGAGCCACCGCAGCGCGGTGCTGCTGTCGATGGTCACGGAGATCGAACTGGGGCTGCACCGCAGCGACGGCGCACTCCTGGTGATGCCGATGTGCCACGCGAACTCGCTGAATTTCTTTGGCGCGTTCGGCTATTGCGGCGGTACCAACTCGATCTATTCGCGCAAGACCTTTGACCCTGAGCACGCCGTCAGGACATTGGCTGAGGGCGGCTCGACGTTTACTTCGCTAGTCCCGACGCACTACATCATGATGCTTGGCCTGCCCCAGTCGGTCCGCGGCAAGTTCAACTACGACGCCGTGACCAAGCTGATGATCTCGTCGGCGCCTGCGCGCCCCGAGACCAAGCGCGAGGTCATGGAGATGTTCCCCAACTCCGACCTGTTCGAGCTCTATGGCGCCACCGAAACCGGCTGGGTGACCATGCTGCATCCGCACGAGCAGTTCACGAAGCTCGGTTCGGTCGGCCGCGAATGCGTGGGCGCCGCACCGATCAGGATTCTGGATGAGGCCGGCAACGAGGTGCCGGACGGACAGGCGGGCGAGCTCTATTCCTGCAACGCGCACACCTTTGACTGTTATTGGCGCCTGCCGGAGAAGACCAAGGAAGCCTTCCGCGGCGACTACTGTTCTGTCGGCGACATGGCCCGCCGCGACGAGGACGGCTTCATTCATCTCTCGGACCGCAAGAGCAACATGATCATTTCCGGCGGCGAGAATATCTATCCCTCCGAAGTCGAAGCATTGGTCGGCGCGCACCCTCTGGTCAAGGACGTCGCAGTGATCGGCCTGCCGGATGAAAAATGGGGGGAACGCGTTCACGCGGTCATCGTGCCGCATGTCGGCGCGACCTTGAATGAAAGCGATCTGCTGGAATGGTCGAAGGAGCGGCTCGCCGGCTACAAGCGCCCGCGGTCTTACGCCTTCATTGCCGAAAGCGAGATGCCCCGCAACGCGACCGGCAAGGTCTTGCATCGCGAGCTCAAGAAGAAATTCTCGAACTGAACATGAAGGCTCGGTCGAACCATCGCGTCCTGGAAGCTGCGCAACATGCAAGCCGTGCTGAACTCCGCATTGCCGATCTTCGCGCTGATCCTGACCGGCTTCGCCTGCGGTTACTTCGGCGTGTTCGATCGTACCGCGACCGACAACCTCAACCGTTTTGCGGTCTATCTGGCGCTTCCCTCGCTCATGTTCGTGGCAATGTCCAAGATCACGCCGGATCAGGTGCGCCAGTTCGGTTTCGTCGCCGCATTTTGCGGCGGCTTTGCCGTCAGCTTTGCGGCGGCATTTGCCATCAGCCGGTTCCGCGGACGGCGCGTGGCCAATGCCAGTATCGAGGGGTTGGATGCCGGGTACAGCAATGTCGGCTTCATGGGGATACCGATGTGCCTTCTGGTTTTCGGGCCGGAAAGCGCACCGGCGTCGATCATCGCAACCCTGTTCACTGCCTGCGTGCTGTTTCTGTTTGCCGTTATCCTCGTCGAGTTCGACCTGCAGAAGGGCGACCGCTTCTGGTCGACCGGAGCCCGGGTCATTGCTGCGGTATTGCGCAGTCCGCTATTGATCGCGCCGGTGGCCGGTCTCGCGGTCGGCCTGAGCGGCCTCAAGCTCCCCGGCCCATTCGAGAGCTTCACGACGCTGCTCGGCGGCGCTGCTTCGCCGGCAGCGCTGGTCTGCATCGGGCTTTTTCTCGCGCAGGAGCGCGTGGTCAGCGACGACATCAAGTCGATCGGCATCCTGGTCGCGCTGAAGCTCATCCTGCAGCCAGCCGTCACGGCATTCCTCGCCTTTTACGTCTTTTCGATGCCACCGTTGTGGTCGCACTCCGCCGTCATCCTGAGCGCGTTGCCCATCGGATCGGGTCCGTTCACGATCGCAAAACTCTACGGTCTCGAGGCGGGCGTGACGTCCGGTGCAATCCTGGCATCGCATATTTTCGCCGTCCTGACGGTTTCACTGCTGGTCGGATGGCTGGCGCATATCTGAGAAATTGAATGTCACCCAAGAGGGAGTTACCCGATGAAAGCCCTGCCCGATAGTGCTGCCGACCTGATTGCACGTCTCTTGAAACGCCGCGGCGTCACGCGCGTGTTTGCGCTCTGCGGCGGGCACATCATGCCAATCTGGATGCGACTCGATGCTGAAGGAATTCGCATCATCGACGTGCGGGACGAGCGCGCGGCGGTCCACATGGCGCAAGCGCATGCCGAACTGACCGGCGAACTGGGGGTGGCGCTGGTCACCGCGGGCCCCGGAATGACCAATGCTATCACCGGCATTGCCAACGCGCATGTCTCGCGCGCTCCGGTGCTGGTGCTCTCGGGCGGCAACCCACGCCCGCAGGAGAACCGCGGCGGCCTCCAGGACATGGACCACACGCAGCTGGTGCGCTCGATCACGCGCTATGCCCGTACGGTGCGGGAACCGTCGCTGGTGCTGCAGGAGCTCGACGAGGCTATCTCGCGCGCCTTCGGCGAAGGTGGTGAGCCCGGTCCCTCCTACATCGATTTCCCCACCGACACGTTGCGCGGCATCGTGCCCAAGGCCCTGCAACTGGAAGAGCATCTCGCGGCGAAGCCACGTGCCGTAACTCGCCCGGATCCGGTACAAGTTGCAAAGGCCGTCGATCTTTTGTGGTCGGCCCGCCGCGTGCTGGTCATTTCCGGCCGTGGTGCCCGCCGTGCTGCACCTGAGCTGATCGCCCTGCTCGATCGCCTCGGTGCCGTCTACCTCGACACCGGTGAGAGTCGCGGGTTGGTGCCGGACAGTCATCCTTCTGTTGTGGGCGCCATGCGCGGTGCAGTGATGAGCGATGCCGACGTGGTCCTCATGGTCGGCCGGCGCCTCGACTTCCAGCTCGCTTACGGATCGCCTGCGGTATTTCAGGGCGCAAAATTCGTCCGCATCGGCGATACGCCCTCGGAAATGCGCGACAACCGGCGCGGCGCCGTCGAAATACTCGCCTCTCCTGCCGAGACCCTGCGGGCAATGGTCGAACAGGCCGGAAACCGTGAATCCAAAGTTGACCGGCAATGGGCCGCGAAGCTGCGCGGCGGACATGAGGAGCGCGCCAGGAAACTACAGCAGAGCATGGCGAACGCGCCAAAAGGCTCCGACGGTAAGCTGCATCCGAACAAGGTGCTGTCGGCCCTGCAGCAGGCCATCGGCAACGACTCGGTCGTCATCACCGACGGCGGCGACTTTCTCGCTTTCGCCCGCGTCGGGCTGAACGCGCCCCTTATGCTCGATCCCGGTCCCTTTGGCTGCATCGGCATTGGCGTGCCGTATGGCATCGCTGCGAGCCTCGCCTTCCCCGACAAGCCGGTGGTGGTGGCGACCGGTGACGGTGCATTCGGCTTCAATGCGATCGAGGTCGATACCGCCGTTCGCCACAAGGCCCCGGTTCTGATCGTCGTCGCCAACAATGGCGCCTGGCAGATCGAGGTGCACGACCAGACCGTCACCCACGGCAAGGTGGTGGGCACCAGGCTGCAGGATGCGGACTATGCTGGAATGGCGAGGTCTTTTGGCATGCATGCCGAGCGCGTCGAGACCGAGGAGCAGCTCGGACCGGCGATCGAGCGCGCCCTCGCCAACCGCCCGGCCCTGCTCGACATGGTCGTCACACCGGAGGCGATCTCGTCCGACGGCAAGACCGGGCTTGCCTGGGTGCCTGACCTTCAGCCGCTGGCGGCCTGGGACGAGGCCGAGCGTGCGTGGAGATCGTCATGATGCATCTGTCTCGCCTGGGGCCGAGCTTTGGAGTTGCCTGTGTTTGAAGTTCGCGATCAGCATATTCTGGTGACCGGAGGATCAAGCGGGTTCGGCCGCCAGTTTGCCGGTTTTCTCGCCAGCAACGGGGCAAAGGTCACGCTCGCGGCGCGCCGCGCCGACGCGTTGGCCTCCGTTGTTGCCGACATCAATCAATCCGGCGGCAAAGCGCAAGGCGTTCTGCTCGACGTCACGCTGGCCGATAGAATCGACGGAGCCATGAAGGAAGCCGAAGCGGCCTTCGGTCCGATCCACGCAATCGTCAACAACGCCGGCGTCACCGCAACCAAACCTGCACTTGAGCAGAACGAGAGCAACTGGAACAGCGTTGTCGACACCAATCTCAAGGGCGTCTGGCTGGTCGCACAGGCGGCTGCCCGGCGGATGATCGAAAACAAGGTGAGCGGCTCGATCGTGAACATTGCGTCGATCCTTGGATTGCGCGTCGCCGGCGCAGTCGCGCCCTACGCGGTCTCGAAGGCTGGCGTTATCCAGTTGACCGAGGCGCTGGCGCTTGAATGGGCGCGCTACGGCATTCGCGTCAACGCGCTTGCACCAGGGTACTTCGTGACGGAGTTGAATGACGACTTTTTCCAGAGCGATGCCGGCCAAGCCTTGATCAAGCGCGTGCCCCAGCGGCGCCTTGGTCAGCTCAGCGAACTCAACGGCCCATTATTGCTGCTGATATCAAATGCCGGCTCCTTCATGACTGGCAGCGTCGTTACTGTCGACGGCGGTCACATGATATCCAGTCTATGACACAGGCTATTGTGACTTCTGCTACCGTAAACGGAGTCAACATCTCTTTCCGCGTGCAGGGCAAAGGGCCGCCACTCATACTTATCATGGGCTATCGGCTGAGTTCGGCGGCATGGCCAACAAAATTCGTCGATGCGCTCGCAGAGAATTTCACGGTCGTCACCTTTGACAATCGGGGCACCGGTCAAAGCGACAAACCGCTAACCGGCTACGCTCTCGCCAACATGGCGCGCGACGTCGCTGGCCTTCTCGACGAGATCGGCATCGAAAGCACCTATCTGCTCGGTTATTCGATGGGTGGCGCCATCGCCCAGGAATTCACACGACAATTTCCGGAGCGCGTGGCCGGGCTGATCCTCTGCGCCACCATGTGTGGCGGCCCGCGCGCGACCTATGCGGAAGCTTCTGTTGTGCGAGTCATGCGCGATCTGGATGGGTTTTCCCCGGAGCAGATCGCACGAAGGATCTGGGCTGTCACCTACGCACCGAACTATCTCATGGAAAACCACGAGCAGGCCGAAGATCAGATGCGGCGGGAGACCGCCTTGCCGACGCCGCTGCATGCTGCGGACCTGCAATTTCAGGCATTTGCCGAGTTCGACGGCACGAAGGCGCTCGCCCAGATCCGATGCCCTACACTCGTCATGACCGGAGATCTGGACCGGCTGATTCGGCCTGAGAATTCTAGAATGCTCGCACGACTTATTCCGGGAGCAAAGCTCCGCGTAATTCCCGGCGGCGGGCATCGCGTCCTGTGGGAGGCCGTCGAGGAATGTACCGACTTGATCACCAGTTATCTCGTTTCCATACGCAACCAACCCGTCCACATAGCGCCAGATCCAAGCGATCTGGAAAATTCTGCCACCACGCCACACCCGCTCGTATCTGCAGCTGAATTGCTGGCAGCGCTGCCGCTGGCTTTCGCAGGGGCCGGGCGCGACTCTTTGAAACTCGCCTGGCAATCCCCTCTGCTTGGCTCATTTGGCGATGGCAAGCCGATCGTCATTCTCGCCCCGCATTTCATCGGCAGCGACCTCATTGTTCTGCCGTTTTCGATGTGGCTGAAGGCGCTTGGCTATCGGCCGATGACGGCAGGCGGATCAATGCGCCTCAATGATTCTTCCGTTGATCTGCACCTCGCCCAGGTGATTTCCGATGTCACGCGGCGCGTTAGGCGGAAAGCAATCCTGATCACGCATTCCACCGGCATGACACGGGCGCTGTGTGCGGCTGCTGCCCACCGGGACTCGATATCCGATGTCATCGTCTTCGATGCGCCGCATCGGCGCACCGACGATTTGCGCGTTCATTACGTTTCATCTGGTTGGCCGCTGTTGCACGGCATGGTCGAGCTGCCCCGGCTGCTGAGAAGCATTGGCATCGAACTGGTCTAAAGTGACCAGGCTGGATGGACGCAACTCATCCGATGCCGGACGATTGGTTGATGGAGGAAAACAATGAATGCGGCGACGACACTTGATCTGGTATCAATTTCAGAACGGGTCCAGACGGAAATGCAGCGCGCGATCCAGCGCAGCATCAAGGGTGTCGAATATTTCTCGACTTTGGGACCTGCGCTCGGTTCAACGCCAAAGGATGTGCTGCACAAACGCGGCACCATGAACCTCTATCACTACCGGCCCTTGTCGGACGAGATCTACCGCGTGCCAATCCTGATCGTAATGGCGACCACCAACCGTGGCTACGTCCTCGACATGGTGCCGGGCCAGAGCTTTATCGAGTTTCTTCTCAAACGCGGCTACGACGTCTACATGCTGGATTGGACGGCGCCGGGACCTGAGGAAAAGTCGCTCGACATGGAGAACTACGTCCTCGACTTCATTCCTGACTCCGTCCGCCGTGTGCAAGCGGACTCCGGCATCGAAGACGTCACGGTGATCGGTTACTGCTTTGGCGGCGTACTGTCGCTACTATACGGCTCAATCTTCCATGATGGACCGATGAAGAACCTGATCTGCTTCACTACGCCAATCGACTTCCACCAGATGACGCTGTTCTCCAATTTCTCGGACCGCCGCTATTTCGACGTCGATCGACTGATCGACAGCGTCGGCAACATGCCGCCGGAATTGATTCTGCAATCCTTTGAAATGCTGCGACCGGCCTCGCGTGCCGCCGGCCAGATTCAGCTATGGGAAAACATCTGGAACGATGAGTTCGTAAAGTCCTACCGGATGTTCGATCGCTGGGCGACCGACATCCTGCCGCTCCCGGGCGAATATTTTCGCACCATCACCAAGGACTTGATGTGGGACAACAAGCTCTACAATAACACGATGACAGTCGGCGGCCGCCCAACGCAGCTCGACAAGATCAAGGTTCCAATTCTGCATGCTGTGGCAGAGCACGACCACATCGTTCCCTATGATGCGGCCAGGCACCTGATCGCGACAGTCGGCTCGACCGACAAGGAAGAGGTGATGCTGAAGGGCGGTCATGTCAGCCTGATCGCGGGCCCCAACGCGATCCGCAGGCTTTGGCCCAAACTGGATGCTTGGCTAAGTGGAAGATCGATATAGCCGAAGCGAGCTACGGACCAGCGGACCGGTGGCGGTGCGTTCGCGAAAGGGAGGCCTCCTCCGTCGCGCAGTCGTTTTGAACTCAGAATGCGAATGCGCTGGACTGCCTGCATTCCTCGTTAGCCATCGAGCGGAATAAATGCGACTAACGCGAGTCGACTTCGGTCTTCAGCCCTCTAGCTGCCGCAATTTGCAATAATTTTTTGAGACGCGTAATGTCGACGCCAAGAAGCAAGAAGAATTCGAACTTGGGAGGATCGCACCAATGAGTCGAACCCAACGTTTGGTTTGGGCATCCCGACCGAGACCTAGTCGATGACCGGCACA
>Ga0207701_10005155_pt1 | contig 13152 bp, 12 predicted proteins | sample KBSSwiSSwithPhiX_FD_184294 | JGI IMG/M metagenome (GOLD analysis project Ga0207701, IMG submission 184294) | Switchgrass rhizosphere bulk soil microbial communities from Kellogg Biological Station, Michigan, USA, with PhiX - S5 (SPAdes) (version 2) | ecosystem: Environmental > Terrestrial >...
GGTAACAATTGAGGATGCGATTGAGTCCGAATGGTTGGATTGGATGCGACGGGTCCACGTTCCCGATGTGCTCAGGACCGGTTGTTTCGCAGGAGCGACCATTTACAAACTGGTCGAGCCGAAGAGCGATGACCCAACCTACGTGATCCAGTATCAGTGCTCTGCGATGGAGGAATATCAACGCTACCGCGACCGCTTTGCCTCCGCGCTACAGAAAGAGCACGGCGACCGCTTCGGCGGGCGTTTTCGCGCTTCTCGGCAGATTCTGGAGGAAGTGTGAATGGGGAGCGGTCCGAGGCGGACTGGCATTGTATCCGTTTCAACCAAAAGTCGCCGGTGGCAGGCTGCTTTTTTCTCGAATATCGGACAAGGTCCAATTGCTCTCCCGATCCGAGCTGGTAAAGTCCCTAAAGATGACTTCCCCGCAGACGGCGGCGACACTTGTCGCAGCCGAAAAATCTTTTGCTGACCCGGCGCCAGCCGAGAACGTGAGCGATGTCGCCAGCGAGAGGTTGCGCACTTCCTCTCGACTTTTTGCTTACACCCAGTGGGACGCGGTTCCGGTGGTGGCCGCTATTTTCCACTGCCTTTACTTTTTCGCCCTGTTCTGGCTTTTCTCGCGCGTCCCGCTTTGGGTGATGCTGCCGCTCGGTTTCATCTATTCGGTCAGCATTTCATGGAACATCAACGGCATTTCGCATAATTTCATTCACAATCCTTACTTCCGCTCGTCGCTGTTGAATCGGCTCTTCAGCATCATGGAATCAATTACGGTCGGGTTCAGTCAGGTGTTCTACGAATGCATTCACATGCAGCACCACAAGGGCAACGCCGACCGGCCGGACGACCACGGGCATACCATTGATTGGATTTCCATCTACAAACATGGCGAGCATGGTGAAGCCGAACATCCACTGAAGTACACGTTCCTCAGTTTCTTTCGCGAAGATCCCAAAACGGTCTTCCGCACGCTCAAACGCAAGGACCGGCGCGAAGCTTTCTGGGGCGTGACCGAGCTTGTTCTGTTTGTTGGTACCTTTGTCTCGTTAGGTATTTTGAACTGGCACTACCTCTGTTTCCTTCTCCCCTTTTGGTATTTCGGGCACTGTCTTTCCTACCTGAACGGCTACTACCGGCATTACGGTGGAAATCCTGATGAACCGATCGCGTGGGGCGTTAGCAGCTATGAGAAGCTTTATAATTGGATCTGGTTCTACAACGGCTACCACGCCGAACACCACTTTCGGCCAAAGGTTCACTGGACCCGGATGCGCGCGTTTCGGAACCAGATTATCAAGCAGCAACGCGAAGCGGGCGTGCGCGTGATTGGACCTCCACACGCCCTTGGCTTCCTCGATCGCGATTTGCCGCGCCGAGCACAAAGCAGTCGACGGCCACACGCGCAATCGAGAAGCTGTTCGCCCAAGCGCGTTGCGCGGTAGCGTCCGCTGGCAATCAGCGGAAGTGACAGAGCACGCTACAGCGCTCATTGAGTGTGAGTTGGCGAGCAACCGATAGGGTCGACCGAGCAACTTGCCAGTTCGCCCCAGCGCGGCGGTGTCGAAATTAAGGCGGCGATGCCGACGGCCACGTCTTCCGCGCGGGGAGGCTTTGAGCGGCAAATCAGACCTGCAGCGGCGGAGCTAAATTTTTCGCCATCCGAAAAAGTGGTCGGAAAAAACGGACGCCCGAGCGCGGGCCAATTCATTTCTTCAATAGACGCAAGCGTTGCTCGAAAAGTGCCTCCCCGCCCTATATAGGACTAAGGTCCTATAGCAAAACGTTGTGGCGTCCGAGAAATTTCGCCTTGGGATCGGTCGTGCGGGTGACGTGGCACCCATCGACCGTGAAGTGGCGGAAAAGGAAAAGGGATCCGCCCTGGCAGAGGTGCTAATCGTCCTGGGGGTGGAGGGATTAGCACTCTGCCGGCATCCCCCAGTCTCTCAAACAGGCGAATTAAAGGGCGGTTGTTCCTCCGAGGATTGCTTCGCTTGACCATTGCCAACGTTGTCGAATGGAAGACAACGGAGTTACGTATCACTAGCGGTGAGTGGGCAGCCCCAGTGCTGGCGTGGATAACAGATAGCAAAGCCAAGGGAACCAGCCGTGCGCGCTGCTGTTGATGCGGACCAGCGCGATCCGTTTAAAGAAGTCATCAAGGCAACGAAGCTTTGAAAAAACGGAGTTACCATTGTTTCTTTGTGTTAAAATCCTTTCGGATGCGTGTTCCAGCTGTCGTCGTTGTTGCCGCCCTCTCAATATATCGGGTAGCATTTTCGGCCGGGGATGAGTTCGCTCGCACGGTGGCGAACGACGTTTCACCCCCAGGCAAGGCTCCGGAGGGGATGATCTGGATTCCCGGAGGCGAATTCTCAATGGGCGCAGCGGGAAACGGCGGGGGCAGTTGCGAGATGCCAATGGCCTCCAATGACGCCGATCCGATCCACCGCGTACGCGTCGACGGGTTCTGGATGGATGCAACGGCCGTGACGAACGAACAGTTCGAGCAGTTCGTTAAAGCGACCGGATATGTCACCATCGCGGAACGGACCCCGACAAAAGAAGAATTTCCCACTGCTCCCGCTGAAAATCTGGTCGCGGGATCAGTTGTTTTTGCGCCGACCGATCACGAGGTCCCACTCGACAATCATTTTCAATGGTGGACCTACATCCCGGGCGCGAACTGGCGGCACCCGCTCGGGCCCGATAGCGACCTCAAGGGAAAAGAAAAATATCCCGTCGTCCAAGTCGCGTACCCGGACGCTGAGGCATATGCGAAATGGGCTGGGAAACGTTTGCCGACCGAAGCGGAATTCGAATTTGCCGCGCGCGGAGGTTTGTCTGGAAAAACATACGTATGGGGAGACGAATTCCGGCCCAACGGGAAATGGATGGCCAACACCTGGCAGGGGAAATTCCCGGTGAAAGACGCAGGCGAAGATGGTTTTGCCGGGATCGCGCCGGTCAAACGTTTTCCGCCCAACGGTTATGGTCTCTACGACATGGCTGGCAACGTCTGGGAATGGTGCAGCGATTGGTACCGGCCTGACTATTACAAGACTCTGGCTGAGAAAGGCGGCGTTGCGGTTAACCCACAAGGTCCGGATTCACCATTCGATCCAGCCGAGCCCAACGAGAAGAAACGCGTGCACCGCGGCGGCTCGTTTCTTTGCAACTCTCAATATTGTTCGCGCTATATCGTCGGCACGCGCGGCAAAGGCGAAGTAAACACGGGGACAAACCATCTCGGTTTTCGATGTGTGAAATCCGCGCAAGAAGCAGCCACTAAATTGACGGCAGGGCCTAGTACCGTGCGGTGAAAGCGTTGGGGCATAGGCGTCGCATAGGTCCAAAGTCCAATAGGCCGTTACGATCCTGCTCCGCACCATAAGCAGATGAGTACTTTCATTCGACTTGCCGCCGCAAGCATTGCTTGCCTGGCAACGCAGGCCTCCTTCGCGGTTACAATTCCCGCTGGCACAACGCTGGTTGTGCGCACATTGCATAACATTTCCTCCGTTGATGCCCCCGGCAAGGCCGTTGCGATGCAGCTCGCTCAGGATGTCGTCGTTAACGGAAAGGTCGCTCTGCCTAGGGGAACAAAGATTTCCGGGCACGTTGAAACTTCGAAACGCACTCACACTCCCACCCGTTCGCAAAGCTTGACCGTGAACATCTCAGACGCGCAAGTCCAGGGACGGACCGTTGTGATCAAAACCACGGGTGCGGTTAGCCTGGAGAATCCGATGGCCAGAACAACACAACGTGGAGTTCAGGTCTCGACTTATAGTTATCAGGTCCCGGTGGGAGCGAGGGTACAGTTTCGCTTAGCTCAGCCGCTGAATTATTAAAACGGTCCGGCAGCTGCCGGAGAAGCAGTCGTTCCTTGGATCTCAGCCCTCGCAGCTTTAGTTGCGAATTCCAGAACATCCCATGTTTGCGACGAAGTCCGATTGCGCGGATTGTTGCGTGTGAAAGCTCACATCGATGCGTTCACCGCGCAGATTTGTGAAGTGATTGTCGGCAAAATCGAGGCGGTGAAACTCGCAGTGGCGTGCCTGCTCGCGCGCGGTCATCTGCTGATTGAGGATATTCCCGGAGTTGGTAAGACAACGCTTTCGCAGGCACTGGCCCGGTCGATCGGCGCCGCTTTTCAGCGGATTCAATTCACCAGCGACCTGCTGCCGGCCGACATCCTGGGCAACTCGATTTTCGATCGCGAGCAGCAGCGCTTCGTCTTTCATCAAGGGCCGCTCTTTTCGCAGGTGGTATTAATCGACGAAGTGAATCGCGCGACGGCGAAGACGCAGAGCGCCTTGCTCGAAGCGATGGAAGAACATCATGTCTCGGCTGACGGCGTAACTTATGAGCTACCCGAGCCATTCTTCGTCGTCGCCACTCAGAACCCGCAGCATCAAGTCGGCACCTTCCCGCTGCCGGAATCGCAGCTTGATCGTTTTCTCATGCGCATCGAATTGGGTGTGCCCGATCGCGCGAGCGAACGCGCGATGCTTTTGGGTGTCGACCGTCGCGAGATGCTCAAAGAACTGAAGCCAGTGTTCAAGCGCGAGACCTTGCTCGAGATCCAAACAGCTGTGCGCAAGGTGCACACGTCGGCTGCGTTGCTGGATTACCTTCAAGATTTGCTGGATGCATCCCGGCAACGTCATAGCACAGGCATTTCTCCGCGCGGCGGTCTTGCCCTGCGGCACGCCGCGCAAGCGTGGGCGTTAATGAACGGGCGCGAAATGGTTTTGCCCGAAGACATTCAAGCCGTCGGCGTGCCGGTGATGGGACATCGACTTGGCCACGACATTGAGCAGCCCGGCCAAAGCGGTCGTACCCTGGCCGAGGCGTTGGTGCGAACGGTGCCGGTGCCGTGAATCTCGCCAGGTTACCGCGGCTGCGACCGACTACAGCACTGGGGGGACTCGTATTCGTGTTATTCGCGATGTGGTATGCCGCGTCGAGCCAGAACAACGCCGCAGCGTATCTTCTTTTCTTCACGCTGAGCAGCCTGTTTATCGTTTCGATCCCGCACGCGTTGCTCAATATCGCGAGCCTGAAAGCAACCACCGAATCGGTAAAACCGACGTTCGCGGGCGATGAAGTTTCGTTGCCGGTGGAGGTCACGAACCAATCAGGGAAACCGCGTTACGGCGTTCGCGTGCAAGTGCCGGACTCGGGCGGTGACGAACAGGCAGTGGATGAGATCGCAGCAGGCAGAGCTGCGCGCGTCCTGATTCGGTTCCCAGCGCGCGCGCGCGGCGAATACGAAGTGAAACGGTTATGTTTAGCAAGCGCTTTCCCGCTCGGCGTTTTGCGGGCAACGAAACGAATAAATTGTCACCAACGCTTTCTCGTTTATCCGAAACCAGAGGGCGATCCAAGGTTGCCGCGTGATCGCGCGCGTTCGGCGTACAACAGGCCGCGAACCGAGCTGGGCGAAGGCGACGACTTCGCGGGCGTACGCGCGTATGAGCTCGGCCAATCGCAACGTCAGATCGACTGGAAAGCGGTCGCGCGCGGTCACCCACTGATGACGAAGCAGTACACCACGGAAGCGACCGGGGCGCTCTATCTTGACTTTGCCGCCGTGCCTGGGGACGACACGGAAACGCGGCTGGCACAACTCGCGTTGTGGATTATCGAAGCGGAACGGGCGCGGCGTTCTTACGGCTTACGTCTGCGCGGAACCGAGATCGCACCCTCGTTAGGGCAGATGCATTTTCACCGCTGCCTCCGCGCCCTGGCGCTGTTCAAATGATCACGAAACGCGACACTCGCATTCCGCGGCGGCCGTTGCTCTGGCTCGCGGCGGCGCTGTTGTTTGTCCTGCCGCCGATGTTCGACGGGCTCGCTGTGTGGGTGCCGACGCTGCTGTTATCGGCAATCGCGACCAAGTTTTGGATGGAGCCACGCGGTTACCGGCTGCGTTTTCTCCCGCTGAAGCTGGCGCTCGTCGTCGCCGCGGTGGTCGCAATCTTCATAAGCTACGGTGCAATCAAGGGCATCGAGCCTGGCGTATCGCTCATCATCGTACTGATGTCGCTGAAGATTTTCGAGGCACACACTGTCCGTGAATTCCACTTCATGGTTATGCTGGGTTGGGTGCTTTGTCTTTGCGGATTTTTCCTCGCGCAGGATCTCGCCATTGCGGTCTGCATCATGATTGCCTTTACCCTGCTGACCACGGCGCTCGTTCAATTCTATCGCGGATTGGCGGTGGGCAGGATTTGGCCGCCGTTGCGAGGCGCGCTGACTCTGCTCGCGCAAGCAGTGCCGCTAATCGTGCTGTTGTTTTTGCTGTTTCCGCGTGTGACCACGGGCTTTCGCCTGCTGCTAACACCGAACAACATCTCCGCATCCGGTTTTTCGGATCGACTTTCACCTGGCAGCGTCGAATCCCTTGCTGCTTCGAGGGCCGTAGCATTTCGGGCCGAGTTTCCTGACGACGATTTTCCGCCAGCTAGGGCGCTTTATTGGCGGGGCCTCGTCTTGACACAGGGTGACGGAATGGAATGGCGCTCCCGGGAGACATCGCCCTCCACGTCGCATTCGTCGCAGGGGGTTCGCGGTGGCAACACCGTTCGCCAATGGATCACGATCGAGCCACACGGGGCGCATTGGATGTTTGCTTTGGATCGACCGGTTACGGCTTGCCCCGGCGCGATCCTGACGCCCGGCAATTATCTGTGGAGCTGGCAGCCAATCATGAAACCGCGACGCTACGAAGTGAAGTCGTCCCTGGAGATGGCACGCCAGGACTTGCAGCCGCGCGAACGAGAACGTGTGCTCGAGGTGCCGGCATCGATCAGCCCGAGGGTCCGCGAGCTCGCGCAATCGTGGCGGGCGGCCGATCCGGATCCGCGCGCAATCGTCAGGCGCGCTCTCGATTTTTTCCAAACCCAACGCTTTCGGTATTCGCTTTCTCCGGGCGAATACAAGAGGAATGACCTCGAGGAATTCTTGTTTCGTCGACGTATCGGCTTCTGCGAACATTACGCGGCCAGCTTCGCAACCTTAATGCGGCTGGCTGGAGTGCCGGCCCGTGTGGTCGTCGGCTATCTCGGCGGCGAGTTCAACGAAATGGGCCATTTCTATCTCGTGCGGCAATCCGATACTCATGCGTGGTGTGAGGTTTGGCTGCCCGTTACTGGCTGGACGCGTGTCGATCCGACCAATGTGGTCGCACCCGAGCGCGTGAATCTTGGTTTTGAATCTTTCCTGGAACGGAGCGCTAGCGCCGGTGAGATGAGCTCTGGGTTCACGCGAACTTTTGCGCGCCAGCCGTTCTTTGCCAAGATCCGCGTGACTTGGCAAACGCTGAACTACGCCTGGGACAGTCGCGTTCTCGGCTTCGACGCGGAGGCGCAGCAAGCGCTGACGAACGAGATTGGCTTGCCGGACCTAAGACCGGTGTCGTTACTTTTCTTGAGCGCCATCATTGCTGCTGGATTTGTCGTCATTCTTGCGACCTGGATGCAAATGCTGGCACGCGCTCACCCCGATCCCGTTCAGAGCCTTTACGCTCGCTTCTGTGCGAAAGCGGCGCGATTGGGCGCACCGCGCGATCCCACCGAAGGCCCCGTCGATTTCGCACGGCGTGCCGGACAATTCTTACCGCAGGAATCAGAACGCATCGCAACCATTTCCGATTGTTACGTTGGATTGCGCTACGGGCGGGAGATGGATTCCGCCATGTTGCATCGATTCGCTCACGAGGTGCGGCTGTTCTGTTCAACGAGGAATTGAACTTTCGATTTTAAACCCCGATGTTTTGTCATCCTGAGCGTAAGCGAAGGATCGCACGAATGCAGATGAGGGGATCCCACTCAGGTTGTGTGATCTACCTCCTTTGGCGAGATCCCTCGCCGTCTGCGCGGTTCGAGATGACGCCCGCCTGGTTATCGGCCTTGCCCTGGACACTCTCAACTCAGCTTGCAGCGGGAGGTTCTGCCTTCGCAGGCGGCGCTTTTGGCGGCGTCGCCGGGGCCGGTTTCTTCTTCGCTGCCGCTTCGGCCAGCTTCGCATCTACTTCTGCCGCTTCGACTGGGTGTATCTCATGATAGTAACTATTCGATTTCTCCAAGTCATTCTTGCGTAGAAGTAAAGCGTCGAAGCGTTCGCGTTTACTTAGCTCAAATACCTTGTCCATCTTGATCGCTTCAAATGGGCAAACCTCGACGCAAATCTGGCAGCTCATGCAAACTGAGATATCGATATCGAAGATTTTCGGATAAAACTGCGGTTTGCCCATGTAATCGGGCTTCTTGTCTTCGCTCTTAACGATATAGATGCACTGCGGTGGACATTCCTTCTCGCAAATCTTGCACGCCACACAACGCAATCCGGCCTCTGCATCCTCGGTGTCATAAATCAGGAATGGAAAGTTGCGGTAGTTCTCTGGTAAGGGACTCCTCTCTTCCGGATACTGCACGGTGGTCAGCCGTTCCTTGTCGAAATAGCTCCCGGCAAAATTCCTGAGCGTCACTGCCATCCCTTTAAGTATGCCTGTGCCGATCATCTCAATTCGTTAAAATGGTTAAAATTGTTAAAAACGAATTGTCGTTTTAACATTGTAGCCCTTTTAACGGTTTTAACATCGCGCTAGCGGTCAACCTCGCCCATAACGATATCTACGCTTCCAAGTATAACCATGACGTCCGCCACGGTATGCCCCAGACAAAGATCTTCCAGGATAGTCAGGTTGATGAAGCTCGGTGGGCGGACGCGGTAACGATAAGGATTCGAACTGCCGTCGCTAATTAAGTAGAAGCCGAGCTCGCCTTTGGGGGCTTCGATGCGCCCGTATGCTTCCCCGACAGGTGGCTTGAAAGCCCGAATCTTCACCTTCGGATTCATCACCGGGCCAGCGGGTATTTGCTCGAAGGCCTGGTTCAGAATGGCGATGCTCTCGCGCATCTCCAGCACACGCATCATCAGACGGTCATAGGTATCGCCGTGCTCACCTAATGGAATGCGAAACTTAAACCGCGGATAGTATCCATAGCCATCTACTTTGCGGATATCGTAGTTCACGCCACAGGCACGAAGCATCGGGCCGGTAATTCCCGCGCTAATCGCAAGCTCTGGCGATAGCTTGCCCACGTTCTGGGTCCGCGCGATCAGGATTTCGTTCTCTACAATTAGGTTCTCGAATTCGTCAAGGAACTTGGGAAAGCGATTAACGATCTCTTTGGCCTGCGCCAGCCAATTAGCGCTGGCATCGACGCGACACCCCCCGAAACGCATGTAATCACACATCATTCGCGAACCGGAGAGCGACTCAAACAAATCCAGAATCTTCTCGCGTTCGCGAAAGGCGTACATGAGCGGCGTACCCCACGCGCCCATGTCACTGAGTAGAAAACCAAGCAGCGAAGCATGGTTTTGAAGTCGGGTTAATTCGGCTAGAATGACGCGTAAGTATTGAGCGCGCTCAGGAACCTCGATCCCGGCCAGTTTCTCGACACTGAGTGCGTAAGCCCAGTTATTGGTCATCGAACAAAAGTAATCCAGCCGGTCGGTGTATGGCATGGAGCCTAGGTAGCTCGTGTTCTCGCCGATCTTCTCATGGTTCCGATGCAGATAACCGAATACAGGCTTGAGTTTGCGAACGATCTCGCCGTCAAGCGCTACGTTCATCCGGAACACGCCATGAGTCGATGGATGCTGCGGCCCCATCGAGACTTCGAGCAATTCACCCTCGAGCCGCGAGCCCATGCTCACCGGAGGCCGTTCCATTGCTTCGAGTGTTTCAATTATCGCACTCATTTCTGCTTTAACGTTTCAACGATATTTTCTGCGCCATCGAGCTGCGGCCGCGGCGCGTAATGCCGTTTCGCCTTCTCCAGCACATCGTCGTGTGGGGTCGGCTCGTATTCGTAATCGTCCGGTTCGCGATAATCCTTCCGCATCGGGTAATCCTCGAATTCGTCCCACATTAGAATCCGTCGGAGATCGGGATGGCCGTCGAAGTAAATTCCGTAGAGATCGAAAATTTCCCGCTCCTGAAATTCCGCGCTCCGCCACATCGGCGTCAGCGATGGCAATCGTGTTTCCGCGGCGCGATCGGCCGTGCGCATCCGAACAATTACAGGTCCATGTCTTCGGGCGATGGAATACAAATGGTAAACCGCTTCCAGATAACCCGGAATTACCTCCTCGCTTGTCTGATCGACTTCTTTTTCAACACCATCGACAACCTGCTTCACCTTCACTGTCTTCTTGATTGTCCGATCGAGCCAATCGACCCCGGTTACATTGGAACAAAAATCCAGTCGCAGCTCCGGATCGTCGCGCAAAAAGCGCGCGATTTCGACGGCATGTTCGTTATCGATCAAGAGCGAGACCTGCTGCGATGGGCTGCCGTTGGGCATGATGTCTATCTTCGCGCCGCTGACGGCAGATTCGACGCGGGATTTGATTTGCTCGAGAGATTCCATTCGCTAAGCACCCGTCATCCCGAGCGGAGTCGAGGGATCCCGCAATGCTACCTTAAAGGTTTCGCCACGGGATTCCTCGGCTCCGCTGCGCTTCGCTCGGAATGACGAAGTCACGACTCCCTCTCGATCTTCATCGGCCGAAACACATCCGCGTTTGCCGTGGGCTCCAGATCATGCGCGCCGAAGGCTGGCACCGGGAACTCGCTCGGTTGATCCGGACGCAGATGTTCCGCTTTGTCTGAGCCACTTAGTTTCTGTTCGTCGATTTTGCGCTGTAATTCCATAAACGCATGCAGCAGAGCTTCGGGCCGTGGAGGGCAACCGGGAATGTAAACATCGACTGGAATGTAACGGTCGATTCCTTTGAGAACGTTGTAGCCCTGTTTGAATGGTCCACCTGAAATCGCGCACGCGCCCATGGCGATAACATACTTCGGGTCTGGCATCTGGTTGTAGAGCCTGACAATTTGTGGCGCCATCTTCTTCGTCACCGTACCGGCCACGATCATCAAATCAGCCTGCCGCGGTGATGGTCGGAAAACTTCACCCCCGAATCGCGCGATGTCGTAACGCGACGCCGCTGTCGCGATCATTTCGATCGCGCAACAGGCCAGCCCGAATTGCAATGGCCAGATCGAATTCTTGCGCCCCCAATTATAGAGATCCTGCATCGAGGTGACCCAGATGCCCTGCCGCTGCAATTCGCCGCGCAATCCTTCGTCGATGCCTTCGCTCATTGTTGCAGACGGTTAAAACGTTAAAATTGTTACAACGTTAAATTGGATTCTTCTCACTCGTTCTTCGTTTTAACAATGTAACCCTTTTAACCTTTTTAACTACTGCGTCACCTCGCCCAATTTAAGCAACCCTTGCCCCATGCCCAAACGAGTCCTTCCAGAAGCAGTAACAGAAAAATCAGGATGGCGATGAATGCGCCGACCGGCAGGCCGGTGAATGCCACGGCAAATGGCACCAGGAAAATCGCTTCCACATCGAAGATCAAAAAAAGGATCGCATATAAATAATATTGCGATCGGAACTGAATCTGCGCGTCGCCGACCGATTCCACGCCGCATTCATAAGTGGCGTTCTTTTCCATGCCCGGCTTGGACGGTTGAAAGAATCGCCGCCACAACCACGCCAGCCCAAGCGGAATTACGGGAAATATAAAGGCCACGCCAATGAAGATTACGATGAAGAAGTAGGGGTTCGGAGTCATTCCTGTAACACTCAATTAGCCACCGATGAACACAAATTTACACGGATAGAATAATACTACCTCTTTTAATCTATGTTTCATCTGTGTTAATCCGTGGCCAGCAATTGAGCTAATCTTTCATGGTCAGGCGCGAATCGACCGCTCCATTCCTCTTTTTCATTCTCGACCTGCCCTCGGGCATCAGCAGTGGTTTTGCTTCGATCACCTTGCCATTCATTTTAACGCAAGCCGGCTTTTCCGTGGCGGCCGCTGGTTACATTGTTGCGCTCGGCGTTTCCGCCAATCTTTGGCGCTTTTTGTGGGGTCCGGTTGCCGATTTCACGTTGAGCGCGCGGCGTTGGTATTTAATCGGGTTGGTCACGACAGCGGTGACGCTGCTGCTTCTTGGTCTGATTCCCCTTCGGCCTGATTCGACCGGATTGCTCAATGCCGTGGTGTTCATTTCCCAAGTCGCAAGCACTTTGGTGATGCTGCCTTTGGGCGGACTAATGGCGCACACCGTTAGCGACGACATGAAAGGACGTGCTGCCGGTTGGTATCAGGCTGGCAACCTCGGAGGAAACGGAATCGGCGGCGGTGCCGGCGTCTGGCTGGCCGCGCACTATTCCAAGGAAGTCGCGGCATGGTCGATCTCGTTCTCGATGCTCGCCTGCGCACTCGCTCTCTTTTTTGTATCCGATGTTCGCCTTGTTGCGACCGAAACGTTCGTCCAACGGATGCGATTCCTCGGCCAGGATCTGCTCGCGATCGTTCGGTCCGCATTGCCGCTCTTCATCACCGTGTTGGTTTGCTCACCTATTGGCGCGGGCGGCATGAGTAATCTTTGGGCAGCGGTTGCGCCGGACTGGCATGCCGATGCCGACACGGTCGCCCTGGTTGGCGGCGTTCTGAACGGCATAATCAGCGCAGCGGGATGCGTCGTTGGCGGTTGGGTGGCGGATCGAATCGGAATATGGTGGGCTTACTTCGGTTCCGGAGTGGCTATTGCAATCGTCGCCATTGTCATGGCCATCGCTTCACGAACGCCGGGCATTTTCTCGAGTGGCGTGCTCGTTTACGCATTTTCCCAGGGACTAGCTTATGCCACCTTCTCCGCCATCGTTCTCGTCGCCATTGGACGTGGCGCCGCTTCTACTAAATACGCCGCTCTCTCTTCGCTTGGAAACCTTCCTGTCGTTTACATGACAGCGCTCGACGGCTGGGTGCACGACAAATATGGAACATCGTGGATGCTTCACTTCGATGCTTTATCCGGCATTGTTTGCATCATCGTCGCAATGTTCGTCCTGAAAAAAATAAAAGCGACCGCCAGATAATCCGCTAAAAACGCCAAATAGACGCTAAAATTGAAGCATGGTAATGCCTCCTTTTGTTCGGGCTTCGTCATTGACTCGTCATCCGTCATTCGTGCTTCGTCGTTTCAAGCCATCCGCGTGACATTCCCCTTGCTTAAATAATCAGCCACCGCTTTTCTTCAGCGAGCTT
>Ga0207701_10005157_pt1 | contig 13150 bp, 13 predicted proteins | sample KBSSwiSSwithPhiX_FD_184294 | JGI IMG/M metagenome (GOLD analysis project Ga0207701, IMG submission 184294) | Switchgrass rhizosphere bulk soil microbial communities from Kellogg Biological Station, Michigan, USA, with PhiX - S5 (SPAdes) (version 2) | ecosystem: Environmental > Terrestrial >...
CGCATAGCTCAGTTGGTAGAGCAGCTGACTCTTAATCAGCGGGTCCTAGGTTCGAGCCCTAGTGCGTCCACCAGCCTTTTCAATGACTTAGTGGCACTACCCCCCCGGGTGAATCAGTTAAGGTAAGCACTGAGTAAGCACCACGCGTGGGCCCCTGGCATGGGCCGCTAGTAATTCCTGCCGCTCAAAAGGATTTAGCTGAGGTGCTTGCAGGAATAGCGACATCTGGGAAATTCGGAGCAGCCGAAGAAGTCGCCAAATTTTCCCGTACGGCAGATCGAAAGTTACTCCGCCTCGCTCTGAATGGGACCGAGCTCACACCCAACGGTGAGATGGATCTCAAAGAGATTCAGGACGATCAAGACTGGTATTTCCAAAAGGGTCTGATCAAAAACAAGGTCGATGTGAACAGGATGGTGGATCTAAGATTCTTACAATCCGCCGTGCAGAAGTTGGGAATTTACCGCTAGCGACTCAGTCAGAATATTTTAGCGGCCTGTCCGCCTCGATCTTTCTGCCCAATGGAGACTGTGTCGGAAGGAGAAACAATCCCATGGATGCCAGACTGCGCGCAGCGAAGCATCCCGCATTTTCAGTCCTGACGAAGACGAGATCCCTCGACTATGGTCTCATCAGGATGACATTGCGACACGGTCTCCAACAAAGGGAAACCATCTCACCGCAAGCACGGACAAGTGCCTTTGACTTCGCGATTTCTAAGTGCGATCGTGAGACTCACTACACAAGTGAACGAACGGAAATTGCCAAGCGCTAAATTAAAACTCCTGCTGTCGCGGCTCGGTCTGCTGTGTCTCACTTACAGTTTTTCACGGGCGCTGTTTCTTGCGTTTAATTACCAAACCTACGAACAAATATCGCTGCGCGAGATTTTGCTCTCGTTTGGCGTCGGACTGCGTTTCGACATCGCCGCGATCTGCCGAATCAATAGTCCCTTCATTGTGCTGTCAATGCTGCCTTTCGCTTTCGTTGGCAAAGCTGGCTACCAAAGGTTTCTTAAAGTTGTCTTTCTGCTGACCAATGTGCCTTTCCTGATCCTTAACGTCGTCGACTACGAATATCTCAAGTTTATCGGCCAGCGCTCGACGTTGAACCTACTCGATATGGGCGCGGATATTCCGAACCAGATTGGCCAGTTGTCCTATCACTATTGGTATCTCGCTGCGATTTCTATTCTATTTATTTTGGCGCTGTATATTTTTTTTCGCGACGGTCGCCCATCCCGGTCAGCCTCTAGCGAAGGGGTGAAAACCGCGGACTGGTTTCGCGACGTTGTGACTCTGATCGTCGTCGTGACGCTCGCCGTAATCGGTGGCAGAGGCGGATGGCAACACCGGCGTTTAACGACCGCCCTCGCGGAAATGAGCGATAGAGAAAGCTTGTCCCATCTCGCCTTGAATTCGACCTACACCTTGATTAACAGCCAGAGCAAATGCGACGCTACCAGCATCGCGCCGCTGCATTACTTCGCCACCGATGACGCGCTCAAGCGGCAGATGCCCTCGTATGCGATCCCCGATCGCGCCGGCGGCGAGCGGCTCGACAACGTCGTCATCATCATCGTCGAGAGCCTTTCCACCGAGTACACAGGGATCGGAAATTCCAATCACGGGTACACGCCGTTTCTGGATTCACTGGCGCAAAAGGGCCTTTATTTCAAAAACAGTTTTGCCGACGGCCGCAGATCGATCGACGCGCCACCCTCGATCCTGGTTGGACTGCCTCATTTAAAGGACGAAACTTTTTATTGCACTCAGTTTAGACACCTGCGCGGTCTCGGCTCGATCCTGAAAGAACATGGTTACAACACGAGCTTTTTCCACGGCGGTAAAAACGGCACGATGTATTTCGACGTCTTTTCGCAACGAATGGGCTACGACAGCTATTACGGTTTGAACGAATATCCGAAGCCGCAAGATTCAGACGGTATCTGGGGCATCTATGACGAACCGTTCTTGCAATTTATGGCGCGCGAGCTAGCGCGGCGACCGCAGCCCTTCGCCTCGGTGGTGTTTACGCTGAGCACGCACAATCCGTACAAAGTTCCGACGCAGTACCAGGGCACATTCCCGAAGGGCGAGTTGCCGATTCATGAAACCGTCGCTTATTTTGACCACGCTTTGCAAAAATTTTTTGAGACCGCGGAACAAATGCCCTGGTATAAGAATACCCTTTTTGTCATCACCGGCGACCACATCGGGCCACCGAGCACAAATGCTGCGCACATGTTTGACAACTACCGGGTTCCCATCGTTTTCTTTCATCCGGGGCGAAAACTACCGCAAGTAAATCGCGATCGGATCGTGCAACACGTCGACATCGAGCCTAGTATCTTGGATTTCCTGGGAATCGCAGGCGCCCCCATGTTGCCGTTCGGACACACGATTTTCGATGCCGCTTATGACGGCTTGGCGCTCGGTCAAAAAGGAGGCAATTACTGGATCTCCACAGGAAATTACTACTTGGAGTCTCGCTTGAGCGAATCGAATAGACTATTTCGTATCGACAATCTCGACACGCCGCTCACGGATAAACCGGAAATCCTTTCAGGGCTGGAAAACAGGCTCAAAGCATATGTTCAATGGTTCAACAACGGCCTCGCTAAGGACGATTTGTATCGCTGAATAAATGGACCCGGTTATCTCACTCTTCTTCGCCGAGCATCGTGCCACGACAGCGCCGAGCGCCGCAGAAGCAAGCGTGTTCGCGTTTCGCCGTCTTCGTGTGCTTCTCGCCAATCTGCAGGTTGTAGTCGTAAGTAAGTTCGTCGCCGAGGCGGATATCGCGGCGCGCTTCGATGAAAATCCGCTGACCTTCCTCCTCGATATCGCAATTGGGCGCGCAGGAATGATTGATCCAACGCGCCGAGTTGCCGCGCCGGGTCGCGTCGATCACCCAACCGCCTTCGAGCGAGAAAAGCATCGTATGCGGCGAATGCTCGTGCACGCGGCTGTAGCGCCGATCGGCTTCTTTGTCGGTGATCAGCTTGCCTTTGTATTCGATGATGCGCGTGCCCTTGGGAATGCGTCTCAAAGCAAACACGCCGCGGCCATGGATCGACGAATTGCGCACGACAATACGGCGGCGTTTTTTTTCTAGTTTCGCCATTGCTGGCTCCTGAAAGCAATCAGTAAAAGATCGATTAACGGTCGTCGTCCATGCTCTCGATGAATTGGAGCATCCGCTGGGCCGGCGCCGGGTCTTGGTATTGACCATAAAGGCGTTGACGCATCCGGTCGACTTCGCCGCTCTGCAAGCGCTCGTATAATTGGCTGCGCTTGCCGAACGGGCTCATTACCATGTCCGCGGCAATCGCCATCAAGCGCAGATGCGCTTGGGTGCTCGGCGCGCCGCCGCGGAAGTAGCGCTCGACCAATGGACCAATCTGGGCGTCCGTAAGGTCCGATGCGCCGGCGCTCAACATCAGAGTGCTCGTCAACAAGCCTTCCATCGTCCGTTCCGCTCGATCCGACGCTTCGATGCTGTGCACGCGGTACGCGGCGCTCAAGAGCGGCGCCCACGTGCCGCCCGGACTCAAATAGCCTTTCGCTTCGGCGACCTGAATGCAAGAACGCAGGATCTCGATGTCCTGCATCAAGCTCGAAAGCTGGATTTGCGCCGCGGCGCTTTTATTGCGTCCGCCGTATTGCGTCAAGAGTTGCGCGATGCCGAGAAATCCCTCGAGCTTGGTGATCAGCCGGAGCATCGTCGAGTATTGCGCCCAGGTGTGAATGTACATGATGCCGGCGAGCAGTTGCGGATTTTTGTAAACAAACACCCGCTCCCACGGCACGACCACGTCATCAAAGATCAACGCCGCGTCGACTTCATCGAAGCGCGTGGTCAAGGGATGGCGCTCGGGATCGGCGTGCTCGGCGTAAAGATCGCGGCAGATGATTTTCAATCCTCGCGTATTCATCGGCACTGCGAAGGCGATGGCATAGTCGGCTTCATCCGGCTCGCGCGGCCGGTTGGGATAAACCAACACTTCATCGGAGATCGGCGCCAAGGTCGCCAGCGTTCGCAAGCCGCGCACCACCGGGCCGGCGTTGGTTTCGCCGACAATGTGCAGAATCAAATCCGGGTCTTGCTGTTCGCTCGCCCGCTTCGAACGGTCGTAATATTGGTCGGTGAGCGCGTGGGTCAAACAAAGATCGTTGCGCCGGCAATGAAGATAGTAATTCCGGGCATTGTCGGCCCATCGTTTGTCATACTTTTCAATGACATGCGCCCAGTCGAAAAGCCCGACGACAAGTTGCGCGCAGAAATCCGGATAACGGCCCATTTGGCCAAAGGTCTGCTGCGCCCAGAATTCGATATTGCGCCGCTTCTGCGCCAGCTGCTCGGCATTTTTCGGCGCGAGGTAACTGCAGGATAGCCTCTCGCCTTCATCCTCCAGCGTCATCACTTCGCGGTATTCGGATGTGTGCTGTTTGTCGTACAGATCGGCGAGCGTCTTGAGCGTGCCGGTGAATCCCGAGTGCGCCGTCACGTCCTCGATGCGCCGCCCGGCATGCCAGACTTCCCGGCCGTCGCGCAGCGCGCGGACATAATCAGCGCCTGTTCTAACGGCCATGAAAATAATCCTCCAACCCCGGCGTCGCCGTTTCCGTGAGCATGAAACTTTATAGCGTCAATCGCTCGAATCAGGCAAACGCCGAGCATGTACGCACTTAGGGGAGGAGAATAACAAACATCAGCTCCTGAGGATTTCGCACAGCGGACGGATATCGGCAACCGTTTCCAACTTTTCGATGGTGTCCAAAGCCCGCGCGGCGCTACTCGCGTCGAGCGCTTCCCGCGCGCATTCGGTAAATTTTCCTCGGAGCTCGTCTTCGGTCATCGGGTGTTCTGGGCCGCCCTTGGCGTGCTGCGCTTCGCGAACGAAGGTTTGCCCGTTTTTCAAGCGAATCGTGACGCGGCAGGGGCGGCCTGCGGCGTCGGTCTTTTTCAGATTGGGATCCAGATTCATCTGCACTCGCTCGGCGAGCTTTAGCACATTTTGATCGCGCACGGCGCTGTCGGTGAAAATATGCAGGCCGATCTTGCCGTCGATGATCGCCCGCGCCACCAGATAAGGCATGCAGAACTTGCCCTGGATGCCGGTTTGCGGCACGCGGAAAACGATCCTGTCGAAAGTATGCTTGACCACGTCGACGTCGACCCGCTCGATCATCTCCGCAGTCAAGCCGTGTTTGGCTCTGAACTCGAGCGCCGCATCGATCACTTGATGGGTGAGACCGCCGCAAGGATAGGGCTTGATGCGCAGGCCGTCGGTCACGAGCGCATAGGAGCGGCCTAGTTCTTCGATCGCTGGCTCGTTAATCGGCGCGTCTTGATGCAGCACTTGGTAAAATCCAAAGCCGCCTTCGATCGCTTTCGCGTTCGCCGTGTAACCGCCGCGCGCGAGTTTGGCCGCCAGGACACCGTTTCGCGCGCCCAGACCGACGTGCAAAGGTTTGGTCATGGTGCCGAAGTTGGCCACAATGCCGCTCGCCATCGACGCCGTGATACCTAACGCCATTTGCATCTGCACAGCATCGAGACCGAGCAGTTTGCCGCACGCCGCAGAGGCGCCAAAGGAACCCAACGTGCTCGGCGCATGCCAGCCGTCGTGGCCGCTGTCGCGCAACGAGTGAACCAGTTTCGCCGTAACTTCAAACCCGGCGACGTAGGCTTCGATCATCCGACGGCCGCTCGCGCCGAGCGTTTCTCCCAGGGCAAAGGTCGCCGGAACGATCGGCGCGGTCGGTTGACCCATCATCGTAAAGCTGTGATCGAAGTCGAGGGCGTGCGCCGCGGTGCCGTTGGCGAGCGCGCCATTCAACGCGGAGGTTTTGAAGCCTTGACCGATGACGCTCGTCTCCTCCCGGGCGCCTTCCTGGCGCGCGATTTCGGCCGCGATCCTCGCGTCTTCTTCTCTGCTGCCGGCGAGCGCCACGCCGAGACCATCGCGCACGGCGATTTTTGCAGTCTCCACCGCTTCGCGCGGTATCGCTTCGTAATGAAGATCGGTCACGAACTCGGCCAGCTTTGCGGTGACGTCCATATTTTCCTCCGGTTAATTGCCTAAGATTTTTCGCGCTTGTTCGATCACCTCGGGTGGCTGGCTCAAGACTTCTTTGAGCAATGCCTCCAACTCGTCGCCCGCGGTGTACTCCACATCCATCCGGCTCTTCTTCGCCTCTGCCAAGAGGTCTGCGTCTTTCATGACGTTGCGAAAGCTATCGCGGAGAATTTTAATTCTATCCCGCGGTGTTCCCGGCGTCACCAACACCGGACGGCCGAATTCACCGCCGGACAACAGCGCCTGGGCGACGCGACGCTTTCCATCCGGAACCTTAAATTCCTCCAACACCTCATACAGAGTCGGCGCCTCCGGCGCGCGCGGATCGCGCTTGCGTCCGGATTGAAGCAGGTGAAGGTCAAATCCCTTCTTGTGCCAGGAATTGAACGGCTCGCGGCCGAAATGCGACGCGAGCGTATGCGCGCGGCAAACGATCTCGCCTTTTTCCACCGCCAGATCAGCGTCGCTGCCGCCCTGATAACCCGAAACCGAGTTAATCTTCGCACCCACCGCAAGCTCCAGAATCTTCGCCACGATGTAATCCGAGCTGGTGGTTCCCGAGCCGCCGCAACTGGGCGGTTGTTTAGCTCTGATGATTTCGCCGACGGTTTTGTACGGCGTATCCGCCCGCATGTAGAACATGATCGATTCCTGAGCCGCCGAACCGAGCCAGTGATACTTGCGCAGGTCGAACTGCGCCTCCCGGCGTCCGATCAGTTGTTCGATGTAGATGCTGTTGTTCGGCAGAACCACCGTCAAGCCGTCGGCCTTGGCGACGCCATAAACATAATTGACCGCCGTGATGGAACCCGCGCCGGGCATGTTTTGCACGATCACATTGGGATTCCCCGGAATATGCTTGCCCCAATAGCGCGCGATCAAGCGCGCCCAAGAGTCGTAGAAATTAGCCGGCGCCGAGCCGACCACGAATCTGAGCGTTTTGCCTTGGTAAAAAGGCTCGTTCTGGCACCAGGCGAAAGGCGCGAGCCAAGCCGTGATCAGACACATGACGACGCAAATACACAATTGTCTTGAGCGCTCAGGCATTTTCGTCAGCTCCTTCCGCTGCTTTCAATCGTTCGCGTTGACGCAGCAATAGAGTTGTGAAGCGTGAGCTGCATAGCAATAGCCAAGTCCCATGTTTCATCGTTGCGAGATGCCGGAGGCTATGCGAAGAGCGGGCGTTCTGTCAACGATCAGTGTTGTGCTTTCTCAAAATATTCGTGAGCGCTCGGAGCTGCGCGCCAAGCGCTCGCAGGGTGTCGCGTCGACGCACCGCGCGTTTCATGCTACCCGTATTCAAATAGCCGTCGCAATAATCATGGAAAAAGATCGCATTCAACACGGCCGCGCCAGCGTCGCGCGCAATGCCGGCATCATCAGCCTAGCAGTCATGGCGAGCCGTATACTGGGATTGGTCCGCGATCAGGTGTTCGCCGCGTTATTCGGTGCCGGACTCCAGTACGACGCTTTTCTCACCGCGTTCCGCATTCCGAATTTGCTGCGCGATCTGTTCGCCGAAGGCGCTCTGTCCGCGGCCTTCGTCACCACCTTTACGCAGGTTCAGCAAAGCAAAGGCGCAGAGGAGGCCTTTCGTTTATCAAATCGGGTCGCCACGGCGTTGATGATCCTGCTGGGCCTGATCTGCGTCATCGGTTGGATCTTCGCACCGTCCATCGTCTACTTGCTCGCACCTGGTTTTTTCGACGTGCCCGGCAAAGCGAATCTGACGATTCATTTGACCCGAATCATGATTCCGTTCTTGCTGCTGATCGCGCTGGCAGCGAAGGCCATGGGAATATTGAACGCGCGAAACAACTTTGCCATCCCGGCCATCGCCCCGGTGTTTTTCAATCTGGGCTCGATCATCGGCGGATTGTTCCTGGGTTTCACGTTGGGAAATTTTCTCGGTCTAAGCCCCATAGAAGGCATGGCTTTCGGCACCCTCGTCGGCGGCTTTCTCCAATTCGCCGTGCAGTGGCCGAGTCTGCGGCGCGCCGGTTTCAGATACCGTCCCATGCTCAACTTCATCGATCCGGGCGTGCGCCAGATCATGCGCCTCATGGGTCCGGCGGTCATCGGCACCGCGGCAGTGCAGATCAATGTTTTCGTGAACACCAATTTCGCCTCGGAAATCGTCGATCCGGCGACCGGCGCTGTGCTCAACGGCCCGGTGTCTTGGTTAAGCTATGCTTTCCGCTTTATGCAGTTTCCGATCGGCGTTTTCGGCGTCGCCATCGCGACCGCAGCGTTGCCGCCGTTGTCGCGCAGCACGACGAATCCGGACTATGTCGAATTTCGCCAAACACTGGCACACTCGTTGGCGCTGGTTTTTCTCCTGTGTATTCCATCCGCGGTCGGGCTCGCGGTTTTAGGCCGGCCGATCGTGGCGCTGGTGTTTGAGCACGGCAAGTTTACCAGCCTCGATACCGTACAGACCGCCAACGCATTGGCCGCCTATGCCATCGGCCTCGCCGGCTATGCCGCCGTTAAAGTGCTCTCGCCGGCATTTTATGCGCTGAACGACGCGCGCACTCCGATGCTGATCAGCCTCGGCTCGATCGCGGTTAACTTCGTGATGAATTCGCTGCTCGTCGGTCCGTTCGGCCATGTCGGTTTGGCTTTTTCGACGTCGACCGTCGCCCTTGTAAATTTTCTCCTGCTGGCGCTCTTCATGCGCCGCCGTCTCGGCAGACTGGGCGGACGGCAACTCGGCGCTACGGTGCTGCGCGTCACCGTCGCATCGCTCGCGATGGCGGCCGTGGCATGGCTCGTGAGCGAATCTCTATCTAGACTGCCGCTCCGCGGGCTCGCGCTTCATCTGGTCCAAGTGATCGGCGCGATCGGTTTAGCGGCAATGGTTTTTTACTGGAGCTGTCGCTTATTGCGAGTCGAGGAATTGAACGAGGCCAGAAATGCCGTCGTTGGAAGATTCGCCCGGCTTCTTCGCCGCAGCTAGAGTAGAACTCGGCCGCAAAGATCCAAAATGCCAAAGCGCCCAAGCATTGACAGCGTCTGTCCGAGTATTTAACAATCCAGTCGTCCAAAGGAGGTCCTATGCCGAAAGTCAATTCGCTGGGCCACGTGGGCGTTCACGTGCGCGACATCGAACGCTCGGTGGCTTTCTATCGCGATATTCTCGGCCTGCAAGTGAGCGACCGGAGCCCGAGAGGCGGGGTTTTCATGACCGCCCAGGACCGCGCGGTGGAACATCACGAATTGCTTCTTGCGCCCGGCCGTAACGACGAGGGCGACGTTCACGTGCTGCAGCAAATCTCTTTCCGCTGCGCAACGCTCAAAGACGTCAAAGATTTCTACAAAAGCTTCATCGATAATCACGTGCCGATCAACCGCGTCGTCAGCCACGGCAATACAGTCAGCGTCTATGCGCAGGATCCCGACGGCAATTCGGTGGAAGTCTATTGGCCGAGCGGCGTCGACGTGCCGCAGCCTTTCGGCAAACCGATGGACCTGAGCAAAAGCGAAGGCGAAATTCGCGATCAGCTCAACGACATTCTTAAAGAATGGGAACAGTCCACGCAAAGGTGAATTTATTTTCGCTATGGGCGGCATGACCAAAGTCGCAACGATTATTCGCCTCACCACGATACACGCGCTGCTTTTGCTTGCCGCAGTTACATTAGTGCCGCGCCTCATGGCCGCGACGCCTTTGAAGAAAGTACGCTTGGCGTACAGCGCTTTCGCCTACGCCAACCCGCCGTTCTGGATTGCTCAGGAGCTGAAATTATTCGAGAAGTATGGTCTCGATACGGAGTTGGTTTACGTCTCCGGCGCCAGACCCATCCAAGCGATGCTCGGTGGCTCGATCGATGTTTCGCAAGTCGGCGGCGCGGCAACCGTTGCGGCCGCGGCGCAGGGTGCGGACGTTGCCATTCTTGGCACCATATTTACTCGGCTCAACTTCGCCGTACATGCTAGCGCGCAGATCAAGCAGATCAGCGACCTCAAGGGAAAAGCACTCGCTACTGGCAGCGTGGGCGGGAATACATACTTCGCCGCCCTGCTGTTTCTCAACAACTTCGGCTGGGCACCGCACAAGGACGTGATGCTCTTCGCTTCGGGCGGCTCGCCCGACGTGCTCAATGCACTGATGCAAGGAAGATTTCCCGCCGGCGTGTTGACGGCCCCGACGACTCATTTAGCGGCACGCAATGGCTTCCGGGAAATTTTTGATCTTGCAAGTTTGGATTTTCCCTTCCCGACTCTTTCGGTGGTGAGCACGAGAAAATACAGCGAAGGGAATCCGGAAACTATCTTGAACATTCTGCGCGCAACCTCGGAAGCGATTTATTTATACAAAACTCGTCCTGAACAGACCCTCCCGGTGATCGCGAGATATATGCGGGTGCCCAAAGACGACCCGGCGTTGATTCAGTCGCAGGAGACGTTCGCGAAACATTTGAATTTAACGCTGACGCCGTCTCCTGAGGGTGTCAAGTTTATTCTCGACTACCTCGCCGAACAGCGCCCCGCGCTCAAGGGTAAAAATCCAGCCGACTTCATCGAGCGAAAATTTCTCATAAAACTCGAAGAGGAAGGCTTCTTCAAACAGTTCGCCGCGAAGTAGAGACGAATATAACCGTACCATCAACCCTACGAGGAAAAGAATGATGAGAGCAGACATCCACAGCCACACCGCGCCGGCGAAGTACCTCGAAGCGATCCGGCGCGACCCCAGGAGCATGGGCTGCCGCGTCGAAAAAGACGACCAGGGACGCGAATCGGTCGTGCAGGACAACGGCCGCTCGACGCGCGTGCGTACGAATCTGATCGAGCCGGAGCTCCGCCTGCGCGAGATGGCCGCGGAGCAAGTCGACGTCATCGTCGAGTCGCTATTGCCACCGCTCTTGCCGCTGTGGGCGCCGACGGCGGTCGGCGTGCGCGTTTGCCAGGTCGTCAATGACGCCATAGCCGAAGACGCGAAGCGCTATCCCGGACGCATGGTGGGCATGGCCATCGTGCCCTTTCAGGACGTCGGCGAGGCGATTTGCGAGCTCGACCGGGTCGTCAAGGAATATGGCATGCGCACGGTGTTAATCCCGGCGAGCCACCACGGCAAGAATTTGGACGAAGCGGAATTTTTTCCGTTCTTCGAGCGCGCTCAGGAGCGCGGCATGCTTATCTTCATACATCCGCACGAAGTCGCCGCCGCCGATCGATTGAAGAAGTATGCGCTGGCTAATTTAATCGGCAACCCGCTGGAAACCACCATCGCGCAAGCGAGTTTGATCTTCGGCGGCGTGCTCGAGCGATTGCCCGAATTGAAAATCTGCTGCGCTCACGGCGGCGGCTATTCGCCGTGGATTCGCGGTCGCTGGCGCCATGGTCAGTCAAGCCGGTATGAAGCGAGGGAGGTGATTACCCGCCCGATCGATGAATATCTCGGCCGCATGTACTTCGACACCTGCGTTTTCGATCCGGCGTCCCTTGAGTTTCTGATTAAAACCATGGGGAGTGATCACGTCCTGCTCGGCACCGACTATCCAACGCCGATGATGGGTGCCGATCAGGTTTCGCTCGTTAATCAAATCGATGGGCTTACCGCGAAGGACAAAGAAAACGTGCTCGGCGGCAATGCCGCCAGATTACTAGGTCTGTAGTGACAGCGAACGTCAAGACCTAGAAACAAACTGGACATCCGAAACTCGAAACAACTCTAAATGATCAAAAAACCCAAAACTCGAAGCTGCTCGCCGAGTGTTTGTTTGGCATTTCGAGCTTCGGATTTCGGATTTACACAAGAAAGAGGTGATCCATGCCGCGAATTCCTTACGTCGATCCTGATAAAGTCACCGATCCGGAAATCAAAGGCTATCTCGAACGCGCCCGCCGCGAGGGCACGCCGCGTCCTGAAAGCCAGGCGGTACGCGCCCATGTGCCCAACGTCATCCGCGCCTTCTCCCAAGCATGGGAGCTTACCTTTCGGAACGGCGTCCTCGATCACGCGTTGAAAGAGCTCTGCCGGGTCTACGTCTCGAAATCCATCCAGTGCGAATATTGAGGCGTGCAACGCTCCGTCCAGGCTGGACGGCAGGGTCTCACCGAAGAGAAGTATGATGAGCTGCTCAACTTCACCGACTCGGACAAGTTCACCGAACGGGAAAAAATCGCGCTGACTTACACCAGTGCTATCGCCTGGAATTCCGACATCGCCGATGACGCGCTCTGGGAAAAACTCCATCGTCACTTCACGATTCCTGAACTGGTCGAGCTGGGCTTTTTCATCGGCCTCACACTGGGCCAGCAGCGCTGGATCAAGACCCTCGGCATCGATCACGGCGCCGTGCTCGGTGACACGTCGGCGGGGCTAGCGCCAATGGTTAGGTAGCGTTCAGTTTCCCATGATAATTTGTCAGGGGCAGCCCCCCGTGGCTGCCCGAGGGCACGCACAGGGTCTCTTCGATAGAAGGGCTACGAAAGCCAGGGGAGCTTTAGATTCACGAACGGACGACTCATTACGCATTGAAAGATCTGAAGCGGGAACTGGAGTTTCACTTAGCAGATCAGAATGGCGTGATGGCTGTTGATGAACATTGCACTAAAATGCAAACAATCCTTGGCGCTGCTGGACCGCACAAAACAAGGTTAAACTCTTTGAATCTCAGTGAGATTTAGTTGCGCATATAAACTTTATGCGTAACTAAATTGCGGTATGCGCAATTATTGTTGCGCATACCGCTTGTTAGTTGCGTTTACCCGTGCTTTCGCCTTAATGCATCGCCAGCGCCGCGACATCGTCAACAACAAAGATCGCCAGCGCTTCACGGCGATTTCTCACCGTGATCTCGTGCCTCGGCAATGCGCTCAAGTTCAATCCCGCCTGCTGCGCCACTTCTTCAGAGATAACCAAGTGGCAACTGAATTCCTTGGTCAGATCCTGCAGGCGGCTCGCCACGTTGACCGTGTCGCCGATGGCCGTCAAATGAATGGTGGCGCCATAACCCATGCGGCCGACCACCGCCGGTCCGCAGTGTATGCCGACGCCGATCCTGAGTGGTTCCGCCAACTCCTCGGCGAGCGCCTGGCTGAGGATTTGGACCTGGT
>Ga0207701_10005163_pt1 | contig 13142 bp, 6 predicted proteins | sample KBSSwiSSwithPhiX_FD_184294 | JGI IMG/M metagenome (GOLD analysis project Ga0207701, IMG submission 184294) | Switchgrass rhizosphere bulk soil microbial communities from Kellogg Biological Station, Michigan, USA, with PhiX - S5 (SPAdes) (version 2) | ecosystem: Environmental > Terrestrial > Soil...
CTGCTCCCGGAATTCGCAAACGACGCAGAATCCTTAGCACCAGCACAACACAGCCGAGATGCAGAAACAGGTTAACGATGTGATAGCCAGTGGTCGAATCGCCCCAAAACCTTTGCTGGAGCCAGAATGAGGTATGAAGAACAGGGTAGTATTGCTGGGTTGTCCTTGGGACGAACCAGATTCGCCTTAGCCCATCGAGGGTACGCAACTCTGGACCGCCGATATGGGGCTCGTCGTCCCATAAAACTCCTCCACGCCAGGCGGGCTGATACGCCAGGATTGTCACCACCGCGAGGACGGCAGCGAAAATCCACGCGCGAACGCGCGGAGAAAAGATGGGGCTCGCGATTCCCTGCATACGCTACGAGCAGGCGACCCCAATTGAGAAGACGAAGCGTCGCCGAGTCGCAGCTCCCCAAAGCGCTTGGCACGAAATTGCGGTAACCGGCGCCAGTTGCAACGTTTCGTTTCTCATCGAAATAGAAGCTTTCGTGGTGCGCAAAACCGACATCAGCGGAAAACTCGTGCAGTTCGCATGGTGGGCTCTGGCGACAATCGTTTTTGCTCTAGTCGTTGCAATCAGGATTCGTCTCTTGGGAATTCCCCTCGAACGGGACGAGGGTGAGTACGCTTATGCTGGCCAGCTCATATTGCAAGGCATCCCGCCGTACAAGCTTGCTTATAACATGAAGTTTCCGGGCACCTATGCCGCGTTTGCGGTAGTCATGTCGATTTTCGGGCAAACCATTCACGCAATTCATTTTGGATTGCTCCTGGTAAATGTTGCCACCATCGCCATGATTTTTCTTGTCGGGCGGCGATTGATTGACACGGTCACCGGAATTACCGCCGCAGCCGGTTATGCCATTTTGTCTGTGAGTCCGTCGGTGCTTGGCTTGGCTGCACATGCGACAAATTTTGTTGTACTGCCCGTTCTCGGCGGAATATTGCTCCTACTCAAAGATCAATCAGTAACGGCTGGAGAGCTGTCTCAACGAAAGCAGCTCGTGCGACTGGTTACCGGCGGATTACTGTTTGGTCTCGGCGCCCTGATGAAGCAGCCCGGCCTGCTATTCATTCCCTTCGGAGCAATTTACGTTGTTTGGAATGACCTAAACCGCCGGCTTGTCCTGAACAGAACGCTTCTACGGTTATTGATCTTTTTGGCCGGTGCAGCTGCTCCATTTGGAGTTACGTGCCTGATCCTCTGGCGCGCGGGCGTTCTCGATACGTTTTGGTTTTGGACAATCAATTACGCTTCGCAATACGGCAGCCTTGTGTCGGTCAGTCAGGCACAGCAGATTTTTTTAAGCAGTGCTAACGAAGTCGTCTTAACCGGTTGGCCAATCTGGGTATTGGCGGCGATCGGAGTGGTTACGGCCCTTTGGGATAAGCGGATACGTGCCAGCATATTGTTTCTCGTTGGGTTTCTCATCTTTTCAGCGTTGGCGGTGTGCCCGGGATTTTTTTTCCGAACGCACTACTTCATACTGGTTCTGCCAGCCGTGTCGTTGCTTGCTGGCGCAGCAATCAGCAAACTCACGGAGATTCTGGAGGATCGGCTAATTCTGCTTAAAATCGTTCCACTCCTTCTTTTCGCCGTTGCTCTCAGCGTGCCAATCCTGTTGGACAAAAAAATCTTCTTCCAGGTTTCTCCGAATCAAGCGTGCGGACTCATCTATCCACAGAATCCGTTTCTGGAATCTGTTCGGATTGGCACGTACCTGCGCGAACATACCGAGCCCGGGGACACCATTGCCGTTTTGGGTTCCGAACCAGAGATTTATTTCTATTCCCATCGGCATTCGGCCACAGGTTACATCTACACTTATGGGTTAATGGAACCGCAAAAGTACGCGCACCGGATGCAAGAGGAGATGATTCGCGAGATTGAAAACGCGCGTCCGAAGTATCTTGTCTCTGTCGCGATGGGCTATTCCTGGCTGCGGCGACCCCAGTCCGATCCTGCCATCTTTTCATGGGCAAACGAATACATGGCCAAAAATTACACGGCAGCCGGTTTCGTGAACATCAAACCGACTGAAACCGATTACTTCTTCGGCAACGTTCCGCAAACAGTGGAAAGTCTAAAGGATTACATCCTGATTTATAGGCGAACCCTTTAGCCGGTTTTTAGAAAGTTAGACCGCAGGTGCACAGACCCAGCCAAGCAAAGACTCTCCAAAAGCGGAACATACCGTGGGTTACCGCTTGGATTTGCGTAGGTCTCGTGATCCTAACGTGCGTCGTCTTTGTTCAAACGCTCCGGTACGATTTCGTTAACTACGACGATCCGAGCTACGTCTATCAAAATACCAGAATCACCAGCGGCATCGACATGGCCAACGTCGCCTGGGCATTCACGCATGTTCATTCCCAGAACTGGCACCCGCTGACAACGATCTCACACATGCTCGATTGTCAGCTGCACGGATTGAACGCAGGCTGGCACCACTCTACCAATGTCCTCCTGCACTGTTTGGCCGTTGTTCTTCTTTTTCTGGCGCTGGAGCGCATGACAGGCGCTTTGTGGCGCAGCGCCTTTGTGGCCGCGGTTTTCGCCGTGCATCCGTTGCATGTGGAGTCGGTCGCGTGGATCGCGGAACGCAAAGATGTGCTGAGCGCTGTTTTCTTGATGCTCACGCTGCTCGCGTACTTGCATTACACTCGTTCACCATCGGTCGGTCGGTATTTGACCGTGGTACTTGTCATCGCCCTTGGGCTTATGTCCAAACCGATGCTGGTTACGCTGCCATTTGTTCTTTTACTCCTCGATTATTGGCCGCTCGGAAGAATTAGAGCCCACAAATCAAATTCCGGACGTTCGGTATCACAACTCGTTCTGGAGAAAATTCCGTTCATCGTGCTTTCTGCCGCCTCAAGCATGGTCACGTTTCTTGCTCAGCGAGGAGCAATCGGTTGGACTGAGCAGTTACCAGTGTCGGAACGAGTAAGTAACGCCTTCGTTGCCTATGTTGTTTACATCCGGCAAATGTTCTGGCCGACAGCGCTCGCTGTTTTCTACCCGCACCCGGAAAACAGACTACCATTATGGGAACTCAGTCTCGCCATGATCGTGCTTGTTGGAATCACAGCGGCAGCATTTGTTCTTAGAAAGAGAGCCCCTTATTTCGTGACCGGTTGGTTGTGGTATCTCGGCATGCTTGTGCCAGTGATTGGATTGTTACAAGTAGGATGGCAGGGACACGCAGATCGCTACACATACTTGCCGCAAATCGGTCTTTATATCGCGGTGACCTGGGCGGTAACTGATTTGACTCGCTCATGGCGATCCCAGCGGACAGCTTTGAGCGTTACTGCGGTCTTAATAGTGGGAGCTCTAAGTTGCCGGGCCTGGCTTCAAACATCTTACTGGCGCGATAGCGAAAGTCTCTTTACCCATGCGCTCGCGGTGACCAGCAACAATGATGTCGCTCTGAATAATCTCGGCATCATTTTCCTGGACAGAGGACAATTGGACGATGCCATTCCCAAGCTGAAAGCAGCCATAGATCTGCGTCCGGAAAACGCACCGGCTCATGACAATCTCGCGAAGGCTTTGCTGAGAAAAGGACAAGTTGCTGAAGCGATGGTGCATTATCGCAAATTCCTGGAGTTACAACCTGCAAGCGTTGAGGCGCGTAACACTCTGGGAACAGCGTTGATTCAACAAGGGCACATAAGAGAGGCTATCGACCAATGGCAGGAAGCTTTGGCAATAGAACCAGAGAACGGAAACGCTGCGAGTAATCTTGCGTGGGTATTCGCAACTAGTCCCGAAGACACAATTCGCGATGGAACACGCGCAACCGAGTTGGGCGAGTTAGCACTTCGCATCTCCGGCGGCAAAATTCCAATGATTTACAAAGTGCTTGCCGCCGCCTACGCGGAGAATGGGCGCTTTAGTGACGCCATTGAAACCGCGCAGCGCGGCGCTGAGTTAGCAACTAGCCAGGGCAACCCGGGCTTGGCTGCCGAACTGCAAAGCAACAGTGCTCTTTACCAGGCCGGCAGACCGCTGCGGGATCCAAGCATAAAAAATGGGACCTCGTCGCCCTAGTAGGAAGCGGCAGACTACTGACCGTTTAAAGCGTTCGGTCAATGCCTCTGGCTCGGGTGGTCATCGCGGGCGTACGCAATCACGGCTCACTGGCCTGATCGTCTGCCTTGGTCTCATTGCAGTCACCTGGGCCGTATTCGGTCAAACACTGGGTCATGATTTCGTCAATTTTGATGATCACGTTTACGTCTACGAAAATCCGCTGGTTATAAGAGGACTTACCACTGAAGGAATAATCGGCGCATTCACACACACTCATGCGCGGAATTGGCATCCGCTAACCACGGTGTCGCACATGCTCGATGGCCAGCTCTATGGACTAAACCCTCACGGTCATCATCTCACCAACGTCATTCTTCATACAATCTCGGTGCTGTTGCTCTTTCTGGTGCTCACGCAAATGACCGGTGCGTTTTGGCAGAGCGCCTTCGTGGCCGCGCTCTTCGCTGTTCATCCATTGCACGTTGAATCGGTGGCATGGATAGCTGAGCGAAAAGACGTATTGAGTGGGCTGTTTTTCATGCTCGCGATGGGTGCCTATGGCCATTATGCGCGCGCGCCCTCTCTACTTCGTTATCTACTGGTGGCTTTGCTTTTTGCTTTTGGGCTGATGTCCAAGCCTATGCTGGTGACGCTGCCGTTCGTGCTGTTGCTGCTGGATTACTGGCCTCTCGATAGAATTGGAGATCACAAATCGGAGGTCGGCAATCGCCTGCGAAAACTGGTTACGGAAAAGGTCCCGCTATTTGCGCTCTCTGCCCTTTCGTCCATCGCCACTCTGTTTGCGCAAAGGCAAGGCCCAAGCGCGATCGATCAACTACCATTTTTATGGAGACTGGAGAATACGTTTGTAAGTTATGTTATTTACATTTGGCAGATGTTATGGCCCGCGCGGCTCGGGGTGTTCTATCCGCATCCCAACGATCGTCTTCCAGTTTTGGACGTTACAATGGGAGTCGGACTCCTTGTCGGCATCAGTGTGTTAGTAATTTATCTGCGACGAACAAAGCCTTACCTTGTTACTGGCTGGTTTTGGTATTTGGGAATGCTGGTTCCAGTGATTGGACTGGTTCAGGTCGGCGAGCAAGCACATGCTGATCGTTATACCTACCTTCCACAGATCGGTCTCTATATCATGATAACGTGGATTGTTGGCGATCTGGTCTCCGAATCAACGCGTATCCGTCGGGCTGTAGTCGGTGTTATTGCTGCAATATTAGTTGTTAGCCTCTGCGGGCGCGCTTTTGGCCAGGCCTCATATTGGAAAGATAGTGAGACACTGTGGAACCACGCGCTCGCCGTTACTGGCGAAAATGATGTGGCACATAATAACCTGGGCTTTCTCTTTCTACGCCGCGGAGAATTAGACAAAGCTATTGGAGAGTTTCAGACAGCGTTAGATATACGGTCGAGGAACAGTCAGACCCATTACAGCCTCGGCGCGGCACTCATCCAAAGCAATCTTGGTAACGCCCTTGCCAGAAAACAGCTTTGGGATCAAGCAATCGACCACCTCCAGGAAGCAGTAAGGCTGCGTCCTGATTACGCGGATGCGTATTTCAATCTTGGAAGCGTGCTATTTCAACAGGGCCGGCTCGACGAAGCAGTCGCGCAATGGCGAGAGGCGCTCGCAATACGTCCACAAGACGCAGAAGCACACCGGAATGTGGCCAGCGCCCTTCGCAAACAGGGTAAAGTGAAGGAAGCAATCTTGGAATATGAGCAAGCGCTGCACATAACGCCCGAAGACGGTGTGGCGTTAAATAACCTGGCATGGATTCTGGCGACTTGTTCCGACGTTTCAATGCGCGACGGCGCACGAGCAGAAACGTTGGCGGCTAAAGCGGTACAAGCCTCAGGTGGCAAAGATCCAATCTTCGTTCGTACGCTTGCCGCTGCGCACGCGGAGGCCGGACAATTCGCCCAGGCGGTCGCCGCAGCAGAGGCAGCAAAGACACTAGCCAATACGCAGAGAAAGCCGGACCTTGCGAACAGATTGGAAGAAGAAATTTCTCTCTACCGTGCGCGTGTCGCGCTGCGACAATAAGGGAAGCGCATCCGTCCCAGAGGCAACCCGTCTCGTTCACTTGTGGTATGGCAAACCCAAATCGTAAAGGGCAAGCTCCCCTTGCAGCGCGTCCGCTAAAGTGGTGTTGCCTTGGATGTTCGCCGCTTCAAACGCGCGCTGGGCAGTTCCTTTAGCTTCGGCAAACTGGCCGGCTTCCGCATAGGCCGCAGCCAAAATCCGGAGCACGGTCGGAGAAGTCTCGCTTCTCGAACTTGCGGAGTCGGCGCGCTCAGCCAATCGCACAGCCTCCGGTCCGTTTCGCACAGAAGGATCCGCAGACGTTGCCAACAACCATGCGAGATTACTTAGGGCAGCTAAATTCTCAGGGGAAATTTGTAGTGCCCTCTTGTATTCCTCCATTGCGTCCTGAACGCGTCTTTTCGCAAGCCAGGCGCTTCCGAGGTTGGCGTGAGCGTCTGCGCTCTCGGGATGCATCTCGAGGACTTTTTGGTATTGAATGATGGCTTCATCAGTGCGGCCCCTCCGGAGAAGAGCGCTGGCGAGATTGTATCGCGCTTCTTCCTGGTCCGGTACGGCTGCGAGACATGTCGTGTACCGAGCGATGGCACCGTCGAAATCACCTTTGGCTATAAGCGCGTTTCCAAGATTGCACGCCGCCTCCGCGTAGTCGGGCCGGATTTCGAGCGCTTTCCAATAATGCGCAATCGCGTCATCAGCGCGCCCGATCCCGAACAGCGTAACACCAAGATTGTTCTGTGCTTCTGCGTCGGCGGGATTAATCGCAGCGGCTCTCTCATAATGGGCAATTGCGTCGTCGAGCTGATTTTGCTCGACCAAAAGGCGCCCCAAATTGTAATGCGCTTCCGCGTAATCAGGTCGCAAGGCAATAGCACGCCTGTAATGATCAATCGCCTGATCCGTTTCTCTTTGCTCGCCGAGAACGATGCCGAGATTATAATGCGCCATCCAGCAGCCTGGATTTTTTTGCAACGTCGCTGTGTACAAGGTCGACAGATTGTGATATTCCGTGCTCTGACGCCACGTTAGAAAGCCGAGCAATAGCAAAAGCATCCCGCAGACGCCAGAGGCGAGAACCAGTCGTTGTGGCGGAGTAGCGATGGGCCCGGGCGATCGCATTCCACCGTATGGACGAGACACGAAGTCTGCTGGCGTTTCAGAAAAAAGGGCGAAGAGAGTTGCGATGCCTGCTCCGGCCAACGCGAGCGGCCCCATGCTGGCCAGATACTGAAAGTGATCGCTTACAAATGAGTAACGAAAGAAAAATACACTGAAAAAGCCGAGCACAGGAAACAGCGAGACAACGTAATAAGCGGTGGCAAAGAACAAAGCGCGACGCCATTTTGCGTGGACAAACCATAACGCAACCAGTCCGGCGATTCCTAATAACAACGGGAGATATGCAACGACTTTCGACGAATCAATTTCCCACCGTGGATAGATGAAGATTAAGGGATGCGGCCATACCAGTTTGGCGACATAGAACCAAATGGCTTTCCCGGCGATAATCAGACGTTCCGGAAAGGCTTGAGCCCAATCCGGACCAATCGCGCGTGCGTGAAATTTCTGCTCCCAAATCGTCCACACGCTGGCGACTGCTGAGATCAGAGCAAATGGGGTGAGAGCCAGCATGTCGCGCCAACCGATTTTTCCTCGCATCCACCAGATGCAGAGCGCGAGCACGAAGGGCAGCATAACCACAGAGGGCTTGCTTAGTGCCGCGAGAATGAAGAAGAGCAGAGATAAAGCGAAAACAAGAAAGCGTCGGTCTCCGGTCCGCCGCTGGGGCGATCTCAAGACCGTGTCTCCATGGTCCTCCCATTTCCAGAAGAAAAAGATTGAGAGCAGATAAAATACGCAGGACTGCGTATTCTTCAGTTCAGTAATCCACGCGACCGATTGCACCATCACCGGATGCAGAGCCCACAGCGCAGCCCCGAGCCATGAGCCGCGGACACGGACTAGCCGCAGGACACGCCAGAACAGGACTGCCGAGACGGCGTGCAACACGACATTGAGAAGATGATATGGGAACGGATTTAGCCCGACGAATTTGTGCAGCGTCCAAAACGTAGTTAGCACGAGCGGATAATAGACCGCCTGCGCAGTGGTCCAGATTTCCTTCAACCCGAGCGGTCCGATCACGCAGAGATTCCGCGTCAGATGCGATTCATCATCCCAAATAAAGTCCGCCCGAAAAACCTGGGCGTATGCTATGAAAACAAAAGCGATTAAGAGCAGCGCCCAAAACCAGTCGCGTCTCCAGAATGACACGCGAAGTTCACGAGCTGGCACGAATTGATCCAAAACTTAGCCTGAACGTCACCGAATTGACGGCAATTCGCGTAATTTGCGTCAAGGAGACTGAGCGCTAGAGCCTTTCGCAATGCGCAGGTTTTGCTCCGCCTCGGGAAAATCAGGATGGAGACGCAGCGCTTCTTCAAATTGCGCTATCGCCTGCGGCACGTTGCCGTCCCGCATGAAAACTTTGCCGAGATAATTATGCGGCTGCGCAAGTTTCGGATTCAATGTGGATGCCTTTTGGAAATGCTCTCTTGCTTCGGCGGTATTGCCATTTTCAAAAAGCAAATTGCCAATGTCGATATGAGCGTCGACGTACTTTGGATCGTATTGTAACGCCTGGCGATATTTCGCGATTGCCTCTTCTGGTTGTTCGTGTTTTTCCAGGAAGGCACCGTAGCCATAGTGCGCTTGCGGCGACTTCGGCGCCAAACGAATCGCCGCCTCACATTCGGCTGCGGCTTGTTCAGTTCGACCGAGTTGGTCCAAAAGATATGCGTATCCAGAATGATATTCAGCATTGCTCGGCTCCAGCCGCAATGCTTTATCAAAATGGCTTTGTGCGGCGTCGAACTCTCCCTTCGCTGTCAACAGCGATCCGAGATTAACGTGCGCCTTCGCCGAGTCGGGATTTAGACGTATCGCCTCAGAGAATTCCTTCGCGGCTTCATCGCTTCGCTCGGCCTCCTGCAGTTCGGTGCCGTAGTTAACATGCGCCCGCGCGCTTGTCGGAAGGTCTGCAACGATAGCTGCCAAACGCTCCAGCTTGCCCCGTTCGCTGTGCGCTTCGGCAAACCAGAGAATTCCGAGAGGAATGACAAAAATAGCGACCCATTTTGCGCCGTGCAAAGCCCAACTGGGAAGAAAACCGCCTAACGAAACATCCGCCGTTCCACCGACAATACCAAGCGATTGGCGCGTCGATTTCTCGCGAACTTTCCAAATGAATCCGTCGTAGTAAAAATGGAGCAGTGCCGACGCAGTCACGACGCCAGTAAGAATATTTTTGACTGCGTCGATGCCGACGTACGATTTGGACAAACTCAGCCCCCCGTAGGCGAGCACCAAGCCTATGTACACTCCCACCAGCGCGCCACTGCGCCGGAAAACAAAGCCCATGAAACCACCAATCGATTTATCGCTCTCGACTCGTTTGCGATTGTAAATCCAGACCAACGAGAGGTATTGCACATCGTGAAACACTTCGAATAATGCGACACCCACAAGCACGCTGGCCACAATGTTGTTGCAATACCACCAGAACGAAATGCTCGTGATCAGTAACACCAGTTTTACCGGACTCGGCCTCTTTCCGCTGATCCACATCCAAACAAAGTTCGCCAGAAACAGGGCTGAGATTAGAAGTGCCAGCGTAAGTAAACCCTGTTGCCCCGCCCGAAGCACGGCTGGCGGAATGAAAGGTCCCCCTGCGGAATAGTACGTTTCCAGCGTGTCTGTCATTCGTTGCGGCGAGAGAAGAACGGCTGTTGCGAACCAAATTCCGCACACTGCGAAATCGAGGCGCCGCGTTACCTCAGCAAAGGATCCAACTTTCGCATCGTAAATCCGGCAGAAGCCATACGTTTGCATCATACCGTGCCAGACGCCCCATATAAATGCCACGAGCACGATGCCCTTCAGGTCCCACACGGAAAAAGCAGCACAGACAACGACCAGGAAAATTGGTGCACAAATAAAACGCCATCGAAAACGCTGAAAGAGCGCACGGTCGCCGTAAGCTCGAATCATTCCCGGCAGGTGGTGTCCCATCGCACCGAATGCGGCGACGAAGAGATAAATATCCTCCGCGCTCCAGAAGCCCTGTGCTCCAATGAAAATCGGTACCAATAAGAGCGGTGTGCAGACGTAAAGGACCAAGTCCCGCCAACTATCAAGGATCCACAAGTTACGCTTGCGCCCAACCGCCGCCGGTGCCGACGTAGCGGGCATCGTTTGCGCAGATGAAATCCCCGGGACGAACTGCATGCCTTTTCCTTCGCGGAGCCAAGTCTCTCTCAAAGCGTCCGCAAAATCAATCGCGAGATGATTGAAGAGAGACGAAACTAAGAATCACAACGACGCAGCTTGGTTAGGAAAAAAATTCTGCCGGATTTCCCGACTGCCGGGGAGATAACACAAATACGGAAAACAAAACGGCCGGGCTCGTTTTCGAACCCGGCCGCTGTGAATTAACGAATGTTACTGGTTTTAGAATCGCTTCTTAAGTCCGACGTACCAGAACCGGCCTTTGATGGTTGCAAGTGATTCATCGTAGCCGTTCTCAAAGCTGCCTGCCACGAACGGTGGATCTTCATCCGTTACGTTCTGCATGCCCAACGTGACTGTGGTGTTGTTAAGCCACCACTTCCAGTTGCTGCAGCCATACTCCGCTGTGGATACAGGGACAACATTCTTCTCCTTGCCATCCTTGCCGGACCTCACGTTCTTCCCGCCGTCCTTGGCGAAGCCAGGCACTTCTGCAGGCGCAGGTGGTGGCAGATTGAACGTGTAGTTGAAGAGCAGGTCCAGCGTGGTCAGGGCGGACACTTTACGCGCCCGTATTTCGTTACCGTTCGGCGGGTTGAGATTTGTGCCGCCATTGGGGCCACTTCTAGGCTCATTGAGTTTCGTGGATCCTGTGAGGGTAGCGTTGTCGTCTTCATACTGACCGGTCCAGTGCACGATCGCACCGACATCCAAGCCCTGCATCCAGGTGTCTGCCGGACCATCGTAGAAGAGACTGAAGTTAGCACGGTGCCACGGTAGCGAACTCGTTAAGGCAAATGCCGGCGGCAGGAACTCACCATTGATGCCGACCCGCTTCACGTTGGCGTTAGCTTGGAACTCAGCCCGCGAAAGCCAGGTGCCGTTAACCGTTGTGGTGAACCTGCCGAAATCCCCGTGGCCAAAGATTGCGGAATCCAGAATGTAGATTGCCTCGTAATCGAGACCTTCGAAGACCGCACCGGAAAGGTTATTACTGGGATCGATAACCAGCACGACTGGCCCATTCGGACTGGAGCCGTCACCGGCAGAACGGACTACGACCGCTCCGTTGTTGTTAACAGTTGACGCGCCGCCGTTTGGCGGAGGATTTTCCTGGATAATGGTTGTCGCTCCCAGAGTCGCCACGATATCGCGCATGTCGATATGCCACCAATCGGCGCTCAGTGTCAGGCCCTTGGCCCATTTCGGGCTCCAAACGGCTCCGTAGGTCCACTCATAGGCAACTTCCGGATGCAGAGCGGGGTTACCCAAAATTCGCTCCTCGACCTGTGGCTCGGTCTGAGGTGAAAACGGATCGGACACAACAGGGAAGTTTTGCGAGGAAGCAGGGGTCAACTCAGAGAGTGTCGGCGCATGGAACGCTTCGGTATAACTGCCACGCAGCGTCAACGCACCGATGTATTTCGGATCCAGCGGTTGCCATCGGACAGATACCTTTGGCTTCTGCGCATCATACGTGCTGTGGAACGCCGGAACCTTGGCGAACAATCCCGACGGTAGCACTGTCGAGGTGTTTTGACTATACCACTCTTCGCGCTCAGCGAAGTCCACCTCGAAACTGTAGAACCCGGGGAAGTTCCATGTGGGACTGGTAAATGGCACTCGAACTTCCTCGTAGATGCCCCAAATATCCCGGTTGACCCTGAAGCTTTGGCCATCTGTCGAGCCAATGGAGTTAAACGTCTGATTCAGCGCATCCCGGTCACGGGTGAATCGCGGTGCGTCGTACTCACCGCCGATTGCGAACGACACTGGGCCGGCGGGGAGATTGAACAAGTCACCGTTAAAGGTGGCATAGTATATAGGCAATTCATACTCACCGGAGTTATGCAACGTCACATACACCTGACCTCTAGACGCTGCTGAGTTGATGCCATTGAGATTCAGGAAAGGGTTAAACGCCGTGGCAGGATCTGTATCCAGGAGTGCCTGCCGTAAACCAGGCTGGCTGACCTCGCCCACCGAAAGGTCTTGCCCCTCGTTTCGCGAGTACCGGAAACCGAGTTCCCAGTTCCATGTCTTGAAGTAATCGCCGATCCACCCGAGCTCACCGCGTGTTCCGATGTCGAACAGCTGATCCCAGTAAGTGAATTTTTCGCTCCGTGTGCCCGTGTCTCCAACACCGCGGAAGCGGACACCAGTCGTAACCGGGAGACCGGATCCGTCAGGGAAGAAGTTTGGAATCGTCGCGTCTGCAACGGTGAACGGATTGAACGGATTGGTAAGTGGCACACTGATGCCTTGAGGACTAAAGAAAGTACCCGTATTTCCGTCGTGGAACGGATCAGGTGTGAACGGCACCGCTGCAAGTGACGAATTGAAGTATGAACGCGCATATTTGAAATCGCCAAATACGGTCAGGTATTTGTCGCACAAATCGCGAGTAAAGGAGCCGTAGTAAACCTGCCGGTCTCCCGGAGGCAACGCCGGTGTAACAGAAGCGAAGTTATAGAAGAAGTAATTGCCGCCGCCCTTATAATCAGTGCCGGTCTGAGGTAAGCCGGGCGCATTGAAGCCATTTGGATTCAAAATACCAGGCGCGCCGGGATATGCATTCGGGTTGACCGCATACGGGCTCTTATAGAATGGCGAATGGGCTGCGTTCGGTGCCGAGTGCGGCAACGGCGAGTTAACCCCAAATTGTGTTGGCCCAGGAGGAGCGAAGAACATCCTGGGAACCAGTCGGCGACCCTGGACACGACCACCCTCATTGCCGCTTCGAGCGTC
>Ga0207701_10005167_pt1 | contig 13134 bp, 11 predicted proteins | sample KBSSwiSSwithPhiX_FD_184294 | JGI IMG/M metagenome (GOLD analysis project Ga0207701, IMG submission 184294) | Switchgrass rhizosphere bulk soil microbial communities from Kellogg Biological Station, Michigan, USA, with PhiX - S5 (SPAdes) (version 2) | ecosystem: Environmental > Terrestrial >...
CGTGTGGCTTCCGGCTTTAGCCGGAAGGATGCGGCCGGCGCCGGCCTCCCGCCTCAAGGCGGAAGTCACACCTCCGAGTAGTGTAGCGTCCGGCTTTAGTTCATTGTGAGCTCCTCAGAACAGCAATTTGAGCCCGATCTGGTTTATCCGTCCGGGCCGGGCGCTCCTGATTTGTCCGAACCGATTGTCGGCCACGTTCACCTCCGGGGCGTTGAACTGCGCGTGGTTGAACGCGTTGAACGACTCGAACCGGAACTGGACACGAGAACCTCTGCCCACCTCGAAGTTCTTGAACAGCGCCAGATCGAGGTTGTTGATGCCGGGCCCCCGCAGGGTATTGCGCCCGACGGATCCGAAACTGCCGGGTGCCGGCTGGGCGAACGCTGCCGTGTTGAACCAGGCGGCGATGCTCTTGTTGAAGCCGTTCGGATACGGATCGCCGATGATGTCCGCGCGGTTGGTGCCGAAGCTGTCGTTCAGTCCGCCGGCATCTGCCGCCGTGATCGTGATCGGGAAGCCCCGCTGGAACGTGGCGATGCCGTTGACCTGCCAGCCGCCGACCAATGCGTTCTTCAATCCGCTGGCGTCGCCCGCGATCTGCTCCCCCTTGCCGAACGGGAGGTTGTAGACGAAGCTGCCGACGAGCCGGTGATCGACGTCGAAGTCCGATCGCCCGCGATCGAGCTCCGGACGACTGTTGTCGAGGAGGCCTTGCCAGCCGTTGAACCCCGAGGCCCCAATCCCCGCCGCGGCCGATTTGTTGTCGGTGCTCTTCGCCCACGTGTAGACCACGGTCGCCACGAGCGATGACGTGTGGCGCTCGAGCTTGGCGTTCATCGCGTTGTAGTTGGACGGGCCGGAGAAGTCGCTGTCGATGTAGACCACGAAGTTCGGATACGGCTTCCGTTCTGCCACCGACTTCGGATTGGCTGGATCGTACGGCAGCGCCTGCGCGATGTTTCGCCGCATCAGCAGGTTCGTTCCCTTCGTCCCGATGTAGTTCAACTCGAAGATCGTGCTGCGCAAGATCTCCCGCTGCACGCCAACCGACCATTGCTGGACGTAAGGGTTCTTCGGATCCGGCGACATGCTCACCGCGAGGAACGTGTTCGCGGCCGGTGTGGCCGGTCCGAGATCCGCGAAGCTCGGGAAGAGATCGTTGGTCGTCTTCAACCCGGTGGTCTGATCGGCGGTCTGGATGTAGTTGCCGCGGCTCACATACGGGTAGATGTCTGCCGCGCCGTCGATCTCCCGCCCTTCATAGGAATCCCAGAACACGCCGTAGCCGCCGCGGACCACCGTTTCCGCGCCGCCAAAGGGGCGGAAGGCAAAGCCGAGGCGGGGCGCGAACACGTTTTTCGACGCATCGGTCGGATTCCGCCGGCCGGCAGACTTGTAGTACGTGGAATCGCCGACGATGCCACGTTCGACGAGAGTCTGGTCCGCGACGAGCAAGCCGCCGCGCGGATTCGAGAGGTCCCGCCAACCCATGCGGTCGTTGGTTTCGTACGGCACGCTGCGATAGTCCCAGCGCAGCCCCGCGTTCAGCGTGAGTCGCGAGCTCACCTTCCAGTCGTCCTGGACGTACGGCGCAAAATACATGAAGTTGAATTCACGCGGATTGCCCGATCGGCCGGGAACACTGAAGCCCGCCGGCTGGAACACCGAGGCGCCGGAGTAGTACCCGAGCAGCATGTCCGCGACGGCGTTGCCGGTGAAGAAGCCACTGAAGGTGAACTGGCCGAGGAAATCGTTCGCGAGATCGCGCTGCAGCCACCACCGGCGGTAGTTGCCGCCGAAGTTCAGCGTGTGCCGGCCGCGGACCCACGTGGTGGTGTTGCTCACGTCCCACATCGGCTGGTAGCTCGCCGTGTAGTCGTTCACCGCGCTTCCCGCCCCCACCAGCCCCGTCCCGGTGCCGCCGAAGCCAATCGCCGGATAGGTCCGTTGATCGTCAGGCAGGTTCGTGAACACGCCAGTCAGCCCAGCCGCGTCGATATCGGCCTGCGGCGCGGTGAACCCATGCTGGTCGGCCCGCGCGCCCACGTAGCCAATCCGGAACTGGTTGATCAGCGTCGAGCCGATCGGCAGCGAGTGCGAGACCTGCCAGTTCTTCGTCTTCTGTACGAAGAAGATATCCCCGAGCTCGGTCACCGTGCCGAGCGCGGTGTTCGTCCAGTCGGTCTGTGTGTACCGGCCGAAGACGGTCCCCCAGCGCGTTCCCAGCTTCTGGTCGATGCGCACTGTCACCTGATTGGTGTCGGTGGGCAGGTTGCGCTGCCGGATGTAGTTGCCCTGTGGCACGTTCGCATTCGGCGCCGGCCAGTAATTCCGGCTCAATGCGAGATTGGCCAGGCGCGTGAAGCGATTGGTCGGAATGGTGTTGTTCGGAAATGGCTGACGGGTCACGGGGTCGATGATCGTCGACGAGAACCGGCCAGCCAGCTCCTCGGGCAGCGGCACGCGCAGGAAGTCCTGGGCCCCGACTTCCCGCCGCAACCCTTCGTAATTCACGAGAAAGAACGTGCGATTGCGCCCGTCGTAGCCGCCAGGCACCCACACCGGCCCTCCGGTCACGAATCCGAACTGCTTCTGATCGAGCTTCTGTTTCTCGACGTCGAAGAAGCTGCGGGCATCGAGCGCGTCATTTCTCAGGAAATAGAACAGCGCTCCGCTCAGCCGGTTTGTCCCGGTCTTGCTGACGATGTTGATCTGGTTCGCGCTGAAGCCGTACTCGGCCGAGTAGGTGGCTGTTTGCTCCTTGAACTCCTGAATCGCATCCACCGACAGGATCGCGGCCGGAGTGCCGAGAGAGGTATCCGTATTGGAAGTGCCATCAAGCAGATAATTGTGGGAGGTGGGTCGTGCTCCATTTGATGCTGATCGCGTTGCCGGCGCCCTGCCGCATGCCACCCTGCTCACCTGTCGTCTCGACGGCGCCGTTGCCGAGGAACAGCAGCTGGAGGAAATTGCGGCCGTTCAAGGGGAGCTCGGTCACCTGCTTCTCGGTGATCACGTGCCCGATGCTGGCGGTCTCCGTGTCGAGCGCCACCGATCGGCCGACCACCTCCACGCTCTCGGTGAGCGCCCCGAGCTCCATGATCATGTCGACGCGCAGCACCTGATCGACCTTGAGCTCGTTCGCGGACGAGACGGCGAGCTTGAAGCCGTCCTTCTCCGCGGTGATGACGTAGGTGCCGACCGGGAGCTGCGGCACCGCGTAGGTGCCGCGATCGCTGCTCGTGGCTTCACGAGTCAGTCCCGTCAGCGTGTTGGTGATTTTGATGCGAACGCCAGTGACCGTTGCGCCCGTCGCGTCGGTAATCGCCCCGGTAATCTGACCGGTCGCCGTTTGTGCGGCGGCAGGACCCGCCGTAGCCAGGAACAGCGCCAGGAACGCGGCGCCGGAGACCACTGTGGTCTTCATCGTGGAACCTCCTCGGCCATTCGAACGGAATTATCCAGTCCGGCGCTGTTGTAGCGAGCTGGAACCGGTGCCAGCCAGAGGTTCTCGCTGGATTCCCTGCTTTTCGCAGTACGGAATGACGGCGGGGGCCGCCGTCGGCGGGCAATGACGGCCCCGCTAGGAGCGATGTCGAAAACCCGGAGTGGGGACGAACCTGCTCAGCCGGAGCGCGCCTTTCGCAACTTGAAACGCGCACGAACCAGCATCAATCGGGTCACGAACTTGCACCTGTTCGTGGAGCGGTCCCCGGCCGCCCATGCCGCCAGCGCCGGGCGAAACGCCGGGGGGCATGAGGACTCGGCCATGCGCGAAATCGTGCGATCACGCATCGTGCTCGTTCTGCTGACGTTCGTCGCCGGCGGCTGCGCGGGAACCCGGGGAGTGCACGTCGCCCCCGACGAATCACGCCCGCACGTCACCTGGGAGATTCGCGAGGGTGGAGAGTCGGGCGACCAGCGCCTCGTGTGCGGCTCGACCGAACCGTCGCGACCCTGTGCGCTGGCTGCCGGCACCGGGCAGGCTGCGAACGAATCCACGGTGCGCCTCTTTCTTCACGCCGCCGCCACCGACACGAGTTACCTGGGGTTGATGGCGACGCCGTTCGTGGAACGGCCCTCGAACGATCGGGAAATCAGCATGACGGTTCCGCGCGGGAGCCAGCCCGTCCTGTCGATGGTGAGCGGCCGGGTGACCATGAAGCCCGGCGCCTATACGTTCGTCATCGCGCTCGACGCCACCCAGAGCGGCGCTCCGGCGCCCGTACGAATCACTCAGCAGATTCCCGTCACCGTCAGCGCCCCTTCGACTAGCGCGGACAGGCCGTCGGCTGACCGTTCAGCCCTTCGCGGTCCCGTTCGAACTGCGCGTCGATCGCCCCATTCGAATAGGTGAGGCGCACGACGTAGAGGCTGTCGTAGTCGCCCGTCGTCCATGCCGGCACCGTCTGGCCCCCGCCGTAAGCATTCATGAGGCTCTGGACGATCTTCACCAGGTAGGCGTGCTCCCACGACACGAAGATCGTCGCGTTCGCTTTCGACGACTTCACGAGGATGCTCCGCAAACCGGTGATGTCGGTGTACCCGTAGTTGGTATTGACCGATCGTCCGGTCCGGATGGCCACGGGCTCGATCGTGGCCAGCGGCCGCACGTAGAAGAAGCTGCCGGCAGGATCGGCGATCTTCGTGGCGGGATTCGGCGCGTAGAGATAGTCCGGCGTCCCGAACTTTGCCAGCAGCACGTCCGGCAGGGCGAGTGCCCTGTTGAGGCCCTGGCAGGTCAGCTGGCCGAGACCTGCCGAGGGCTTCTCTCCGTGCCGGAAGAAGACGATCGTCTCCTCCGCGTGAATCGTGGTGCCCGCGATCGCGATCACCACGAGCCCAGGGAACACCCATCGCAACAGTCGACGCATCTCTCGCCTCCTCGCCCCACGGCGCAGGTCGGCGATTGCCGAACATGGGGTCTCCTTTCTTATAAGTAGGTGCGACGGGCGGTTCAAGCGCAGCGGTTTCGGTCGGCCCTCGAACGGCTTCGAATCACGGTGGTAAGCTCGATTCCGAGGATTTTGGAACGCACTCCAATGACAGTGAACGAGAGCGCGCGGCTGGCGGAGCTGGAGAGCCGGATCAGAGCGATTCTGCCGGCGGAGTACCAGGATTCCTTTGAAAAAGTCGAGCCCGTCCCGATGGGATCCGCAGGCTTGAAATTTCGCGCCGACGGCCGCGTCGCATGGAATGAGATCTGGGGCAGTTTCTGCGATCTGGCGATGGCCGGCGGACCTCCTCACAAGGGCGCGTTGCTCGAACCCGGCCGTCCGGCCGAGATTCAAACTCAGCCGGAACGCTATGAGGAGGTCGCCGAGGAAATCTGCCGGGGCGTGAGAATGGCGGCCGATCTGGACGCGGAGCCCTCACCGGTCCCAGGGTGGGTCCGCGTGATTTGCTCCAACGCGGCCATGTCGGGCTGGCTGCTCCGGGCGATCGTGATGGAGAACGTCGCGGCGCGCGGCGCCGGCGCGAGACTCGACGTCCCTGCCGCGCCACACTTTCGCCTCGAGAAGGAGATCAAGAACGTCGTGACGGTGGTTGCCAAGACCAGCCACTACTGGCTCGGTCACATGCCGCGCAGTCAGCAGCGCGCCATCGCGGAGCTCTTCATCGAGATGGCCGAAGAATCGCCGCTCATCGAGCCGGGCCGGCCGGATGACGTGTCGGTTTCCCGCGCCGGCGAGACCACCGCGGCAGCCATCGTGCGGGCTATCGAGTCACCAACAGGTCTTCGGGCCTCGCCGCGTCGCTACCCTGGCTGGCTCGGATTCGAATGCGCGAGCGTACGCTCCGCCATCTGGATGATGCGCGCGATGGTGGCGAGCAATGTCCTCTCCCGGCGCGAAGAGACGGTCCTGTTCGTGCCGGTGAACCCGGGGATCGATCCAGGCGGCCATCACGTCTCGAGCACGCTCGCCACGGTGCATCGCCTCGCTGCCGCGAGAGGCATTCTCTGACGCCACGCTGACGCTTTTCCGAAACCGGGTTCGATTTCCGTAACGGCGTGAGGTGGTTTCCGGGTCCGCAGCTTACGACCGGGCTTTCGGCGAGAGCAGATCGCGCAGCCGGCCGACCTCGACTCTCAGCGCCGCAACGCAATCCTCGTCCGAGCCATGAGGCCGATTGCCGACCGGGAGGCCGCAATACGAGCACTCCGGTGAGGGATCGCCGTCGCGCCGCCCGCTGCGGGCGGAGCGGCGGCGATCGTACCGCTTGCCTCTCCGCTCTTCGTCCACGTCAGATGCCTATGCAATCCAGACCCCCACTCTAACGCGCTCGGTGCCGGATTCGCAGAAATGATTTCGAGGCCGGGCGAGCCGCGAGATACGCGCCGAATCTTCCCGTGTTTGTCGGTGCCGGCTACAGCCGGGCTTTGACCTGGGCGGAGCCGCGTAAGGAGTTCGTACGTGGACTGGCGCAACTACGCAGACGGGTTCGGATCGGATGCAACCGTGATCCCGCGCGGACTGGTTCAGAGAGGAGACGTCAGGGATCGAATCTCACCAGTTGAACGTCGGGGCAGGCCGAACAGGATCGCGCGTCCGTTGAAAGGTACTGACCGTGGCACCTCGGGCAGTACGATCCACGCTCGTCCTCCCGAAGAGGGGGCCTGAAGGGGTCGATCGCCAGCCGCTTCAGCGCGGCGTTCGACTCCAGGGCGAGCAACTCCCGGAACCACTGAACGCACCGGGCCGCGTCGCCGGCCAGGTTCAACCCATCTTCAGCGCACTGGAAGTCCATCAACTCGGCGCGAAGATACGTCCACGATGCCGAGCCACACAAGTGCGGCGCGACGACAAGACCGCTGTACAGCGACAGCGCGTCCTTCGTCAGTTTGTCGGCACTGCGCATCGCGGACAGCGGCAGCACCACCATCGACAACGTGTTCGTCCAGCGCTCGTAGGACAACTCTGGAAACAAACGCCGGTGCGTACGGAAATAGGAAACCGCGGAGACACCGGTCAACGTGAGGAGGCTGGCGAGCAAGATCGGCCACACCCGAAGCGGGCCCAGCGTGAACACCAGCAGCGGGGCTACGAGGAAGACGAGCGCGAACAGCGCCGCCGACAGGGCCGCGACTTGCCGCCCTTGTCGCTCGACCGACGACCACGTCTCTTCGAGAGCGGATTCGTTCAGCGTGGCGGCCACGAGTGTCCTGATCGCGGTGGCCCGCTTCTTCGGCCCCTGCCGGCAGAGAGACTTCAGTTCGTGCGTGAGGTGGTGAGCCAGAACCGGCGACGAGACCCGGGCGAACCGCTGCCCGTTGATTCGAAGCTCGCCCGCCTGCGTGTCGACGTGGCGAATGTCTTCGAACCGAACATGCCACGACGGGGTGCCGGTCTGCCCGCTTGCCGGCGCGACGTTTGTGACCCCGCTCGGACTGATCGAGATTGGCCACTCTCCCGCAATCGCCACGCTCCCCGACCACGAGAACGGATCGGCCAGCGCCAGACCACCGCGGAAGTTGCCGGGGAGGTCAGCTCCTCTGGCGACGCGCCAGACCCGGCGCCAACCGAAGCGATACAGCACCGTGCCGGTACTCTTCGCCCAGACACAGCATTCGACTAGATACAGCGCGGCTGCGACAACGAACAGTGTGGTCCATTCAGACATTCGAGGCGGCGTCAGCCTCGCGCCTGCCGAACAACCCGGCAAGGAACCTCTTCGCCGCACCAGCCACGGCGACGAACCCGAGGACGATCAACTTCCAGAATTTCTGAAGCAGCCCGCTCTTGACGAGTGCGACGCCCGTGCCACCGACGATCAAGCCTGCGAGCCCATACTCGGCGATCTTGTCGCCCTGGCGGAACTCGGCGTACCGGTGGCCAGGATTGAAGGACACGCCGGTCAGCAATTTGTTGAAGGCGGGGACGGCAGTGCCGACGTCGTCCGGTCCGAGCACCAGGTTGACGCTCATGACACCTCGCCGGCCTAGCAGCCGTGTCGAGTGGTTGATGCTGGCCTCGTCCCCACTCTTGCCGCGAATCGACCACGTCAGGTTGTTGGTTGCTGAATCGTAGAATGGTTTCTGCTGCCAGCCCACGACCTCGATCGTCGCCCAGCCTCTTTGCTGGCGGATTTTGTTGGATTCCTCGGTGCCGGATCGAATCGACGACAGAATCGCATCGGCATCGAGCTTGCGATCATCGTCCTTGACATACCCATCGTCGGAGAACCGGAAGATCACGAACCACGAACCATCGTCGCTCAGCAACACGCCCAGTTCGTTCCCGTGGGAAGGATTCTGAGTCAGTTCGAGAAACTTCGAAGCTCCGGCCCTGTCGACGAACCGATAGCCCTCCGGCACGACGATGCTCGCGACGTCGCCAAGCTGGCCGGTGGCCGGTCCCGCCTGCCATGGCAGCGACGCGAGTGGATTGTTACCCGACTCCTGCGCGTTTGCAGAGGCGGCGAGGCTCAGGGTCAACAACACCGGTAACGTCAACTGCTTGGTCAAGCTGGGCATGGCAGTCCTCTCCTGTTGCAACGGCAATTCACTCTTCGATCCGGAGCCAACCGAACGACCGACGTCCGCCTGCCTCCTGGAGATCGAGCCTTGCGCGCGCACGTCTGGAGAGACGGACAGAAAAAATGCAGATTGTTCTTCGAGGCGAGATCGACATCGGCAAAGCCCGCTGGCCTGCCGTGCGTCGAATAAGTCACTTTACAATGGATCAATATGGTCGTAAGAGAACTCTTTGGTCACTACCGACCCATCCTTCCCCCCGTTAGACGGCCGCGATCGATCAGTTCCGGAGCATTCCGATGGCAGTACCATCAGGGAACTGCGCGTGACGGAAACGCGAGCCTTAACGGGAGACGCGGAGATGTTTCGATCAGGAAAGTCCGAGCTGGCGATCGCATTGGCGGCCCTTGCCTTCGTCGCAACGGTTTCGGCTCAAGGACGGCAGGGAGAAGCCGGGCCGGGCCAGGCCGGCCGGGGAGGGCGCGGCGCGGTCGACCTGCCTGCCGGCGAAGGCCGTGACACCGTCAACGCGACCTGCGGCGCGTGCCATGGCCTGAACATGATCACCGGCGCCGCCGGTTACACGCAGGACGGATGGCGCGATCTGATCTCCACGATGGTTCGGCTCCCCGATCCGCAACAGGGCGCCATCACCCGGTACCTCGCCGCGCACTTCCCGCCGAAGCCCGGACGCGAGCCGAAGCTCATACCGGGCGACGTCACCGTCACATTCCGCGAATGGATCGTCCCCACCCTGGGGCAGCGTTCCCGCGATCCGCTGCAGCGGCCCGACGGCACCATCTGGTGGAACGGGCAGTTCGTCAGCCTCGTCGGGAGCCTCGATCCCCGCACCAGCGAAATGCGGGAATACAAGCTCGAGAGCGACGCCCATCCTCACAGCATCGTGGACGATGCCGACGGGAATATCTGGTATATGGGCAACGGCAACGGCACCATCGGAAAGCTCGTGCCGAAAACCGGGCAGATCACGATTTTCAAGATGCCGGACCCGGCGGCGCGCGATCCGCACACCGGCATCTTCGACAGGACCGGCACCCTGTTCTTCACGCTGCAGCAGAGCAACATGATCGGGCGGCTGACGCCGTCGACCGGCGAGATCAAGTTGATCACCCTGCCGACGCCGCGCTCGCTCCCCTACGGGATCAAGCAGGATTCGAAGGGCACGATCTGGATCGCCTGCAATGGCTCGAACAGGCTCGTGAGCATGGATCCACAGACGATGGAGGCGCGTGAGTTCGTGCTCCCGGATCCGGAGACCCGCTCGCGCCGGCTGGCGATCACCAGTGACGACATGGTGTGGTTCGTCAATTCATCTCTCGGCCGTCTCGGGCGGCTGAACCCGAAGACGGGCGAGATCAAGGAATGGCCGTCGCCGAGTGGACCGCAATCCCATCCCTATGCGATCGAGGTGGTCGACGACATCATCTGGTACAACGAGTCGGGCCAGCGGCCGGACGCGCTCGTTCGATTCGATCCGAAGACCGAGAAGTTCCAGAGCTGGGCGATTCCGTCGGGAGTCGGCATCATCCGCCACATGCGCAAGACACCCGACGGCAACCTCACGATTCACCAGACCAGCACGAACCGCATCGGGCTGGCGATTATCGGGAAGCAGGGTCGGTCGGAAGATTGACACAGGCCATTGACATCACGATTCGAGAGGCAGAGGCTCCCGACGCGGAGGCGATCGCCCGGATTTACAACCAGGGCATCGAGGAGCGGGCCGCGACCTTCGAGACGCAGCCTCGAACGGCCTACGACATCGCGATAAAGCTGGCCGAACGCGAACGCTACCCCATTCTCGTGGCGACTCAGGGTGACGCCGTCATCGGCTGGGCGGGCCTGAGCACGTACCGGCCGAGAGCCTGCTACTCGGGCATCGCCGAGTTCTCCATCTATCTGGATCGCACCGCCCGCACCCGGGGCATCGGGCGCCGGCTGCTGAACGCGCTCGTCGACACCGCCCGCGAGCGCGGCTACTGGAAGCTGGTCTCGCGCGTGTTCGCGTTCAACGCCGCGAGCCGCGCGCTGTGCCGGGCATGCGGGTTTCGTGAAGTCGGCATCTACGAGAAGCACGGTCAGCTGGATGGCCACTGGCTCGATGTGGTCATCGTGGAGCGGTTGATTGCAGAGAATATCGGCTGACGCTCGGGGTCCGGGGTCCGGGATCCGGGGTCCGTGATGCGGAGTCTCGGGTAATCAGAGGCAGCCAGGGCAATCCAAGCGGCTCGTTGCCGCTGGTTACCAGTGATCCCGGCCCCGGATCCCGGACCCCGGATCCCGGATCCTGGCGCTATAGTACCGCCCGGTGCACCAATGAAACAGCCCTTCAGCCTCGTCCTGGTCCTCGCTGTCGCCGCCGTTGCCAGCGTCACCGGTCAGACGATCGATCTCTCCCGCTACCGGCTGGTCGATCTGTCGCACAGCTATGGTCCGGCTACGCTCTACTGGCCGACAGCGACCACGAAGTTCGTGCTCACCAGGGACGCCGACGGTCCAACGCCAGGTGGCTGGTTCTACGCATCCAACACCCTGAGCACGCCCGAGCATGGCGGCACGCACCTCGATGCGCCGCGGCACTTCTCTGAAAAGGGACGCACCACGGAACAGGTCCCGCTGGAACAGCTCGTCGCGCCGGCCGTGGTGATCGACGTGACGAAGGAGGCCGCCGCGAATCGCGACTACCGGCTCACGCGTGAGGCGGTGCTCGCGTTCGAGAAGGCCAACGGACCAATCGCGCGCGGGAGCGCGGTGTTGTTGCGGACGGGATGGAGCCGCCACTGGCCGAACGCAAAAGCGTACCTGGGCGATGACACGCCCGGCGATGCGTCCAAGCTATCGTTTCCCTCGTACGGCGTCGAAGCCGCGCGCCTGCTCGTCGAGGAACGCGGGGCCGCCGCGCTCGGCGTCGACACGGCGTCGATCGACTACGGCCGCTCGACCGATTTTCAGGTGCACCGCGCCGCCGCCGCCCGCAACGTGCCGGGGTTCGAAAACCTCACGAATCTCGATCAGCTGCCGGTTCGCGGTGCGGTCGTGATTGCGCTGCCGATGAAGATCGAGGGAGGCTCGGGCGGCCCGCTGCGGGCGATTGCGCTGGTGCCGCGCTGATTCAACGCCGCTCAAATACGATCCGGCTCACGCCACGCTTGCCCGCCCGATGTTCTTGTTCGTGTGGAACAGGTTGCCCGGGTCCCAGATCGCTTTCAGCTGCGCAAGGCGCGGATAGTTCGTCCGGTACGCCGCGCGCGTGCGGTCGTCGCCTTCGTCTTCGGTCAGGAAGTTGATGTACGTCCCGCCCGTGGAGAACTGGCGCAGATCGCGCCACGCGTTCCGCGCCCATGCGATATTCGGCTGATCGTCCGCCGCACGTTCCCACGACCCGGCGATGTTGAGCACTGCCACTGCGTCGCGATTGCCGACCGCCGAGTGATCTTCGGGAAGCTCGTTCAGCGCGCCGTCGATCGGGAAGATCAGGATCGCCGAGTGCGGTGACAGGATCCGCGAGGCGTGTTCGATCGCCGTCGTGAAAAGCGCGGGCTCGTACGATCGCAGGTACTCGGACTTCCAGTAGTAACGCCGGCCCTTCGGCTGCGTCGCGTCGAGCAGTGACTGCTGGGCGACGTAGGTCCGCCGCTGGAGGATGTCGCCGACCGGGCTGCCGAATCCCTTGATTGGTGCGAGCACCCGGTCCGCGTCTTCGAGGCGCCCCGTGTAGCACACGAACAGCGCCACGATCGGTTTGCCGTGAACCTCCTTCGCGATCCAGGGTGCCGGCGGCGCGAGACGGAGCGAGGCGACGCACGACAGCTCCCGGGGAGCCTCGGTCACGATCGATCGGTAGAGCTCCAGCACGCTCCCCGCCTCTTCTCCACGCCACGCCACAGCGCCGGCGGCGATATCCGGACCGATCGGGTGGAGCTTGTACTCGAAGCTCGTGGCGACACCGAAGTTCCCGCCGCCGCCGCACACCCCCCAGAACAGCTCGCGGTTGTCCTCTTCGGAGGCGCGAACGACACGACCGTCAGCAGTGACGAGCTCGATCGACGCCAGGTTGTCGCTGGTCCATCCGAACCGCCGTGTCAGGTACCCGAATCCCCCGCCGAGCGTCAGGCCGGCGCAACCGGTGGCCGAGACGAACCCGAGCACCGCCGCGAGGCCGTGAGCCTGGGTTTCACGATCGACGTCACCGAGCAGACATCCCGGCTCGGCGCGGGCCACACGCCTGGCCGGGTCGACCTGCACGCCGCGCAGCTGCGACATGTCGAGCATCAGTCCACCGTCGGAGACGGCGAGCCCGGCGATGTTGTGCCCACCACCCTTGATTGAGAGCGGCAGGCCGTGCACACGCGCGGCGTTGACGCCCGCGACGACATCCTCCACTCCAGTGCACCGGACGATGAGAGCGGGACGGCGATCGATCATCGCGTTCCACACCGATCGCGCGGCGTCGAACTCAGGATCGCCAGGCTGAAGCAAGGGTCCCCGGATCTGTCTCTTGAGATCGCTCACCACAGCCTGGTGCCTCTCGACATTCTGCGGACTCGCCATGATGTGCTCCTAGACTCCCCTCGCCGGTACACCGCCTTGAGCCCGAGCCCAGCCCCGAGTCCCGCAGTCCGACGCCCTAGTTGAGC
>Ga0207701_10005169_pt1 | contig 13133 bp, 14 predicted proteins | sample KBSSwiSSwithPhiX_FD_184294 | JGI IMG/M metagenome (GOLD analysis project Ga0207701, IMG submission 184294) | Switchgrass rhizosphere bulk soil microbial communities from Kellogg Biological Station, Michigan, USA, with PhiX - S5 (SPAdes) (version 2) | ecosystem: Environmental > Terrestrial >...
GAAATTCAGGAGTCGTTTCCAAAGACGAGTCCAGAAGGTGAGCGCGGATTCAGAGGCGCTATTCAAGAAAATCATTAGAATGGTAGAGCGCAAGCTTGGTTGAATTGGTGAAGCGAGCCAGGAAATGTCATTCCGAGCGAAGTCGATGAACCCCGTGATATTACTGTCAGGTTCAGTTCCGGGATCCTTCGACTCCGCTTCGCTGCGCTCAGGATGACCAGATTTCAGAACACTCCATTTACCGATGACTTCACTCGCCCTCCTGCACGCCGCGCAACTCGTAACGCTGAGGGGACCAAAGCGTCCGCGCGTTGGGACCGAGCTGTCGGAAGTCGGGATCATCCGCGATGGCGGAATGCTCATCCGCGACAGGAAGATCGAGAAAGTCGGGCCGAGCAATGAAATCGAAAAGAACGTTGGCGATGCGGAAATTGTAGACGCGCGCGGCCGCATTGTGATGCCGGGATTCGTCGATGCGCATACCCATTTGGTGTTCGCCGGAAACCGGCTCGACGATTTCGAACGCAGGGCACGAGGCGAAACGTACGAGCAGATTGCGAAAGCAGGAGGTGGAATCTGGTCAACGGTAGAAAAAACCCGCGCTGCGAGTGAAGTCGATCTTCTGGAACAGGCAAAAAAGCATGCGAACTGGTTCCTGCGTTGCGGGACTACAACGGTCGAAGCGAAATCAGGCTACGGCCTAACGGTCGAAGATGAATTGAAGATTTTGCGCGTTCTGCACCGACTAAGCGACGAAGTGCGTTTGGAAATCGTGCCGACGTTCCTTGGGGCGCATGCCGTTCCGCGGGAACTCTCGCCGGATGAATATCTGGAGATTGTAACTAACGAGATGTTGCCGCGCGTGACTGCGGAAAACTTGACGGAATTCTGCGACATTTTTTGTGAGCGCGGCTATTTCGATATTAATCGATCGCGCAAAATTTTGTCCGCGGCCAAAAAGCTCGGATTGAGTTTGCGCGGGCACGTTGATCAACTCACAAATTCCGGTGGTGCGAAATTGTTGGCAGAGATGGGTGCAATTACAGCGGACCACCTGGAGCAGACGGATGAGGAGGGGATCGCTGCTTTGAAGAAGGCGAACGTGCAACCAGTGTTACTTCCGGGGTCGGTTTACGCGCTCGGGTCGACTCGTTATCCGCGTGCGCGCGAAATGATCGAGGCCGGACTGGCCGTCGTGCTCGCAAGCGATTTCAATCCCGGATCGTCGCCAACACCGAGCATGCCAATGGTCCTCTCACTTGCATGCACGCAAATGAAAATGTCGCCTGCGGAAGCGATCACTGCCTCGACCGTGAATGCAGCATACAGCCTCAAGCGGGGCGATAAGATTGGTTCCCTTGAGCCTGGCGGACTTGCCAATTTCGTCATCTTCGATTGCGAAGATTATCGTGAGTTGGCGTACTGGTTTGGAGTGCCGCAGACGCATGCCGTTTATGTCCGCGGTGATTGTGTTCTAAACAACGATCCTAACAAGTGAACAAGAGCGCAGCGGAAGAGGAACTTTTGAAAGTAGAGAAAGAATTCGCGGAAACGATCGTTAACAACGATCTTGAGGGCCTTGGACGAGTTGTCGCCGATGACTGGATCATTATTGATCCTAACGGAGAAATAGTTGACCGTGCGCGCTTCTTCGAGGTCATCAAATCGGGCTCCCTGACGCACGAGATAATGGAATCCGAAGATCTCCGGGTCCGCATTTATGGCGACAGCGCGGTGGTCACCGCGGTAACCCGCACGAAAGGGAAATTCATGGGACAGGAGTTTAGCACCCAAGAACGAGCCACAGATGTTTTTGTGAAGCGCGGCGGGCGATGGCGTTGCGTAACTACGCATCTCACCCGATTCCCAAAGAAATGAGGCGGCGCGGCCTCGCCGCGCCGAGCAGCCTTTGGTCGCGCTCTATCAATTGTGAGGGCAGATTTTGCGGTGCCTGCTGAGCGCCTCTACAGTGATTCCCAATGAAGGTTGAAGTGGAAAAGCAGCCGGGTTCTGTCTCGAAGCTGCAGATTGAATTGCCAGCCGATGAGGTCGCGAAGGAATGGGACGCCATTGCTAGCAGCTTCGCGCGCTTCGCGAAGATTCCGGGGTACCGACCGGGTAAGGCGCCGCGTGCGGTAATCGACAAGAGGTTTCGAAAGGAAATCCAGGACGAAGTTACGAAGAAACTCGTGTCGAAAAGTTATCACGAAGCTATCGAACAAGAGCAATTGCGCGTGGCTTCGCTGACCAACATTGAAGACGTCGAGTTTGGCGAGGACAAGTCGATGCGCTTTCGCGCGACTGTAGTCACCGCGCCGGAGTTTGAGCTTCCGGATTACAACCAGATTCCTGTGCAATTGCCGGACACAAAAATTTCGGAGGGAGAAGTCGAAGCGGCGATTGAACGCTTACGTGATCAATCCGCCGATTTTGTGGACGTGCCGGAGCGTGCATTAGAAATGGGCGATTTTGCGGTGCTCGATTTCGACGGTTCAGTCGAAAACAAGCCGATCGGCGAAATCGCGCCGCAAGCCAGCAAGAATTTGCACGGCGGCAAAAAATTCTGGCTGCATTTGGCCCCTGAAAATTTTCTGCCGAAGTTTTGCGAGCAGTTGATCGGACTCAGACCCGGCGAGACGAGGCTGGTGATCGTTGATTTTCCCGCTGAATTTCCAGTGAAGGAACTCGCTGGCAAAAAGGCCGATTACGCGGTTACGTTGCGCGAGATCAAGGAAAAGGTGTTGCCGGCGATCGACGACGCGCTTGCAGCCAAGCTGGTTCCCGGCAAAACGCTGACCGCCCTTCGCGAAATGATCGAGCACGACCTCGAGCACGCCAGAGAGCACGACGTCGAACGGGCAAAGGAAGCGCAGATCGTGAAGTATCTGCACGAGCGAATTCAGGCAGAGCTGCCTCCGGCGCTTCTGCAAAATGAAACTCGCCGTGCCCTCGCCGAATTAGTTCAACGGAATCGAGAACGGGGTGTCACTGATGAGATGCTGAAGGACAAAGAGAAAGAACTGATTGACGCCGCGGCCGGAATGGCGACGCACCGGCTGAAAACAAATTTCATTTTGCATCGGATAGCCGAGCGCGAAAAAGTTCAGGTTACGAAGGAAGATCTCGATTCGCGCATCAGACAGGAGGCGGCGAGATACGACATTTCGCCTGACAAAATGCGGAAGGAATTACAGCAACGCGACGCTTTGGACGACCTCGCTGAGCAGCTTCTGCTGGGCAAGACTCTTGATTTCCTGAAGGCGAATGTTAGCGTCGAATTAACCAAAGAATCCTCCGTCAAAGAAGAAAAATCATGACCGTATCTAACCAAAATGTGTCGCAAGTGCTGGTCCCGATGGTCGTGGAGCAGACTGGTCGCGGCGAACGGAGCTATGACATTTATTCACGGCTGCTGAAGGATCGCATTGTGTTTGTCGGGCAGATCGACGATCACATTGCGAACCTGGTGATCGCGCAATTGCTCTTCCTGCAAATGGAAGACGGAAAAAAAGACATTAATCTCTATATCAACTCACCGGGCGGCGTGGTCACAGCGGGCTTGGCAATTTACGACACGATGCAGTTCCTGACGTGCGATGTGGTGACGTATTGCATCGGCATGGCAGCGAGCATGGGGGCGGTCTTGCTTTGCGCAGGCACGAAGGGGAAACGGTTTGCTTTGCCAAACTCCGACATCATGATTCACCAGGTGCACGGGGGCGCACAGGGCCAGGCGAGCGATGTGGAACGTCAGGTTGATTACATGTTTAAGCTCAAAAAGCGCATCATTCGCATCATCTCGCAGCACACCGGCAGATCAGAAGAGCAAGTCCGAATCGATTCCGATCGCGATTACTATATGTCTGCAGACGAAGCCAAGGCATACGGGTTAGTGGACGAGGTAATCAAGTCGCGGAAGGAAGTAAAGTTGTTAGACGGCAGCAAGCCTCCAGATGGCCGGCTGGTGGAAGTGCCCGACGGAGTTCTATCGCGGAAGGGGTAACGCGGAAATCGAGAGCATATGGCGCGCGCTTCGAACCTCACCATGTGCTCCTTCTGTGGCAAAAGCCACGCCGAAGTCCGAAAGCTCATCGCGGGTCCCGGCGTTTACATTTGCGACAGTTGCATCAATGTTTGCAAAAGCATTCTCGACAAGGAGCTGAACGAAGACGCTCGCCGTCAGTCCTCGAATATCCGCGTGCCGAAGCCGGCGCAAATTCGGGAATCCCTTGATCAATATGTAATCGGGCAGGAGACCGCCAAGAAGACGCTTTCTGTGGCGGTGCACAATCATTACAAACGCGTGCTGCAAAGTCCTGCGCCCGCGGACACGTCAGCTGCGTTTCAGGCGGATCCCCTCGCGGACGTTGAGATCGAGAAAAGCAACATTCTGCTCATCGGCCCCACAGGATCCGGGAAGACGCTGCTCGCGAAGACGCTGGCCAGAATTCTCGACGTGCCGTTCTGCATCGCAGACGCCACGACGCTGACCGAAGCCGGTTATGTCGGCGAAGACGTAGAAAACATCATTCTACGACTGCTTCAAAATGCTGACTACGATGTAAAACGTGCAGAGATCGGGATTGTTTACATAGACGAAATCGACAAGATCGGGCGCAAAACCGATAACGTTTCCATCACGCGCGATGTTTCCGGAGAAGGTGTGCAGCAGGCTTTGCTGAAAATCCTGGAAGGCAGCACATGTAATGTTCCGCCTCAGGGCGGGCGCAAACATCCGCATCAGGAATACATTCAGGTCAACACCGAGAAGATCCTTTTTATTTGTGGCGGCGCATTTATTGGGCTCGACAAAATCATCCAAAAGCGGATTGGCCAAAAGGTGATGGGCTTTGGCAGCCCCACACTCGAAGTCGAAGACGCGTTGCGTAAACAGTCGATTCGCTATGTGGAACCGGAAGATCTGCTCGCGTTCGGGATGATACCGGAATTCATCGGGCGTCTCCCGGTTGTTAGTTCTCTTGACGCGCTCACCGAAGATGAAATGGTGGCGATTTTGACCGAAACGAGAAACGCGATGGTGAAGCAGTACACGAAATTGTTCTCAATGGAGGGAGTCCGTCTGACGGTGACCAAAGATGCGCTGCGCGCCCTTGCCGCACAGGCGGTCACCAAGGGGACAGGCGCGCGTGCGCTGCGTTCCATGCTCGAGCGTATTATGCTCGACATCATGTATGATGTACCGAGTCGCGAAGATATCGCTGAGGTGACGATCAATCGCGCGGTGGTAGAAGGCAAAAAGCTTCCGCTAATTCGCAAGAAGCAGGACAAGAGCGCGGCTTAGGGATTGCCGGCAAACGTCCAACGTCCAACTTTGAACGTCCAATTCAGAGTCAATTGGATGTTGAGTGTTGAGCGTTAAACGTTGAGCGTTTGCTGCTCATGCGCGCCATCCTCATCAACACCGGCACCGAACTTTTGCTCGGTGACGTTCAAGATGCGCATCTTGCGTTTATAGCGCGCGAGATATTGCCACTGGGTTTAAGAATCGAAGAACGGCGAACGGTTCCTGACACCGACGTAATCCGACGCACTCTCACCGAATTATTTCCGCGTTGCGAAATTCTTTTCGTGACCGGCGGTCTCGGACCGACCACAGACGACATCACGCGCGAAATGGTTGCTGAATCGGTCGGGTTGGAGCTGCATCAGGACCCTGAACTGTTGGCTTGGCTTCAGCAGCGGCTGCAAGTGCGCGGAATTAAGTGGTCTTCGAGCATTGCCCGCCAGGCCGATGTTCTCACAGGCGCGCAGATCCTGCCGAATGAACATGGAAGCGCATCCGGCTTTTACTTGAAGGCCAACATCAACGCGCGCATTCCGTCGCCGCACATTTTTGTTTTGCCAGGTCCGCCGCGTGAGCTTCAACCCATGTTCAGACAATTCGCGATGCCGATTTTGAAATCGATTATCGAGGTGCCGCTCCCTGTCGAGCGGCGGTCATACAGCATCGCGGCCATGGGCGAGTCGCTGGTTGAGAACGCGATTGGCGCGCAGGTTCTGGCAATTCCGGGGATCGAACTCGGTTATTGCGCGCGGCCCAGCGAAGTTGAAGTGCGGATCATCGGCGATCCGAAGGCGATCCAAGTGGCCGATGCTATCATTCGTCGCGAACTAGGGATTTCTATTTTCTCCGATAACAACGAAGCCCTCGAAGCCGTCGTGGTGAGACTGTTGAAGCAACGAAAAGAAACATTGGCAACTGCCGAATCGTGCACTGGCGGTTTGATCGCAGACATGATCACCAACGTGGCAGGAGCGTCGGAAAGTTTTCTGGCGGGCTATGTCACGTACGCGAATTCGGCAAAGAGCGATGTTTTGAATGTCGATTCGAAGTTGATCGAGAAACATGGCGCGGTGAGTGACGCAGTCGCGCGGGCGATGGCCGAGGGCGCGCGCACGCGAGCAGCCTGCACTTACGGACTCGCCACGACCGGCATTGCCGGACCAATGGGCGGCTCGGAGGAAAAGCCAGTTGGAACTGTTTACATTGCGCTGGCTTCGGTTAGTTCACGGACTGCCGTTAAGAAATTCCTTTTCCCAACGGATCGTGAGACATTCAAACAATTGGCCGCCCGAGCGGCGCTGGATCTTTTGCGGCGGAGATTACTCAGCGAGTGACGCTTCTACATTTACGATACGGTTCTCTTCAAAATGGGGAGAATTACTACTCGCCCACGGTTACCGGGGTACCGATTTTTACAGTATCGTAAAATAACTTCGCACCATCCGGTGACATCCGAATGCAGCCATGAGATGCGGGATATCCTGGCAAAATCCCGACGTGCATTCCGACGCCTTCGCCAGTTAGCCGCATAAACCACCTCATCGACGCACCGACATAATGTGTTCCGCTGGGCGCGGAATCGATCTTGGCACTGATGCCTGCGCGAACAACACGACCCGAGCGATCGACGAAGTCGCCGTAAATGCTGGAGCGATGGTCTGGATCTTTTTCGAGAACTGAGAAATTACCTCTGGGCGTGCCGTGCCCGGTCTTGCCGGAAGAAATCGGACTATCGGCCGCGATTTCGTCACCAACCATCAGATAGGCGCGCTGCTTGGGAAGAGAAACGCGAACGTGGACATTGTCCGGCGTTGCCTGTCTGAACACAGATTGATTTACTTTTAACGGTTCCTGCCGGCTGATGTAAGACGACGCACTGCGCATTTTTGGTTGCGGTGTCGGCCTTGGTGATCTGGGTCCGAAAAGTCGAAACTGTGCGCTGATTGAAGAGGCAAGGGCCGTCAACAGAAGCGCGCTAAGAAGGGTGCGAAGGGTTCCCGGCATAATTTATTAGCCGCCACTGTAGCTATTTACGCGCCGAAGCCAACCCGTTAACCACCGAGATTCATGCCGGTCGACCGGAGCATTCTGGACGCGGCGGGTCAACACAGTTTTAGCAGCGCGTGCGAATTCATCAGGGGCGCCTGAATCAGTATTACCGTGCATCGCTTCCAGCACCTGAAGTAAACCCCATCCCTGGCCCTGGTAACGCTCCGTGTGCAAAACGCCTTCTCCTTTGAAGTTGACGTAATCGATGAGGGCGTAGCACCCCTGTGGTGTTTTCGTCAGGCGTTCAAATTGTTGTTGCACGTTATTTCGGTCGGCAGGCGCCGCTTCGGCCAGCATCTTAGGCAGAGCAGCTTCCAATCTGGCAACAAGAAATTCTGCCTGGAGGTCAATAGTGTCGGCAAGAAATCGGCGCAACTGGTTCATCTGAGCTGTATTTTGCGCTTGCAGAAACTCGGAACGCGAGTTCCAGGGACACGGCTGTAGACGGCCGACACCCAGAAGCAATGCCGGCAACTTCGCGCCGCGTTTCGAAACGAAGCTCACCAACTCCGGGAAACTCTCTTCAAAGGGACCACGCCGCCCCTTCGGATACCAGATGAAGTGGCCGATGCCGAGCGATGCGAAATCCTCGCCCTGGTTCCATGAGGTCAGCCCGGATATCGTTCCGCCACACTCGTTTTGCCAGACTCTCTTCCCAATTTTCAAAGCATCGCTCTGCGAGACAGCGACTGCGGTAGCGGCGTTTGGCCAGAGTGCAATTAGTCCGGTCGCTATCATTGCAATGGAGAAAGCAGCGTCCCCGGATTGATACCTAAGCTGTTTTCTTGACGGGCGGCATTTATCCATTAGCGTGCGGCTTTCTGCGGCGACCAATCCTAAACTAAAGCGGCGCGGAAACATGATTTTATGAAACGTTTTATTGTTATTCTCAGCGCATCCTTACTTGCATTGCCATTGTTCGGGCAAGACAAATCACCACAGCTCAAAGACCAAAAGGACAAGGTTAGCTACAGCATCGGCATGCAAATCGGGTTTAATCTCGGCCGGCAAAAGGTGGACGTTAACCCCGATGTCCTGGCCGCCGGCATCAAAGATGCCATCGCTGGCAAACCGCAACTGACGTCAGACCAGGTCAAGGACATCATGGCGCAATTCGAAAAAGAAATGGAACAAAAACAGAAAGAAGTCGGAGAGAAAAACAAGACCGAAGGCGCGAAGTATCTTGAAGAAAACAAAAAGAAACCGGGCGTGAAAACGACTGCCAGCGGTCTTCAATATAAAGTCATCAAGGAAGGAACTGGAGCACAGCCCAAAGCCACCGATATGGTGACAGTGAATTACCGGGGCACGCTGATTGATGGAACGGAGTTTGACAGTTCGTTTAAGCGCGGCCAACCGGCGACCTTTCCGGTCAACGGAGTGATCAAAGGCTGGACGGAAGCGCTTCAACTGATGAAGCAGGGAGGAAAATTTCAGTTGTTCATTCCTTCGAACCTTGCATATGGCGAGCGTGCCATGGGTCCAGACATCGGTGCGAACTCGACACTGATTTTTGAGGTTGAATTGCAGGATGTGAAACCGCCTCCAACACCTGCCCCACAGGGTTCGCCGGCGAAGATTCCTCCTGCGCCGTCACCGGCTCCTACCAAGAAGTAACAGCTAAGAAGTCATTCATAACCGCTCGCGTTACTCCTGTGCGCGGAGCCTTGAATGCCCTTTTAGCGTGTCCGGAAAATATTTAGGCCGCCCGTGCTGAAGGGCATGCCTTTAGCGCTGGATCGCGAGTCCTGACGGCCTACTCTTTTGTCTAGGGCCTCGACACTGATTCGGACTGCAACACTGGCGCATCGCCCCACAGAGCCTCCAGACTATAGAAGGCTCGTTTGTCGCGATGAAAAATGTGAACGACCACTTGCAGATAGTCGAGGACCATCCATTGGCTTGTGGGAAATCCGTCGACTGCCACGGGCCGCAGCGAATAATCCTCGCGTAAGCGTGTTTCAATTTCGTTGGCGATTGCTTTGAGTTGAGGCTCGGACGCTCCCGAGCAGATCACGAAAAAGTCTGTAAAGCTCGAAATGCCACGCAAATCCAAGACGACAATGTCCTCTGCCTTTTTGTTCGAGGCGAGTTCAGCGCAGGTTTTTGCTAGATTTTCCGGCGTTATTGCGATTGCTCCTGATAAAGTTTTTCGCGCTGAATAATTTTTTCCACCGAGTCGGGTACGAGATAAAGAATCGATTCGCTTTGCGCAACTCTCTGTCTAATTTCCGTGGCGGAAATATCGATACGACGGTGGATCAATGGATAAGAATGTGACGGTTGGTTGCCGGAGCGGTCGAGAACCACGAAGCGAACGATCTTTTCCAGCTCGTCGAAGCGGTGCCAGCGCGACAGTTGTTCAACATTGTCCTCACCGATCAGGCAATAGATTGTCGCATCGCATTCGGTTCGACGAATTTCCTCAACCGTATCAATGGTGTACGAAGGCGGGGGTCGCAGGAGCTCGCATTCATTTACCTCAAACTCCGGCTCGCCTTTAATCGCTGCTTGCAGCATTGCTAAACGTAATTCGCCGCTCGCGACCGGCGCGGCCTTTTTGAGAGGGGAAATCGCGGCTGGCACCAAAATGACTTTGTGGAGACCGAGCGTCTCAATCGCTTGGCGCGCAAGAATCAGGTGTGCGTGATGAATCGGGTCGAAGGTGCCGCCATAGATCGCGATCTTCTTCAATCCCCCAACGGTTAAACGCTCAACGCTCCACGTTCAACTAAAAGCGTCTTTTCAATGCCGGATAAACGACAAACTGTCCAGCCTCGATGATGAAACTTAAGCCAGCGACCGCGAATACACCTGCCTCAAGCACTCTGCATCGATCGCACAGCTTCGGCTGCTCAGATTAACTAAGCTTGTGCCACATCAGCCGGTAACCGTGTACTGAGCGCCCGGCGCATCGCGGTTTCCGAACTGTGCTTGTGCAGCGCAACCTCGATGGCCGCTTTCAATTCCGGCACCGTGTAGGGCTTCAGCAGATACCCGAATGCGCCAGATTCCACCGCCCTCGCTACTGTTTCAGCGGATGCGTGTGCAGTCAGAAACACAACCGGAATATCGAGGTGCCCGCGGATTGCAGCGGCAGCTGCAACACCACTGATGCCACCGTCCAATTGAATGTCCATGAGGACAAGATCGGCGCGATTCTCTTCGGCACCGCGGAGCGCGTCGGCAGCAGTGCTCGCGTCGCCAGCAATTTCGTAGCCGAGCTCCGCGAGCTCGTGTTTGAGGGCTAACACAGTTAGCGCTTCGTCTTCAACGATCAGAATACGTTTTTTTGACATAAGGCAGTTAATTCGAGTTACAGATGAAGGTCGGTTGTTGATGTGACATCCTGGTTGCAAAAGAAATGGTTGCGGACGTTCCTCCCGCAAGTGCGCGATTGACGGTGAACTCGCCGCCAAGTTGGCGTGACATTGCCTGTACGAGGTCTATGCCTGTTCCGCGTCGCTCTTCAATTCCGTTCCGCGGCAGGACGATTCCGTTCCCATCGTCACGAACCGTTAATGTTACTTGATCGCGGGTCGTGCGCAGTTCGGCGTCGACCCTTCCTGTGCTGCGGCCGTGGAAGGCGTGCTTCAGAGAATTGAGCAGTAATTCGTTGGCGATCAGGCTGAGCAAAATGCTTTGGTCAAGATTGAGCGGAACGCGATCGGCGGAAACATCAAGCGTCAGTTTGCAGCCTGCGGGGTTGTGCGATCGCAGCAGCGTTTCAGAAAGCTCACGAAGATGCGGCGCGAAATCAAGGTATGACTTCCCCCGCTCGTCATAGAGTTGTTCATGAAGGCGAGCCATGGCGTTAATGCGATCGCGACATTCGGTGAAAACTTCGCGCACGGCAGGATCAGCAAACTTGCCGGATTGAAGCCGGAGCAGGCTGGATACGATTTGCAGGTTGTTCTTCACTCTGTGGTGAATTTCCGTGAGCGAAACAGTCTTTAGCGCGAGGAGCGCTTCGAGGCGTTCGTGTGCACGACGAGACGAAATTACTAATTCAGTCAGAGCCGCCGACGCCAATACGAGTATGCCGGAGTTAATGTAGGAGAGCGCAATGACACGTCCGCCGCGGGGTACCATCAAGTCGGCCATGAGCACTGTCGCTCCACAAAGTGTCGCGATAAACCAGCCTGCCTTCCGTCCTGCCCGCCACGTCGCCAACACTACCGGCACGAAATAAAAGACCGTGACGTTGAAGTCGGTAGCGTAATCAATCCAGCCAATCAACAGCATCAGCAAAGCGGACTCAATTACTGCTGCCGTGGGTGAGCGTACAAAATTTAGACTGACGCGAAGCGGTTTGTCTGGCGCGGAAAATTCTTGGCGCGCGTCGTAGATCGGCGACTTGACGGACTGCTCCACCTGGACCGCAGACACTAGTGCCCCCCGTTCTGTTCCATCAGCACAAATCTAAGACCGCGGACGATCCAGAGCCGTTTAAAAATATGTAGGATTCGCGGCTCCCTCTTTTGGGAGAGCCACTGAATTCACCGCGTCCGTGTTTGCTCGCCAGCTGCACGTGAGCAACAGGTGCAGTGAACCATGTATCCACCAATTCGTGCGGTGATCTTCGATCTCGACGGCGTTCTCGCCGATTCTGAGCCTTGGTGGAACCAAATCGATGCGAAATTGCTCTCCGAACATGGAATCAGTTATCGCGGCGAATACCACCGAGAGGTTCTAGGGGTGAGTTACCGGCTCGCAATCGAGTTTTACAAGGACGCTTTTCACATCCCAGTGTCGGTGGAGGAATTGATGCGGCGACGCAGCGAAATCGCCACCGATTTTTTCGGAAACCGGGTAGGTCTTTTTCCTTCCGCAAAGATGACGCTGGAGCAATTACGCGAGATGAAATTAACGCTGGCGGTAGCCACTAGTTCGGTGAGCGCGTCGGCCAGTCCATTTCTTGATCGGACTGGGATTAGAAGCTTCTTCCAGGTAGTTATTACTGGAGATGACGTTGAACGGGGTAAGCCAGATCCCGATATTTATCTGCTGACCGCGAAGAAAATTGGAATTGCTCCTGCGGCGTGCCTTGTGATCGAGGACGCGCTTGCCGGTGTCACCGCGGCGAAAGCCGGGAACATGCGTGTCGCCGCGATTCCCGATACCCGCTTTGTGGATTCGCCAGAGTACGAAAGAGAAGCCGATTATGTACTCGGAAACCTGTCAGAAATTCCAGCGCTGATCAGTCGGGTTAATTCAGCCGCTAGTGACGAGCATGCGCCGGGATAGAAGATTCACTGCAATGAAACTCGCTCGCTTCCCCGCTCGCTCGCAGCTACCCTTCGCAGCTTTACCGTCTACGTCGCTCGTCCCACTCGCGCCATCCATGAGTTCCTGATTAAATTCCTCTGCAATATGCCAGAACAAAAACGTTTCCGTGTTTTTGCTACGTCGCGCATCGGCGACGCGGCGGAAAACCTTTTACGCGCGCGGGGTTACGGTCTTGAGGTGTTTGAGGGACCCGAGGCGCCTCCGAAGAAAATGATTATCGAGAAAGTGAAGAGTGGCGTCGACGGACTAATCACAACGTTGCGGGATCCGATTGATGCGGAAGTATTCGACGCGGGGAAAGGGCGGCTGAAAGTGGTGGCGCAAATCGCCGTCGGATTCGATAACATTAATCGCACCGACGCGAACAAATACAAAATCCCGTTCACGAATACGGCGGATGTGCTTACTGAAGCCACCGCTGAGTTCGCGTTTTTTATGATGGGCATGCTCGCGAGAAAAATGTGGCAGAGCGAGCGACTCGTGCGCGAAC
>Ga0207701_10005173_pt1 | contig 13129 bp, 12 predicted proteins | sample KBSSwiSSwithPhiX_FD_184294 | JGI IMG/M metagenome (GOLD analysis project Ga0207701, IMG submission 184294) | Switchgrass rhizosphere bulk soil microbial communities from Kellogg Biological Station, Michigan, USA, with PhiX - S5 (SPAdes) (version 2) | ecosystem: Environmental > Terrestrial >...
CCTGCACCTGGAACGCGATCGGCACGAGCAGGCCGATGAACGGCGCGATCCGCAGGTACTGCGCCAGCGGCGGAACGCCCTTGTGGACGGGCAGGAAGCCGGCGAGGATCTCGAACCGCAGCAGGTAGGCGACCAGAAACGCTGCCATGCCCAGCAGCGCGTCGCTGACGACGAAGAAGGCGACGAGCAGCCGGTTGTACCGCCGCATCATGGGGCGGACACGCTCTCGTCTTCCGTGATTTCGAGGACTTGCCTGAACTGCTCCTGGAAGCGCGCCTTGCCGAACGACTCGGCATGGCGGCGAATGGCGCCGACGTCGAAAATTGTGGAGGACACCCGGCGGAGCCCGTCGGCAAACGCCTCGACCGAGGGGTCCTGCACGAGTACGCCCGTGGTGCCGTCAACGACGCTTTCCACGGCGCCCCCCTCGGCGAGCGCGACGACGGGGCGTCCGCACGCCTGCGCCTCGACCGGGACCATCCCGAAATCCTCGACCCCGGGCATCAGCGCCGCCTGGCAGCGCCGGTAGAGATCTCGGATCTCGGTATCGCCGAGCCAGCCGGTGAACTCCACATCCGCCTTCACCGACTCGGCCGTCTGCCTCAACCGCACCTCTTCCGGCCCCTTGCCGACGATGGTGAGCGGCGCGCCGACGCGGGCACACGCCCGGATCGCGACATCCAGCCGCTTGTACGGCACCAGCGCGGAAACCGCGAGGAAGAACGACTCGGCAGGCCGGGCAGGCTCAGGACGGTAATACGCTGTATCTACAGGGGGATACACAACGGTCGACCCGCGATTATAGTATCGGCGGATTCTGCCCGCAACATAATGAGAGTTCGCCACATAGCGGTCCACGCGGTCCGCCGTGTCGCGATCCCAGCGCGCCAGCCGGGCGAGCACCGGCCTCAGCAGCCGCGACCGGGCGCGTCCGACCTGCGCCTCGCCGAAGTACGAGTCGAACTGGTCCCACGCGTAGCGCATCGGCGAGTGGCAGTAGCAGATGTGCCGCGCCCGGCCCGGCACGACGACCGATTTGGCCGCGCAGTGGCTCGTGCTGATCACGAGGTCGTAGGGATCGAAGTCGAACTGCTCGATCGCGGTGGGGAAGAGCGGCAGGTAGCTGCGATAGCGGCGCGCCGCCGCCGGCAGCCACTGCACGAAGGACCGCCGCCCGGGGTGCGCCTCGAGCGCCGGCGACACCGTTCCCTTGACGTGCAGCAGCGTGTGGATGGTCGCGCCGGGAAAGATCTCGGCGATCGCCTCGAGGACCTTTTCGCCGCCGCGCATGCCGGTGAGCCAGTCGTGGACAAGGGCCACCCGCGCCGTCACTGCATGACCTCTTCGTAAATCTCGCGTACGCGCTTGATCGAGCGCTCCCACGAGAACTCGCGCGCGCGGGCGAAGCCGAGCTGAATCAGCTCGGCGCGCAGCGGCGCGTCGGTCAGGACGCGATACATCGCGTCGGCGATCGCGGAAGGCTCGTACGGATCGATCATCAGCGCCGCCTGGCCGACCACTTCCGGCAGCGACGACACGTTCGAGGTGATGACCGGCGTCCCGCTGGCCATCGCCTCGAGCGGCGGCAGGCCGAAGCCCTCGTAGAGCGAGGGGAACACGAAGACGTTCGCCAGCCGGTAGAGCGCGGCCAGCGTCTGGTCGGGGACGAAGCCGAAGAAGCGCACGTGCTTGTGCAGCTTGTGCCGGTGCACGGCGCGGCGCAGCGTCGCGTACTTCGAGATCTCGTCGCCGATGATGAGCAGCTGCACGTCCTTGAGCTGCGGGCTGTTCTGGCGCAGCAGGTGGAACGCCTCGATCAGCCGCTCCAGGTTCTTGTGCGGCTTGATGTTGCCGGCGTAGAGGACGAACGGGTTGTCGAGCCGGTAGCGCTCGCGCACGCGCCCGATCTCCTCCTCGGACGGTTCCTGCCAGAAGCGCTCGTCGATGGCGTTGTAGATGACGTCGATCTGCGACTCGGGCACGCGGAAGTAGCGCAGGATGTCGCGCTTCGAGGCCTCCGACACCGTGATCACGCGTCCGGCGCGGTGCGTCGCGGTCCACATCTGCGCCCGCGCGTAGGCGTAGCCCAGCTTGCTGGGCAGGTACTGCGGGAACCGCAGGTGGATGCAGTCGTGGATGGTGACCACGGATCGGCACGGCGTCAGCGGCGGCAGCACGTAGTGCGGCGCGTGGAACAGCTCCGCCGACTCGCGCCGGAGGTCGATGGGAATGGCGAATTGCTCGGCGACCGAGTAGTTGCCCGCCGTCTCGATCACCGCGCGGAACCGCGGCCCGAGATCGTCGATCCAGTCGCAGTCCTGCTCGCGGCACAGCACGACGTAGTGGTGCGCATCCTCCTGCCGCGCCAGTTGCCGCAGCAGGTTGCGCACGTAGGTGCCGATGCCGAAGTCGCGCAGCTTGCGCGCATCGATGGCGATCCTCACAGGCCTTCATCTTACATGGGGGCAGTTCGCTGCTCCTTCCGGCTCGCGCGGAGAGCGGGGAGGAGGAGAGGCGGAGAGAAAGCCGGCCACAGATAAACACGGATGAACACGGATGAAGGCAGACGCCGCACGGCGCGCGGCGAAGACCACTGACGATCGTCGGCCGGGTCTGAGCCGCTCGCGACACCTCCTGCCGCGCGAAGCGCGGCACCGCGAGCAGCGATCAGCGGCCCTCGACCTCTGCGCTCTCTCCTTCTCTCCGGATCAGCGAAGGGAGCTCTGCGTGAATTGTCTTCGCCGCGCGGAGCGGCGGGACAAGCGTCGTCACCACCGTTCGCGCTTCAGGAGCAGGTACAGTTTCAGCAGCGGCAGCCAGAGCGGGTGGTGCTTGCGGTAGAACTCGACCTGGCTGCGGCGATACATGGCGTTGCTGGCGGCCGGCTGCGAGGCCCGGGAGCGGCCGCGCAGGTGCGTGATCTCGGCCTCCGGCGTGAACAGGACCTTGCGTCCGAGCGCGCGGACGGCGTGGCAGAAGTCCACGTCCTCGGTATAGAGGAAGAAGCGGTCGTCGAGCAGCCCCACCGCCTCCGCTTCCGCCCGATAGACGAGCAGGCAGGCGCCGCTGACCCAGTCCACGAAATGCTCGCGCGACGTGTTCGCGCGGATCCAGTCCGGCGACCGGTGCTTCTGGCGCCACTCGTTCAGCGGCGAGATCATCGGGCCGAACGACAGCTCGGGCTGCCCCTCGGCATCGACCAGGCGCGGGCCGGCGATCGCGGCGCTGGGCGTGGCGCGCAGGCGCGCGACCAGGCGGTTGAGCGCCCCGGGCGGCACCAGCGTGTCGCTGTTGAGGAGCAGCAGCAGATCGCCGCGGCTGGCGCGGATCCCGACGTTGTTCGCCGCCGCGAAGCCGGCGTTGCGCCCCATCTCGATCACCTGGACGCCCGGCAGCCTGCTGACCGCCTCGACGCTGCCGTCGCTGCTCGCGTTGTCCACCACGACGATCTCGTGCTCCATCGTCGGCGGGCTCTTCTTCAGCGACAGCAGGCAGGCCATCAGGTCGGCCCGCGCGTTGAAGCTGACGATGACGATCGACATCATGAGCGGACGATGCCCTCGATGGCGGTGAGCGTTTCGCTGGCCGCGACGTCCCATGAATAGCGCGCCAGGATCGCGGGCGCGCGATCGAGCAGGCGCCGGCGGGCCTCGGCATCGTCGAGCAGCGTCATGATGGCGACGGTCGCGCTGCGGACGTCGCCGTCGCGCGGGACGTACCACGCCGCGTCGCCGTAGACCTCGCGCGCCACCGGCGTGTCGAGGACAACGATCGGCACCCCCGCCGACAGGGCCTCGAGCGGGGTCAATCCGAAGCCCTCGTATTCCGACAGGAAGACGAATACCGAGGCGCGCGCATACAGCGCGTCGAGATCCGCCTCGGTCACGTAGCTGCGCACTTCCACCCGCGAGCCGACGCCCGCTTCCGCGGCCAGGCCGGCGAGGTCGAGCGCCGGGTAGCTGCGGTCCGCGCCGGCGATCACGAGACGGGCGTTCGTGCGCCCGGCGGTCGCGGCCGCGAAGGCGGCGATCGAGGCCGGCAGCCTGCGGCGGTTGAAGATCGATCCGGCGAACAGCACGAGCGGCTCGCGCGAGGCCCCGGCGGGGCGGTGCGTGACGCCCGGTGGAATCACCCGGATGCGCTCGCGCGGCACCGACAGCCGCTGCACGATCTCGTCCCGCGAGAAGACGGAGTCGGTGAACACCACCTCCGCGGCGCGCGCCGCCTGGCGCGTCAGCAGCCGCCGCCGCGCCCCTTCCCGCGGACGGAACCACTCGGGATGCGCGGCAAACGAGACGTCGTGCACCGTCACGGCCAGCGGCACGCCGAGCGCCAGCGGCGCCGTATAGGCGCCGGCGAAGAACACGTCCGGCGGATCGGAGCGCACCGCGCGGCGCAGGTGCGTCTGCTCCCACCACGTGCCGCGCCCGCTGCCGGCGACGACGGCCCGCACCTTCGCCGTCGGCGGGACGGTGTCGAGGAACGGCAGCGGCTCGGGTGAGTAGAGGACCAGCTCGCGCGCGACGGCATCGGGGCGCACCACCCAGCGGCGCAGCAGTTCGCCGAGGTACCGCCCGACGCCGGTCGGCTCCCCGAGCAACTCGCGCGCGTCGATGCCGATGGTGATGAGCGGGGTCATCGCCCTTCGACACGCTCAGGGCGACCCCGAGCCCCGTCGAGGGGTCGCAGCGAGCGATATGCCGCGAGCAGCGTACGCGCGCTCGCGTCCCAGGAATACGTGCGCGCGCGCGCCAGCCCGCGCGCGGCCGCATCGGCGGCAAATGCCGGATCGTCGAGGTAGCGCCTCATCGCCTCCGCGAACCCCTCGGGATCGTCCGGCTCGACGATCTGACCGGCATCACCCGCGACCTCCGGCAGGGCGCCGCGATTGCTCACGATCACCGGGATCCCCGCCGTCATGGCCTCGAGCACGGGGAGGCCGAAGCCTTCGAGGTGAGAGGGCAGGACCAGCATCGACGCACGCGTATACAGATCGTAACGGCGGTCGGACGCGATGTAGCCGAGGTGTTCGACGCGGCCCGCGAGCGGCGGTTGAGCGATCTCGCGCAGCCACGAAGCGGCGCCTTCGGTCGCGCCGCCAGCCAGCCACAATGGCGGACTGTCAGGCCGGCGTGCGATCAGCGCCGCGTACGCCGCCAGGAGCGCGCCGACGTTCTTCCTCGGCTCGAGGGTACCCATGAACAGGATCGGGCCGTTTGGCGGCGCGGCGCGTCGCGGCTCCCACGGCGGGGCGCCAGGCGAGCAGATCACGATGCGATCCGGCGGCACGCCGAGGCGGCTGACGATTTCGCCGGCGGTAAAGCGCGAGATCGTCAGAACGGCTGACGCGCGCCGCGCATGCGCGGGCGCCAGGGCGCGGTAGTCGCGGCGGATCTCGGCCTGCGTGCGCTCGGGATGGTCGAGGAAGTCGAGATCGTGGATGCTGACGACCTGGCGGGCGCGGCGCGCCGGCATCAGCAGCGGGTGCAGGGAGTGGGCGATGTCGTGCGGTCCCGCGAGCATCTCGACCGGCGGCCAGCCAAGTCGATGCCAGGCGGCGTTGAGCACCCGCACCGGCACCCGGGCGTCGACGATTCGGGCACCCGGCAGAATGCGGGGATCCAGCCGGTCCTTCCAGGAGCTCGAGAACAGCGTCAGGGTCTCGCCGGCGGCGGCCTGGCGGAGGAGGGCGGCGGCCAGCTCATGCGCGTATTCGCCGACGCCGGTGCGCGCGCGAAGGGCCGGCCGATAGTCCAGCAGGATGCGCAAACCGGGAAATGGTAGCACAAGCTGTAGTGGCCGTAACTTCTTATGCCTCAATTAATTGACATGGATTTCGAAAACATGTTAGCGTAACGGGTTTATGAAGATCGCCGTCATCGGGTCTGGTTACGTAGGACTGGTGGCCGGGGCCTGCCTCGCCGAAAACGGGAATGAAGTGATCTGCGTCGACAAGGACGCGTCGAAGGTCCGCGCGCTCCAGCGCGGCCGCATCCCGATCTACGAGCCCGGGCTCGAGGAAATGGTCCGCCGCAACCGCGCCGAGAAGCGGCTTACCTTCACGACTGACCTGCCGAAGGGCATCAGGGCCTCCCAGATCGTCTTCATCGCCGTCGGCACCCCGACAGGTGAAGACGGCTCGGCCGACCTGAGCCACGTGCTCGAGGTGGCGCGGCAGATCGGCAAGGCGATGAACGGCTACAAGGTCATCGTCGACAAGAGCACCGTGCCGGTCGGGACCAGCGAGAGGGTCCGCGAGGTGATCAAGAAGGAGACGCAGCATCCCTTCAGCGTCGTCAGCAACCCGGAGTTCCTGAAGCAGGGGGCGGCGATCGAGGACTTCATGAAGCCCGACCGCGTGGTCATCGGCGCCGAGGATCAGCGCGCGGGGCAGATCATGACGGAGCTGTACGCGCCGTTCACGCGCACGGGCGCGCCGATCATGATGATGGACTGCGCCAGCGCCGAGCTCTGCAAGTACGCGGCGAACGCGATGCTGGCCACCCGGATCTCGTTCATGAACGAGGTGGCGAACGTGTGCGAAGTGGTCGGAGCCGACGTGGACCAGGTACGGCGCGCGGTCGCCTCCGACCGGCGCATCGGCCCGGCGTTCCTGTTTCCGGGCGTCGGCTATGGCGGCAGCTGCTTTCCGAAGGACGTCAAGGCGATGGTGAGGTTCGCCTCGGCGAAGAACTACGACTTCGAGATCCTGCGCGCGGTGGAGAACGTGAACGATCGGCAGAAGGTCCGGCTGCTGTCGAAGATGAAGCAGCACTTCGGCTCGCTGAAAGGCAAGCGGATCGCGGTCTGGGGCCTGGCGTTCAAGCCGAAGACCGACGACATGCGCGAGGCCCCGGCGGTGCCGCTCATCTCGGCGCTGCTGGACGCCGGCGCCAGCGTGGCGGCGTACGATCCCGAGGCGATGAAAGTGGCGCGCACGATCTTCGGCACGCGCGTGGACTTCAAGGACAAGAGCTACGAGGCGCTGTCGGGGGCCGACGGCCTGGCCATCGTCACCGAGTGGAACGAGTTCCGCGAGCCCGACTGGACGAAGATCAAGAAGATGCTGAAGACGCCGGTGATTTTCGACGGCCGCAACATCTACAATCCGGATCAGCTGCGCGGGCTGGGGTTCTCCTACTACGCCATGGGCCGGCGGTGAGCATCCTCGTCACGGGCGGCGCGGGCTATATCGGCAGCCACACGGTGAAGGCGCTTCGCGACGCGGGGCGCGAGGTGGTCGTCTATGACAACCTGAGCGCCGGCCACCGCGCCGCGGCGAAGCGGGCGGGGGCGCCGCTCGAGCTGGGCGACATCCGCGACGCGGCGCGGCTGGGCGAGGTCATGACCGCGCACGGCGTCGACGCGGTCATGCACTTTGCGGCCTGGCTGTCGGTCAGCGACTCGGTGAAGGATCCGATCGGCTACTACGAGAACAACGTCGGGGGCGCGCTGGCCGTGCTGCGCGCGATGGCGGGCGCCGGTGTGAAGCACTTCATCTTCTCGTCCACGGCGGCCACCTTCGGCAATCCCGTCGAGACGCCGATCACCGAGCGCCACCCGCAGCGGCCGATCAACGCCTACGGCGAGACCAAGCTCGCCATCGAACGCGCGCTGCCGCACTTCGAGCGGGCCTACGGCATCACCTTCACGGCGCTGCGCTATTTCAACGCCGCCGGCGCCGACCCGGACGGCGCGCTCGGCGAGGATCATCAGCCCGAGACCCACATGCTGCCGCGGGCGATCGACGCGGCGCTCGGGCGCGACACGCTCTCGATCTTCGGCACCGACTACGAGACGCCGGACGGCACCTGCCTGCGCGACTACATTCACGTCACCGACCTGGCCTCGGCGCACATGCTCGCGCTCGAGTCGCTGCGCGCCGGCGGCCCGTCCACGTCGTTCAATCTCGGCAACGGCAAGCCGGTGTCGGTGCGCGAGCTGATCGATTGCGTGGCGCGCGTCACCGGCCGCAAGGTGCCGGTGACCGAAGCGGCGCGCCGTCCCGGCGACCCCGCCGTCCTCTACGCGTCCAGCGACAAGATCAAGCGGGAGCTCGGATGGACGCCGCGCTTCGAGCAGCTCGACGTCATCGTCGAGACGGCGTACCGCTGGCGTGAAAAAAACCCGCATGGATACGGTGAGGGTCGCACTTCGCAGCCTGTCCCGCCGAAGCTGCGGAGCAGCGAAGGCGGATGAACCAGCATCCCCTGCGGCGGCTGCTGCGATTCTCGCTGCCGTACCGCGGGCGGTTGTTCCTCGCGCTCATCGCCATGCTGGTCTACGCCGCGGCGTCCACCGGCGTCGCGTATCTCATCAAGCCCATCGTCGACAACGTGCTGCCCGGCCAGGCGGGGTGGCCGTTCCGCGTCTGGGCGGCACTGATCATCGGCGCCTACCTGCTCAAGGGGGTCGGCTCCTACTTCTCGACCTTCCTGATGACCGACGTCGGGCAGCGGGTGGTGCGCGACATCCGCGACCGGCTGTTCCGCCACATCCTCGATCAGTCCGCCGCCTTCTTCAGCCGGCGCACCACCGGCCAGTTGATGTCGCGCATCACCAACGACGTCAACCAGGTGCAGCAGGCGGTTTCCGAGACGATCGGCGACCTCATTCGTGAAGGGCTCACCGCGATCGGCTGGATCGTGGCGATGTTCTACTGGGACTGGCGGCTGGCGCTGGTGTCGATGACCGGCGCGCCGCTCGTCGTCTATCCGCTCGTCAGGCTCGGCCAGCGCGTGCGCCGCTCGACACGGCGGAGCCAGGAGCATCTCGAACAGTTGTCGCACATCACCGCCGAGGCCTTCACGGGTCAGCGCATCGTCAAGGCGTTTGGCGCCGAGAAACACGAAGGCGAGCGGTTCGCGGCCGCCTCCAACCGGCTGTATCGCGTCAACCTCAAGATCACCAGCACCGTCTCCGTGCTGCCGCCGATCATGGAGCTGCTCGGCGGCTTCGCGATCGTGGCTCTGCTCTGGTACGGCCAGCGCCGCATCAGCTCGCCCACCAGCGGCATGACGCCGGGCGCCTTCCTGTCGTTCATCTTCGCGGCCTTCATGCTCTACACGCCGATCAAGCGGCTGAGCCGCGTCAACGCCAACCTGCAGCAGGCGATTGCGGCGGCGACGCGGATCTTCGAGGTGCTCGACACGCACTCGGAAGTGAAGGAGCGCCCGAACGCGCGCCCGATGGTGCCGCTGGCGCGCGGCATCGAGTTCAAGGACGTGAGCTTCGCGTACGACGATGGGGCGGGGAAGAGCGTGTTGAAGAACGTGACGTTCTCGGCGCGCGCCGGCCAGATGATCGCCATCGTCGGCCTGAGCGGCGCCGGCAAGACCACGCTCGTCAACCTGCTGCCGCGCTTCTACGACGTCACCGGCGGGACCATTCTGATCGACGGTGTGGACATCCGCGACGTGACGCTGAAGTCCCTGCGGCGCCAGATCGGGATCGTCACGCAGGAGACGGTGCTGTTCGACGACACCATCGCCAACAACATCGCCTACGGGTTGCCGGAGGCCAGCCGCGAGTCGATCGAGCTGGCGGCGCGGGCCGCGCACGCGCACGAGTTCATCCAGGCGCTGCCCGACAAGTACGACGCGCGGATCGGGGAGCGCGGGCAGCGATTGTCGGGCGGGCAGCGCCAGCGCCTGGCCATCGCCCGCGCGCTGCTCAAGGACTCGCCGATCCTCATCCTCGACGAGGCCACGTCGTCGCTCGACGCCGAGTCGGAGCTGCTGGTGCAGGACGCGCTGGCCAACCTGATGCGCAACCGCACCGCCTTCGTGATCGCGCACCGGCTGTCGACGGTGCGCCGCGCCGACGCCATCGTCGCGCTCGAGAAGGGGCGCGTGGCGGAGATCGGACGGCACGAAGAGCTGCTTGCCCGGCCGGCCGGTGTCTATGCGAAGCTTTACGCGCTGCAGATCTTCGACGAGCGGCAGCAGGCGCAGCCCGAGGACCCGGCCCTGAGCCCCAGGCACCCATCATGATCAAGTCGATGACCGGGTTCTCATCGCTGACGAAAGAAGGAGACGCCGCCACCGTGACGGTCACGGTGAAGGGCGTCAACCATCGGTTCCTCGATCTGCAGCTGCGCACGCCGTCCACGCTGGCCCCGATCGAATCGCGGCTGCGCGCGATCGTGCAGCAGAAGATCGCCCGCGGCCGCATCGAGGTGGCGATGACCGTGCAGCCGCGCGTCACGGCGGCGGCGGTCGACATCCAGGTCAACGACGCGTTCGTCGAAGGGCTGGCCGCGGCGCTCGAGCGCGCGCGCGAGCGCGGACTGGTGGCCGGATCGCTCACCCCCGGCGACCTGCTGCGCTTTCCACAGGCCATCCTCATCTCGGACCAGAAGGACGCGCTCGATCCGGCGGTCTTCCCGGAAGTGGAAGCGGCGCTGTCGGAGGCGCTCGACCAGCTCGATCGCATGCGCGCCAGCGAAGGCGGCCACCTGCAGGCGGACCTCGAGGCGCGGCGCGGACAGCTCGGGGGCTTGTTCGAGCGCGCCGCGCAGGCCGCGGAAGCGGGCGCCGGGACGCTGCGGGCGCGGCTCGCCGACCGCGTGAAAGAGCTGCAGGCCGACGCCAGCGTCGACGAAAATGCGATCGTCCAGGAGATCGTCCGCTTCGCCAATCGCTCCGACATCACCGAGGAGACTGTGCGCTTCCGCGCCCACCTGGAGCACTGGCGGGCGCTGACCGAGGCGCCGGAGCCGTGCGGGCGCAAGCTGGACTTCCTGCTCCAGGAGATGAACCGCGAAGTGAATACGCTGGGGTCGAAGGCCGAAGGGCTTGGCGTGACCGAGCTGGTCGTGGCCCTCAAGGCCGAGCTCGAGAAGATGCGGGAGCAGGTCCAGAATGTCGAATAACCCGCGGGGCCTGCTCTTCGTGGTCTCGGCCCCTTCGGGGACCGGCAAGACGACCGTGGTCGAGAAGCTGGTGCAGGTGGTCCCCGACCTCGGCCTTTCCCGCTCCTACACCTCGCGCGCGATGCGTGAGGGGGAAACGCACGGGGTGGACTATAATTTCATTACACGCGCGCGTTTCGAGGCCATGATCGGCGAGTCCGCGTTTCTCGAGTGGGCGGACGTGTTCGGCAACCTCTACGGGACGTGCGCGGCGGACGCCGAGCGGGAGCTCGCCCAGGGCCGGGACGTGGTGCTGGTCATCGACGTCCAGGGCGCCCGCCAGGTGAGAGCCCGCAGCGCCGATCGCACGATCGGCATCTTCGTCCTCCCGCCCTCGTTCGACGTCCTCGAGCAGCGGCTGCGCGGGCGCAGCAAGGATCCCGAAGCGGCGATCCGGCGGCGGCTGGCCACGGCGCGCGAGGAAATCAGCGCGGTGGGGGAATACGACTACGTGGTGGTCAACGACGCGCTCGACGCGTGCGTGGACCGGCTGCGGGCGATCGTGCTGGCGGAACGCGCCAGGCCGCGGACGATGGCGGCCGTGATCGAGCGGATCGTCGGCTCGTTCGTGGATGCCGCAGAAGTGAATACCGTCAACAAGGAAGCGAAATGAACAAGTTCGAATTCGTTGTCGTCTCGGGTGCGCGTGCCAAGCAGCTGCAGCGCGGCTGCACGCCGAAAGTGCAGACGGTGAGCCAGAAGCCGGCGCGCACCGCCATGAAGGAAGTCAAGGAACAGAAGGTCGAGAGGATCCCGCGCGAGGAATAGGTGCTGATCGGGCTCGGCGTCAGCGGGGGGATCGGCGCCTATAAGGCGGTCGAGGTCGCGCGCGGCCTGCAGAAGCGCGGCCACGACGTGGCTGCGATCATGACGCGGTCGGCGCGGCGCTTCGTCGGCGAAGTCACCTTCGAGGCGATCACGCGGCGGCGCGTCATCACCGACCAGTTCGCGCGCGGCGCCAACGCCGACATCGAGCACATCGCGCTGGCGACCGACATCAGCCTGCTGCTGGTCGCGCCGGCGACCGCCAACCTGATCGGGAAGTTCGCGCACGGCATCGCCGACGACTTCCTGACCTCGCTGTATCTCGCCACGCGCGCGCCGGTCCTGCTGGCGCCGGCCATGAACACCAACATGCTCGAGCACGCGGCGGTGCGGCACAACCTGCAGACGCTCGCGTCGCGCGGCGTCCGCTTCGTCGATCCCGGCGAAGGGTTTCTCGCGTGCGGGTGGATCGGCAAGGGGCGCCTCGCCGAACCCGAGGCCATCGTCGAAGCGGCCGAAGGAATGCTGAAGTCAGCAGGCCTGCCGCGAGGGGAGTCGAGCGGGCCGCTGCTCGGCCGCCGTCTCGTCGTTTCCGCGGGCCCCACCTACGAGGACATCGATCCCGTCCGGTTCATCGGCAACCGTTCCAGCGGCCGCATGGGCTATGCGATTGCCGCCGAAGCGTCGCGCCGCGGCGCACTCGTCGTGCTGGTGAGCGGCCCGACGAAGCTCGAGGCCCCGGCCGGCGTGCAGATCGAGCGCGTGCGCAGCGCCGTGGACATGTCTGCCGCCGTCATGCACCACGCCGCGACGGCCGACGCGGTGATCATGGCGGCCGCGGTGGCCGATTACATGCCCGAGCGCGGACCGGCGTCGGCGAAGATCGCCAAGTCGGATGGCCCTCTGGAGATGCGTCTGGTGCGGACGCCGGACATCCTCGCCGAGCTCGGCAAGGCGCGCGGTGCGCACGGATCGCCGCTGCTCGTCGGCTTCGCGGCGGAAACGGGCGATCCCCGTCCGCGCGCGCGACGCAAGCTGGAGGCGAAGCAGATCGATCTCATCGTCGCCAACGACGTGTCGCGTGAGGGGGCCGGCTTCGACGCCGACACCAACGCCGGGTTCCTGCTCTCGGCGGATCGCGAAGTCGAGCTGCCGATGCAGTTGAAGTCGGAGATGGCGGCCACGATCCTGGATCGCGTCGAAGAGATGCTGGCCGCGCCACGCCTGCCGACGGCCGAGGTCCGACGTCCGAGGTCCGACGGTCGATAGACGATGACTGACATCAGGGATCAGGTTGTCGAGCACTTGCGCTTCTACGCTGAACTGGGAGTCGCGGGTTCGAGCAGCGACCGGCGCTGGTCCAGGCGCCCAGATGCCGCAAGTCCCGAAGATCGGACGTCGGATGCCGCACCTCGGACATCGGAAGGGGAGGCGCAGCCGCTTCGCGTCTTC
>Ga0207701_10005174_pt1 | contig 13129 bp, 7 predicted proteins | sample KBSSwiSSwithPhiX_FD_184294 | JGI IMG/M metagenome (GOLD analysis project Ga0207701, IMG submission 184294) | Switchgrass rhizosphere bulk soil microbial communities from Kellogg Biological Station, Michigan, USA, with PhiX - S5 (SPAdes) (version 2) | ecosystem: Environmental > Terrestrial > Soil...
GACAACTCGGCGAACTGCCGTCACTGCCACGACCCGCAGGCGATGGACAACGCGAAGCAGTCGGAAGACGCCGTCAAGCAGCACAAGAAGTTCGCCTCCGGCAAGGCGACGTGCATCGATTGCCACACCGGCGTTGCGCACAAGGAACCCCAGGAGCCGCAGCCGCCGACGAAGGCCGCCGACGCCTCCATCCATGGGCGCGACGAAGGGGGCGGCGCAGCGTCGCTGCGTCCCTGACTGGCGGATGTGGCGCACCCTCATTGACATCTAGGGTTTTCCCTGTGCCCTTTTCGTGACATTGGCGACAAGTCCTTACGGCTCTACGGTAGAAGGCGTTTTGAATGGGTTCGGACAGGAGGACGGCAATGAACAGAAGAAGGCCCCCCTACTGGCTCGCAGTTGCGTTCGCAACGGTGCTCGCCGCGTCACTGTCCGGTTGTGGAGGCGATACCGGTGACGCCGGCCCTGCCGGCCCGGCCGGCCCGGCAGGGCCCCCCGGCGCTCCGGGCGCTCCCGGCACTCCCGGCACTCCAGGGGGAGGAGGCTCGACCACCATCCCCGGCAACGGGCTGACCAATCCCGACGCGATCGCGGCCAACGCGGCGATCTGGGCCGACCTGCAGCCGACGGTCACCATCACCAGCGTGACGATCGCCAGTCCGCCGGTCGTCAAGTTCACCGTAATCGACAGCTTCGGAAAGGCGGTCGTCGGCCTCGGCAACACCAGCAAGAGCGCGACCGCGGTGGTCGCGAGCTACCCGAACCTGTCTTTCGCCCTCGCCAAGCTCGTGCCGGGCACCTCCGGCGGGCCGAGCAAGTGGGTGAGCTACATCGTCACCTCGGTGCCGAGCTCGGCCACGGCCTCGGCGGCGCCGAGCCGCCCGAGCACCGACAACACCGGCACGCTGGTCGACAACGGCGACGGCACCTACCAGTACACCTTCTACCGCGACATCACGACCGTCCCGACACAGCTTGCCGGAATGACCGTGAGCCCGCCGAACAGCATCGCCGACCTCGGCGACGTGAGCTACCAGCCCACCCTGACGCACCGCGTGACCCTCGCGCTCTCCGGCAACGCGCCGGGGACCGGCAGCAACACGCCGACCGGCGCCACATCGAGCGTCGCGGCGGTGCCGATGAAGCACCCGGCCAACGCCATCTACGACTTCATTCCGGCGACTGGTGCCAAGGTCACGGCGACCGACTTCTCGCGCGAGGTCGTCTCCGTCGCCAACTGCGAGGCTTGCCACCGCCAGCTCGGCGGCATCCCGGGCTTGAGCGAGGAGGAAGCCGCGGCCGGCTTCCACGGCGGCAGCCGCAACGAAACCCAGTACTGCGTGGTCTGCCACACCGACCAGCGTCGCTACGGCCAGAAGGAAGCCACGTTCACCTCGAACGGCGCGATCCGCACGTTCACGTCCGAGACGCGGCTCGTCGACGGCCGCACGGTCGGCAACTTCCCGAACTACATCCACAAGATCCACATGGGGCCGTACCTGGCCCACGAGAACTACGACTACGCGGGCGTGGAGCCGGCCCACACCACCTATCCGCAGGACATCCGCAACTGCACGTCGTGCCATGACGGCTCGAGCACGGCCTCGCGCACGATCAAGACCAAGGACGGCGACAACTGGAAGAACAAGCCGACCGCCCTGGCCTGCGGCGCCTGCCACGACGGCATCAACTTCGCGACCGGCACCGGCGTGACGCTGAAGGACAAGGCCGCCGGCCTGACGCAGTCGAACATCAACAACACCGGCATCGCGCACCCGGCGGGCCCGCTGCCTGACGACTCGCAATGCGCGCTGTGCCACAAATCGAACGGCACGTTCCCCGCGGCCGACATCGACCTGGCCCACTTCCCGGTGACGCCGCCGAACCCGGAGAACGCGCTGGCCGTCGCCGGTGGCAACGCCAACACGAACTCTGCCTGGATCGCTTCCGGCGGCTCGGTCGGTCGGCTGCCCCCGGGGGCCATCACCCCGACCTACGAAGTGCAGAGCGTCTCGCGCAACGCCAGCAAGCAGCCGGTGATGGTGTTCCGCTGGCTGCAGAACGGCGCCCCGGTTCCTATCAATCCCTTCGCCAGCGCCGCCATCAACCCGGCGACCGGACAGAAGGAGATGTGGGACAACTTCATGGGCTCGCCGAGCGCGTACTTCGTGTTCGCGGTCCCGCAGGACGGCATCGCCGCGCCCGCCGACTTCAACGCCACGGTCAGCGGCTACCTGCGCAGGATCTGGGACGGCACTGCGACCGGCTCGAGCGCCGGCACCCTCACCGGTCCCGACGGCAGCGGCTTCTATACCGTGACGCTCACCGGCGTCACCATCCCCGACAACGCCGTCATGCTGACCGGCGGGATGGGCTACTCGTACAACGCCGCGAGCACCCAGCCGCAGACGCAGACCAACCTGCCCGACTTCCCGGTGAGCGACCCGGTGGCCGGGCAGACGAACAAGAAGGGCGGCCTGATCGTCATCGCGCCGAACGTCCAGATGGTCGCCGCCGGCTACACCGGCCGACGGGCGATCGTCGAGGACAAGCGCTGCAACGCCTGCCACCAGGAACTCGGCACCTTCACGAAGGACGCGTTCCACGCCGGGCAGCGCAACGACGCCACGACCTGCTCGTGGTGCCACAACCCGAACCGGACCAGCAGCGGCTGGATCGTCGATTCGGTGGGCTTCGTCCATGCGATCCACGCCTCGGCCAAGCGGACGGTGCCGTACAACTGGCACGCGGTCTCGGCCACCGAAGGCTTCTTCGAGATCGGCTACCCGGGCATCCTCAACGACTGCGCGACTTGCCATCTGCCAGGCACGTTCGACTTCAGCGCCACGCCGAGCGCGGCGCTCAGCAGTCGCCTCCTCCGCGCGGTCGGCCAGGGCACCTACAGCGCGTCGGTCTCCCTCTCGCCCTACGTCACGCCGGGCACGGACTACGGCAGCGGGTTCTCCTTCAGCGCGACCAGCGGAGTCACCACTGAGGCGGCACCCACGACCCTCGTGTCGTCGCCCACGACAGCGGCATGCACCGCTTGCCACGATTCGTCCGATGCCATCGCACACATCAGAGGCAACACCGGCTCGTTCTACGCGCCGCGCAGCGCGGCGCTCGGCGTCACCGAGACCTGCCTCGTCTGCCATGGCACCGGCAGGACGGCGGATATCGCGGTCATGCACTCGAAGAACCGCTGAGCAGCAGCGCACCTTGAAGGCGGTGCACTCGAAAGGAAGACATCGGCCTCCGCCCGCCAAGGGGCGGGGGCCGATCGGCAGCAGGAGGACAGGGATGCGGCTGAGCTTGATGGGGTTGTTGGGAGCGGCGGTGATCGCAGCGCCTGCTGGCGCCGCGCCGACCCCGCCGACCCCGCCGGCGCCGGCCAGCACCCGCGCCAGCTCGCCGCCGGCCCAGTACTACGTCGATCTCAACAGCGCGAGCCGCAAGGAGCTGATGACCCTGCCCGGCATCGGCGCCGCGGAGGCAGCCCGGATCATCGCCAACCGGCCCTACCTCACCAAATCCGACCTGGTGGCGAAGAACGTGCTGCCCATCGGCCCGTTCCTGTCGATCAAGCCTCTCGTCGTCGCCATGCCGGCGACGGTGGTCAAGGGCAAGCCCTAGATGCCGGCATTCCGCGCCCGCCTTCGTGTGCTGCTCGCGCTTGCGGGCCTGTTGGCATGGGCGGGCGCGTCGGCCCAGCCGGCGACACCGCCGGCCGCCGCGGCCAGCGCGGCCGCGGCCAGTCCGGCGGCCGCGGGCGCATCGGCAGCCGTGGACGAGGCGGCGAGCGCTCCGGCGAAGCCCAAGGTTCCGCTCCCGCCGCGGGAACAGTACAGCGACAAGGGCGCGGATACCTGCCTCGAGTGCCACGACGACGTGACCCCCGGCTACTCGGGCGCGGCGATCTTCAAGGGCAAGCATGGGCACCGCAACGACAAGCGCGCGCCCTTCGGCCCCGGCGGACTGCAGTGCGAAGCGTGTCACGGTCCCGGTGCCCGGCACGCGCGCAGCAAGAACCCCGACTCGATCTACAGCAACAAGGCGAGCTCGTCGCAAACGGTGCAGGAACGCAACCAGACCTGCCTCGGCTGCCACCAGGCGGGTGCGAGGATCGGCTGGCACGCCAGCACGCACGAGCGCAGCGGCGTCGCCTGCGCAGATTGCCACCGGATCCACCAGGACCGCGATCCCGTGCTCGTGAAAGGCAGCGAGCCTGACGTCTGCCTCAGCTGTCACCGGCAGAAGCGGGCCGATTTCCAGAAGCCGTCCACCCATCCGGTTCGCTTCGGGCTGATGGGCTGCAGCGACTGCCACAGCCCGCACGGCTCCACGACGGTGGCGATGCTCAACAAGCCCACGCTTAACCAGACCTGCTTCAGCTGTCACGCCGACAAGCGCGGACCCATGCTCTGGGAGCATGCGCCGGTGGCCGAGGACTGCGCGCTCTGCCACACCGCGCACGGGTCGCTGCGCAACGCCCTGCTCACCAAGACGCCGCCGCTGCTGTGCCAGCAATGCCATGCGCCGGCCGACCATCCCTCGGTCGCGCGGACGAGCCAGTCGCTGCCGGGCGGCACGGCTCCTGGCGGGTCCATCTTTCTTGTCGCGGGCGGCTGCACGAACTGCCACTCGCGGGTGCATGGCAGCAATCACCCGGCAGGAGCCAAATTGATGCGTTGACGACGGTCGCGCCGAGGCGTCGCCGCGCGACATGACCGGAACGGATGCGAGATGAAGATCTTCAGCTCCCTTCACCTGCTCGCCGCGCTCGGCGCGCTGGGCGCAGCCACGGGCGCTTCGGCGCAGGACACGTCGCAGTGGAAATGCAGCTCGTGCCCCTACCCCAAGGGAACCACGGGCAGCGTCGACGCCGGCGTCGGCCACGTCAGCGAGTCGTCGCAGAAGTTCGGTGACTACACCGGGCTCGACAACAAGGGCGCGTTCGCGATCCTCGAGGGCAACATCAGCCGGCGCGGCGACGACGGCTACTACGCCGACCTGTGGGGCGCCGACCTCGGCCTCGACAGTCGCCGGCTGTTCGGCCAAGCCGGCCGCGAGGGCCTCTATTCCCTGAACGTCGGCTATGCCGAGATACCGCGCCACCTGACCGATGGCGCAAGGACGCCCTTCCTCGGCAGCGGCGGCAGCGTGCTGACGCTCCCGCCGGGCTTTCCGGCCGCCGACACCACCAGCATGCCGCTCGCCGGCACGCTGCAGCCGATCGAAACCGGCTTCAAGTACAAGCGCCTCGACCTCGGCGGCACCTTCTTCGGCGAAAAGGGCTGGAGCGCCAACCTGAGCCTGCGCCACGACGAGCGCGACGGAAAGCGACCGGTGTCGGGCTCGTTCTTCTCCACGGCGTCGCAATTCGCCGCGCCGGTGAACGAGAAGACCGACGGCGCCGAGCTGACGGTGGCCTATGCGACCAAGGAGCTGCAGGCGACGGTGAGCTACCTGTTCTCGTCCTTCCGCAACGACGACACCTCGCTCACCTGGTCCAACCCGTTCTTCCCGGTGGTGCCGGGCGCAACGACCGGGCAGCTCGGGCTGGCGCCGGACAACCAGTACCAGCAGATCAGGGGAACGGCCGGCTACGACATCTCGCCGACCATCCGCGTGACCGGCGAGATCGCCTATGGCCGGATGACGCAGAACGACGGCTTCCTCGCGCCGACCGTCAACACGATCCTCGCGCCGACGGTGGCGCCGCTGCCTGCGAACTCCCTGGACGGAAAGATCGACACGTTCACCGCGAACGTCAAGATGACCGCCAACCCGATGCAGGGATTGCGCATCATCGCCAGCTACGACCGCGACGCCCGGGACAACAAGACGCCGGTGCGCAGCTATCCGACCGTCACCACCGACATGTTCGCCGGTTCGACGCCGCGCAGCAACACGCCGTTCAGCTTCACGCTCGACCGGGTCAAGCTGATCGGCGACTACGGCGGCGGCCTGCCGGCCAGCATGCGGATCACCGGCGGCGGCGAGTACGACACGCGCGAGCGCAACTTCCAGGAAGTCGTGACGACCCGCGAGTACACGCTCTGGGGCAAGGTCGCGGCGCAGCCGACCGAGAAGCTCACGACCTGGCTGAAGTACGCGTACTCGTGGCGCGACAACTCCACCTATGGAACGTCGATCTGGTTCGGCTACCCGGAAAACCCGCTGCTGCGCAAGTTCTACCTGGCGGACCGGGAGCGCAACATGGTCGAGGGGCGGCTCGACTACGCGATCAACGAGAAGGTCTCGGTCGGCGTCTCGGCCGACTATGCCGACGACGACTACACCCATTCCTCGGTCGGGCTGACCTCGGCGCGCAGCGCCAATGTCGCCGTCGAGCTGGCGACGGTCTTCACCGAGCGGACCCAGGGTCGGGCCTACTTCCAGACCCAGCAGATCCGCTCGAAACAGGGCGGCAGCGAGGCCTTCGCCGCGCCGGACTGGACCGGACGCATGAAGGACACGTTCGACGTGTTCGGGATCGGCGTCAAGCACGTGGCCATCCCGGAGAAGCTCGAGATCGGCGCCGACTTCACGGTCTCGCGCTCGAAGAGCGAGGTCGCGGTCGACAATGTCCTCGCGGCAGCGCCCTTCCCGAACGCCAAGACCAAGCTCGAGACCTTCAGGCTGTACGGCACGTACAACCTGAAGGAAAACCTCTCGATCACCGGCAGCTACCAGTACGAGCACTACGACACGAACGACTGGCGGCTCGACGGCATCGACCCGGCGGCCGTCTTCAACCTGCTCGCGCTCGGCGCGCAGTCGCCGAACTATTCGGTGAACGTGTTCCGCGTCGCCCTGCGCTACCGGTTCTGAGGGCCTGAAGCGGGCCTGCGAACTCAGGAAACGACCTGGTAGTACAGGTTCTGCGGGTGCTTCGCCTGGGCGAAGAAGAACCAGCGGTCGACGATCAGCCCGGGTAGCTGCACGCTTGCCGCGGCCAGCCAGGGCCAGGACGCCGACGTGGCGAGGCCGAGCGCGGCCAGCAGCGCGGGCAGCGCGAAGCCGAGGACGACGAGCAAGGCCCGGGCACGCCGCATCCCCAAGGCCGACGCGCGATGGAAGAACTCGCGCGTGTTGAACGAGCCCGCCGACATGCCCATGGACGTCTGCACCAGCCGGGTCGCGGCGATGCCGGTGGCCGACTGCAGGGTTGAGCGGTGACGGATCCGCGCGTTGCGGCGCAGCGCCAGCAGGCGCGCGCCGCCGGCGAGAAGCGTCGCGACGACGGCGGCCGGACCGCAGCAACGCGCCAGCTCGCCTTCGCCGGTAACCCGAGCCGCGGCAACGACGAGCAGAAAGCCGGAGGACAGGCCGACGAACACGAAGCTCGCGAGGGTCAGCGGGTGCGCCCACTCCTCGATGAAGCGCAGGCACGCGTAGATCATTGCCGTGCACAGCCAGAGGAGCGCGGCGAGGCCCAGGGCGGCGACGGGAAACGCGACCTGCGTCCACAGCGGCGATGCGCCCGTGCGCACGGCCGCCCCCCAGAGCACGACGACCGCGATGAACGCCGGCAGCACGATCACCTCGCGCGAGAGCCACGAGGTGCGCCACATGGTCGCCGCCCGCCAGGCCCGCGCGGGGCGGCCGAGGTGGAGGAACGAACAGCCCAGGCTGAGCACGAGCAGGACGGCGGCGACGGCGAGCATCGTCGCGTTGAAGCCCGGAGCGACGGCGGGTCCGCCGAGCGCGGCGACGGCGAGCGCGACGACCAGGCCTTGCGCCACCCCGGCGAGGGTCGTGAAGAAGACGACGGAGAAGGCCGGATTCACTTCGCGTCGGTCGGGCCGGCAGGCGACGCCGCCGGACGGGTCGGGGGGCCCGCGACCTCGGTGATCCGGCGCGGCAGGTACTGGTTCGCCGGCTTCGTCTGCCACTCGGGCATCAGCGAATAGCCGCCGCGCTCGCGGATGGCGATCGAGACTTCCGAGTCCGGGTCCTTGACGTCGCCGAACAGCCGCGCCCCGGTGGGACAGGCCTTCACGCAGGCGGGCTTGCGGTCCTCCTTCGGCAACTGCTCGTCGTGGATGCGGTCGACGCAGAGGGTGCACTTGGTCATCACCTGGCGGGCTTCGTCGAGCTCGCGCGCGCCGTACGGACAGGCCCAGGCGCAGTACTTGCAGCCGATGCACTTGTCGTAGTCGACCAGGACGATGCCGTCTTCCGCGCGCTTGTAGCTCGCGCCGGTCGGGCACACCGGCACGCAAGGCGGCTCCTCGCAGTGCAGGCAGCTCTTCGGGAAGTGGATCGTGTCGGTGCCCGGAAAGATGCCCGCCTCGTAGGTCTGCACGCGGTTGAAGAAGGTGCCGGTGGGATCGGCGCCGTAGGCGTTCTCGTCGACCAGCGGCCCGGCCGAGCCCGAGGCGTTCCACTCCTTGCAGGAGGTCACGCAGGCGTGGCAGCCGACGCAGACGTTGAGGTCGATGACGAGCGCGAGCTGCCGGGCCAGCGTCGTGGACGGGCCTCGATCGGTGCCGATCGTCGCCGCGTCGACGATCGCCGCCGGCGCCGCGAACAGGTCCTTCAGCCAGGCGATCATGGCCGGCGCCGCCCGGCCGAGTCGCCGGCGCCCGGAGACGTCGCTCCGCGCACGCCCGGCGGCGCCGGCGTGGCCGCGATCTGCGGCGAGCTCGCCTCGAGCGGTTCCGGCTCCGCGGGGACGAGGCGCACGCGCACGTCGTACCAGCCGGCCTGGCCGGTCACCGGATCGGAGTTGCTGATCGTGCCGGCGGCGCCGTGCGGCAGCTCGTCGTTGATGAGATGGTTCAGAAGGAACCCCTTCCTCGCCTCGTCGGCACCGGGCGCGAGCTGCCAGGCGCCGTCGGCCTTGCCGATCGCGTTCCAGGTCCACACCGTGCCCGGCTCGACCGCCTCGCTGTAGCGCAGCATGCAGCGCACCCGGCCCCAGGCGCTCTCGACCCAGCACCAGCCGCCGTCGGCGATGCCGGCCCTTTGCGCGATGAGCGGGTTGACGTGGAGGTAGTTGTGGCTGTGGATCTGGCGCAGCCAGGCGTTCTGCGAATCCCACGAGTGGTACATCGCCATCGGCCGCTGGGTGATCGCGTTGAGCGGATAGGCCTCGGTGTCGGTGGCAGCGTCTTCGAGCGGCGCGTACCAGAACGGCAGCGGATCGAAGTAGGTCGCGATCCGTTCGCGCAGGTGCTCCGGCGGCTGCCGGCCGGCGGTCTGGCCTTTCGCTGCGAGGCGAAACGCCTGCAGCGTGTCGCTGTAGAGGGTGAGCTGGACGACGTCGTTCTTCTGCCGCCAGCCCTTGTCCTTGGCGAAATCGAGGTACTCCCGGTTCCAGTTGCGCATGTAGTGCATGGTCTCGGGCAGGTGAAGGCTGAAGACGCAGTCGTTCTTCGCGTACATCTCCCACTGCTTCGGATTGGGCGCGCCGCGCAGGTGCTCGCTGCCGTCCGCGCCGCGCCAGCCCATGAGAAAGCCGATGCCCGGCTGGGCCTCGTAGTTGACGATGAAGTCCGGGTAGTCCTTGAACTTGCGCTCGCCGCCCGCGGTGGTGAAGGCCGGCAGCTTCAGGCGCGACGCCAGCTCGACGAGCACCTCCTGGAAGGGCTTGCATTCGCCGAGCGGCGGCACGACCGGGACGCGCACCGAATCGGCCGGGCCCTCGAACTCGGAGATCGGCCGGTCGAGCATGCTCATCACGTCGTGGCGCTCGAGATAGGTCGTGTCGGGCAGCACGAGGTCGGCGAAGGCGACCATCTCGCTCTGGAACGCGTCGCAGACGACGAGGAAGGGAATGCGGAACTCGCCGTCGTCGCCCTTGGCGTTCAGCATCTCGCGCACCGCCAGGGTGTTCATGGTCGAGTTCCAGGCCATGTTGGCCATGAAGATCATGAGCGTGTCGAGCCGGTACGGGTCGCCGCGGGTGGCGTTGGTGATCACGGTGTGCATCAGGCCGTGCGCCGACAGCGGGTGCTCCCAGGAGAAGGCGTGGTCGATGCGCATCGGCGTGCCGTCGTCGCCGATGGCCAGCTCCTCGGGGTTGGCCGGAAAGCCGAGCGGCGCCGCATTGAGCGGCGTGTTCGGCTTGATCATGTCGGGCGAATTGAAGGCGCGAAAGTTCGGCACGATGTGGCGCGGATACGGCGCCTTGTGGCGAAAGCCGCCCGGCGCGTCGATCGTCCCGAGCACGCTCATCAGCACGGCCAGCGCACGCACGGTCTGAAAGCCGTTCGAATGCGCTGCCAGCCCGCGCATGGCGTGGAAGGCGACCGGCCGTGCCTGCGTCGTCGGGTGCGGCTTGCCCCAGGCGTCGGTCCAGGGAATCGGCAGCTCGAACGCCTGCTCGAAGGCCGCCGTGCCGAGCTCGTGGGCGAGCTTGACGATGCGCGCGGCCGGGATGCCGGTGATCGCCGCAGCCCACTCGGGCGTGCACGGCGCGACCCGCTCGCGCAGGAGCTGGAACGAGGGAGCGACGCGCCGGCCGTCGGCGAGCGTGTAGTGGCCCTCGAGCGCCGGGTCGCAACCGTCGGCGATGCCCTCGGGATAGGCCGCCTTGATGGTGCCGTCGCCCTTGTCGAAGACCAGCTTGTTGTGCGGATGCCGGCCGTCGCCGGGCGCGCCCTTGGCCGGATCGGGGTCGTGCGCGAACATCCCTTCGCGGTCGCAGCCGGTCTCCAGCAGCACCAGCTGCGGCGCGTTGGTGAAGCGCTTGAGGAAGGTGTGGTCGATGCGGTCGCTGGCGATCAGCTCGTGCAGCAGCGCCATGAAGAGCGCGCCGTCGGTTCCCGGCTTGATCGGGATCCACTCGTCGGCGATCGCCGAGTAGCCGGTGCGCACCGGGTTGATGGAGATGAAGCGGCCGCCCCCGCGCTTGAACTTCGAGATCGCGATCTTGAGCGGATTCGAGTGGTGGTCCTCGGCGGTGCCGATCATCACGAACAGCCTGGCGCGCTCGAGGTCCGGTCCGCCGAATTCCCAGAAGCTGCCGCCGATCGTGTAGATCATGCCGGCGGCCATGTTCACCGAGCAGAAGCCGCCGTGGGCGGCGTAGTTCGGCGTGCCGAAGTTGCGCGCGAACAGGCTGGTCAGGGCCTGCATCTGGTCGCGGCCGGTGAAGAGCGCGAACTTCTTCGGGTCGGTGGCGCGGATCTTCGCCAATCGATCCTCGAGGATCCGGAAGGCTCGCTCCCAGGAGATCGGCTCGAATTCGCCGGCGCCGCGCTCGCTGCCGGGCTTGCGGAGCAGCGGCCGGGTCAGCCGCGCCGGCGACACCTGCTTCATGATCCCCGAGGCGCCCTTGGCGCAGATCACGCCGCGGTTGATCGGGTGGTTCGGGTTGCCGTCGATGTAGCGCAGTTCGCCGTCACGGAGATGCACGCGGATGCCGCAGCGGCAGGCGCACATGTAGCACGTGGTCGTCTTGACTTCGTTCACCGCCCCGGGAACGGGCGGGGCGAGGGGGTCGTGGATCGGCTCTCGCGAGAAGAGTTTGAACAAGGCGCCTCCGGACGAGCGGGAAACTCGTGCGCCCAGCGATCGTACGTGACGCCAGAATGCGGGTGCGTCCATTCCCGCAGGGAGCCAACCATGACCTGGCAGACCCACGACGTCTTCAACCAGTTCGACGAGCTGTCGGACTACGACGTATTCGGCACCGATGCCGCACTGGTCGAGGCCGTGCGCGCAGCCGACGCGGGCTGGGCCCTGCCCGCGCTCGATGCCTACGGCAGGACGATCGGCAGCGCCGAGAGCTTCCGCCAGGCCGACGAAGCCAATCGCCATCTGCCGGAGCTGCAGGTCTTCGACCGCCGCGGCCGGCGCATCGACCAGGTGGAGTTCCATCCCGCCTGGCATGCGCTGATGGCGAGGTACCGCAACGCGGGGTGGGTGTCGCTGTCCGCGCGAGACACGAGGCCGGGCCGCTGGGTGGCGAGCGCGGCGGGGCTGTACCTGCACAGCCAGGTCGAGTCCGGCACGACCTGCCCGTCGATCATGACCTGGGCCTCCATCCCGCTGCTCGAGCGCGAGGCCGGGCTCTGGCCGGCGCTGAAGGACAAGCTCTACAGCGACGACTACGACACCCGCGACCTGCCGCTCGAGGACAAGCGGTCGATCTATGTCGGCATGGGCATGACGGAGAAGCAGGGCGGCTCGGACGTGCGTGCCAACACCACCGAGGCCACGCCGCTGGACGGGGGCGGGCGTGGCCGCGGGTACGCGATCCGCGGCCACAAGTGGTTCCTTTCGGCGCCGATGTGCGATGCGCACCTGGTCGTCGCGCGTACCAAGGAAGGCGGGCCGTCCTGCTTCTTCGTGCCGCGCTGGCAGCCCGACGGCAGCAAGAACCCGGTGCAGATCCAGCGCCTGAAGGACAAGCTGGGCAACAAGAGCAACTCCAGCGCCGAGGTCGAGTTCCTCGACGCGCACGGGGTGCTGATCGGCGAGGAGGGCCGCGGCATCCCGACCATCATCGAGATGGCCGGCTACACCCGCCTGGCCTGCGTGGTCAGCAGTGCCGGCTTCGCGCGCCAGGCGCTGGTGCAGGCGCTGGCCTATGCCCGGCAGCGCATGGCCTTCGGCCGCGTCCTCGCCGAGCAGCCGCTGATGCGCGCGGTGCTCGCCGACCTGGCGCTCGAGAGCGAGGCGGCCCTGGCGCTGGCAATGCGCCTGGCCGCGGCCTTCGAGCGCGCCGACGATCCGGCCGAGCGGATTTGGAAGCGCGTCGTCACGCCGGCGGCCAAGTTCTGGGTCTGCAAGCGTGCCATCGAGGTGGCGGGCGAGGCGATGGAGGTCTTCGGCGGCAACGGCTATGTCGAGACCGGGCCTATGGCGCGCCTTTACCGCGAGGCCCCGGTGAACTCGATCTGGGAAGGCTCGGGCAACGTGATGTGCCTCGACGTGATGCGCGCGATCGCCCGCGAGCCCGAGGCGGCGTCCGTGCTGCTCGACGAGCTGGCGGATGCCGGTTCGGCCGATGCGGCCCTGGGCCGGGAAATCGGCGCGCTGCGCAGCCTGCTCGGCACGCCGCCGGAGCAGCTCGAGGGCATGGGGCGGCTGCTCGCGCAGCGGCTGGTGCTGGCGACGCAGGCGGCGCTGCTGCGCAAGACCGCCCCATCGTATGTGGCCGATGCCTTCAGCG
>Ga0207701_10005176_pt1 | contig 13125 bp, 10 predicted proteins | sample KBSSwiSSwithPhiX_FD_184294 | JGI IMG/M metagenome (GOLD analysis project Ga0207701, IMG submission 184294) | Switchgrass rhizosphere bulk soil microbial communities from Kellogg Biological Station, Michigan, USA, with PhiX - S5 (SPAdes) (version 2) | ecosystem: Environmental > Terrestrial >...
AGCCCGTACGCCCCCATGGCGGAGTTTTTGGCGCCCGACAGCTTCCGAAACCGTTGAGGAGCGCGGTCGCGGCTCAATAACAGGCTAGCCGGATCAGCGATCCGCTCCGTTCCAACATAAAATTCAACTGACCGGACGGCTGGGTCGGCAGGCAAGCGCCGTGCCAGCTCCCAGCAATACCGGCCGATCCCGGTGAGTTGCGGCGACAGAGCATCGACTGCAAGGACGACCCGCACCGTAAATCAGGCCTCGAGCATCCACTGCAGCGTGTCTTTGAGCGGTGGCATTTGCAGCGGGCCGATGACCCGGGAAAGAAGCGAATTATCGCCATACAGCCTAAGCACCTCATCTCGGCGGACGAAGGCCGGATTGATTGCAACTTTCATCGACTGGTGGGAGATTTCCTCGACCATTGCGATGACTTCGCGCAACGAATGATGGCGGCCGGAGCAAACGTTGAACGTTCCCCCAATCGCCTCAGAACAATTTAGGAGCTCCAAATAAGCGTCAGCGATTGCTCGCACATCGGAGAAGTCCCGTTCCACGTCCAGATTGCCCAATTCGATCTCCGGTGAGCGACGGCGCGCATGATCCACGATCTTTGGAATGACGAAGTCGAGGGATTGACCCACGCCCGTGTAATTAAATGGCCGCGTAACGATTAGCGGCAAGCGATCACGGTAAAGCGTGGCAATGTTTTCGGCCGCGACTTTGGTCACCGCATAGTCATTGGCCGGGGTAGGAAGGGCACTTTCGTCCAGCTTACCTGAACGCGAATTTCCGTAGACGTTCGCACTACTGGCGATGAGGACTGCATCCGGTTGGCAAGATGTGGATGCGAGGGCTCCCAGCAAATTTCGCGTGCCGAGGATGTTCGTCCTGTACATCTCGGCGATGTCAGAATGTGCGACAAACGCGATGGCGGCAAGGTGCACAACTTTGGCGGGCGACACTTCTGCGACCACTTGCTCAACAGCCTTCGCATCGGTCAGGTCAACGTCATAAAGCTGTACACCGCCGTCGACGTTGCCACCCGCCGTCCCGTGCGTTGTGCCGTGGACCTCATAACCCGCGGCGGCGAGCCTGGGGGCAAGATAACGGCCGGTGAACCCCGTCGCGCCGGTGACCAGTACTTTGCTCAATGCACGACCAATCCGTACGTCGTCAATTTGACGCGCCGACGCGGTTCCGCCGCAGGTCCGCCTCAACCATCATCCGGCAGAGATCCTCAAGGGTGGTCGTCGGCTTCCAGCCGAGCTTCTCAGTCGCTTTGGCGGGGTCGCCAATGAGCAGTTCGACTTCGGCCGGCCGATAGAAACGCGAATCGATCCGCATTACGGTCTTTCCGGTTGCCCTGTCGACGGCAGTCTCCTGCTCGTCTTTGCCGGAAAATTCGAGGTCAACGTCAACCGCCTTGAACGCCATCGACACGAAATCGCGGACAGTCTCGGTGCGATTGGTTGCAAGCACGAACGTGTCGGGCTCATCCGCCTGGAGCATGCGCCACATACCTTCGACATATTCCTTGGCGAAGCCCCAATCGCGCTTGGCATCGATGTTGCCCAGCGCCAGGCAATCCAGCTGGCCCAATTTGATCTTGGCGACACCGTCGCTGATCTTGCGGGTTACGAACTCGCGGCCGCGCAGCGGACTCTCGTGGTTGAACAGGATGCCGCTGCTACCGAAGATGCCATAACTCTCGCGATAGTTGACGGTCATCCAATGCGCATAAAGCTTGGCGACGCCATAGGGACTACGCGGATAGAATGGCGTGTTTTCCACCTGCGGGATCGCCTGGACCTTGCCGAACATCTCCGACGTACTGGCCTGGTAGAAACGTATGGTGGGATCGACGATGCGAATGGCTTCCAGCAAATTGACCGGACCAATGCCCGTGATCTGCGCGGTGGTGATCGGTTGGTCGAACGAGACGCCGACGAAGCTCTGGGCGGCGAGGTTGTAGACCTCCTTCGCGCCTGTTTGCTGAAGCAGCCGGATGGAGGCGGACAGGTCGGTCAGGTCATATTCGACCAGGTGGAGGTCCGGATGATCCTTAATCCCGAGCTCCTCGACGCGCCAGAAATTGACTGAGCTGGTACGGCGGTACGTACCATAAACCTTATAGCCTTTGGATAGCAGCAGTTCGGCCAGATAAGCACCGTCCTGCCCGGTAACGCCGGTCACGATTGCGGATTTCATTCTTGCTCCTGAGTTAGGGCGCGCGATTGCTCGCAAGGATAAAGGCTACAAGTGTAGCGGGCCAGATGAATGTGCGGACGTAGCCCGTTGGAGCGCGATGTCGCAAAACAGGTGCTTTTGCAGGGCGAAACCGATAACTCGCCAGCCCTCATTCACAACCATTTGATTGACCACCGGGACGACGCCGTAGTCGGCGTGGATGAACGGATCGTGTAGAATGTAATCGTTGAAAACTAGGATACCACCTTCCTTGGCCGCCCTCGCGCATTCCCGAGCATCCTCCAGAACTCCCTCATATGTGTGCTGAGCGTCGATATAGGCAAGGTCGAGATACTGGTCTGGGAGGTGCTTGAGGGTTTCGGCACTTGGACCTTCATGCATGAGAATGCCTGTTCCAGACATGGCGTTCCGATAGAAATCGGCATGGGTTTGTCCGCCGAGCACTTCCCTCGTTGGGCGGCCCCACAGCATTTCGTCTCGATGAATTTGGAATAGATCGAAGGCGTGGAATTGCGCTGGCCGAAGAGTTTCGACGAGGTACTTGGAGAACTCGCCAAGCGCCACGCCCACCTCGGCGACCACCGGGGCAGGAGGAATTGGGAGCGCCGCAATCATGTCGTGGCGGTTCGCAAACAGTTTCGCGCCCGCGACATGCGCCGAGGTCATCTCCGGAAAATCAATCATGTGAATTCTCTAGTCGTGAAAATCCCTGCGCACATTGATTGGTTCTGATGAATTGCTGCCAGACCTTTTTACTGCGTCTTCGCCTACAACCCTTTGACAAGAAAGGGCGACGATGTCGGTAACAACTAGGCGCCACGACGAACAACAAGTCCAGCGGAGGTTGACACAAAACCTGCAAGCTTCAGTCTCAAATGCGGATTTAGCTTATAGGGCGGAAAGTCGACGTGAAAATCGAGGGCATTTGCGGCGGTACCGACTATAAAAGGCTGAACTTCATGCCCTCGTGATCGCAATTCATCAACGAATTCCTCAAGGTCAACTTTGCGGTAGAGAACCGTTTCACTGCTTTCGTCTATCGTTTCAGTATTTGAACTCATATTAAGTTCAGTTGTGTGAACGGCTACGCCGCCGACTTTAAGACACTGCTCAACGCTGTTGCGAACGAAGTCGAGGCCTTTTTGAAGGGTGCCGAGATGCTCGAAACAACAGGATGACCAAGTAAAATCGAAGCCTCTAATTGCAGGGTCAATATTGTTCATGTCGCAAGGCTGGTACGAGATAGCGGCGCTGAAGAGTCTCTCGTCTATCCAGGGCATTCGCATATCGGACAACTTGCTGCTGTGTTCGTTGCCCGCCGCCCAACCTGCCGCTTGCCCTATCTCTGGAGGGGCATCGGTACCCAATATATGCGCACCCATCAGTGCAAAAGCCGAAGGGAGCGGTTCCACGCCGACGCCAAAACCGACCCCTCGCTTTCCGGGTGCGAGCATTCCGGCGCGCTCGAGATGATGAAGGATAAATACGTATTCCCACTGCTTGCGATGCCAGACTGGCCTCTGCTCAATCAGCTTACAAAGCTGAAAATAACGTGGGTGAAGGAAGTCTTGAGACAGGCAATTCGAATGCTCCATGAAGGGCGCATCGGCGCCAAGTGCCGGCTGGTCTAGCGACGGCAAGTTCGGGCCGCCCTGTTCCAACGCCGCTAGCCGCGCACGGATCAAATCCAGTTGCTCTTCAATATTTTCCATGAACTGCGCTCTATAAAAAGGGTCTTGGGGGCGTTTCTAGATTAGTCCGGCAAGAGCCATGGCACGAGCCGTCGCGGCCAACTCAAAAGGCTGACGCTACCGCGCTCGCGCCTCTGCATCCTTAGCAGAGGAGTGACGATGCAATCCGCTCTTGCGGGGCCGGAGCTTCGCACTTTCTCGCGCAAAAGGGGATTTGTCCTTGGTCAGTGAGGCATACAAGTCGATCGCGCGGATCGCTGACGCACGTCCGCTGAATTGACGAATGGCAAGTCGCGCGCCGGAGGACAAACGCTCCCGCAGGTCGGGATCATCGAGAAGCAAGTTCACCTTCGCCGCGAGGGCCGCTGGATCCTCCACCGGGAACAGCAATCCGGAGTCTCCGTCGCTAAGGACTTCGGGAATTGCTCCTGCGTCTGCGGCCACCACTGGAACGCCATGCACGAACGCCTCGAGCGGCACCAAACCGAATGATTCGTAACGGGAGGGAAAAACGAGACAGTAAGCGCGGGCCATTAATTTCTCTCGCGTTGCATCCGAAACAGCGCCAGTAAAGAGGACCTTGCGCCGCATAGCTCTCGGTAGAATTTTCTCCGCCTTCGCCTGCCATCCTTCCACTTCTTGCCCGCTGATAATCAGGCCAACATCCCTGTGATTCTTAAGGAAATTGGCCGCGGCATGAAGAACAGTATCGATCCCTTTCCGGCGTTCGAGCCTGCCAAGGAAAAGGACCGTTCTTGGGAAGCGCTGAACGAAGTCACGAATGCCCTGTTCGCCGGTGAGCTCTTCGTAGTCGGCGCTCCAGTCAAAGAAGGGCCAATAGGCAATGCCACAGTGACTCACACTCCAGCGGCGATCGGTGGAAATTCCATATTGAGCGGTAACCGTGTCGCAGATTGATTTGCTGATGCCGACCACCGCATCCGCGTGCTGGATGAGAGACTTCTCGGCGGAAATGAATTGATCCGCATGTTCGTGGGAAATGTCCCACCCGTTAGTTTCCGCCACGACCGCGAATGGAGTAACGAGACGAACAATCAGTGGCGGGCGAGGCTTATCGATGAGTGCGAAGGCCAGGGCCTCCGCGTCCCACAACGCAGAGTCTATTACGTCTACCGGCTTCTCCTTGTGAACTTCGGCTACAGCGGCCGCGGCGCGCAATGCCCATGACAGATTTGCAGCGTTTGCCGGCGGCCTCTCGCCGAAGTCGACCGGCTCGCGTTCAACAAAGCGGATGTGAAACCGGCCTTGATCATACCGGCCATCACGTCCGGGGCTTTTGGGCATTACGACTGTAACTTCATGGCCCAGCAATAGAAGTTCGCTCGCTAGGTGATAATAAAGGGTGCCGATTCCACCTGAAGGGCCGAAAGGCGGGAATTCCTTGCTGATTATACAGACATGCAATCGGCGGATTTCGGCATCCACCCTAGGGAAATCGGTCCTGGTTTGAAAACGCAAGAAATTGTCATGCTGCGGAGCGATTGTACGGGTAAGAGTTCCCCTTTCGCTATCCACGAGCCCTTGTTTCATTCCGCGCCAAATTTCGCTCACGAGTTTGGAGTGAAGCTTTTCGTTGATCTGCCCGGTAGCAAGAGCCTCGTCGAGTGGCGCGACGCGTTCGCTTTCAAGCCGCATCCTCAGAAACTCTTTAAGCTTGTCCCCCGTCAGACCCGAATAGAGCGCGATAAAATAAGTGGTATTCTTGCAGATTGAGAACCAGTTGAACGTGTGCCGCCCTTGACGGTTTTCACTACGGGCAAACTCATGACGCAGATGTAGATCGGGGCAATAGGCTATCAGCGAGCCGGCGGCTTGGAGCCGAAACGTCAAATCCGACTCATCCAGGTAATAATCATACTGTTCGTCGAAGCCGCCAATTGCGCGAAGATGCATTCGCGAAAATGCGGTATTCGTACCGATTAGCGAACGGACCCAGCCGTCTTTGCCGATCTGGTCGGCCGGCGCATTGGGCAGCGTTTCGGCCAATTTGTTAAATCCAATATCCTCGATCTGGAACTTGAGTGATCCGGCGTAATAGGCTGGACCGCCTACGCCGGCCGTCGTCAGCGGCCGCTGGTTGAATTCGCGAAGCAGTGTATTCGTCCAGTCGGCAAACGGAATTGCGTCGTCGTCGATGTAGGCAACGATGTCACCGGCGGCCGCATCGGCGCCTAGGTTTCGCGATATGGAAAGATTGCGCTCAGGGTTATGGACCACCTTAATCCGCTTGCCCCACTGAGCTAGGAGCTCTTTTGTTCCATCCGTTGAGGGGCCATCGACGATGATCACCTCAAACGATGAATTCGTCTGATAAGCTAGATAGTCGAGACAACGCTCCAGGTCACTGCGACGGTTATATGTGCAGACCACAACCGAAATAGTGCTGAACTGACCGGGTTTCGGCAAAATCTGTTTCAGCGCCTTACGGAGCTTCTGCCGTACAGCGGATTTCCGGAATCGCTCTGCATTGGCTTGTTGCTCAGATACGAGCTTATCTCTGAACTTCCCATCTTTTGCAGCGCGCATCGCCAGGCGCTTTGCCTCGGCAAGATCGCGAGCGATTCCCGATCCGTTGCCCATCGTCTCATCCACCGCCGTACCGGTGAGCGCGACCACCGGCGTCCCGTGGAGAGGGGCTTCGACCAATGGTACTCCAAACCCCTCATGGCTGCTCAGCGAAACCATTACGGCCGCTTGCCGAAGGAATACTTCCTTCTCCTCGTCACTCACTTTTCCAGCAAGGACTACCTTTGAGGCCAGTTTACGCTGCTCAATTAACGACTTGAGACCCTCATAATAGGGCTCGTTTTCTTCAAACCGGCCGACTAGATAAAGCTTCGATGCCGCCGATGAGTCCTCCTTATGTGCGGCATGGAACATCTCGATAAGTTTATCTTGTCCTTTATTTCCAGCTATTCTTCCCAAGAAAAGCCACGAACCGTCAACTATTCGAGCATCTCTGCCCTGCTCTGGCGGTGAAACAATGATTGGAATTACGTGAGATCGATCAACCGCCGCGCCTAACTGGATTAATTCGTCAAGGTTATATTGGCTGTCTGCCCAATAGTAATGAAAGTCCTTGATGGTTTCGGCCAGCTGATTTCGGCCTTTCTTACAAAACGTGTATAGCTTTGACGATTCCTCAAAATACTCTGCCGGAGTTATGTTATGGTAAAGAAGAACTCGCGTGCAGTTAGACGTGAGAGTGTAATCACAAGCGTGTTCAGAAAAACCAGCGGAATGATAGATTAGAATGTCTTCATCTGTTGGCTTTATCTCGTCTAGTGTCACACACTGGGATATAACATCCTCATGCCGCCATTTTACGGCGACAGCGCTGCGAATTCCGAAATCGCGAATTAGAGCGTCAAGCGCAATAATCTGATTCGATACGGCATCGCCGATATCCAGAGATTCAGCTACCTGAATAATACGGCCACGAAACTCGGTAAATTTACTCACTCATTACGCTCCGGCACGGAAGTTCTGTATTTCACGAGATTGATTGATTTCAGTCTTGAAAATCTCAAGCACTTCTTCGGGATTTCTTGCAGCAGTCAGGTTGATCGGGTCGCCAAGTCGTCGCCCGCTCGTATCAGCGCTGAATTGAGTTTCGAGATTGCTTGCACCAGTTAGAGGCAAGCTCGCAATCCGATTCTCGAAGCCCTGCAGGCGTTCCTCAAGCCGTTCAACCGCCATCTGCAGCCTATGAGCTCCGACTTCGCGAATTCTCATCAGCACATGCAGGTCGTTAGCCATGGCACGCTGCCGGCGGTCCGCTGGGCTGTCGCCCTCTTCACGATGCAAAATCCGGAAAAATGCGCCGACCACCCTCATCCGAGCCCGCCGGGCACGCCAAAGTGCCCGATCGAAACCAGCAATTCCGGGATCGTGATTTGGTCCTTCGGGAGATCGGCGGAGTTGCCACAACACCTCGAGCTTTGCATGCCCTCGCCGGAGGCGCCCTGTGTAAAAGGCCTCGCCCTCCACGTCCGGCTGGCGGCCGAGCACGGTCACGTAAGCGCAACGGACGAAATCGACATCGTCCCAGGATAAAAGCTCGGCGAGTGAGTTGGCGCGGAGGTAAGGATTTCGCTCGTATATTGAGTTCGGCCCTAGCATATGTTTTTCCGTTGTTTGGTGCCTGGCGTGATTTAACGGAGTTTCGGTTGCATCCGCGGGCTGCGATGCCCGGGATGCGAGTGCCATTCGGGCGGAGCTTGGGCGAGTCAACCGTAACGCCAGTCCGACGCGCTGCCAGCGGTCTGGGCGCTCGCCGATTACCGCACCGATGAGTGCGTTGGTCCGCGCCCGCTCGTCGAGAAGCAACTGAAGCCGTCCTCGCAATTCACCAATGTCAGTCTGCAGGCCTGAGATGCGCTCCTGGAGGAAATTCACCTCCATATCGCGGGCGCTGTGCCCTGCCGCATATTGGCGCTCGGCATGAGCACGGAGCAGATCGAGCTCATTCGTCGCGAGATGCAAGCGCGACTTGACCGCCGCGTAAGCTGATCCGTTTGGGACGGAGCGCAGCGTCGAGCCGAAGCCTGGAAGACTGACTAAATCGGCGTCTGTCAACTTGACGATCTCGAGGATCTCCGCGTCGAGGCTGACGCGTGTCTCACGCTCAGAACTCAGTTCATGCGAGAGCCTGCCAAGCTCCACTTCACTTTCGCGCTGCCGGGTCGAGAGTTCGTCGAGGCGCGCGCGATCGGCGGCCAGCGCGGTCTCGGCAACTTCGAGCCGACTCTGGGCTTCTCCGATTTCGGCGCTCGACCTCACTAAGAGCGAGTCATGAGCGGCACGCTGATAGTCAAGATCGGCAATGGCGGCGCGAATGCTATCCTGTTGCTCAAGAATTAAAGTGGCCTGCTGGGCCTCTCGGGCCTCGCTTGCCTGTTGCAGGGACAAAGCTTCCTCGCGCGCCTGTTTGGTGGAAAAGTGTTGCAGCGTGATCTGGTAAGAATCGAACACGTTTGCCGGTCGATTGAGCCAGGTCGCAAGCTCCGCGTGCGACGAGTGCAAGAAGTAGCGACTGAGGCCGTCGAAAAAGACTTCCTGGTAGCCACGCCGCAGCACGTCATCGATCCAAAGATGTTCAGTGGGCTGCTCGGAGTTGGGATAGGTCGATTCTACCACCAGGATCCATGGACGGATATTGCACTCACGCCAGCTACGCAGAACGTCAGCTTCCATCCCTTCGACGTCAATTTTGAGCCAATGAATGTCACCGCCGCTAAGCTCCAGCAGCTTGTCGAGGCCGACGGTGGGCACGAGAGTCGTTCGCGGCCGATGCCCACAATGCGTGTGATGCTCGGCAATGTCCTCGCGGCCAGAGGATAAGCCGCCCAGCTCGTAGAAAGGGATCGGCCCCGCAGCGTCCGTCACTGCCGCCTCGATCACGATCTCGTCGGGACGGGCTTCGCGAAGCAGCCCCGCGTAAAATGACGTCGGTTCGACATGAATTCCGCGCCAGCCAGCCTCGTAAAAAGCCAAGCTGACAGAATCGATCACCGGGTCATGAGCGCCGACATCGAGGTAGCGACCGTGCTCGACATCGTGCAGCGCCCTCCAAAGGAGAACATCCTCAAAATTCTGGGCGTACGAGACAAACGTCATGACGCGGCGACCATTTGCAGTTTGCCTGTCGGCCACCGTGGCTCGCCGAATCCGATCTCCCCGATCAGGCGCTCAACGCACCACGACCAGCTCGGTATTTCCGCACGAGGCGGTTCCCGTTGCTCGGCTAGGTCGGCAATGGACTGTATAGACCTCGCGAGCGCGCTTGCGGAATCGTCACTAAAATAACGTACATTCGGGAGTTGATGCTCCCGAAATACTGGTAGGTCACGGACCAGCGCCCAGCGCCCGTGCATTGCTGCCTCGGCAAGCGGCAGTCCAAATCCCTCCGCGTGGGACGCTACCAGCACCGCACGTGCTGCTGTATAGGCGTGATCCAGCGCCTCGTCGCTCGCTTCTTCCAGCCAATGCAGACGCCGGCCGAACTCCGGATGCTGGCGAATACGGTCTTGAAGGGCAGCTGTCTTCCAGCCGGGTCTTCCGATGATTAGGAGCGACGGCGCGTTCGTCGTGGCACCCCACAGGAGTTCGAACGCTGAAATGGCGCGGTCATAGGCTTTGCGAGGTTCTACCGTTCCGACCATGAGAAGCGTTGGAGACCTACGAGCGAGCTTCAAAGTGCGGTCCACGGCCGGCGAAAGTCCGAGGGAGGGAATTGAGCCGGCAAGGTCGCCGCTTAGATGCAGCCGCCCGATCCGGGGCCCCCGGCCAGAAGAAACTCGTCGTAGGAAGCCACGCAGTTCGCCCGAAACTTCATCGGAGATGCACAGCAGCTGGTCGGCCCGTTTGGTAAGCGAGTCTAACCACGCCGCGAAATGCTGACTCGTTGCAGGGGGAAACCAATCTGGCTGAAACCACGGTAGCAAATCGTAGACAACGACATGCACCGTTGCCCCGTTAGCTCGCCAGGCGTCGATCTGTTTGCCCCATTTCGGAAGTTGGTACGCTGAGAGGTCCAAGCCAAGGAAGCAATCGCCCTTTTTCACACCGGCCGGAATGAACCCGGGTCTTTGGCGCTTCGAGAGAAAGTCAATTGGCGCCAAACAATAGCCATGATTTCGTCCCGCATACACGGGCACGGCATCGAATTCATCATTGGCAAGCGAGTTGAGATGCGACCAAATTGACCGCACTACCCGCTGAATGCCGGTGCCCGCGTCGTTCTTGACAATGACGGATACGTCTACCAGCAGGCGAGGCTTGCGCGATGGCCCTGTATCCGCAAACGCCGCCTTGTTGCGGAGCAGCCAGAGCCGCCGCACTGTGGCTTCAACGGAGGCCCGCAATCCCTTCATGCTGCTTCAGCGGGCCCCGCCATCGCCGCATTGTAGAATGAGAATGCCGCGTCGAGATCGCCGAAATGATGTAATGTCCCGTCAACGAGTGCGGACGCGCGATCGCAATGTTCGCGAATGTAGGTGGGATCGTGCGAAACGATTATCATTGCCCGGTCGCCACGCTTCTCGAACAACTCGACCCGGCATTTCTCGGTGAAGCGAGCGTCTCCAACCGCGACGATCTCGTCGATCAAGAAACAGTCGAACTCGACCACCATGGACAAGGCAAAAGCCAGCCGGGCCCGCATGCCAGCGGAATAAGTTCGTACCGGCTCACGAAGATAGCTCCCGAGTTCAGAAAAGTCCTCCACGAAGGCGACCTTGTCTTCAGGCGACTTGCCATAGATTCGACAGATGCATCGTAGATTATCGAGGCCGGTCAGCGCATTCTGAAAGGCTCCGCCGAAAGCGAGTGGCCAGGAAACAGTCATTGTGCGTTCAATCCGACCGCTTGTCGGTTGTTCGGCACCGCTAATGAGGCGGATCATAGTGGATTTGCCAGCCCCATTCCGCCCCAGGATTCCGACTTTCTCCCCCGGGGCAATATCTAAATTGACGTGATCGAAAATCCGCACACGACCGTGGCGCGTGTCGTAGAATTTGGCGACGTCGGCGAGTTTGATCATTCGGGAATGACCAATCGGCTGATTTTTCGCAACTGCGCCATTCCGAGAAGCAAAAGCAGCGTGTTACATAGCGCCATATACTGCAGGTCGTAATGAGCGTGGATTTGGCTTCCGAAATATCCGTCCCGCACACATTCCACGCCATGCACCATGGGCAGGTATAGCACCGCCTGTTGAGCGCCCACTGGAAGCGCGTCGACGAGAAAGGCAGCGCCGGACAGCGGAAAAAGCAAATATGCCGAAGGATGCCAGAGCTTTTCTACAATATGGTATTCTTCATTGAGCGCGCCCAGAAATACAGCCAACGAGAACCCAAACCAGGTGAGCATAAACCACCCGAGGGTCACGCGAAGAACGTCCTCCGGCGGCTCTATTAATCCCATCGCAATAAAAACCATTGAGAGCACAACAAAGGAAATGGTCGCTCCAGCCGCTTCCAAAATGAGCCTCGCGAGGAAAATATCCATCACCTTGACGTTCCGATGATACATGAGCGCGAGATTTGGTTCGACCGCGCCAATCGTTCGGGAGGGCATGTTTCGCCAGAGGAGTACAGCTGAATAGCCCGTGAGGGCGAATGCCGCGATGGGCAAATTGGAACCATGCACCTGTCTTGCCAGTGTCCAAAGCGCGGTAACGCCGAGCGTGAACAGCATTGGCTCCACAAAGAGCCAAAGGAATCCGATATTGTGCCGACCGAAGCGGGTCAGCACTTCCCTCATCAGCAATGCGTGCACAACGCGCCACTCGATCGCGCCAGCGCGGAGCAGTTGACGGAGCGGAATGCTCATATCGCTCAGTCCTTATGCTCTCGCACGCCAGCCATTAGCATTGAGGCAATTCCCCAAGCAATCAGCCCGAGGATTAAGGTGGCGAGAATGCCACGCACGCGACGGGGTTCGATTGGGCTGTCCGGAAGATTGGGCTGGACGATTCGCTGGACATAGACCTGCTTGCGGCGAGCCTCATTCTGAGCCTCGACGAGCGACGTCATCGCGGCAGCCAGCTGCTTATCGGCGAGTTCACTCTCGAGCGTGAGGCGTTGGTATTGGACCACTGCGCCGGCAAGCGATTGCCGGTTGCCCGCCACCTTGCTGACTTCGTTGTTAATTTGACCCTGCAAACTCGTGATCCGAGTCTGCAACGATTCGACCTGGGGGTTCGCGGGAGCATATTGCCGAAGCTCCGCTAGTTGCGTGCGATTGGCAATCAGCTCATCCTGCAGCTTAGCGATCTGGGTCAACTGCACTCCGGCCTGCTTTTCGGGATCGACGATCCGCTGACTGGTTCGATACTGCGAAAGGGCCATCGCCGCAGCGCGGGCCTCCTTCTCGGCGCGCGCGACTTCGTCACTTGCGAACCGGATCAGGTCCTGACGTCCCCGCTCGTTGAGGCGGTTGACCAGAGCCTCGCTCTGCTCCAGGAGGATCCGATTGGCATCGTAGGCGTCGTCCGCCGAAAAGGCCCGAACGGTCAGCGTGGTGATCGCCTTCGCCGGGTCCTTTACCGACCCGGGGACCGCGGATACGCATCCCACCGCCTGGTGGCGGTTCTGGGATGAGTCGCAGCTGGGCCAGACCCCGGCTACCCCCTACATCAAGGCGGCCGGAACGGTAGACGAGTCGCAGAGGAAGGTCACTCTGAGCCAGTCGTTCGCGGCGCCCGGCGTTT
>Ga0207701_10005177_pt1 | contig 13124 bp, 9 predicted proteins | sample KBSSwiSSwithPhiX_FD_184294 | JGI IMG/M metagenome (GOLD analysis project Ga0207701, IMG submission 184294) | Switchgrass rhizosphere bulk soil microbial communities from Kellogg Biological Station, Michigan, USA, with PhiX - S5 (SPAdes) (version 2) | ecosystem: Environmental > Terrestrial > Soil...
GATTGGCTTCTTCCGCGATGCGAAGGCCAACGTGTGGTCGCCGAAAAATCCGCGCGGCGAAAAACTCGCGATGCTGATGCTCGAGGATCCGGCCGCGGTGGCGCAGGCGAAAGAGATTGCCGCGCTCGACGGCCTCAGCATCCTGGCCTGCGGCATCGGCAGCCTCGCGCAGGCGCTCGGCGGCGATCGCGCCGGCGCGGAGGCGGGCACGCAGAAGGTGCTTCAGGAAGCGAAGGCGGCGAAGCTTCCCGACATGCTGACAGCGAATACGCAGGATGTCGCGCAGCGGGTGACGGAAGGATTCCTCGCGCTGCTGATGCAAGGCCCCACCGCCGACGAAGCGATCAAGGCCGGGCGGGCGGCTGCCGGCCGATGAGGCGCTGACGATGAGGCGCCCCTAAAGGGGCGCCCTGCGTACCTCGCTGAAGGCGTCGAGCAGAATCGGCAACAGTGTGTGCATCTTGCCGAGCGCCGGCCGCTGCGGGACGAGCCCGGGCCGGAATCCGCGCGCCGTCAGCCGCGCCAGGATTGCGGATCGATCCGGCGTCGATCCTGCCGGCGCGATGACGTGTACCGGCACGTCCCACGGCGCGCCTTCGCCGCTGACCGCCGCGGCCGGCTGGTGATCCCCGAGCACGATCAGGATCCGATCGCTCCCGGCGTTCGCGCGCAGGTAGCCGGCCAGCGTCTGATAGGTGTAGCGCACCGCGCGCACGTAGCCGGGGCCGAACGAGGTCCAGTCCGGCTCCTGATCGTACGCCTCGACGATCGCGCTGCCGCTGTACGGCGTGTCGGTGAGCATCCGCGCCCAGTCCGGCTGATAGGGCGGCGTCGGGATGAACGGGAAGTGCGTGCTGATGGTTGGAAAGAACATGAACGTCGGCTTCGGCGACGGCTGGCTGCGCTCGAGCGCATCGGCGCGCGCGAGCGAGAACTGATCGGGAATCGCGAACCAGCCGAATTCGGGGCCGCGGTAGTCGAGGCGACTGGCGCCGTAGATCTCGTCGAAGCCGTAGAACGCACCTTCTGGCCATCGCTGCCGCAACCCCGGCATCAGCGCCAGCGTTCGATAGCCCTGCCGCTTGAAGGTTTTCACCAGCGTCTCGCGCTGCTGCGTCATCAGGCTCGCGTTGGTGGCCGGGTCGCGCACCTCGACGCCCGACATCAGGCTGATGTGCGCCAGCCACGACGAGCCGCCGAAGGTCGGCGACTCGACGAACGCCGAGACGACCTCCTGGTGGGTGTCGCGGATCGCGGCGGCCAACTCCGCGCGCTCGGCGACGAGGTTGGGCGCGATGTCGACGCGCTCGTAGGCAATCGCGCCGTACGCCTCGATGAAGATGAGCGAGACGTCGGCGCCACGGACGAGCGCGAGGTCGGCGTCCATCGACGGGCTCGGCGGCAGCGTCTTCACCCCGGCGCGTGCCGCGAGCACGAGCCGCGCCTGCCGGATGTAGGTCTGCGTCACCGGTGTCGGGAACCTGACCGGTGGCTCGAACTCGTAGACCTCGGTCGAGAACCGCGCCAGCACGTGCTGCCCCGCGAAGACCGCGAGCGCGGCGATCGCACCGCCGGCCAGCCATCGCCGCTTCCGCGCATCGGCCAATGCCTCGCTGACGCGTCCGAACGCCCACCGGAACACGATGTAGAACAGGACGAGGATGAGCGCCACGGCGCAGAGCGCGATGACGATCAGCCAGAGCGGCGCCGCCCGCGCGACCATCGCCACGACGTCCGGCATGTACTGCGCGTCCCAGTACAAGTTGATGTCGCGGCCGTAGAGCGCCGGCGTGGTGACGTCGGCGTAGTGGCCGATGAACAGCACCACCCAGAGCGCGGAGATCCAGCGCAGCGCCCGCTGTGACAGCGGCGCGGACCGCCGCACCGCCACGAGCAGGACCAGCACGATCGCGAACTCGAGCGAGATCTCGCCGCGCCAGCCGACGGCCGGCGTCGGCCAGACGTTGTGAAACGAGAGCGACGCGTTCAGGATCGTCAGCGCGGCGAGGAGCGCGAGCAGGGCCGATGTCATCGTCGCGCGAACAGCGTGCGCTCCACGATCAGGCGGCGCTCCGCAGCAGCCAGCGGGTATCGATGAGGAACGACCAGGCGAGCGCGGCAAGCGCCCCTGCCGCCATCGCGGCGCTGAGCGGCGGCTGGATGGCGGGCACGATGGCCAGATTCAGCGCGAGGATTTGCACGACGCAGACGGCCTGGCGGCGGCGGCTCGCGAACAGTGGCGCGCGCAGCCGCGGCCAGTACTTGCCGGCGCCGACGAAGATGTAACGCAACAGCCCCGAGAGAATCACCCACGGGCCCGCCTTTTCGAACTCGGTCACGAGGATCGCCAGGACGAGAATCAGCAGCGCGTCGATCTCCATGTCGAAGCGCGCGCCAAAGCGGCTCGCGATCTGGTGCCGCCGCGCCAGCCAGCCGTCGACGCCGTCGAGCGCGGAGACGACGACGGTGGCCGCCGCGGCGCTGGTCGCGACGTTTGGAAAGCGCGGCTCGCCGATGAGCGCGGCCACCAGCGCCACCAGCATCGCCCGCATCGTCGTGATCTGGTTGGCGGGGCCGAAGCGGGCGAACGGATGATGGCGCGGCAGGAAGCCGAGTGCGACGATCATCACGATCGAGAAGATCGCACCCGCCTTCACGGCGTAGATGCCGCCGACCGGCAGCACTCCGCGCGCGAGCTCGGCGATCGCGATCGCGCCGGCAAAGCCGGCCACCACCGTCGCGACAGCGCTGGCGCGCAGCGGGGCAGCGGGCAGTTGCCAATGGGTGGAGATCATTTGTGCAGGGTGAAAGGTTATTGTATCTCTCGTGACGGCCGAGGCACGCGCGTTCTGGATCGCGGAACCCGGGCGGGGCGAACTGCGCGGCGAGGTGCTGCCCGAGCCCGCTGCGGATGAGGTCGTCGTGCGCTCGCTGTTCAGCGCGATCAGCCGCGGCACCGAAGCGCTGGTGTTCGAGGGACGCGTCCCCGCCAGCGAAGCGCAGCGGATGCGCGCGCCATTTCAGCGCGGCGAGTTTCCCGCGCCGGTGAAGTACGGATACGCCTGCGTTGGCGAGGTCGAGCGCGGACCGCGCGAGCTGCGCGGCCGAACGGTGTTCGTGCTGCATCCGCACCAGACGCGCTATGTGGTTCCGGCAGGCGCCGTTCATGTCGTCCCCGATGGCGTCCCACCGCAGCGAGCCGTGCTCGCGGCAAACGTCGAGACCGCCATCAACGGCATGTGGGACGCTCGGCCGCACATCGGCGATCGGATGACGGTTGTCGGCGCCGGTACTGTCGGCTGTCTCGTCGCCTGGATCGCAGCGCAGATGCCGGGCTGCGAAGTGGAGCTGGTCGACACCAACCCTTCGCGCCGCGCCATCGCGCGCTCGCTTGGCGTTCGCTTCGCCGCGCCGGCCGATGCGGCCACAAACGTCGACGTCGTCATCCACGTGAGCGGGTCGCCAAGTGGTCTGGAGCTGGCGCTGCGCATCGCCGGCTTCGAGGCGACGATCGTCGAGATGAGCTGGTACGGTGCGAACCTGGTGCCGATGCCGCTTGGTGAAGCCTTCCACGCGCGCCGGTTGACGATCCGATCGTCGCAGGTCGGCACCGTCGCCTCGTCACAGCGCGCGCGCTGGGACACGAAGCGGCGTATGGCCCTCGCGCTGTCGATGCTCGCCGATCCAACGCTCGACGTCCTGATCACCGGCGAGAGCGGATTCGAAACCCTTCCCCTCGTGATGGCGCAGTTGGCCGCCGACCCCGGTGACGCGTTGTGTCACCGGATCAGATACTGAATCCCCGATGTACACCGTCACTGTTCGCGACCACTTCATGATTGCCCATAGCTTCCGCGGCGAGGCCTTCGGCCCGGCGCAGCGGCTGCATGGCGCCACCTACGTCGTCGACGTCGAGTTCCGAAGCGCCAGCCTCGACGAGAGCGGGATGGTCGTGGACATCGGCCGCGCCGGCGAGGTGCTGCGTACGACGCTCGCCGAGATGAATTATCGCAACCTGGATGACGAGCCGGCGTTCACGGGACGGAATACGACGACGGAGTTTCTGGCGAAGGTCGTGTTCGATCGCATCGTCGCGGCGATCGGACGCGGCGAGCTTGGAGGCGGTGCGCGCGCCGTCGACAGCATCCGCGTGACGCTGCACGAGTCGCACGTGGCGTCGGCCGGGTTCGAGGGACGCGTCAGCGCGGCGCCCTGATCGTGGCTGCCGAGCGTGCCGGGCAGGCGCTGACCTTCGTCGTCCCCGGCGATCTCGAGACGCGAACCGGCGGCTACGGCTACGACCGCCGGATCGTCGACGGCCTCCGTGAGCGCGGCTGGCGCGTGGACGTGGTGTCGCTCGCCAGCACGTTCCCCTTTCCGACCAGGGCCGCGCGAGACGAAGCCGGTCGAGCGCTGGCGGCGATCCGGGACGGGGCGACGGTCCTTGTCGACGGTCTTGCCCTCGGCGTCCTGCCCGACGAAGCCGAGCGGGAGGGCAAACGGCTGAATCTCGTTGCGCTCGTCCATCATCCGCTGGCACTCGAGACCGGCCTCGACCGTGCGGTTGCAGATTCCCTCGACGAGAGCGAGCGGCGCGCGCTGGCCGCCGTCCGGTCGGTGGTCGTTACCGGCGAGTCAACGGCTGCGGGGCTTGCGCGCTACGGCGTCGGACGCGGGCGCATCTCGGTTGTCCGGCCCGGAACCGACCGCGCGCCGATTGCCCGAGGCTCGTTCAACCAGCCGGGTGGCGCCGGCGAACTGGCGATGTTGTGCGTCGCGACGCTGACGGCGCGCAAAGGCCACGACATCCTGTTTCGCGCGCTCGCGGCGATTCCGCATCGGCGTTGGCGGCTGCGATGCGCCGGCAGCGTCGATCGCGATCATGCGCTGGTCGAATCGCTGACGGCGCTACTGCGACGCGAGGGGATCGAGGATCGCGTCGAGCTGCTCGGCGATCTCGACGCCGCGTCTCTCGCGGTCGAATACGACCGCTGCGACCTGTTCGTGCTGTCGACGCTGTACGAGGGGTTCGGCATGGCGGTGGCCGAGGCGCTGGGGCGTGGGCTGCCGGTGGTCAGCACGGCGACGGGCAACATCCCGGCGCTGGTCGGCGACGAAGCCGGGATCGTCGTCGAGCCTGGCAACCAGGCCGCGTTCACCGCCGCCCTGAGGCGCGTCGCGTCCGATCCCGCGCTGCGCGTGCGCTTGGCGGCAGGAGCGCGAGGCGTCCGTGAGCGCCTGCCGACGTGGGCCGAGAGCGTCGCGGTAATGGAGAGCGTCCTGCGCGGCACGCCGATGCGGCAAACGGTGCCGGGGACCGGGTTCAGCCCCGCCTGGCTCGCGCTGCGCGAACCGGCGGACCGGGCGGCCCGTTCCGCGCGGCTGGCGCACCTCGTCGCAGCCCGGCTTCCGCGCGACACCCCGCTCCGCATCGTCGACCTCGGCGCGGGCACCGGATCCAACGCCCGCTACCTGGCGCCGATCTTCCCGCCGCGCCAACGCTGGCTATTGGTCGATCACGATCCGGCGCTGCTGGCGCAAGCCACCGTTGGAGACACTGCGTCAGTCGAGGTCGAGACGCGGCCTGTCGATCTCAACGCGATCGCCGACGCGGACGCGCGCACGCTGTTCCCGAACGCCGCCGTCGTCACCGCATCCGCGCTGCTCGATCTCGTGTCGGAGGATTGGCTGCGCGCCCTCGCGGAGCACTGCCGCGAAACCGGCGCCGCGCTGCTGTTCGCGCTGAGTTACGACGGCCGCATCGACTTCAGTCCGGACGAACCGGAGGACGCCGAGGTTCGCGATCTCGTGAACCGGCATCAGCGAACCGACAAGGGATTCGGCCCCGCGCTCGGGCCGGACGCCACGGACGCCGCCGATCGGATTCTGCGCGGGCTGGGGTACCACGTCGAGCGTGAACGCACCGACTGGACGCTGGGAGCGGAATCGTGCGAGCTGCAGCGCCGGCTGATCGACGGCTGGGCAGACGCGGCGATCGAGATGGCGCCGGACCGCCGGGATGCGATTGAGTCGTGGCGTTCGCGCCGTCGTGCGCACGTCGCGGTCGAGCAATCGCGTGTGGTCGTCGGCCATTGGGATCTCGCGGCGTGGAAAGACGAGAGCTCGCAGGAAGGCGGACCGAGCGTCTGCGTCAGATAACGCGAGTAATCGGCGGCTGCTCCTCGCTCGGGCTGTTGGCGTCCGCGCCGAAGTCGCAGTCGAACAGCACGTCGGCGCCCATCCGGAAGACGCGATAGCGCGGACGATGGCAGTCGCTGAGCGACGATCTCGGCGACAGGCGGATCGCCGGCCGGCCGTCGCCGATGATCAGCGGCGCGATCGCGATCTGCAGACGATCGAGCAGGTTCGCCTCGAGGAACATCGACACGGTGACGCCGCCGCCCTCGACGAAGATCCGGTGACAGCCGCGCGCGCGCAGCAGCCGCAGTACCTCGGTGACGTCGATGCCGACGCCGCTGTCCTCGACCGCCACCATCGTCGCGCGGCCGAAATGTGTTTCGCCCTCGCCGGCGAGCGAGCGGCTGCAGACGTATAAGGTGTCTGCGGTGTCGTCGTTGAAGACGCGATAGTGATCGGCGAGGCGCCGCGTCGGATCGAGCACGACGCGCACCGGGCTCGGCCCGCTGACGTGCCGTGTGGTCAGCTGCGGATCGTCGGCCGCAACCGTGCCCGCGCCGACCACGACCGCGTCGCAAAGCGCGCGCATGCGGTGCAGGTGGCGGATGTTCTCCTCGCCGGTCACGTATTGCGACTCACCGGCGTGCGTGGCGATGAAACCGTCGAGGCTCTGGCCGAGGTGGCCGACCGTGATCGGCCGCGCGACCGTGGCGCTGCAGATTGGCAGATAGAGATCGATCAGCGCATGCGCCGGATCGTCGGGTGGGAGCAGAACGTTCCAACCGGCGCCCGGGCGCCAGCCGACGACCGCCTCACGGCTGTCGCGCGAGACGACGCGCAGCTCGGCCGCGTCGCCCCCCGGCGGAATCGTCGCCGCGAAATCGACCGGCTCGTTGAGCTCGGCCGCACGGTCCGCTTCGTTGGCCGCGCCAAGCACAATCGCCCACGCATCATCGGGTGTGGTCGCTTTTACCAATCTGCCTGCGAGTGTAGATCAACTGGCGGCGGTTCCGTCCGCGGCGAGGCACCGCGTCAGCGCGCGGATCTGGAGGTACAGCGTCTCCGGCGGGCACGGCTTCGAGAGATACGCATCGCAGCCGGCCTTGAACGCCGCGTCGCGCGAATCGGTCACTGCCGAGACGACCACGACCGGGATGTCGACGGTGACGCTCGATTCGCGGACGTGCTGCAGCACGGTCCACCCGTCGACGCGCGGCATCGCGAGGTCGAGCACGATCACGTCGGGGCGGAGTTCGGTGATCTTGTCGAGCCCCATCCGGCCGTCGACGGCCGTGAACACCGTCCAGCGCTTGGCGCGGAGGAACTCGGAATAGATGTGGCGCGCGTCAACGTCGTCTTCAATGACGAGCACCGCGAGGGGCTCGGGGGAGGGATGCCTCGAGAACATGGGTAGCGGGCGACCTATTCGAGGGGCGCGCACACAAACAATTGCAACACCATTGCCATGAGATTTCCGCCCGGGAAACTGAGCGGGGTAGAATGCAGGTTTGGCAATCAAGGATGCCCGAGGAGGAACAGGTTCCATGTACCACCCAGTGAAGATGCGGTATGGCGTCGCGTGCGCGCTGGCGCTGACGATGGCGTCGCTCGCGATGCCGACAGCTCAGCAGCCTCCACCCGCGCAGCCGCCCCAGCCCGCTCAGCCTGCCACGCCGGCGGCACCTGCCACACCCGCGGCGCCGGCGACACCCGCGGCGCCCGCTGCGCCCGCGACGCCGGCGAAGGTGCTCGTGCCGGTCGCGACCAACACGCTCACCGCGAACCCCGACGCGTTCTACGGCCAGGCGGTGACGATGACGGCGTCGGTCGAGCAGGTGCTGTCGAAGACGGCGTTCGTGATCGATCAGCGTCGGGTCGGAACGGCGACACTGAAAGGTGTCAACGGCCCGACCGATGTTCTGGTGCTGGTGCCGAACATCCAGTCGCCGGTCGACCTCAAGAGTTACGTCACGGTGATGGGCGAGGTCGTGAAGTTCGATCCGGCAGAGGTCGCCAAGAAGGCAAAAGACTACAAGATCGACCTGCCGCCCGATGCGGCGACGAAATACAGCGGGCGCCCGGCGCTCATCGCGACTTCCGTGATCAACGACAAGTTCATCGACGTCGCGAAGCGGCTGCCGCCGCCGATGAACGCCGAGGAAGAGGCGTTCAGCAAGGTGATGAAGCAGGTGGCGCCGGCGTTCGCGGCGCTGCGGGCCGGCGTCGACAAGAGCGACGTCGAGAACGCCAACAAGAACGCGGCCGTGCTGAAGCAGGCGTTCACCGACACCGAGACGTTCTTCAAGCCGAAGAAGCCGGACGCGACGCTCTGGGCCGCCGAGGCGCGCAAGCACGTCGAGACGATCCAGACGGCGGTCGCCGCGGGCAAGTGGGACGAGGCGAAGACGACGGCCGGGACACTCCAGCAGTCGTGCGGCCGCTGCCACGGGCAGTACCGCGAGCGCTTCGACGACGGGTCGTTCCGGTATAAGCCGGGAAACTAGATGTCGCGCCAGGGACGGTCATCGGGCCGTCCCTGACGTTCGGCGTTCTCCGTTCGCCTGGCTACTCGGCTCGCAGCGCCTGCACCACATCGACGCGCGCCGCGCGCGCCGCCGGCAGAAGCGATCCGATGATCGCGGCAATCAGGAGCACCGCGGCCGACCCTGCGATCGGCACCACGCCCGGCAGCTGCACGTTCTGGATGTAGCTGCCGACCACCCGCGCCAGCGCGTATCCTCCCAGCGCACCCGCAACCAGGCCGAGCGCCGTCATCCACAGTCCTTCGCCGAGCACCCCGGTGAGAATCGAGTGCGGCTGCGATCCGACCGCCAGCCGGATGCCGAACTCGCGCGTGCGGCCGCTGACCGAGAACGCCAGCACGCCGGCGACGCCGACGATCGAGATCGCGAGCGCGACCGCCGCAAACCCGCCGAAGACGATCGCGTTGAGGCGATCCGGCGCCAGCACTTCGGCGCGCACGTCCTCGAGCGTCGCCGCGCGCTCGACGACCTGCTCGGTCGCGAGCTCGCGCACCGTGCGCGTGATCACCGGCACCAGCGAGTACGGGTCGGCGCGCGTGTGCACGAAGAGGCGGCCGCCGGACAGCTCCTGCTCGAACGGGTGGTAGACGGTCATCACCTGACGCGGGTCGATCCGCTCGTCGTCGACGTTGCCGATGACGCCGACGATCCGGCGCGTGTCGGTGGTGATGCCGATGAACCGCATCACGCCGTCGGTCCACATCAGGTGGCGATTGATGGGGTCCTGGCCGGGGAAGAGCTCGTCGGCGACGCGCTTGTTGACGATGACGACGCGCTCGGCGCCCTGCGTATCGCCTTCGTTGAAGTCGCGCCCCGCAACCAGCGGGATGCCGAGCGCCGCGAAGAAGCCGGGCGACACCGAGCGGAACCGCGCGCGCGGATCCTCCTCGCCGTTCTTGCGAGTCCGTCCCTCGACCGAGAACTGGAACCCGGCGCCGAAGCCGCCCGCATCGCGCCATGGCACGGTGCTGCCCCAGGCGACGCGCTCGACGCCCGGCACCTCGGTGATGCGGCGCTGCACGTCGCGATAGAAGCCGCGCACCTGCTCGGGTGTCCGGCCGTAGTTGGAGACCGGCACGTTGACCGCGAGCACGCTCTTGGTTTCGAAGCCCGGATCCTTGGCCTGCAGCGCGAGCAGCGTGCGCAGCAGCATGCCGGCGCCGGCGAGCAGGACGAACGAGGCCGCGATCTGCGTCATCGCAAACAAGCGCAGGCGCCGGTTGGTGGCGCCGGTGATGCGCAGCCCGCCGCTCGTCAGCGCGAAGCCGCGCGACGTATCGGTCGACGGCAGCCGCGGCACGAAGGCGAGCAGGACGGCGGCTGCCATCGCCAGGCCGACGCCGACCCACAACAGGCTGGCGTCGAGCGTCAAATCGAGCGCGCGCACCGAGAAGCGCGCGGCGTACTTCGCGAGCACCGCTACCATCGGCTGCGCGATTGCGACGCCCAGCACCGCGCCGCTGCCGCAGAGGATCAGGCTCTCGGCGAGCAGCGTCCGTCGCAGCGTGCTGCTGCTCGCGCCGAGCGCGGCGCGCACCGCCAGTTCGCCTTCACGCCGCACGCTGCGCGCCAGGATCAGGTTCGCGACATTGGAGACGGCGATGATGAAGACCAGGCCCGAGGCCGCGAGCAGGACGAGCAGCACGGTCCGCGCCCGCGCGGTGATCTGCTCGCGCAGCGGCACCGCGTTGATGCGGAAATCGGCCTTGACCGGGTAGGCCTCCGGATACGCCTGCCGAATGCTGCCGTGCGCCGCGCGCAGCTCGGCGCGCGCCGCCTCGACGTCGGCGCCGGGCGCGAGCCTGCCGAACAGCTCCGTCATCCGGTGCTCGCGTCCCGTCACCATCGTCGCCGACAGGTGATGCGGGCTGGTGACGACGTTGGCGATGAGCTCGGTTTCAGCCGGATACGGCACCGAAGGCTCCAGCACGCCAACGATCACCGCCGTGCGCGTACCGAGGCGGATCGTCTTGCCGAGTACCGTCGGGTCGGCCGCGACGCCGGTCGTCCAGAAGCGGTGCGTCAGCACCGCCGCACCCGCCGCGTTCGGCCCATCGTCGCCGGCGTTGAGCAGGCGTCCGAGCACCGGCCGCAGCCCCATGACGTCGAAGTAGGAGCCGTCGACGACGCCGGCCCGCACCTGCCGCGGCTCGCCGAGGCCGACCATCGTGAAGGTGATGGTCGAGAACTGCCCCATGGCCGTGAGCGTCTTCATCCGCTCCTTGAGGTCGATCACCTCCGGCACCGAGAAGGTCGAGTTCTCGACGCTGTTGCCCGGCGCGCTCTGGCGGATGTAGATCAGCCGGCTCTCGTCGCGGTTGACGAGCGGACGCAGCAGCACGCCCCTGACGACGCTGAAGATCGAGGCGTTGGCGCCGATGCCGAGCGCCAGCGTCAGGATGACGGTGATCGACAGCCCCTTGGCGCGCGCGAGCGAACGAAGGGCGAACTTGAGATCTTGAAGGATGGCCATATACCGTCTCTGTTACACAAACGCGGGACGATTGTGTACGCGGAGACGGCGCGGCTGCAACTGGTGCTGGTTGCTAGTTGCTGGTTGCTGGTTGCTGGGAACGTGCTTCCGCAACCGGCCTATCCACCGGGCCATCTAGCATCTAGCACCCAGCAGCCAGCATCTGCTCCTAATACTCGAAGCGGAGTTCGCCGACCACCGATCGCTTGATGATGTCGCCGAACACGTGCTGCTGGATGTCCTTGTTGAGGATGTTGTTCACCTTCACCAGCGCGGTCATCTTCGTCGACGGGAACTTGACGCCGAAGCTGCCGTTCACCAGCGTGTAGGCGTCGGTGAAGCCGTGGTACGGGCTCGACAAGACGTCGGCCCAGAACGCGCGGTCGGTGTAGTTCACCGTGCCGCTCGCGAGCAGCCGCCGGTTCGACATGTTGAAGCCGACGTTGAAGCGGTTGTTGGGCGGCAGCGCGAGCTCGGCGGCCGGATACGGATTGTCGGAATCGATCACGGTCGGATCCGCCTGGTACGAATAGTTCGCGAACGCCGTCCACTCGTTGTTGATCCGCTGGTCGAGCGAGAGCTCGATCCCCTTCTCGCGCACCGGGCCGAGGTTCAGGTAGGTGAACGCGGTCCGCGGCAGGAAGATGCCGCGCGACGCGAGCAGCGTGAGGACCGCCGGCGGCAGCGGCCAGCCGGGCGGCGGGTTGGCGGCGGTGTACGGATCGAGGTTGTTCGGCAGCTGGACGAAGTTGATGTTCTCGTCGCGATCGTTGACGTAGAACGCCACGCCGAGCGTGGTGCCGCCCGGCAGCGAGCCGGTGTAGGCGATCTCGTAGGCGTTGATCGATTCTTCCTTCAGGTCCGCCTGCGGCGTCGTCCCGATCGGCAGCCGGCTGCCGACTGCCTTCACCACCAGCGGGAACGGCTGCGAGACGCCGATCGCGCTCAGATCGATCGGGTTCACGATCGCGATGTCGAGGAAGTTGTTGATCACCGACGGCGAGCGGAACGCGCGGTTGAACGAGACCCGGAGCGAGTGGTCGTCCGCCACGCGGAAGACCGCCGCCAGCCGCGGCGAGAAGACCGGATCGTCGAGGTTGCCGAACTTGTCGATGCGGCCGCCGAGCGTCAGGCGCACCTTGTTGAGAAAGATCTCGTCCTGCACGTAGGCGCCAAGCTCGGTGCGGTTCTCGGCAGCCGGCGCGATGGTGATGTCGAAGTTGTTGCGGCGGATATTGCCGCCGACGCTGAACACCTGGCGCGTGCCGGCGCGGAACGCGTCGCCGACTTCGAAATCGTAGGTCTGGGTCGAGAAGTTCAGCTGCAGCGGCTGACCGGTGAGCGGGTCCGGCAGCAGCAGGTTCGGCGCCTCGGCGCTGGTCATGTTGGTGAAGAAGTTGACCTTCAGCGCGTCCTTCCGGTAGTTGACCTTGCCGTAGCCCATCACCGAACCGGGCTGGATATTGAACGGGCCGATGCCGGTGTGGATGATGCCGCTCGTGCCGGCGATGCCGCCCTGATAGGTGATGCGGCCGCCGCTGATCTCCTGATCGACGCGCGCGTCGAACTTCGGCTGGCTGGTGCCCTCGTTCTCGAACGCGGTGCCGAAGGCGCCGGTCGAGTCGCTCGGATAGGCGGCGCCGCCGACAAACTGCGTCGGATCGCGCGGATCCTGAATGCGGGGAATCGTGCCGGTCGGCCGCGGCAGCGGATCGGAGTTGAAGTAGCCCGCCGACACGCGATACGACCAGATCGAATTCGGCGCCTGGGCCACGGTCGCGTTCGCGCCGAACAGTTTGCCGACGCCTTTGCCGACACCCGAGCCGGCGTCCCGATCGAAGAAGCCGCCGGAGATCGAGACCATCGTGCCCGGCGCCTGCCGCGGCGTCTTGGTGATCACGTTGACGACGCCGGTGAGCGCGTTGGCGCCCCACACCGCGGAAGCCGGCCCGCGGATCACCTCGATCTGC
>Ga0207701_10005178_pt1 | contig 13123 bp, 15 predicted proteins | sample KBSSwiSSwithPhiX_FD_184294 | JGI IMG/M metagenome (GOLD analysis project Ga0207701, IMG submission 184294) | Switchgrass rhizosphere bulk soil microbial communities from Kellogg Biological Station, Michigan, USA, with PhiX - S5 (SPAdes) (version 2) | ecosystem: Environmental > Terrestrial >...
GTGATGGCCTCACCATTGCGGTTGCCGCCAATAGTGTGGCGCGCATGCAAGGCGTAGTCGTCGATTATTCATCCACATCAGGATTTACATTCATCCATCCTGCGCCCTCTCAGGACAACTCGCTGGGCCTCATTCACTTGAATTAGGAGCCATCGTAGTATCACTGATCGATTCGTTGAGAAGGCGGAGAGACTCGCGGTAAAAGGTTCGACGAATAAAGATCTAAGAGTGGTCTACTACGGTCGAATCAATGTCGCCGAGAAGGGATAAAACGAAGTTACCTCTCCGTACTGACACGGGCCTCTCCAAACGAGGCTTCATAGGTCGCCATGAGGATGGATTGACCCGTCACCTCATCGCCAAAGCTGAGGAAGACCTCGGGTAAGTCTGTCTGGCAGATCTCTCGAAGCGCGCCGGGCCAAAATCGATTGGTTACCCCGCCGTCAGCCTGACCCGCCTCACTTTCTTCCACAAGCGTTCCTTCCCATAGATAGCAGCCATGCTGATAGGGGAATGTCATGGGCGACAGGTCATACAAAATAGGTGTCTTGAGGAGAAGGCGTATAGTCGCATCCCCACTGCCGTGTAAAGACAGGATCTCGCCATGCGCCGATCGGCTAAAGAGCAAACGCTGACGTGGATGAATACAAAGTGGCATGCCGTAGTTCTACCGATTCACGCAGATGATATTCAATCGGACCTAAGTCCGGCACAGCTGATTATGCTGAGCTGGGCGGTGGCGGGACAGGAGGCAACGATTTCTACCGGCACGACATTAAGTACGAAGCTAGCGGCCATCAACTGTAGGTCATCTACTGATGTCTAGTGTGCCTAAAGTTTTTTACTATATATTGATCATACTAAGATCTCGCTCTCTTCATCACAGGCGAGTGATTGTAATCGACCGCGGAACTTGTTCCTATGAATGTCCCGACCGCTCTTCTCTATGCCGTCTGCATGGTGCTCATTATGGTTGCTTCAGCCATCGCGGAGTCGCCCGCGCCGACGGTTCATTGGGGAGGGATTGCTTATCCTGATCAATTCAACACCCTGACAATCGGGGGAACGTTTAATCGCTTTACCGAGTTCGATGGGGCGGGAACTCGTTACAATTCGACTCTGGACGACTCCCTAGGATTGAATTTTGCCACGATGAGTTGGAGTCAGCATTGGGAACGACTGGAAGGTTGGAGCACGAATATCACCGTGGGCGCCGGCCCGACAGGATCGCAGCCTACGAAGTTTGTACAAAACAATCTTGTGCACAAAGCGCTCGGGTTTGCGCCCGTCAAGGAGGGACAAACTCGATCTGATGTCGTCGATGCGATGATCAGCGCATCTGTGACTCGATGGTTTCCGTTACTCGATCATCGAAAAGAGTTGTATATAGGTGGAGGGTTGACGGGCGGGACGCTGTATCAGGAGGCGTTTGCGCGTGCCGGACTTCGTCGCGTGTCTTTCGACTCACTGATACCCTATTGGGACCGCACTCCGTTGAGAGTTCTCACGGACTATCTACGCTTTTCAGCAATGGCTCGGTATGGGCAACTCGACACTGGGGCAGTGCTGCATCAAATCAAACCATTCTCCTTTTTGTATCAATTCTCGACGAGCCTGGGACCCTATGGAACGAGCGACGGTCCTCCGCATTGGGAAATTGAATATGCCCTGACGTGGGATTCGGGGATTTTTGTTGATCAAACAGGCCAAAGCCGCAAGGAATTTTTCTGGTCATTGGCCTTCACCTACGACGCATTTCGAATGGAATCATGGAACGATAGCATTAATCACAAAGACCAAGGACCGACCTATGGTTTTACGGTGACGCTGGACTTGTTCCGTCTGTTTAAGAAAGAAGGGGAGAATACGACCCGATAATCGGTCGGCTAATGGCTAATTGTTGTGCCGAGCGACCGAGGAGAATAGTTGGAGATCGTTCGTGTGAGATAGGCTGCGCATCCCTGAATCGAGGGCACTATAAAAAACACGAGCCCGCTCTCTGAAGGAGAGCGGGCTCCCTTGAAGTCCGATTGAAGATTACCGACGCATCCGCCATGCTGCCAGGGAAACCAAACCGCTTCCGAGAAGGATTAAGGAAGCCGGTTCCGGAACGGTACTCCCACCACCGCCGCCGCCATTCGTTGGAGGAGTGACGATGGGGACACCGCCAACAACATCGAACCAAATATGATGATTTGCCACGGATGCGGCGATGCCATTCGCAGTCGAACCTTGTAACACTTCTCCATTGCCGGCCCCATCACCGAACCCTACGGCGCCAGGTGTTCCACCGAATCCGCCGCTTCCTCCGCTCGCATCGCCGGTTTCCCACTGCATGCCTTTATAGAAGAAGCCGATTTGGCCTTCTCCCGCCGGAATCGCAAAGCCTGGGCCACGCAGCACCAACTGAAAGCTATTGAGCTTGTCGCCATGAGAATCGAAGTATCCCACTTGATCCCAAGTCACGATGATTTCGTTGGCGATATTGGTGCGGAGATGGACGACGCCGCTTAGCGCGCTCCGCGTATCCACGTCGGCAAAAAATGGAGAAATCAGGGGTTGAGAAGCTCCCGTCGGTCCGGATGGTGTGAAGGCCGAGATGCCGTTGTTGAAGCTAATATTGCCGTTGTTGTTCACCCAGTACTGGGTTTGATTCGTTCCGAAAAAATTGATGGTAAAGCCTAAATTCTTTGGACCGCTGAACCCGTCGTCATTACGGCCGGTAGGGTCACCAACATTAGCGGCATTCCCGCCTCCTGTCGTGACCACTACATCCCCGATTCCGCCGCCGATCGTATCAGTATAGTAAGTCGTGGAAGGAATGAGGGAACTTTGAGGGATGATAGTAACGGCGTGCGCGCCGCCTACGGCCATCAAACCGATGATCGCACTTGAGATTAACGCTGAAACAACCTTCCGGCTACCCATCGTGACCTCCACAATAATCCTGACTGGTTATTGAATCAATCTTGTAACCCATGGCCAAGGCGCAACCATGCGGCGCGATAAGGCATTTATTTTAATTTCAAGATCAGCAATAAAAGGGCCAATACTTAAGCGATTGATGGAAAACGATAGTTCCGCGAGCACGATGAAGACTGTCAGCTTTTCCTGCGGAAGCATGAATCGTTGGAAGCCGTTGGAGATTCTGATAATTCATAATGCATTGATTTTGATAACTTTTTATTAAGGTCTCTTTCACTTTAGTTTTAAGGCGGCCTACAAATGCTTGACACCTGGCGTACCATCAATGCTCACGTAGTACAGTCTAGGTTAAATAAAGCATTCTAGACAAAGGATAATTGATTGCTATACTCCCTTGTAGTCACTATGACGGGGACAAACTGAAATGAATGAAGATATTGAAATACAGAGTGAACTTCACCGGTTGAATGGATTACGATTCTGCGGTGTCTGGCAAACTGAGCACGGAGAGTTTGCCCTCTTCGAAGATGCTCTTGGAACGCGATCATCCTTCATGTTGAAGACGGGTGAGACACTCGGTGAGGGAGTAGAGCGCGTCACTGCTCGATATCGCCAAACCGATTCTGACATTGCCCCTTCCATTCTTTGATTCTGAGATACTCCTGCCCTCTCTAGCTTTCTATCCACTGAGTGGTGATGACAAATTTCAGGTAGCGATGCTTGCCTTTTCTTACGAGCAGACTCTTGTCCCCACGCGACCTTCTTTTCTGTCTTACGATTATCAGCGCCCTGATGCCACTGCTTCTGGAGGATTCATTTATTCCTAAAGGCGCATAAGCTTTGGTATGTCCTTGAGCCTGTCAGCAGGACGGAGCGGCATGGTATGGTAGGGCGTGGCAAATGCCAAGAAAAAATTGACGAGCAATATCGGAGGCAATTTCTTTGTCGACTCGACGTGTATTAATTGCGATGCCTGCCGCCAACTTGCCCCCGCAACCTTTCGCGAACAGGACGAGTATTCCAGTGTCTACCGTCAACCGATATCAGAGACGGAGCAGCTTCGCGCCTACCAAGCGTTGATCGCATGTCCTGTCGGCTCGATTGGGGTCTTAAACACCGATCGACGCTCATGGGATCGGGCTATGAGGAGTTTTCCTCTCCGTCTCGACGAGGATCTCTACTATACGGGCTTTAACTCCCCTGCGTCGTTTGGCGGAAACAGCTATTTCCTGCAGCATCCCGGCGGCAATTGGTTGATCGATTCGCCGCGCTACGTCAAACATCTCGTGGATGCGTTTGAAGAGATGGGCGGCATCCGCTTCATCTTTCTCACGCATGAAGATGATGTGGCGGATTCGGCTCGTTATGCTCACCGGTTTCATGCGACACGGATTATTCATCGAGCAGACCTCGCTGCCGCTCCGGATGCCGAATGGGTGGTGGAGGGGAATGAGCCACGGTCCCTGCTGGATGAGTTCGACATGATTCCTTTGCCCGGACATACGCCCGGCAGCATGGCCTTGTTGTACCGGAATCGCTATCTGTTCACGGGTGATCATTTGTGGTGGGATCGCGATTCCCAGCGCTTGGATGTACCATCCGTCTATGTGTGGGATCGGCACCAATTACGTGAGTCCACCCGCGTCCTGTTCAATCTGCACTTTGAATGGGTGCTGCCCGGTCACGGCGACCGGACTCATGCTTCTGCTAGCGAGTTAAGGCAAGAGGTCGGGCGACTGCTGGAAAGGCAGCTCGTGCTTCGGTGAACCATCTTGACCATGTTCTTTTCGCCGCACCGATAACCCGCTTTCAGCATGATCCATGGAAGCTCTTTGAAGTGGACGGCTGTCCTTCCCTGACTGGTCACGAATGAAACTGATCGGGTTTTTAGTCATTCTGTTGCTGGCCAATGACGTCTACGCCGCCACTCGGATTCAGATGGAGAATGCCCGACCTGGATCTCTGGAATGGCAGCTTGCGCAACCTGCGGAATACGGAGAAGTCGAGGGGTACGCCTCTCTCACCAGCGTGCAGCGTGGCGGGCAGATCAAGCTATTCGTCAGCGCGACCGAGCCCTTCTATACTATCGACATCTATCGGATGGGATGGTACGGCGGCATGGGTGCGCGCTTAATCCTTGGCGGAATTCGACGGTCGGGCAATCGGCAGCCGATTCCAACTCCTGATACGGATACCGGCCTCATCGAGTGTGACTGGACCGATCCGTATGTTGTGACGACAAGTAATCCCCACGATGAGAACGACTGGGTCAGTGGAGTCTATCTCGCGAAGTTAACGGCCGGAATCAGTGGCAGGCAAAGTTATATTATCTTCGTGGTGCGGGATGATGAGCGCCTCTCGGATTATCTGTTTCAGTCAAGCGTCACCACTTTTCAAGCATATAACAACTGGGGAGGAAAATCGCTCTATACGTATAACAGCGTCGGCCATGCCGCCAAGAAAGTATCGTTCAATCGGCCGTATGCGATCAGCGAGAGTTCAAGTGCCGACTTCGGTCAAGGCGCCGGCGGATTCCTCATCGGATGGGAATACAATATGCTGCGGTGGTTGGAGCGCGAGGGATATGATGTCACCTATAGCACCAACATCGATACGCACGCCGATCCGAATCTTCTCCTCAATCATCGCGGGTGGCTCTCGGTCGGTCACGACGAATATTGGTCGTGGGAGATGCGGTCACACGTCGAGCAGGCCCGCGATCGTCATATCAACCTCGCATTTTTTTCGGCGAATGTCTGTTTCTGGCAAATTCGCTTAGAGCCCAGTCCATTCACCGGCGAGTTGCATCGCACCATCGTCTCGTTCAAAGACGAAGAGGACTCGCACGAAGATCCCTATGCCCTCGATACAGATCCGACGAATGACCACCTCGTGACCACGCGCTGGCGACAATCACCGGTCGATCGCCCCGAAGAGGCGTTCATCGGCGTCATGTATGAAGCCGATCCGGTGGACGGAGATATCGTTGTGGTCAACGTTCATTCGTGGGTGACACGCGGCACCGGCCTCCGCTCCTTTGATCACCTAACGGGGTTGCTGGGGTATGAAGTGGATCGTATCTTCGGACGAGGAGAGTACCCGGTCACCGTGATCGCCCGCTCTCCGTATATCATTGGCGAACGAGAAAGTTATTCCGACATGGTCTTCTATGAAATGCCGAATGGAGCAATCGTGTTTGCGACGGGATCGATGCAATGGAGCTGGGGCTTGGACGACTTTAATGGACCGACACCAAGAACGGCTCGCTTGAGTACGCCGGCCCAACAAATGACTAGGAACGTCCTTGCGCGTTTCGTTGGAGACCGCTTCCCTGTGGCCAACTTCGATGTGCTCACGGACGGCCATGCGGGCACTGCTTTTTCCTTCGATGGACAGGCTTCGCGTGACGATGATGGGAAGATCCTTCACTATCAGTGGGACTTCGGCGACGGCGATCGTGAAACCGGGATGACCGCCTCACATGCATATCTGTCGGCAGGCCGTTATCAAGTGACTCTTACGGTAACGGATGACCGCGGAGCAGCAGATAGAACCTCACGTTTCGTCCTGATCGCTCAGTAGCGATCGTACTCACAACTATCGATCAGTAATAATCGTCTTCATGCAATGCGTCGTAGCCGCGTCATGAGAGAGGCACGTATGTGACAATAGCGTTGATTTCGCTACTAATCACGAAATTCTAACGGGATTTAAAAGTTTGAAACTTGCTGGGAGATTCTTGGGGTGGGGAGCGTCCTAAGGACGTGTGCGCGCATCGACGCTCCACCACGTGGACTTACTTCTAGACCGCGCAGGATCGGGTCTGCTGGGAACGTCGCTCATGAAGCGCCTGTTGGAGGAGTGCGACGATAAAGATAGGATCGATCGGTTTGTTTAAGAAGGCAAAGGCGCCGGCAGCAGAAGCTTGCCCTCTTAAGTCATTTTCTCCGTGTCCGGTAATAAGAATCACTGGTGTGGCAGGTTGCACCTCACGGATTTTGACGGTCAAGGCCACGCCGTCCATGCCCGGCATACGAATATCACTGATGATGGCATCGTAGGATTGCTTGCCGACGAGCGTGAGCGCCTCGTCGGGTGAAGCGGTCGTGTCGACGATGCACCCCTGCAAGCGAAATCGAAGAGTATCGGGCAGGGCCTTCAGAAGCGTGGGATCGTCGTCAATCACTAATAAACGATAAGATGATGGAGCATTCATGTCATCCTCATACTTATTCTGTACCTTCCGAACTTATATTATTTTCAATTATTGAGGTCTGTCAGAATTTTGGAAGGGAACTGTCATCCAGATGAAAGCTAGGTATTGGTCTGTCACGGGATCACACGTACATGCACCGTGCCGATGGCTGTTTCTCCGCGGCGATCGCTCACCACGTACCCAAAGCTAGCCGATCCATTAAACCTCGGATCAGGTTGATAAGTAATCTGATGGTCGGCCAGGCGAACGGTGCCATGAGTCTCATCGTTGACGATGACAGCAGTCACGGTCAAGGTGTCTCCATCGAGATCGACATCGTTGGCCGTCAAGTCGGAAGATGGAAAAATCAGCGTGGTGTTTTGCCGTGTGAACTTTCGATCCGGATTGGCGATGGGAGGATCGTTAATGGCATTAGACTCCGGCGATGGCAGGGATACCCACTGTGGATCGGGCGGTTCAGTGGCTCGATCCTCAGTGGGCGACGGATCATGCTGAATACCGCTTTGCTGAAACGCATACTTCAAAAAGGTCGGGGTCACCAACGTGGTCAGCGTACCCATGAGAACGAGTATGGAAAACAGTTTTTGATCGATGAACCCGTTGGCCAAGGCGATGCTGGCAATTACGAGTTCCATAATTCCTCGTCCGTTCAATCCAATGCCCAGGGTCCAGCTTTCCGCCACAGACTGACCCGCTATTCGGCCGCCCCAGAACCCCCCCATGATTTTCCCCGCAAAGGCGACGATGAGGACCGCGACCACCAGCCTCCAGTCCGAGAGCGCCGAGGTGTTAAACTCCAACCCGATGGCGGCAAAGAACAGGGGGCCGAGAAATCCCATCGTGATCCGTGAGGCTGTCTTCTGCACCTCCTTAAAATTAGCTGCGCCGAGAAGCTGATGGCTCAGCAACATCGATCCAAAAAATGCGCCTACGACAAAATGTAAACCGACGAGCTCGGATGCTCCGGCAAACATTAAGACGAACAACAACGTCATGGCAAAGAGCGCTTCTTTTCCTCTCAACTGGAGAAGCCACCGGCTGAGCCACTGGCGGGAGAGCGGGATCCGTCCGCTCGAATATTTAATCAGACGTGCGGCGAGCAAGACGGCTGCCATGAACAATAAACTCTTAGCCAGAATCCAGGCGACACTTTGCAAATATGATCGCCAATTCCCGCCATCTTGCTGCATTTCAATGATGATGCCCAACACGAGAAGTGCGCTCACGTCGTTCAAGACAGCGGCGGATATAATTTGCCTTCCCATCTTGGTTTGAAGGACGTCCAGATCCATAAGCATCCGCACGCTCACCGGGAGTGCCGTAATGGCAATGCAGAGGCCAAGGAATGTGTTCCGAGTCATATCGAACCCGAAGGCCCAGCCGGTCGCGATCCCCAGTACCAACGGCACAGCAAATCCCATAATGCCGATCCAAATTCGTCTGCCTTGCATGGCCGTGCGCAGATCGTGCAGATCGATCTCCATTCCGGCAAGGAAGACCAATAAGAGCACGCCGAGTTCAGCAATAGCCTTCAATTGGGGAGTCATCGTGATGAGCGCAAACACCGATGGTCCTAAGAGGATACCGGCCACAATCTCCCCGATCATCGACGGCTGACGATACCGCTCAGCGATTTCGCCGGCGATGCGAGACACCACGAGGAGAAGGAGGATAGATTCAATAAGGGGCATACGAGCTGAGCTTAGAACAGCATCGGAGGCATTTTCATAGGGAGGAAGCGTGCATCAGTGGAGCGTTTTACAAGTGCAAATCAAGCAACAACTGAGTGAACGTCTGAATATGATACGCAATGTGCGTGACGAACTACAACCATGCAAGCTACCATTTGATCGCTCAATCGGCAGTGAGCGAGCGGCGAAGGAAGTTCTTTCGCTGTTGGGCGCGTATCAAGGCGTTAGAATGGCCTGTTCTAGTAAAAGTGACTAGAACGGCTGGTGGACGGAACGAGGTGTGATGATCGACCGAGGATACTACCCCTGGAGCACTTGTGCGATGATCCCTGTGCGAGTCGTGCACTTCGTTTTTTCCATGATGTGTTTGATGTGGGCTTTCACCGTGGGTTCGGTAATGCCTAATGCCGTAGCGATTTCCTTATTCGTGAGGCCTTTGGCGAGGGTTTGTACGACAGTCTGTTCCCGATTCGTCAAGTGAAACCGTTTCTGGACTTGTTGCGCAACGCGTTCTCGTCGGCCCATGACTTCCATCACGATTAAGATGCGGGAATGTTGCGCGGCTTCCGATCCAGGAAGACCAAACCCGCGAAAGAGGACCGGCCGTTTGGAATCGCCCACCAAACGTCTGACTTCCAGTTGCTCCCAATCTTTGGATCCCACCTGAGCTTTAAGAAGAGTGTGTATCTCCGCACAAATTTCGGAGACAGCGTTGGGAAGGAGTCCGGCGGCCTTAATGACCTGCGCCTCTCCAATTTCTCGCACCAGTTCCCATCCACGGCGATTCATATGTAGGAGTCGGTTATCGGTCGAGAGGATTAAAAGGCCGGGGCCTTCACGTAGGTCTGCGATGCCTCGTAAGTCATGTGTCGGGTCTAAGGGTGCTTCCATAGATATCCCGGTGCTTCCGTTATTCATGCCACTCCGTCTTTATTACTCTGCCTACTCCCCCATTTTGCTTAGGGCGCTACAATATCCATAAGTCTCATATTAATCAATAAGACTTAAGTCGGCATAACTAAGATTTAGTTCTGCCTTCTACCATGCAAGGAGCGACATTCATTGAGTGGGGAATTTACTAGATAAATCAATCCTTCCCAGCCATGTATAGAAGTCGCTTGCGACTGCGAGACCATACTTCAGCCCCCAGACCACATCTCGGAAAAGATCATGTGCTCGGTGAGCAGAGGAAATGATCATCGTCTGGGTGCTTCTTTCGTAGGGGGTTCCTGTCTACTTCTGGTGGATTGAGCTAGGTGTAGCACCATAGTAGTGTGACGGACAGCGGAAGAAGTGAGGAGTCGCGTTTGACACACTGAATTCAAATGGTACGCTAATTTGCACTACTTATGGGTAAGTGGGGCCGGGAGATCTCTTATAAATGATCGGAGGAGACAGTATGACGGCATCAGACTGGGATTGGCGGACGACGCCAAGCCAGCATAAACATACCGAACGAGTCACGATGATTCGTCCGATTCAATATGAAAGTACCAGCCCCATCGATCCGGACCTCTTCCCGGAGCATTTCCAAAATCGTCATGGAAAAGCATTGACGCTCAATATTAGCTCGGGCGGTATGTTGCTTGTCATGGATCATGCTCCGGAGGCGCTGCAACTCCTCAAAGTACATGTTCCCATCCCAATCCAACGGACCCACATTCCTACGTTGGCGGAAGTGGCCTGGACCCGCCCAATGCCGATGGGGCCTGAGGATTTACACTTTGTTGGATTGAAATTTGTGCTGTGAGCTTCTCCGCAATGTCACCTGCGCGACACAGCTTCGTTGTAAAGAAACAGATCGGGAGGCAGGCATGAGACGCCTATTGGTCATGAGCGTAATTAGCAGTCTATGTCTTGGGCAGGGGGCGGGATTGACATTCGCGCAGAATGTTTCGCCAGTGGTGACCAAGTCGGCGGCCGCACCTACGGCAGCAAATGGAACGTCGACGCCCGTTCCGCCGGCGAATGCATCCCATCCTATGAGTGAGAAGGCGTCTCTCATAGTGACCAAAGAATACATAATCGGACCGGAGGATCTTTTGGAAATCACGGTCTGGCGCAATCAAGATCTTTCCAAGACTGTCGCCGTGCGTCCAGACGGTCGCATCTCGATGCCGCTCATCGGCGATGTCGCGGCGGTAGGCAAGACCCCATCCCAACTGACCGAAGAAATTGCCTCCAAGCTGAAGGAGTTCAAGGAAAATCCCTCAGTCGCCATAGTGGTCAAGGAAGTCAACAGCTACGCCGTGTATGTGCTGGGTGAGGTGAGTAAGCCGGGCAAATATCCATTAAAGAGTAAGACGACGCTCTTGCAGGGCATCACGATGGCAGGTGGATTTACGCCCATGGCCTCGCGAAATAAGCTGGTGGTGTTTCGGTTTGGAGAGAACGGATCGGGCGACGAGCGGATTAAAGCGAGTTATGACGACATCGTCTTACGTGACGGGTCTCGGCAAAATGTTGAACTCAAGCCTGGCGACACCGTGGTTGTCCCGGCAGAAACAATGGTGTTGATGCCATGAATCTTTCCAAAGTGCAGAACTTTTCAAAGGGTCTGATCCTGCTATTCGCCGCTGTGCTACCAGGTTGTGCAGCCGGATTGGAAAACGTCAAAGAGGCGCCCACGGTCACAGACTTTCTTCTTGGGCCTGAAGACGTTTTGGAAATCACCGTCTGGAGGAACCAAGATCTCTCTCGCCAGACAGTCGTACGGCCGGACGGCATGGTCTCAATGCCGTTGATCGGCGATGTACAGGCGAGTGGCCAGACAGCCAATCAACTCGCCGCTCGGATCGCCGATCGATTGAAAGAATTTAAAGAAAGCCCATCAGTCTCAGTGAGTGTCAAGGAAGTTAATAGCTACAATGTCTTTGTTCTTGGCGAAGTCCAGAAGCCCGGCAAATACCAACTCAAGTCTCATACGTCCGTGCTGCAAGCGATTGCGGTAGCCGGCGGATTCACCATCTATGCGTCAAAAAACAAAATGCAGGTCGTCACGACCGAAGCAAACGGCGACGGCCGACCTCATGAAATTCGTATTCCTGTGCGCTATGAGGAACTCCTCAGCGGAAAAGGAGAACGAGGAAACTTTGTCCTGAAATCGGGGGACATCGTTGTGGTGCCATAGGGTGAATCGCTCTGGGTGGGAATGCCCCACAACCTGTGCAGTTATAGCGGCGACGGTACTGACGGTGGTCATAACTCCTTCAGGAGTTTGGGCCGACCCAGTACTGGTCCAGTCGGAAACAAAGATCACACCGGCTCTCACCGTGACTGAACGATACGACAGCAATGTATTTTTTGTGCAGGGTGGGAATTTGGAAGATTACGTGACAGCCGTCGCTCCCCAGTTAAGGGTAGATCATTCAGATCGACTAGTTACCGGTAGTCTGACGGGGACGGTAACGGGTGAAGCGTATGTCAAAAATCCTGGCCTAAATTACATCGCTCCAAGCGGTGCTCTAACTATGAATCTAGATGGTCTGATGGGTCAACTAGATAAAAGAGCCAGACTGACAGTAAGCGATAGTTTTGCCTTTACACCAAAGCCTCTTGCTTTTATAGGTCCAAGCACAGGAAGTGAAGTCCCGGATACTTTCGTGAGAGGGATTCAGACGCAACGAGCGAATTCACGAACGAACGTGGCGAACGTAACTGCCGGATATCAGTTTACTCCCGTCGTCTCATTACAGGGGATGTATACAAATTCCATGTTTCGGTACGGAACTGTCTTTGTGCCGCCGCCGAATACCGCAACAAGCCAACCTGCTGGTTCAGCATTTTTTAGTACGCATTTTCAAAGTTATAGCGTTGGTCCCCAGTTTACGTTAACACCACTGGATGTTGTAAGCGTGAACTATCAGGGATCTCGAGCCAACTATGATCTACCTAGCGGGGCAACTTCAAGCTTCCAAACGCAGGGCGGAACCCTGACGTGGATTCACACGTTTACTCCAACGTTTACGGCTAATGGTACGGGCGGATTTAGTGTTATCGGGGGACCAAACTCCACGTTAACATACGTAGGTGATGTCTCTCTCCAATGGAAACACCAACACGGCGGTGCAACGCTTCGCTATTCTCGTTCAATATTTCCCAGCTTTTTCATTGTCGCCGTTCCGCTATTAAGTCAAGTCATTGCTGTATCAGGGACCTACGGTCTAACAGGAAATCTATCAGCAAGTGGCAGCGCAAGTTATGCAAGGAATGAATCCACCAGCGGACAAGTCCCATTAAGTTTTGAGTCTTATTCAGTATCTTTTCTTTTGAACTACACCATTACGCGGTC
>Ga0207701_10005180_pt1 | contig 13121 bp, 9 predicted proteins | sample KBSSwiSSwithPhiX_FD_184294 | JGI IMG/M metagenome (GOLD analysis project Ga0207701, IMG submission 184294) | Switchgrass rhizosphere bulk soil microbial communities from Kellogg Biological Station, Michigan, USA, with PhiX - S5 (SPAdes) (version 2) | ecosystem: Environmental > Terrestrial > Soil...
CACCCACCCCAGCTGCGGGGAACCCGGTGACCAGACAGGGAAGTAAGCTCGTTCATGAGGGCCGCTCGCTCGTCGGTTGAGTCGCCGCGGCTCGCCCGCCCGACGCGTGCCCACCGCTGGTCTCAATCTGATCTCGCCAGGTCGACTGTCTAGACCCAACCGCGCGCGATCCTCGGGATCCTTGGGGATCCTCCCTGGACCAGCTTCGGATCGGCCTTAGCTTTTCCGCAGCTTCCAGCTTTGTGACGGAGGGTTAGGCCCATGACCAGAAGTATCGGGATGATCATCGGCGCGGTCGCCGCGCTGGGCGTGGGCGGCATCTCGGCCATTGCCACGGTCGGCCGAAAGGACAAGTCGGCCTACCATCTGGAGAAGGCGACCGTGGACCGGGGCACCATCACCGGCAAGGTCACCGCCACCGGCTCGCTGACCGCGCTGGTCACCGTCCAGGTGGGCAGCCAGGTGTCGGGACGCATCCAGGACCTGTTCGCCGACTTCGGCACCAAGGTGAAGAAGGGACAGATCATCGCGCGGCTGGACTCGCGCCTGTCGGTGGCGGCGGTGGAGCAGGCCAGCGCCAACCAGCAGGCGGCGCAGGCCAACCTGGTGCAGGCGCAGGCCAAGCGGTCGCACGCCGAGAAGGAGCTGGCGCGCGCCAACGAGCTCAGCGGCAAGAAGCTGATCGCCCAGGCCGAGCTGGACGCGCGCGCCGCCGAGGCCGCGGCCGCGACCGCCGCGGTCGCCGCCGCCAGCGGCGAGGTGGCGCAGGCGCGCGCCGCTCGCAACCAGGCGGCGGTCAACCTCGGCTACACCACCATCGTGTCGCCGATCAACGGCACGGTGATCTCGCGCAACGTCGACGTGGGGCAGACGGTGGCTGCTTCGCTGCAGGCGCCGACCCTGTTCACCATCGCCGAGGACCTGCGCAAGATGCAGGTCCACGCGGCGGTGTCGGAGGCGGACGTCGGCAAGCTGGCGCCGGGCATGCCGGCCTCGTTCGCGGTCGACGCCTACCCGCAGAAACGCTTCCAGGGCGTCATCCGCCAGATCCGCGACGCCCCGCAGACCCTGCAAAACGTGGTCACCTACGACGCGGTGGTCGAGGTCGACAACGACGCGCTGGAGCTGAAGCCGGGCATGACCGCCAACGTCACCTTCGTCTATGCCGAGCGCAAGGACGTGTTGCGCGTGCCGACGGCGGCGCTGCGCTTCCGTCCCCCGCCCGAGTTGCTGACGGCAGCTTCCGGAGCTGTTGCCGGGAATCAGCCGGCGCAGAGCCACGCCGACAAGAAGGCGGCCAAGCGCGCCGCCAAGGCCGCGGCCGCGCACCCCGAAGGCACGAACGGCGCCGGCGCGCCCGCCCCGCGCAGCGTCTGGGTGCTGCGCGACAGCGCGCTGGCGGAGGTTCCGGTCTCGGTCGGCGTGGTCGACGGCAGCCGCGTCGAGGTCGAGTCGGCCGCCCTGCGCGAAGGAGATGTGGTGATCACCGACGCCATCGCGCGCGCCGACCGCGCCGAGTCCAAGAAGTCGCGTACGCAGGCGCAGGCGTCGTCAAAGTCCTTGTTCTGAGGTCGCCGTCCCCGCCATGTCGCTGTCCAGCAACACCCCCGGCGCTCCGCTGATCGACCTGCGCGACGTCGTCAAGAGCTACGCCCTCGACGGGATCGCGGTGCACGCGCTGCGCGGGGTATCGCTGTCGGTGGTGCGCGGCGAGTTCGTGGCCATCATGGGCGCCTCCGGCTCGGGCAAGTCGACCTTGATGAACATCATCGGTTGCCTGGACCGCCCTTCGGCCGGGAGCTACCGCCTGGACGGCGTCGAGGTGGCGCGCCTGGACCGCGAGGCGCTGGCCGAGCTGCGCAACCGGGAGCTGGGCTTCGTGTTCCAGAGCTTCAATCTATTGACCCGCACCACCGCGCTGGAGAACGTCGAGCTGCCGCTGGTCTACGCCGGCGTGCGCGCGGCCCAGCGCCGCAGCCGCGCGCGCGAAGCGCTGGAACGGGTCGGGCTGGGGGATCGCTTGCACCACCATCCCAATCAGCTGTCGGGGGGCCAGCAGCAGCGCGTGGCCATCGCGCGGGCGCTGGTGGGGCGCCCCAAGCTGATTCTGGCCGACGAGCCGACCGGCAATCTCGATTCGACGGCCAGCGCCGAGATGATGGCGCTGTTGCGCGGGCTGGGCGCCGAGGGGATCACCATCGTGCTGGTCACCCACGAGTCCGACATCGCCGCCTGCGCCCGGCGGGTGGTGGTGTTCAAGGACGGCCTCATCTGCAGCGACAGCGCCGGCCTGCCCGGTTTCCCGGAACCTGCCACCCGGCCCAGCCTGGCCCTGCCCGACGGCAATCGCCCGCGAGGCGGCGCATGAGGCTGTGGGAGACCCTGCGCATCGCGCTGCGCGCCCTGCGCCGCAACCGCTTGCGTTCGTTCCTGACCGCGCTGGGCATCATCATCGGTGTCGCCGCGGTCATCGCCATGGTGGCCATCGGAGAGGGAGCCAAGGCGCGGGTCGAGCAGGCCTTCACCTCGATGGGCACCAACGTGCTGATCGTGTCGTCGGGCGCCAAGACCGCCGGCGGGGTCAAGACCGGCGCCGGCACCATGCCCACGCTGACCTGGGACGACATGAAGGCGATCCGCGCCGAGGTCCAGGGGGTGCGCTTCGTGGCGCCCCGCCTGCACAGCACCGGGCAGGTGGTCAGCGAGGACCGCAACTGGGCCACGCTGATCACCGGCACCACGCCCGAGTTCTTCGAGATCCGCAACTGGCCGGTGCGGCTGGGCGCGCGCCTCAGCGCCGAGGAGGTCGACGCTGGCGCCAAGACCACCGTGCTGGGCCAGACGGTCGCCGAGTACCTGTTCGGAGCCAGCGTCGATCCGGTCGGCCAGGTGGTGCGCATCCAGAACGTCCCCTTCCAGGTGGTCGGCGTCGCCGAGCGCAAGGGGCAGTCGGCGGGCGGCAACGACTACGACGACGTGGTCTACGTGCCGGTGTCGACCTTCCTGGCCAAGATCCAGGGCGGGCTGCAGAGCTACATCCCCGGCACCATCCTGGTCGAGGTGATCTCCGACGACGTGACCGGCGCGGTGGCGGGTCGGATCGCGACGTTGCTGCGCGACCGCCACAACATCGCCCCGGGGGCCGACGACGACTTCACGGTCAAGAACCTGACCGAGACCGCCAACCGCAAGGAAGAGAGCACCCAGGCGCTGACCATGCTGCTGGCCAGCATCGCCGCGGTCTCGCTGCTGGTGGGCGGGATCGGCATCATGAACATCATGCTGGTCAGCGTGACCGAACGGACGCGCGAGATCGGGGTGCGCGTCGCGGTGGGCGCCAAGCCGCGCCAGATCCTGGCGCAGTTCCTGATGGAGTCGCTGGCGCTGTCGGTGATGGGCGGCGTCGCCGGCGTCAGTCTGGGTCTGCTGGCCGCCGATCGACTGGCGGCCCGCTTCGGCTGGCCGATGCTGGTGCGCGCCGACGTGATCGTGGTGGCCGTGGGGTTCAGCGCGCTGGTGGGCATCGTGTTCGGCCTTTACCCGGCGCACAAGGCGTCGCGCCTGGACCCGATCGTGGCCCTGCGCTGGGAGTGAGCATGAGCGGCGCTGCCCTGGTCTTGTTGCTGTTCGTCGAGGCCCGCACCCTGAGCCTGGACCAGGCGGTGCGCGCGGCGGAGAGCAACCAGCCGCTGGTGCATCAGGCCAACGCCGACGCGGCGGCCGGGGCCGCGCGCGCCGACCGGGCGCACGCGCCGATCTTGCCCCAGGTCAAGCTGCAGGCCGAGTACCAGCGCACGACCGGCAATCGCGAGCACAAGCCCGGCAGCGCCACCAATGTGGTGAACCGGACCGCGACCTACAACTGGTTCGACCTGGGGGCCATCGGCACCTGGGTGGTGTGGGACTTCGGGCAGACCCGCAACCGCTGGCACGCGGCCGAGGCCACCGCGCACGGGCTGGCCTTCGAGGCGGGCGCGACCCAGCTGCGGGTGGTGCTGGACGCGCGCGCCGCCTACTTCCGGGCGCGCGCGCAGAAGACCCTGGTCGCGGTCGCGCGCGAGGCGCTGGCCAACCACGACCGCCACCTGGCGCAGATCGACGGCTTCGTCAGCGCCGGTGCCCGGCCCGAGATCGATCTCGCGCAGGCGCGCGCCGGCAGGGCCAATGCGCACGTGCAGGTGATCGAGGCCGAAAACGCCTACGCCTCGGCGCGCGCCGAGCTGAACCAGGCCATGGGGGTGGCCGGCCCCATCGACTACGACGTGGGCGACGAGAGCTTCGCGCCGGTCGACGTCGAGGCCCAGCCGGTCCCCACGCTGGTCGACGAGGCGCTGCGCGCGCGCCCCGAGCGCGCGGCGCTGGACGCCCAGATCGCCGGACAGGAAATGGCCCGGCGAGCCGCGCGTGCCGGCTATGCCCCGATCTTCAGCCTGATCGCCGGGGCCACCGATCAGGGCACCGATCTGACCCGCACCTCCGGCATCGGCCTCACCTCGGCCGGCAACCCGCGCCCCTACAATGCCAGCCAGATGGCCTGGAACTATTTCGGCGGCGTCCGCCTGGAATGGACGCTGTTCCAGGGCTTCGCCGTCGGCGCCGAGGTTCGCGAGGCCGAGGCCCAGCTGGCCAGCCTGCGCGCCCGCCGTGACGCCCTGGAACAGCAGATCTGGGTCGCCGTCGAGCAGGCGCAGCTGGGCGTGCGCGCCGCGCAGGAGGCCGTGATCGCGTCCGGCGAGGTCGTGCTGGCGACGCGGGAACGACTGACCCTGGCCGAGGGCCGCTACCAGGCGGGCGCCGGCAGCGCCATCGAGCTGGGCGACGCCCAGCTGGGCGCGGTCGCCGCCGCCGCGCAAAAAGTCGGCGCCGAATACCGCCTGGCGACGGCAAGAGCCGAGCTGCTCTTCGCCCTCGGGCGAAAATAAGCCTGATCCATCTCCGATCCGGATCGTTCCCGTTCCCGCGTGATCTTCAGGGACAGGCCACCGCGGTCAGCGACACGGTATCGATATAAAACGAGGTGATCTGGGTGGCGTTGGTCGAGCCGTGCAGCTCCAGGGTCACCGTCTGTCCGAACAGCGCGGCGGGCACCGCCGCCTTGAACAGGATCCAGGTGTCGGTGGCGTTGTTGTCGCCCAGGTGGGCGAGGGGAGTGACCTCGCCTCCGGCGCTCACCATCGCGGCCTCGAAGACGTCGTTCTCGGCGGCGCCAGTCTCGTCGGTGATGATCGCGTAGTAGAAGCTCAGGGTCACCGAGGCGGCGCCGGCGGGGATGGTCACGCTCTGCGAGAGCCGATCGTCCTCGCGATTGAGGCCGCCGAACCAGGCCAGGTTGGTGGGGGACTGCGCCACCACGTCGGGGGTGTTGATGGCGCCGCTGCCGTTGGCCAGGTAGACGATGTGGATACCGGGGTTGTCCCAGATCAGGTCGGGGTCGTCGAAGCTGGGGTTGGCCAGCAGCTCGCGCGACGCGGTCCCCACGCTCTGCCAGGCTCCTGCCGCCGAGCAGGTCTGGAGATCGCCCGCCAGGCAGCGGTTCCGACCCGGGCTACATACCCCGCCACAATCGCTGCCGGTGCACACGAAGGGACAGGCCAGGTTGTCCATCCACTTTCCGCTGTCGTCGCAGCGCTGGCGGGTGGCGCCCACGCACTGATAGGCGCCGGGAAGGCAGTCTCCGCTGCACAGCCCGTCGCGGCACAGGTACTGGCAGGCGGTCCCGCTGGTTTGCCAGACCCCGTCGGCGCTGCAGCTCTCGGGCGACTTGCCGTTGCAGCGCACCGCCGGCGCGGTGCAGGCGCGCGCCGGCGCGTCGACCTTGACCACCAGGTCGGCGCCGCCTGCGTCGCGCGGCAACGCGGGGTCCGCGGCCAGGTCCGCCTTGCTGCTATCGGAGGCGTCCAGCGGACCGCGCTGGTTGCTGCCGGCGTCTTCCTCGACCGCGGCGATGGCGTCGGGCTGGTCGCTGGCGACCACCCGCGATCCGCATCCCGCTGCCGCCAGCACGGCAAGCGGCCATACCAATCCGGACGGCTGAGCTGACCTGCGGTGCGCGCGCACCGCCTGAGTTAACGCGGGATCGTCGATAAATTCCAGATCCTTACGGCCGCTGCCCCGGAATTGGCTGCAGCGCGCTGAATTCTTTCACGGACGTGGTGCTATCGAATCCCGGCCATGCAGGCGTCGATGAGCATGTTGCAGTAGGTGAGCACCAGCCCGGCGAACAGGCCGACGCCGATGACCTTGACCGCGAAGGCCAGCCCCGGGCTCATGCCGGAGAGTCGAAAGCCCCTGGAAATTCCTGACATCATCGCGTGCGCCTTTCCTGACTGATGAGCCGCCAGTGTAGCGGCGGGATGTTGCGATCAGATTTCGGTGCCGCGCTTTTTCGGTAACTTGCCGGCGCCCAGCGCCCCGGGGCAGGGACGCGGGGGGCGTGTTAGCTTGAATCTCTGACTCTTCGCACCGAGCTATCGCTGTTCCTGTCGATCCTGCTGGTGCTGGCCATCGGATTGGCCGGCGGGACGGCGATCTACCAATCGGCGCGCAACATGCGCCACGAGCTGACCACCGAGTACCAGCTGTTCGCGGAGAACCGCGCCTTCGCGCTGCGCGACAACTTCGAGATCCTCGAGGACGAGCTCAAGCGCCTGGCCATGTCGCCGCAGATCAACCTGGGCGACGACAACCTCTTGCCCGAGCAGCAGCTGCTGTCGGGCGCGCACCAGAACTCGGTCCTCTACAACACCGCGGTGCTGCTGCTGGCGGCGGACGGCACCTGCCTGGGCTCGGTGCCCGACCGGCCGGAATTTCGCCGCCAGAGCTTCGGTGACCGGCCCTGGTTCCGGGAGGCGCGCGGGGGTCCCGACGCCGCCAATCTGCACCCCAGCTTCACCCCGATCTTCCGCGCCACCGATGAGCCCGACATCGGGCGCACCATCAAGATCATCCAGCCCATCGCGCGCGACGGCCGCTTCACCGGCGCGCTGGTCGGGATGATCGCGCTCGCCGAGGCCAACCTGATAACCCCGGCGCTGCACGAGAACTTGCCGGCCAGCACCGACGCGCTGCTGATCGACGAGACCGGACGCATCATCTACCCGCCGGGCCGGGTGCAGGCGTCGCCGGGCTCGGACTGGGAGCGGGCGATCCGGCTGGCGGCCAGCGGCACCACCGGCACCCTGACCGGCGAGGCCGACGGCCAGGAAGCGCTGTTCGCCTACTCGGCGGTGCGGGCCGCGACCCCGTTCGCCGTGGTCTTCGCCTGGCCGTGGACCGCGCTCAACGCCAACTTGCGGCAACAAGTCTGGACCCTGGCCGGCATCTTGCTGTTCGGCTTCGTGCTGGCGGTGATCGCCGGCCTGACCCTGTCGGCTTACCTGACCCGCCCGTTGCACGCGCTGGGCGAAAGCGCGATCCGCATCGCGCGCGGTGAACGCCTGCCCACGGTGCGCCCGCCCTTCCCAGGCCGGACCGAGGAGGTGCGCGCGCTGGTCGCCGCCTTCGAGCACATGGAGACCGCCATCCGCCAGCGCGACGACGAGCTGCGCGAAGGGGCCGCCATGCTGGAGCACCGCGTGCGCGACCGCACCCAGAAGCTGGTAGCCACCCAGGAGGCCCTGGTCGACGCCGAGCGCTTCGCCGCCATGGGCAAGACCTCGGCGGCGATCGCCCACGAGATCAAGAACACCCTCAACGGGCTGGGCATGGCGGTCGAGCTGATCGCCGAGGATCCCGGCAACGTCAATCGGGTGGCGCGGCTGCGGCCGCAGGTCACCGGCGAGATCGCGCGCCTGCGCGACGTGGTGGATTCGCTGCTGTCGTTCTCGCGCTCGCCGCGCGTCGAGCTGGGCAGCGCCGACCTGGTGCCGGTGATCCAGGAGGCGCGCGCGCTGCTGGCCGATCTGGCCCAGGACCGCGGCACCGCGGTGATCGTCGAGGTCCCGCCCGAGCTGCCGCTGTATTGCGACCGCCACAAGATGAAGGGCGTCCTGGTCAACCTGCTCAAGAACGCGGTCGAGGCCGCCCGGCAAGTGCGGATCAGCGCCACCATCGACGGGGCCGAGGTGGTGATCGAGGTGGCCGACGACGGGCCCGGTCTGGCCGATGAGGTGCGCAAGCACCTGTTCGAGCCGTTCTTCACCACCAAGCCCAACGGCACAGGGCTGGGGCTGCCGACCTCGCAGCGCTACGTCGAGGCGCACGGTGGCACGCTGGAGGCCGCCGCCGCGCCGTCGCCGCTGGGCGGCGCCCTGTTCCGCGTGCGCCTGCCGCGCGTGGTGCGCGGCGAACGCGCGCCGCGTCCGGCGACGCCGCCGGGTGGCACCGCCAGCGATGCGCAGCCTGCCACGGTCCGGAGGGACGGATGAAGCCGACGCTGCTGGTGATCGACGATGAGAAGACCTTCCGCATCGTCGCCGAGGAGGCGCTGTCCGCCGAAGGGTTCAACGTCGCCACCGCGGCCAGCGGGGGCGCCGGGCTGGCGGCCTGGCAGCGCGACCCGTGCGACATCGTGGTCCTGGATCGCCACCTGCCCGACATGGACGGCGTGGTGGTGCTGGAGGCGATCCTGCGCGAGTCGCGCGAGCGCGGCGTCGACACCCTGGTGCTGATCGCCACCGCCTACGCCGACGTCGCCAGCGCGGTGCAGGCGCTGAAGAGCGGCGCCTTCGACTACTTGTCCAAGCCGCTGCAGCTGCCCGAGCTGGTGGTCACCGTGCGCAAGGCGCTGGAGGCCAAGCGGCTGCGCACCCAGGTGCGCCAGCTGGCGGGGCGCGCGCGCGCCGCCATGGGCGACTTCGTCGCCGGTAGCTCGGCGGCGATGCGCCAGGTGATCGAGATGGTCGACAAGGTCGCGGAGGCGACCGACACCACGGTGCTGATCCAGGGTGAGTCGGGCACCGGCAAGGAGCTGATCGCCGACCTGATCCACCGGCGCACGCCGGGGCGCTCGCACGAGCCGTTCGTCGAGATCAACTGCGCGTCGGTGCCGGACGGCTTGCTGGAGAGTGAGCTGTTCGGTTACGAGCGCGGCGCGTTCACCGACGCCAAGGCGCAGAAGCGGGGCCTGTTCGAAGAGGCCGACGGTGGCACGCTGTTCCTCGACGAGATCGGCGAGCTGCCGGCCGGCACCCAGGCCAAGCTGCTCAAGGTGCTGGAGGAGATGACCTTCCGGCGCCTGGGCGGGACGCGCGATCTGACGGTCAGCCTGCGCCTGGTCGCGGCCACCAACAAGGATCTGGCCGAGGAGGTGCGGCGCGGGTCCTTTCGCCTGGACCTTTATCATCGGCTGGACGTGTTCCACATCCGGGTGCCGCCGCTGCGCGACCGGCGCGAGGACATCGCCCCGCTGTGCGAGCACTTCCTGCAGATCTTCGGGGCGCGCCTGCGCAAGCCCGGCGTGCGCCTGGCGCCCGAGGCCGAGCGCATCCTGCTGGAGTACGACTATCCGGGCAACGTGCGCGAGCTGCGCAACCTGATCGAGCGCGCGGTGATCCTGTCGAGCGGCGGGGTCATCGATCCGAGGTGCATCGTGATCAGCGGCCCGACCCGGGCCGGGGTGGGGCCGGGTGGGGGGGCCGGGACCGGCGCGGCGGGCTTCTTCACCGCCGAGGTCGACGGGGCCGGTCAGCCGCCCTCGCTGGCCGAGCTGGAGCGGCTGTACATCGCCCGCCTGCTGGTGTTCACGGGTGGGAACCGCACTCAGGTCGCCCGCCTGCTCGGCGTGTCCTACCCGACGGTGGCCAAGAAGATCACCGACTACGGACTCTGACGGATCCGAAAGTTTCTTGCAGGCGGCCCTGAAAGAAAGCTGCAGGGCGCCGGCTGGCGCCCGGATTTTCCTTCGGCTTTCCCGGGCACGGGGGTTGCACATCCAGGTGCCCGCACGCCCATGCTCGAGCGCCTGATCGACCTCGCCGTCCACCGCCGGATCATCACCTTGATCGCGACCGCGGCCTTCGTTGTATTCGGGGTGGTCACCTTCCAGCACCTCAAGATCGAGGCCTTCCCTGACGTCACCAACGTCCAGGTCATGGTCATCGGGCTGTACGCCGGTCAGGCCGCCGAAGAGGTCGAGAAGCAGGTCACCATCCCCATCGAGCGGGCGCTGGTCGGCGTGCCGCACGTCCTGGTGCAGCGCTCGATCACCTCGTTCGGGCTGTCACAGGTCATCCTGACCTTCGAGGATGGCATCGACATCTACTTCGCGCGCCAGCAAGTCTCCGAGCGCCTGTCCGACGCCGAGGTCCCCGACGGGGTCACCCCGCACCTGGGGCCCAACGACACCCCGGTGGGTCAGGTCTACCAGTACACCCTGGAGAGCGACCGCCACACCCCCAGCGAGCTGCGCAGCTGGCAGGACTGGGTGGTCTCGAAGCACCTCATGCGCGCGCCCGGCGTGGCCGACGTGGTCAGCTTCGGCGGCTTCCAGAAGGAGTACCACGTGCTGGCCGACCCGGCGCAGCTGCGCAACAACGGCCTGGCGCTGCGCGATCTGATCCAGGCGGTGTCGGCGTCCAACGGCGCGACCTCTGGCGGGTACATCCAGAACGGCGAGTCGGAGTTCGTGGTGCGCGGGCGCGGCTACCTGCGCACCGGCAAGGACATCGAGAACACCGTGGTGCGCGCCACCGCGGGCACGCCGGTGCTGGTGCGCAACGTCGCCAAGGTCGTCGAGTCGTACACCCCGCGCCGGGGCGCGGTCGCGCGCGGCGAGAGCATCGACTCCATCGAAGGCACGGTGCTGCTCCGGCGCGGCGAGAACCCCAAGGACGTGCTGACCGGGGTGCACGAGGCCGTCGACCGCATCAACCGCGAGGTGCTGCCGCCAGGGATGCGGATCGTCCCCTTCTACGACCGCACCCGGCTGGTCGATACCACGCTCAAGACGGTGTCGCACAACATGCTCGAGGGGGCGGTGCTGGTCAGCCTGGTGCTGTGGCTGTTCCTGCGCGCGGTCTCGGGATCGATCGCGGTCGCGGTCACCATGCCGCTGGCCCTGCTGACCGCCTTCGTGGGGCTCTACTTCGCGGGCGTGCCGGCGAATCTTCTGTCGATGGGGGCCATCGACTTCGGCATCCTGCTCGACGGGGCGGTGATCCTGGTCGAGAACGCCTACCGGCACCTGTCCGAGGAGCAGCCGCCGCCCGAGGAGGTCCCGCACACGGTCGCGCGCGCCGCCAAGGAGGTGCTGCGGCCGACGCTGTTCTCGCTGTCGATCATCGCGGCGGCGATGATGCCGATCTTCACCCTGGAACGGGTCGAGGGGCGCATCTTCCGCCCGGTGGCGCTGACCTACGCGTTCGCGCTGCTGGGCGCGCTGTTCTTCACCATCACCTGCGTCCCGGCGCTGACCACGGTGCTGCTCAAGCACCGCAAGGTCGAGGAGAAGGATCCCGGCTTCCTGATCTGGCTGCGCGCGCGCTACCTCAGCGCCCTGCGCGCGGCGCTGCGCTATCCGATCGTGCCGCCGGCCGTCGGGCTGGTGATCCTGGGCTTTGCCGTGTCGTTGATCCCCAAGCTGGGCGCCGAGTTCCTGCCCGAGATGAACGAGGGCGACATCCACGTCACCGTCACCATGCCGAGCGCGATCTCGCTGGAGCGCGGCGCCGAGGTGCTGCGCGAGACCCGCCTGAAGCTGCTGGCCTTCCCCGAGGTCAAGGACGTGCTGTCCGAGCAGGGCCACCCCGAGGACGGGACCGACGACGAGGCGCCCAACCAGTCGGAAACCTTCGTAATCATGAAGCCGGAGCGCGAATGGCACACCGGCCGCACCAAGGAGCAGATCGTCGATGCCATGCGCGCCGAGCTCGAGAAGCGGCCGGGCGTGGTCTACAACTTCAGCCAGCCGATCAAGGATCGCGTCGAAGAATCCATCTCGGGCATCCGCGGCCAGATCGTGGTCAAGGTATATGGCGAGGATCTGCACCTGATGCACGACAAGCTGGAGCAGGTGAAGCAGATCCTGAACGCGACCCGCGGCGCGCGCGACGTGGAGATCTACCGCGCCGGCACCGCCGAGCACGTGGTCGCCGACATCGATCGCGAGGCGACCGCGCGCTACGGGGTCCCGGTGCGCGACGTCGAGGAGACCCTGGAGAGCAGCTTCGGCGGGCGGCTGGCGACCTCGATCTGGGAGGGCGAGCGCAAGGTCGGCGTGCGGGTCAAGCTGCCGGTGGCCAGCGAAGGCAGCCGCGATTCGATCGCCCGGCTCGACGTGCCGGTCGGCAACACCCGGGTGCCGCTGTCGCAGCTGGCCAACATCCACGTCGATCGCGGGCGCACCCAGATCAACCGCGAGCAGGGCGGTCGCTTCCTGGCCATCAAGTGCAACATCGAGGGGCGTGACATGGGATCGTTCGTATCGGAGGCGCAGGACCGGGTGCGCGCGCAGGTCAAGCTGCCCGAGGGCTACTACCTGACCTGGGGCGGTGAGTTCGAGAACCAGCGGCGGGCCATGAAGCGCCTTTCGATCATCGTGCCGATCTCGATCCTGGTGATCCTGGCGCTGTTGTACCTGACCTTCCAGGCGGCGCTGCCCGCCATCGTGGTGCTGCTGGTGGTGCCCTTCGCCACGGTGGGCGGGGTGTTCGCGCTCTACCTGACCCACACCGTGCTCTCGGTGTCGGCGGCGGTGGGGTTCATCACCCTGTTCGGGGTCGCGGTCATGGACGGCGTCTTGCTGATCACCTACGTGCGCCAGGCGCGCGAGCAGAACCCCGACAGCAACGACGCCATCCTGCGCGCCGTCTCCCAGCGGCTGCGCCCGGTGCTGATGACGGCCTTGCTGGCCTCGCTGGGCCTGCTGCCGGCGGCGATGTCACACGCCATCGGGTCCGACACCCAGCGCCCGTTCGCCATCGTGATCATCGGCGGCCTGATCACCTCCACGCTCTTGACCATGCTGTTGCTCCCCACTCTGTACGACCTGGCCGACCACTGGTTCGGCACCGGCCGCAGCAAGCGCCGCCTGATGACCCGAGGTATCCGGTGAGAAGGGCATCGCGCCTTGGGCTGCTGGCGCTGGTCATTGCGTCGGGGGCGGCGTTGGCGCCGGCGTCGGGGTGGGCGGCGCCGCCCGAGGCGCCGGCCTCATCCCCGGCCGGCCTGACCATGGAGCAGGC
>Ga0207701_10005182_pt1 | contig 13120 bp, 10 predicted proteins | sample KBSSwiSSwithPhiX_FD_184294 | JGI IMG/M metagenome (GOLD analysis project Ga0207701, IMG submission 184294) | Switchgrass rhizosphere bulk soil microbial communities from Kellogg Biological Station, Michigan, USA, with PhiX - S5 (SPAdes) (version 2) | ecosystem: Environmental > Terrestrial >...
ATCGTGTTGTCAAAAAGCGCCTCAAAACCGAGCGCAGTGTTATCGGCACCCGTGCTAAGGCTAAAGAGTGCATCCTCACCCTCGGCGGTGTTTTGATTCGGATAGCCTCCGTCCGGTGGTGGATCAACAGCAAGTGCGACGGGTGCGAAGGCGAGGCAGGCAGTGGCGAGGTGGGCGGCGAGTTTTGTTCGTGGATGTAGGTTTTTCATAGGGTTGCTCCTGAGGCGCGCAGTCTGACGGGACGAAGGGCTAACGGTCAAGCGAATTCCGGGTGGAAACACTCAGCCATAATCAGCCTGAACGGAGTATCCCGCTATCCTGACCCTCCCGGACAATCGAAACGCGTGCTAGGCCGGAGGGTCGGTAAGAAACGGCCTTCTAGGAATCCGATTGAAAGGCTGTGTCGCTTTGAATTAAGGCACCACCGTCAGCGTGAGATCGTTGCCATCGCCGCCTTTATAGCTGGCTTGCAGGTTGTTGCCGTTGACCGCAATGATTTTGCCATTCGCCAAGTTGTGGATGCCAGGACACGCCAAAAAGCAACATTCCGAAAATGAGGAAGCCGCAAACACCCCGGAACACGATTCATCAAGGAAAGCAACAAATAAAATCCGTAATTATCTTCTAAATGACAGGCATAAATCGGGAGACCTTATGAGCTTGCAAACCGCAAAAAAAACGACAAACGAAATAAAAGTTTTGGCCCGTAACATCCTACCGTGCTTGGTCCTACGCTTGGGTGAGCCACTCGTGATCTTAGCGCTCACGTTTTCAGCGCTGTTAGTTACTGCGGCTCGAGCGACAACCCTGCTCGATCCGGAGCCATTACCTTCCACTACGCTTTTTGGACGCGCGCTCGCAGGCATTGGTGACGTCAACGGTGACAGAGTTACCGATCTCGCCGTCGGAGCGCCCTACCAGGATGGTGAATTCGACAATATCGACGCCGGCTTTGGCCCACCCCAGAATGTGGGAAAAGTCTGGATCCTCAGCGGTGCCAATTTGAGCGTGATCACCGTGCTCAATGACCCGCAATTTCAGCAGGTCCAGGACTTGAAGTTCGGCGGGCAGTTCGGCACATCGCTGGCGGCGGCGGGCGATGTCAATGGTGACGGCATCCAGGACGTACTCGTTGGAACACCCAATCACGGCCCAGGCTCGGAAGGGCCGTTCAACACCGGCAGGGCTTTCGTTATGAATGGCAAGAGCGACAAGGTTTTGCTTACGCTGGATGACCCGACGCCCCAGGAAAACGCGCGGGTCGGCACATCCGTCGCGAGCTTGGGAGACGTCAATGCCGATGGCAAGCCTGACTTCTTGGTTGGCGTTCCCGGCAAGGATGTCGGGGACGAATTTTCGACGGTAGGCGTAGCTTATATTTACAGCGGGGCTGACGGTAGTGTTATTCGGACCTTAAACGATCCCGCCGCTGATGAGGGCGCTCGGTTCGGATTCGCCGTCGCCAAGGCCGGTGATGTCGACGGCGATGGAGTGTCCGACGCTCTCATTGGAGCGCCCGGTCACTCGGAAGCCTTTGTCTTCAGCGGCCGAACTGGCTCGCTCATCTTCACCATCCCGAGCCCTGCGGCTGAGAAACTGCCGTCCTTTGGCTACGCAGTCGCAGGAGGCAAGGACGTTAACAACGACGGGAAGCCCGACTTCGTCATCGGTGCTCCTCTTCTAAAAAACTCCCAAGGAGGAGTCTTCATTTTTAACGGCAGCGATGGCACCTTGAGCCGCAGGCTGCGCATTCCCACGTCCCAGAAGTCTGCCAGGGCCGGTGCTTCGGTCGCTGCGATCGACGATATCACCGGCGATGGCCGCCCCGACATCATGGTGGGTGTTCCTGATCAGGATGTTGGTGGTCGGATCAACGCGGGAGAAACTCTCATTTTCAGCGGCGCGAACGGCGCCCTGTTTCAGACTCTGACCAGCGCAACGCCACAAGCCTTTGCCGGATTTGGTTCCGCCTTGGCGGGGGTGGATTTTGATGGCGACGGGATTCCTACACCGGTAGTCGGCGTGCCATTTCAGAATGCAGATCTGATCGATCCAGAAGACGGCGATCTGGTCACTCATCTTCAGATCGGTCAAATAGAAATTCAGTAAATGCAGGTCAAGAATATGAAAAAATCACACTTCTCAGCTCTCGCGTGCTTTGTTCTTTCGGCGATCTTTCTGCCTGCGGCCTTTGGCAACCACCGAACCGGCAGTGAGGCCCTGCCCGAGCTTCTCGTAGCGGGCGATTTGAACGAGGACGGTAATCTGGACCTGGCGGTCAATGTGACTGGATTCGACAATATTGCCATCCTCACGGGTAATGGCTTGGGCGCTTTCACTTTGAATGGGCATATAGCGACCGATACTCTGCCCAAGGGGCTCGCGGCGGGTGACCTCAACCGGGATCATCATATCGATTTGGTGGATTGCACTAACTGGGGCTATGACGCGGAAGTTCATTTGGGCGATGGTTTGGGTGGGTTCGGCACCCGGGATTACCTGGCCAGAGGAGAAGGCGGACCCAACCGTACTATTTTGGCCGATTTCAACAACGACAGAAAGCTTGATTGTGCGGTGAACGGCCCGGATGAGGGAGTCATTCTCGTCTATCTCGGTGACGGCAAGGGCGGATTCCTTCTTCCTCCGTCCGAATTGGAGGATCTTCGACACTGCGATGGCTTCGCAGCCGCCGATTTGAACGGCGACGGTAAGCAGGACATCGCGGTCGTAACCCACGGCAACCAAAATAACCTTGTCCACATCTTCCTGGGAGATGGGACAGGGAATTTCAACACGGGCGCCGAGATCTCCATCACCCAAGATGCGACAACCCTGGCGCCTGGCGACCTGAACAACGACGGTAAAATGGACTTGGTAGTGGCCGGGGCTGGACCAGAGAATAAAAACGGCAACTTCGTTCAGACGTTGCTCGGCGACGGCACCGGCAATTTTACTCTCAAGCAGACGACTTTTTTGGGAAAAGGGAACACCAAAGGGTTGATCGCCCTGGCGGATTTCAATGAGGATGGAAAGCTCGATTTAGCCTTTCCTTTCACGTCAGACCAGATAGCGCACCAGCCGAGCACGAGGGTCCTGATTTTCTTAGGCGACGGGACTGGAAACTTAGTCGAGGGAGCAACGGTGACAGCCGAAGAAGAACCTCACACGGTTATTGCCGCGGATTTGAACAAAGATGGCCATCTGGATCTGGCTGTCTCCAACCGGACTTCGGGGACCGTTTCCATCCATTTGGGCAACGGCACCGGCAACTTTACCAAAGTAGCAAGCGTCTCCGTCGTCTGCGAGGGCGGAGTCTGTGAGTAAAACGTTCACCACCAATCTACGACCAGCGCGCCCGTGGTTTTAATCGCGTAGAAACGGTCGGATCAACATTCTTCGTTTGAACGGCAGTTAAGACCCACACCGCGTTCGACTTCGCATCCTCGCCGTGATGCAGCGCATCATCGCGACGGAAAGCATGGCCGGATGAAAGCTCAGTCATTCGCCACCACAGGCGCAGCGGGAGCCTGCGCGCACCGTGCTTCGTCCGTCACCACCGACAGTCTCAACCTGGTTCTAGCGCGCGTTTCGCGATCGACTCTTGCGCCAGGCCAGGAGACCCACGGCGCCTACCGCGAGCGAGCCGAGCGAACCCTGGTCGGGTGCTCGTTCATCGCTCGACTTCTGTCCAGCTCTTATCGGTTCCCCGGGGTCGGCATAAGCGTAGTCGATCAGCTTGAAGGCATTGGCCCAGCCGCCCCCGGCCATACGCCCCCCGCTGGCAGGACGACGGGAGGGTAGCGGCATGCTGTTCAGATTTTTTTGAATTTTTATGGTGGCACGAAAGAGCAAGGGCAAGTCGAAGCCCACGCAAGAAGCGGATCAATCGACAACGTCGAATAAGCAATCCGACCATGAATCAGAAAGGCGTCAGGCTATCAAGGTGTTGGAAAACAAGATCCGAGTCTCAAATCACAGACTGCATGTAATCGAACAGTCTCTAAACCACGTTTTCGAATTGAAGCGTCTTGCTGAGGACGGCGATGAAGCAGCAATCGTCATGCTCTCGTACATCATTGACGTGGGAATCGGATCTCTCAACTACACGATCGCGGAAAAGTATCCCGAACTCGTTCGAAAGCTCGCAAGGCCCATGTTTTTGTGGCCTGCCTGGATCGGCCGTAAAGCGATGTTAAGGCAGGTGAATGAGGAACTCATGGATCACCTGCAACTAGGGCAAGGCGGCGCCATTTTCAGCGAAAGGAAGTGGCAATTATCGGCTCCTTCGACCCAAATAGCCTTTGGTCTACTTGCGCGCCGAGTTTTTAAGGAGGATTGGACCGAGAAACCGAGACTCACTCGCATAGAGAAGCGACAGCTTTTCGAAGCTCTTTGGGCTGAAATGTTAGCCGAAGGAATCGTGCCGGAGGAGACCCCAAGAATGGCGGCACTCGGGAAATCCGCCATAGGCAAGAATTCAACAAGTCGAGGGATGTCAGAGCAGACTTTGGGGATGAGAGCCAACGATGTTCGCGCAGAGATCAAGAGACAGGTGTGGAAGGCATTTGATCGCTTGGTTCCCCATGCGAATCGCACCAAATGAAATCATTTACTACGGGAAACGCTTCTTCGTGACCTGACGGTTTTCGGGGATATTTTCCGTGTTCATGCGAGCCAAGCGTGGACACGGAGGGTTACCTGTTGCAAACAGGTCAGCTTCCGAAACGGTTGCGGAAGTTTCGGGACTTGTAACTAAGAGAGTCGTTGCGCGAGCGACCTCGGTCTCGTGCCGTTCGGTGGAGAATTGAATGCGCTCGAAACGCATCCCATTTGTGCGGCTTTCACCGCGCTGCGTCCGCTTCCATTTGCCGTCGGTTTTGAAGGCGCTGCGACGCTTCGAAGTGAAGGAGGTGCAGTAATGTCGCTCCAAAAGGAAAAGCGCGCCTGTCGCATCAAGCCATTACCGCATTTTGTGCGCGATCTGTTGGCCAGGCCGCCGGGGCGCGGTGAAGGGTTGAACGCCTGGTTCTATCGGGTCGCGCGAGTATTGCACCCCTGTCGTTCGGTAAACGAGATCGTTCTGCTTTTGCAAGCAGCAACTGCGGGCGAGCCCATCAAACCGGGCGAGATCGAGCGTGCAGTCGAACGAAGCGCGGCTACGGCCTGGCACCCTGGACAACCGGGCGCGCCGAGATCGACTCCAAAATGGCCAGCTCTCAACCGTGAACAGCGCGAAGCGATAGTCCGAGAGGGCGCCGGACTGGTTGATCTATGGGAAACATCCCCCGTGAGAATAGAGAACAACGTACCCAACACGGAAGAGGTTATCGACGTGCTCTTCCCCGGCAATCCGCTTTTATGCGTCGGTCGGGATACCGCGAAATTTGCCACGCGGCATCGAGATGGTTGGCGTGGTCAGTTGGCTCAGATGCAACTGGTCGTGCCTTCGCCGATGTCGGCACGGACCGGCACGACACAAGAGGGCAAGCTTTCGGAGCACAGTTTGGATAACACGGGGTCGAGACGGTTCCTGGTTGTTGAGTTTGACGAAGGCGCGACCGACGAGCACGCGGCACTGCTGTTGCACTTGGCCGAGCGCGCACCGCTTGCGCTTGCCGTCCATAGTGGCGGCAAATCGTTGCATGGCTGGTTTTATTGCGTCGGGCAGTCAAATGAGCGGCTGCACCGGTTTATGAGCTACGCGGTAAGCCTCGGCGCGGACCATGCAACATGGACCCGCAGTCAGTTCGTCAGGATGCCGGATGGCTTGCGCGACAACGACAAGCGCCAGACGGTCTTTTTCTTCAATCCGGGGGTTGTGAAGAAGTGAGGCCGTTGCTCGCCACGGAATGGACGGACGGTACTGACGAGCTGGAGCCAGTCTATGTGGGACCCGATGTTCAAACGAGGGCGCTGGATTCATTAAAGGGCGCAACTCTCACGGAAACGGAGCTCGACTCCCTCGCCATCGCGAAAAGAAAACCGCTCTTGGGTAACTGGTTTTTCGAGTCAGATTTAGGCTTCATATTCGCAAAACGCGGTGCCGGGAAAACGTGGCTCGGGCTTCACATGGCGCGTGCCTTGGCAGAAGGAAGCGTATGCGGTCCCTGGCTGGCACGCGAGAAGGTTAAAGTGCTTTATATCGACGGGGAGATGCCGCTCGACGAAATGAGGCAGCGAAACCAAGCGTTACGTGGCGAGGTCGGACACAATCTTTCATTCCTTTCACATCAAGTGGTTTTTGATCGTGCCGAGCGTAACCTCTGTCTTTCCGAACCGATATTTCAAGACGCCGTTACAAGGCTATGCGAGGAACGAGACTACAAAGTTCTTTTCTTGGACAACCAAAGCACGCTCATCACGCGCGTGCGCGAAAACAGCGCAGATGATTGGCGTGATATTATTGAGGGTTGGCTCTTGGGACTGCGGCGGCGGCGGATTGCCGTCGTCATCATCAATCACGCCGGTCGGAACGGCGAAATGCGTGGTACTTCGAAGCGGGAAGATTCCGCCTTTTGGCAAATTGTTTTAGATCCTGCGAAAAAGCAGGGTCAAGGAGCGCGATTCGTGTCACGGTTCACCAAGAATCGGAACGCCTCAGAAGATCCCCTTCCGCTGAACTGGCATTTTCGGCCAGAAGGTGACCGAGTCATCCCGACATGGAGCGAAGCCGATCCGCTACAAGTTTTCCGGGGATCGGTAGAAAACGGTCTGACATCTTGTGCGGACATCGCGGACGAAATGGATGTATCGAAAGGTTATGTCTCTAAGTTGGCGAAACGGGCAGAGACCGCTGGTTGGCTGAAAATTGAAAAACGGGAATATCGCATCAAGGGGGATTCAGAATGAGCCGAGCGAATCGGAAACGAGAATAACGTCTCGTTTCCTCATTTTCCGAAATTCCCGTCCATCCTGATTTCCCGATTTCTGGAGCAAGGAAACGAGAAACGCGACTTCGTTTCCTATTTGGTTTCCCTTCGTTTCTAGTTTCGCACACTATACACCGGAAACGAGAAACGAGGCCGGACGGTGGCGGCCAGGCGGGGGTTCGCATAGACGACACCGTTTGCGACGGTCGGACCCCACGAACTGCTTGCCGGTTCGGTCCAAACCATTATTGTATCCAAACTAAAAGCCATTATGAAAAAAATCCTTCTTCTTGCGGCATTGTTGATAGGCGGCGTCTCTGCGGCATGGTCGGCAGATCACCGGGTCAGAGTGTCAGATTTTCAATTCACACCTAGCACCGTGAATGCGGTCGTCGGCGATACCATTACTTGGAGGTGGCAAAATGGGATGCATACGACCACATCCGTGAATATACCTGCCGGAGCTAGGTCATGGAATGCGCCGATCGATTCCACGCATACCAGGTTCCGCACGCGGCTTAGGGAAGCGGGCACATATACCTATCGGTGCAATTTTCACTTTGCCCAGGGAATGACGGGGACGATTGTGGTAACCACCGCATCACCTGGCCAGGTGCCGGCGACGCACTAAGTGACGTCACCATCAGAGACGGCGTGGTTCGAGCCCCGTCGCCAACGCTAATCGCGCTGCTCGACACGCTCGCCGCCACGTTGCCGGTTACGGCAGCGTCCCGTTCATTCTTGATGAGGACTTCAACATTGCACTGGGCCTCATCCGCATGGTGGGCGTTGGTAAGATCGTGCACCGCGACAGGATGCCGCCCTCCTGATGGTCTTAATCGCAGGCGACTTGAGGATACTGGCTGCGACCGTCGATAAGGATCCTGCGCTCGATGGTTGAACCGTCGTCGCAGTAAACGTCAATCTCGCCGCCCGCGTCAGTGTCTCCGGCTCCAACTACGGAACCACCGTTAGCGTAAGATCGTTCCCGTCGCCGCCTTCGTAGCTCGCTTGGAAGGTGTTAAGGCCTACGGTGAAGGTGGAGCCGTCGGGCAGGTTAGCGAAAGTACCCGCAACAGGTGTCGCCGCAGTGTTGCTGATGACCGTAAAAGCTGCCCCCTGTGAGAGGACACCTCCACCAAGATCAAAAGCGGAAAAGAGCGCATCACTAATTGTCACGCCGCTGGCCACGACTTGGTCCGCCTTGGAGCTAATGCTGTTCAAGCCGAGGTTGTAGGTCGCATCGGAGTTGAACGTGAGGCTGCTTTGGATGGTCAGGGTGCGGGGACTAACCGCATTCCTCCCGGGTGCAAGAACGGCTCCAGGACCGCTTTTGGTCCCGATGGTCACTGCGCCGGCAATTTTGCCCGTCCCGCCGAGGGTGCCGGCCTCGACCTGCACCGTACCGGGACCCGTGCCCGAGCCACTAGTATTTCTAATTAGTAGGGTTCCACGTTTGATGGTAGTGCCTCCGGTGTAGGTGCTCGCCTTCCTGAGAGTCAGTTTGCCTTTCCCGGTCTTGATGAGCGAACCACCCGAACCTCCGCTGATTCCGCCGTCTCGAATAGAACCGGAGAAAATTGTGCTCAGACGGTTCGTGCCTACGGTCAATTCATTTGCTCCGAGAAGCACAAAGCCGTCTCCTTCGATCGACCCGATTGTCACGCCCGGAGCGTCGTGATCGCTGATGTCCAAGTTGCCGTTACCGAAAAGCTCCACGCGCGCCGCCCCACCGCTGGAATTATCGGAAAACTGAATCACCGCCCCGGTGTCTGCGCCTGGGCCGCCATTGGCGATGAGCGTCGCATTACCCGCCGTTGACGTGTCGATGAAGTACATCACGGCACCAACTGCGCCGTCTACCGCGCCACCGTTGTTCGTGAAGTTGGCATCGCCCGCCGTTGAGCTAACAAGAAATTCGGTAATACCGCCCTCGGCAGCGAAAACCTGGCCACCGTTGCTGATGAAGGTGCCATTGCCGGCGGTCGCGCTGATGGAGAATTGCATGATACCGCCTTGCGCGCCACGAGCGGAGCCACCATTAGTGATGAAGGTGCCACTACCCGCGGTCGCCGTGTCGAAGACGATCGTGATGCCCCCGGATGCGCCGTTTGCGGCACCGCCATTGTTAACAAAGGTGCCATCCGCGGCCGTTGAGTTGTCTTCGAAACCTGTGCCGCCACCTTGCCCGTTTATGTTTACGCCGCCGCCGTTGACAAACATGGCGCTGCCCGCGCTGGAGGTGTCGAGGAATGTTGTCGCACCGCCATTGGTCGCGATTAGTCCTCCCGGATTGGTAAAGACAATTCCGGTTCCAGCCATAGCGCCGTTATGAAAAGTGATGATGCCCTCATTTCCCGCTGGATCAACTGCAGTCACCAAGTTCTGCGTAATTCCGGAATTGTTCGCAATGCCTGCGCCTGTGATGTCGAGGAAAAAAGTAGGCCTAACGGTGATCGCGAATGCGTCCGCTGCCGGGTCGAAGACGATGCTGTTAACCTGTATATTGCGCGAGATAGAGATTCCGGTTGTGTTAGAGAGGTCGAAGGTTGCCGTATCCGATCCTCCATTAGGCACAGTGTTGGGCGTCCAGTTCGCCGCGGTGTTCCAATCGCCGCTGGTCGGATTGAGATTCCAGGTCGCGCTGCCGGCATCGGCAGTACGAAGGGCCAGACAGATAAGCGGGAGTACGCCGAGGCGGCCAGTACAACGGAGGTAGGGGCGGATTCGCATGCCTGGGATCGTAATGAGGCTTTCGCCCGAAAGTAAAGCTCAAACCGAAGCTGCCAGAGGGAAGCGCACGCTTCCCTCGTGCTTCCTCCGAACAGTGGGAGCGTCTCTTAGGGGGCGCTCCTCCTCGCCGAGCGTAGCCGCGCGGCTTTATTTAACGCTCGCAAACACTTCCACAAACGGAAGGCCATTAGCGTTCATCGCGCGTAGGGTTGCTTTCAGCGCGTTCAATGAGTCCTAGTGATCTTGTAGACGCTCGCCGTATCATCGTCCGTGACCCACGTGCTCGCGCCATCGTAATAGATATCCGTCGGATCAGTGCCAACTGGGAAAGATGCACGCTGCCTGCCGTCACTAGTGCGAAGAACCGAAACCAGATTACTCATGAACGAGACAGTCATGGCCGGGGTAGTCCAAACATTCGCGCCATCACTGGTAAGATTCAGCGGATGCCTGACCTTGCCGAAGGTTCCCAGAAGGAGCCCGTCACTGGCTCGAAACTTGGTTAGCGTTCGACCCCGGTTATTCGCCACCCAGATATTGATCCCATCGAAAGTGATCCCGTAGGCGGACGAGACGCTATGGACCCCGAGAATCGTTCCGTCACTGACGCGCAATTCTGTGACGGTATGGTCTATTTGATCGGTAATCCAAACATCGCTGCCGTCGAAGGCGATTCTTGCCGGAGCCGTTCCAATGTCGAAACTGGCAAGGATTGTCCCATCGCTGCCCCGCAGCTCGCTCACGTTTTTGTTGATGTCTCCATCGCCAACCACCCAGATGTTGGTGCCGTCAAAAACGATGCCGTGCGGCCGCGTGAATCCGACGCTGTAGATTCCGATCAACGCGCCATCACTCGCCCGCAGCTTGGTGACGGTATCCGCACTAACATTCGTGACCCAGATGTTGGCGCCGTCAAATGCCAAGCTAACGGGAGAGCCGGTGGCGAAAGTCCCGAGTAAGGTGCCATCGCTCGCCCGCAGTTTCGACACCGTATCGTCGCATAGGTTAGCTACCCAGAGATTGACTCCATCGGAAACCATTCCGCGCGGGCAGGAGCCTACGGGGAAGGTCTCAATCGTAAATGCATTTGGTTTCGATTGCGCCAGCGTGGTCGAGACGAGCAAGGCCAATGTGGTCATGCCGAGGGTAGTTTGCAGGTAAGTTTTTAGGGTATACAGAATGGGGATCCGTTTCATGATAGCGGTATTTATACGTAAAACGGACAATAGGATCAACCTAATTTCCGACCGGCTCATACGGTCCGCCTCCGACGCGGACTTCCAATAAAAGCAGCTGTGAGGAGGAACAAGCGTCGCATCGCCGAGCGTAAAAAGCGCCTAACGAGAGCAAGATGAGCTGCTGCGACCTGGAGCGGGCAGGGACCTTGCAGCAGTCGCCCCAACTAACGTCATGCGACCGATCACGTTCCGGATTGACAAACGATGGTTAGTCCCTGTAACAAAAGTCAGCCATGAAACCGATCAAAACAACCTTTCCCGTCCTTCCGACGCTCCTTCCCGGCTTAGTCGGCTTGTGCGCTTTTTTGGCAATGAACCAGCAGATCGTCAGAGCAGAGGACATCCAGACTTTTGCAGTCGGCCACTCACCGGGCAATATGGCTTTCGACGGCGCGAACATTTGGGTGACAAATTCCGGCGACGACACGGTTACTAAGTTACGGGCCAGTGACGGCAGTCTTCAAGGCACCTTTTCTACGGGCAATTCTCCGCAGTATGCTGTTTTTGATGGGGCAAATGTCTGGATCTCGAACACGCTTGGCGATAGCGTCACCAAGCTCAGAGCCAGCGACGGCAATCTCGTCGACACTGTAGAGTCAATAGATCAGCCCGAAGCCCTGGTCTTTGACGGGGCCAGTATCTGGGTAGCAAATTTCCACGATACCGTGACCAAACTACGCGCCAGCGACGGTACGGTAGAAGGCGTCTTCCCGACCGGTGAGGGTCCGCGCGGCATCGCCTTCGACGGAGTAAACATCTGGGTGGGAAACGAAAACGACGACAGTGTCACCAAACTCCAAGCGAGTGACGGCACAATTCTTGGGACGGTCAAGGTAGGTAACAATCCATGGGCTCTCGTTGCTGTTGGCGCGAATATTTGGGTGACAAATGAAGGCAATGACACGATTAGCGTCTTGCGAGCGCACGGCGGCAGCCGGCAGAAGTTTCACGTCGGAAGTCACCCCGTGGGTATTACCTTCGATGGAGCCAGCATCTGGGTAACAAATAGCATTGATGACACCGTGCAGAAATTGCGAGTCAGGGATGGTAAGATTCAACGCACACTCACCGTGGGAAACGGTCCGACAGGGGTCATCTCCGATGGCAGTAATATCTGGGTGGCAAACCACGACGATGACACGGTGAACAAGGTCACGCCCATGTCGCGCTGAGGTCAGTTGATGAATAGCGACTCGTGAGAAGTGATTTCGAAGGTGGCCGTATCGGAGAGTCCATTCCGTGGGCACGCGCGCCTTTTCGCGTGGGCGCGAGCATCGGTGGCAGTCGGGACGAACGAGCAGGCTGAGCGATCAATGATTGACCTCGCTCGAACAAGCACCGATCCCGACGAGCGGGCCGAGTTTATCGAGCGCGAGGCGGGTTGCCGTTAGTTCGGCGTAACAACCTGAACAGACTGAGCCGAGATGAGGATCGCCGAGAGTGCCTGGTTCAGATTCGCAACAGCGGCAAAGGGGCGGCGTAGATTTCGCCTTCATGGAGGGAGACATGCAGATAAGCGATTGGTATGCGCTCTGCTACGTTACGCCGAAAGAAACATGTCGGCTTGCCAACCACATAGGCGTCAAAGATGGCATTATCGTCCACAGGATCGTCGCGCCTCCGCTACAGCGTCACTCGACAAAGCCGCCACCGAGCTTGACGCAGCCAAAAATATTCCGATCGAACGCGCCGAGAGAACGCCCGCCGATGTGATCATGCCTGGACCACGCACGACGCCGGTGTGACCGGGCTGCTGACCGATCCAAGCAATGCTGGTCTTTTTATCTGGACTTGTGTATGATTTAACAAGTCAAGGATCCGGCCATGAGAGCAACGGTGATCGCGGCGGTTGTGCTTTTCTCAGGAAGCATCGCGATTATTGCGCCTCGGTCCAAGGGTGGCGGTCATGGGTCGGATGGTTCTGTCGCCACTGCATCGAGCAACGGAAATGGAGACGGGAGCGCCAATTCGGGCGGAAGCAGCGGTGGCAATTCGGGTGCAAGCAGCAATTCGGGCGGAAGCAGCGGTGGCAATTCGGGTGCAAGCAGCAATTCAGGCGGAAGCAGCGGTGGCAATTCGGGCGCAAGCAGCAATTCAGGCGGAAGCCGGGGTGGAAGTTCAGGGGGGAGCAGCAACGACGGCCATTCAGCGGGGGTCGGGCAACCCGTAGGAGCCATCGCGGGTCCCACAACGCGCTCCGGCGGAGTTCAGGGTCAATTAGGAGTCTCTCGACCCGCTCCGCATGTCGCTTACGGACAACCTTATTCAGCAGCTAACATC
>Ga0207701_10005183_pt1 | contig 13119 bp, 11 predicted proteins | sample KBSSwiSSwithPhiX_FD_184294 | JGI IMG/M metagenome (GOLD analysis project Ga0207701, IMG submission 184294) | Switchgrass rhizosphere bulk soil microbial communities from Kellogg Biological Station, Michigan, USA, with PhiX - S5 (SPAdes) (version 2) | ecosystem: Environmental > Terrestrial >...
TCGTGCGCACCCACGCCGACGAGCTGATGGCGATCATCGCCCTGGAGAGCCAGCGCGCGCGCGCCTTCGTGGTGGGGGAAGACCTGGGCACCGTGGAGGCCGGCGTCCGCGAGGCCATGGCCGACTGGGCGATGCTGTCTTACCGCCTGCTCGCCTTCGAGGAGGCGCCGCCCACCGAGTTACCCGAGCTGGCGCTGTCCACGGTGACCACCCACGACCTGCCCACCATCGCCGGGCTGTGGACCGGCGCCGACCGGGCGCGCGGGCGGCAGGCCGGCGTCGAGCAGAACGAGGAAGGGCTGCGGGCGCTGCGCCAGCGGGTCGCGCGCTGCACCGACCCGCGGGCCGACGTCGCGCGGGCCATCGCCGACACCCACAGCGCCCTGGGCCAGGCGCCGTCGCGGATCTTGCTGGCCACTCTGGACGACGCGCTGGGCGTCGAGGAGCGACCCAACCTGCCAGGCGCGCCCGCCGACTGGCCCAACTGGTCGCTGGCCCTGCCAGTGGCGCTGGACGATTTCGCCAGCCGCCCGCTGCCCGCCCAGATCGCCCGCGCGCTGGCCCGCGGCTGACCGGCGCCCCGTCACCCCTCCACCCCGTGATCGTGCCCGTGATGGTGATCGTGGCCGCCCCCGTGGCCGTGGCCGTGCACGTGAACCCGAACGCCACCGTGATCGGAGGCGGCGATCACGTCCACGGGAGCGTTCCCGTTCACGTGCACGGCCACGGCCACGGCCACGGGGGCGGCCACGATCACGATCACCGCTACGACCACGATCAGGGGGGCGGGTCCTGCTCGGCCAGGATCACCGCCTGGCGGGGGGCCAGCAGCGAGCCGCGCTCGGATCGGCCCTCGCTGTCGAGCAACAGGGTGGTGCCCTCGGTCGTCGCCGGGAGATCGGCGTAGGCCACCGGCGCGTCGCCGAAGTTGAGCAGCAGCTGGCGCGCGCCGGAGTCGGAAGCGCGGCGGACGATCAGCACCTCGCCGGCGGCGCGCGCGCTCAGTCCCTCGCGCGCGCTGCCGCGCAGGACCGGGTCCGAGCGGCGCAGGCGCAGCAGCGCGCGGTACAGGTCCAGCGCGCGGGCGTGCTCGCCCTGGGATCGTTCTTCCCAGTCGAGCCCCGAGCGCCGGAAGGTGTCCGGGTCCTGGGGATCGGGGATGCTGGTGCGCAGCGACGGATCGGCGAAGGCCGTGAAGCCCTGGAACTCGGCTCGCCGCCCCTCGCACACCTTGCGACCGAGCTCTTCGTCGTGGTCGGTGAAGAACAGGAACGGCGACGAGGCCGCCCATTCCTGGCCCATGAACAGCAGGGGCGTCATCGGCAAGAACAGCAGCAGCATCGAGACCGCGCGGTACATCTCGGGCGAGATGGCATGGTGCAGGCGATCGCCGAAGGCGCGGTTTCCGATCTGATCGTGGTTCTGGATGCAGTACACCAGGGCGCTGGCCGGGATCGAGGCCGCGCTGGTGCCCCGCCGCTTGCCCGTCGTCGGGTACACCTGGCCGTGGTAGCGCCAGCCCTGGTCGATGGTCTCCGCCACCTCGCGGGCGCCCGGCTGGTAGGCGGCGTAGTAGCCGTCGCGCTCCCCGGTGACGGTGACCCGCACCGCGTGGTGGAAGTCGTCGGCCCACAGCGCGTCGAGGCCGTCCCGGGTCAGCAGCGCCGCCTCGTTGCGATCGTCCTCGGCGATCAGCTGCTTGCGCGGGCGCAGCGAGGCCGCCAGATCGACCAGATCGGTCAGAAAATGCCGCGGCGAGGGATCGAGCAGCGCGTGGGTCGCGTCCAGGCGCAGGCCATCGAAGCGCAGCTCGTCCAGCCAGTAGCGCGCGTTGTCCAGCAGCAGCCGGCGCATCACCGGGTGCGCGTAATTGGGGGCTTGCCCCCAGGCGTTGCGCAGCTCCTGCGAGAACAGATCGGCGCTGAACGCGGACAGGTAATTGCCGCAGGGACCGAAGTGATTGTAGACCACATCGAGGAGCATCGACAGCCCCAGGCCATGGGCCTGGTCGATCAGGGCACGCAGCTCGTCGGGCGTGCCGTAGGGCGCAAAGGGCGCGTACAGGGCCACGCCCTCGTAGCCCCAGCCACGCCGCCCGGGGAAGGCGGCGATCGGCATCAGCTCGATGGTGGTGACGCCCAGCGACGCCAGCTCGGGCAGCCGCCCGGCGACGCCGGCATAGGTCCCTTCCGGGGTGAAGGTCCCGACGTGCAGCTCGTAGATGACCTGGTCGCCGGGCGCGACCTCGACGCCGCGCCCGTGCCGCCATCGGTGCGACGGAACCACCACCATGGCCGGTCCGTGCACCCCGCGCGGCAGGAAGCGGGCGAACGGATCGGGTAGCTCGCGGCCATCGACCACGAACTGGTACAGGGCGCCGTGTCCGATGCCGGCGACCTCGGCGGTGAAGTAGCCGGGTGCCGAGGCCTGCATGGGGTGCGTGGCCAGCGCCTCGCCACCTGCGTCAAACAGCCGGACGGCGCAGCTTCGCGCCGGCTCGGCGAACAACCAGAAGCGAACCCCGTCCGAGCCGGGCTCGACCGTGGCACCCAGCGGAGGGACGTCAGGCACGCCAGTCACGCCCTACAGGTGGGATTGCGTCGTCGATCTCGCAAGGACTCGACGACAGTCCGCGTCGGCGCCGGAGCAAAACTGCTGACTCCTCCCGAGGCGGCGCGTCGATCCTGTTGCCTGACCCTGTTGCCACCCCCGAGACGGCGCGTCGATGTGTTGCGAGTGGCTGTTGTCGCCGGCTCAACTTCGTTTCAGCGGACGCAACAGCGGCGAGGTCGTTTCATGTACTGCGGGCAGCAGCGTTAAGCCGAAGTCTCCGCAGGTTAGGAGCTAATCCGACGCCCAAAAAAAGTGGGCGCGATCTTGCTTTTTGTATCGAGAGCTGGGAGCAGCCCACCGTCGCGCGCCGCGCGACGAGGTGCCGCGACCCGCGCCGTCATTTCACCGAACGAGGAGGATAGAGATGCGCGTCCACTCATGGCGTCTGGGGTCGAGTCTCGGCCTGGGCCTGCTCGCTGCGTTCACGTTCATCAACGGGTGCGACCAGGGTGACCAGCCCGGGGAGGGTCTCGCGCAGGTCAGCGGGGCCGCCACCGCGGCGATCTCCGGCAGCCTCAAGATCACCTCGGACTGGGGCGGCGGCTACTGCGCGGACGTCACCGTCACCAACAGCAGCTCCTCGTCGATCACTTCCTGGATCGCGGTGGTGCAGCTCAACAAGTCGACCATGGCGTCGATCTGGAACGCGACTGCGACCCAGAGCGGGAGCCTGATGAGCGCGGTCGGCGTGTCGTTCAACAGCGCGCTGGCTCCGGGCGGGACGGGGGTCTTTGGTTTCTGCGCCAACGCCACCGCGACCACCGGCTACCAGGCCACCACGGTGACCGCCACCGGCACCACCGGGGGCGGCTCGACCGGCGTGGGCGGCGCGACCGGCACCGGGGGCGCGGTCAGCGGCACGGGCGGCAAGGGCACGGGCGGCTCGGTCGCCGGCACGGGCGGGGCGGGCACCGGCGGCGCGACCGGCGGCGGCGGCGCGGTGGCCGGCTGCACCATTCCCTCGTACGTGTCCGCGACGCCCCAGCCGGTGGGCTGGGCGTCGCTGAACGGCGGCACGACCGGCGGCGGCTCGGCCACCCCGGTGGTGGTGACCACCCTGTCGGCGTTCAACACCGCGGCCAAGGGGACCACCGCGGCGGTGATCTACGTCAAGGGCAACCTGGGTCAGGGCACGGCGACCATCGGCTCGAACAAGACCATCATCGGGTGTTCGGGCAGCAACCCGACGCTGGGCGGGCACGTGGGGTTCTCCACCTCGACCAACGTCATCGTCCGTAACCTGAACATCGTGGGCTACAACTGCGCGCTGCCCGAGGTGGACATCAACAACGGCGGCCAGTGCCAGAACGGCACCGACGCGGTGACCATCGACAAGTCGTCGAAGAACATCTGGTTCGACCACGACAACGTCTCCGACGGCTCGGATGGCAACCTCGACATCACCCACGGGTCGGACTTCATCACCATCTCGTACACGAAGTTCTTCTACTCGAGCAAGCGCAGCGACCCCAACGACACCGGCACCATGGGCCACCGGGTGTGCAACCTGATCGGCCACAGCGACAGCAACTCGTCGGAGGACTCCGGACACCTCAACGTCACCTTCCACCACAACTGGTGGGCCGACAACGTCATGGAGCGCATGCCCCGCGTCCGCTTCGGCAAGGTGCACGTGTACAACAACCTCTACACGGCGGCCGGCAACAACTACACCATCGGGCTGGGGGTGAACGGCAACGTGCGCGTCGAGAACAACGTGTTCCAGGGCGTCAACGTGCCGCTCAACGTCGCCGACTACTCCAACTCGGCCAGCATCCTGCAGGCGATCGGCAACCTGTTCACCGGGACCAGCGGCAACACCGCCGGCGTGGGCAGCGCCTTCTCGCCGGGCTACAGCTACGCGCTGGACGCCACCTCGTCGCTGGCCAGCTCGATCATGGCCAACGTCGGTCCGAAGTAACCGGCGGCGCCGAGCAGCTCCGTATCAGCGGCTGCGGCCGTCGAAGTGGTTGATCTTCAGATCGGCCACTTCGACGCCGTCCAGACAGCGGGCATTGACGGCCACCGTGGGGCCGTCCTTGCCCGTTCCGCGTGCGAATGACTTGATCCCGCACACCTTGCAGAACAGGTGGTCGATCGCGTGCCGGTTGAAATGATAGCTGGTCAGTGATTCCTCGCCGGACAGCAGCTTGAACTGGCCGGCGGGAACGAAGGTCAACAAGGTCCCGGCGCGCCCGCACATCGAGCAGTTGCAGGAGATCACCGGCGCCCCCAGGTCGAGCTGCACCTGGTAGCGGACCTTGCCGCACTGACAGCCGCCCAAATGGCTGGCGCTGGCGAGCTCACCCATGGCGGCCATGGTAATTCGGATTGGCCGGCCCGCAAGGCTCCCGGCGCACTAGAGATCGAAGCTGTAGCCGACCGAGAGGGCCCACACCAGCGCGGTGCTCGGGAAGGTGTAGGCCTTGATGGGCACCCAGGTCCCCGAGCCAGTCGGCGTCAGCGGGAGCCAGGCCACCAGGGGCAGGCCAGCCTCGAAGACCAGGCCGGTGGGCCCGCGATAACGGACGCCCAGGTCCAGCACGATGAAGTCGAAGGTGCAGCTGTCGGGATGGCAGTCGTCGGTCGTGCGCCAGCTGCGGTTGACCCGGACGCCGGGCCGCAGCGACCAGTACCCGCGCAGCGGCATGTCGTAGCCCGCGTGCGCCGCCAGCGCGTAGCCCCCGCGCACCAGGCCGGGACCCAGCGCCAGGAAGGGGCCGACCCGGGTCTGGATCTCGGCGTCCAGGCCGAACACGGCGGCGCGGTAGCCCCCTTCGATGGTGATGGCGTTGGTGCGCGCGCCGGTGACCGGCGGTTCGATCGCCGCAGTCACCTGCGCGCGCGCCGCCCGCTCGCCGGCCAGCAGCGTCGCGGCCAGCAGCGCCAACCGCGGCCATCCGCCGCAGCTCCCCCAAAACCCCGAGACAGTCCCTCGCCTGGATCTCTGTTCGCCGTGCACGCGCATTGGTCCCCACTCGGCGATCAGCCGACGTGCGCACACTAACATCGTCGCCCGCGGGCGGGCGATAGACGCTGTGCGGGTATCGGCTTATGATGATCGTGTTAGCGCCTGACGACCGGCGCGAGCGAAGGGGGGAAACCGGAGGATCGTGTGAATCGCCGTCAGCAGTCCGTCAGTCGCCCCGTCGCCCTGCCAACCATCAGTTCGTCCGTCAGCTCGTCCATCAGTTCGTCAATGTTGGCGGCCGAGGCCGACCGCGGATGACGGCGAACGTCGTCCTGGTCGTCGAGCACATCCCGCGCACCCTGACCATGTTGCGCCAGGTCCTGGAGGCAGAAGGCCACACCGTGCTGGCGGCACACGACGCGCACGAGGCGCTGGCGCAGATGGCCGAGGTGGGCCGACAGGTCGATCTGGTGATCCAGGACCTGTCGGTGCCCGACATGGAGCCAGCCGAGCTGACCCAGCGTCTACGCGCCTGCCCGGGCGGCGCCGAGGTGCCGATCCTGGCTTCGTCGGGATTCCTGGGTGGACAGCACGGGGCCCAGGCGCTGGGCGCCGACTTCAGCGCGCTGCTGGTCAAGCCGTTCGAGGCGGCGCGGGTCGCCGAGGTCGTCAACACCCACCTGCCGGCGCGGACCGGCGCCAGCGGGCAGCCAGGGCGGGACCGCCCACTGCTGCTGGTCGACGACGATCCGATTCAGTTGAAGCTGGTTGCTTTCCAGCTGCGGCGCGCCGGGTTCGCGGTGGCGACCGCGGCCAGCGGCCTCGAGGCGCTGGCCACGGCGCGCGAGCAGTTGCCCGCGGTCATCGTCAGCGACGTGCTGATGCCACGCATGGACGGGTTCCAGCTGTGCCTGGAGGCGCGCCGTGATCCCGCGCTGGCGGGCGTACCGGTGGTGCTGCTGTCGGCCCAGTATCTGGAGCAGTCCGACCGCGAGCTGGCCGCCAAGGTGGGCGCCAACCGTCTGATCCCGCGCACGCCCAGGGCCGACCTGATCCGCGCCGTGGTTCAGGCGCTGGAGGAGAAGGTGGTGCGCCGGCCAGCCGCGGCGGTCGAGGTGCTCCGGGAAGAGCACTTCCATCGCGTCATTCGCCAGCTCGAACGCCAGACGGTGCTTGCTGCCGGCATGGCGCAGACCAGCGCCATCCAGGCGGCGCAGCTGGCGGTGCTCGGAGGTGTCGCCAACGCGCTGGCGCAGCGCGCTGACGTCGAGACCGTGCTGCGTGACGTGTTGCCCGGTTGCTTCGATCCGGCGGGCATCTCCAAGGCGGTGATCTACCTGGCCGATCCGGTCTCGGGCGAGCTCGCGGTCCGCCACGCATTCGGCTTTGGCGCCGAGGACGGCCCCGCGCTGGCCGACGGATTCGGCTGCCTGCCGGTGCTGCGCCAGGTGCTGGAGACCGGGGTACCGCGCCGATTCTCCGCCGGGTCCGATCCCGGTGGGGCCGGCCGCGCGCTGCTGGAGGGGAGCGCACTGGCCGCTGCCTTCGTGGTGCCGCTTGGTCCGGCGCGCAGCCGCATCGGCACCTTGCTGGCTGGCACGCCGACGGTGCCCAGCGAGAGCTCCGATCCCAGCGCGTTCCTGCGTGCGCTGGGCGGTCAGATCGGGCACGCGCTGACCTTGAGCTCGACCTTTGCCGAGCTGGGCAACGCGGTGGCCGCGCGCGACGAGTTCATCGCCGTCGCGGCTCACGAGCTGCGCACGCCGCTGACCGCGCTCACCCTGTCGTTGCGCGGGCTGGCGGGCGGGCCGGGCATCGACACCCGGCCCGCGGCGGCTCCGGCGGGTACCCGCGAGACCAAGATCAGCCGCGCCCTGCGCCAGATGGCGCGCCTGACCTGGCTGGTCGAGAATCTGCTCGACGTCAGTCGGATCGGCAGCCGGCGGGAGATGACCCTGCAGCGCGAGCCGATCGACCTTGGCGAGATCGTGCGCGAGGTGGCCGAGCAGCTGCGCGACAGTGTCGGCGACTCGTCCCTGATCACCGTGGATGCGCCGGCGGGGGTGGTCGGATCGTGGGACCGCTTTCGCTTGCGCACCATCGTCAGCAACCTGCTCTCCAACGCCTTCAAGTTCTCGGCGGCGCAGCCGGTCCACCTGGCGGTGAGCGCCACGGCCGGGATGGCGCGCCTGACCGTCAGCGATCAGGGCATCGGCATCCGGCCGGAGGATCGGGAGCGGATCTTCCTGCGTTTCGAGCAGGCCGCCTCGAGCAACTACGGCGGTCTGGGCATCGGCCTGTGGATCACCCGCCAGACCGTGGTGGCGCACGGCGGTCGGATCTGGGTCGATAGCGAGGTGGGCAAAGGTTCGGTGTTCACCGTCGAGCTACCCCTGACCGAAGGGCCCCCCGCGCCGGGCGCCCGGGAGGCCCGGCCGCCAACGTCCTAGATGTTGAGGCGAAAAAATCGTCAGGGGACGGTTATCGCCAGCACGGTTTTTGCCGATAAGGGGGTGGTGGGTGCCGCGAGCCTGGTGGTCGACGAGGTGAGGTCGTGACCACGCCCGGCCCGCGTATTCTGATCGTCGATGACAACATCGCCAATCTGAAGCTGGTGAGCTTCCTGCTGGCCGACTTCGGCTACGATCTGCGGGCAGCGGTCAACGCCGAGGAGGCGCTGGCGCTGGTGCGCTCTTTCCGGCCGCGCCTGATCCTGCTGGACATGCAGATGCCGGAGACCGAGGGCCTGGAGCTGGCTCGCCGCCTGAAGGCCGACGCGGCGACGCGAGCGATCCTGGTCGTGGCGGTGACCGCGCAGGCGGTGAACAGCGACCAGGACCAGGGGCGCGGGCTGAGCGTCGATGGCTACATCACCAAGCCGCTGCAGCCGCAGCAGTTTCGCCACGCCCTGGCGAGCTTTCTGACCGTATGAGCGATCAGCTGCCAACCGACTGAGGGAGGACCAGCATGGGAGCATCTCAAGTGTGGGCTCAGGTGCCGCGAGCGTCGGAGGTCGTCGAGACCGTGCCGCCGCCCGAGGAGATCGTGTCGCGCTACAAGCGCATCGAGGTCGCCGACCATCCTTTCTTCATCACCCTGGCGCAGGGCCCGGTCGACCTGGAAGCGGTCTACCTGTTGATGGCCAATTTGCAGCAGGGCACCTCGGGATCCTTCATCAACCGGCTGGCGACCACCGTCGCGCGCGTCGACGATCGCCGGGTGGCGTCCTTGCTGGCCAAGCAGCTGAGCTACGAGCTTGGCGCTGGTGACTTCGCCCAGATCCACAGCGTGTTGCTGGAACGCTTCGTGACCGCCCTGTCACCCTGGTGCGCGCGCGCCGACGACGAGGCGCTGCTGGGCGCGGGCCGGCGCCTGGCGCGCGAGGGGGCGCGGCCTTACCTGGCCTCCGACCCGTGCGAGGCGCTGGGGGCGCTGATGGTCGGCGAGATCTTTGGCGAGAAGATGGAGGCCTGCCTGGCGCACGAGATGCGCCGGCAGCTGCTGGTGACCGGGGACGCGCTGCGCTGGCTGGAGATCCACGAGACGATCGGCGCGCGTCACCCCCACGCCGCGAACCAGCTGGCCCTGCACCTGCCCCGCGGGGGGCCCAGCCTGTCCGCCACCTGGCGCGGCGCGATCGACCAGTGGGGCACCCTGTGGCGCTTCCTGGACGACGTCAACGAGATGCTGATCGCGATGCGCGGCTAGCCGCGCCCACGCTCGTTCATCGAGCCGAGGTCGGGACCCACACGCGCGGATGCACGTCCGTCCCCCTTCCGGTCCCCTCTCCCCGGCGGACCGGGGCGAGGGTCACGGGTGGTTGAAGGCAGCGGGGAGCGAAGGCGATCACGCTGCCGACCAGAGATGCGACAGCGTCGTCGGAGGACTCGTGCTAGCCGCCGGCGGGGGCGTCGGGGGTGTCGCCGGCGCCGCCGTCGGGGGTGGACACAGCGTCGCTGGTGCCGCCGTCGCTGGTGCCGCCGTCGCTGGGCCCGGGTAGCTGGTCGGGGCCGGCGGCGAAGCTGGCGGCGACCTCGGACTGGTTCAGCGCCCGGCTATAGATGCGGAACTCGCTGATCGAGCCCGCGAACAGCTGATCGCCGGACCACTGCGAGCGCCCGAGCCAGTTGTTGACGTCGTCCAGCTGGGACAGGACATTGCTGGCGCGCAACGTGACCGGCGTGCCGCTGACGACGCCGTTCACGTACAGGGTCATCAGGCGGTTGGTGCCGTTGACCACCACGGCGACGTGCGCCTGGGCGCCGACCGGCAATGCGGCTGGAGAGTCGGTGAGGTCCTCGGCTGCGCCGCCGCCCCCCAGGGTAATCGCCGCGCGCGCCCGCGAGTTGCCGCCGTTGAACGGCGACAGGAAGATGTAGGTCACGCCCCCGCCCGTCAGACCGGGACCCATGTCGCTGCTGCCGAAGTCGAAGACCCGCTGCCAGGGCCCACTGGTGGTCGGGACCACGGGGTTCCAGGTGACCCAGGCCTCGAAGGTCGCGTTGATGCCCAGGGTCGAGACGATGTGGGCCGGAAGGCTGACGTGCTGGCCGGTCGCCGAATTCGCTCCGCCGGCCAGAACGATGCGCCCCCCGGCGGGCGTGGCGCCCACCGCGGTTCCGTTGGCCGGGCTGACGCCGGTGATGGTGATCGAGTCAGCGATGGTGGCGGTGGTGTCGTCGAAGCTGTAGCGATGCACCAGGCACATCGGGGTGCTGGCGGGAATTCCCTGGCAGCCGCAGGCGCCTATGGGGCGGTTGTCGTGCGGGCAGGGGTCGAGGCAGTCGGCGACGCCGTCGGTGTCGCTGTCGGTGTCGGCGAAATAGCAGCCGCATTGCCCGGGACTGGTCTTGGCCGTGTCGAAGGGACAGCCGTCCAGACAATCGGGCACGCCGTCGTTGTCGGAGTCCCCGGGCCCGCCGGCGTCCAGGCCGGCGTCGGCGCACACGTTGGGCCCGTCGCTGGCGTCGCTGGTCGATCCGTCGGGCGGCGTGGCGCCGCCGGTGCCCATGATCACGCCGCCGGTGCCCATGATCGCGCCGCCGGTGCCCACCGGCGCGCCGCCGGTCCCCAGCGTGCCGCCGCTGCCGCGTCCGCCGGTGCCGGTCGCACCGTCGCGGGCGTCACTGTTGCCGGCGTCGGTCCTTCCACCGGTGCCCTTGGCTCCCGAGCCGCCGCCGCCGCAGCCGGCGAGGATCCCAGGTCCGCCCAGGGCGGCCAGGGTGGGCAGGATCAACAAGCCGGGGAGACGGAACCGAAAACGCGGAGATCCTGTAACAGAGACCGGGTGCATGCGGCGCCTCCTCGGAGCGGATTGCAGATCAGGGACTGGCGGTCGCTCAAGTGGCGCGAGGAAGCGGAAACGGGTCAGAAAAAGCGGCTGAGCTTGCGTCCGACGCCCAGACCGCGGCACCTCCCGCTCGCGAGCACCATACTCAAAGGAATGAGCGACCCGAAGCCGACCGCCCTGGTGACCGGCGGGAACCGGGGGCTGGGTCTGGAGACCGCGCGCCAGCTCGCCGGGCGGGGCTTCCAGGTGCTGCTGGCCAGTCGCGACGCGCGCGCCGGACAGGCCGCGGCCGCGCGGCTGGACGGGCAGGGCGGACCGGTGTCGCATCGAGTCCTCGAGGTGACCGGCGCCGCCAGCATCGCCGCGCTGGCGGCGGACCTGGCAGGCGCGGGCACGCGCATCGACGTGCTGGTCAACAACGCCGGCATCTCGGGCGAAGGCTTCGACGCCGAGGTCGCGCGGCAGACGCTGGCGGTCAACTTCTTCGGGGCGATGAACGTCACCGACGCGCTCTTGCCACTGATCCCCGAGGGCGGGAACATCGTCATGGTGTCCAGCGGGATGGGCGAGCTGTCCGGCGTCTCGCCGGCGCTGGGCCAGCGCTTGCTCGATCCGGTCCTGACCCGCGCGGCGCTGGTCGATCTGATGCGCTCGTTCGTCAGCGAGGTGCAACGGGGCCGTCACGCCGAGGCGGGCTGGCCCTCGTCCGCCTATCGGGTGTCGAAGGTCGGGCTGAACATGCTGGCGCGCCTGCTGGCGCGCGAGCTGGCGCCGCGCCGGATCCGGGTCAACGCGGTCTGCCCCGGCTGGGTGCGCACCGACATGGGTGGTCCCGGCGCTTCTCGCCCCGTCGACAAGGGGGCCGCCTCGATCGTCTGGGCCGCCACCCGCTCCGGCCCGGAGGCGCCCACCGGCGGCTTCTTCAGGGACGGGCGCGCGATCCCCTGGTGACGCGCCGGTCGCCGCGCCGGAGGTCAGTGGGTTCTGGTCAGGGTCAGGCGGGCGCGGCTCATGGCCGGCTCGGGGGTGCGCGAGGGGATCCAGAAGGAGACCACGGTGCCGCCGCCCTCGCGCCGGCCGATGCGCAGGCGTCCCTCGTGCGCCTCGACGATCTCGCGGCACAAGGTCAACCCCATGCCGCTGCCCTTTTCCTTGGTGGTGAAGGAAGGGATCAGCGCGTTGCTGAGCACGGCGTCGCTCATCCCGGGGCCGCGATCCAGCACGGCGAAGCGCACGCCGTCCTCGGGCGCGGCCTCGATCTCCAGGGTGATGCTGCCGGGGGGGCCGCCCGCCTCCTGCGCGTTCTTCACCAGATTGATCAGCACCTGCTGGATCTGCGCGGGATCGAACCAGCCCGCGCTGCGCGGCGGTGGCGCGACCCCGACGTCAGGCCACAGGGTGCGCAGGCCGTCGAGGAAGGTCGGCCAGGCGACGTCGCGCTTCTTGGGCTTGGGCAGCTGGCCCAGGTGCGCCAGCCCGCCCAGGAACCCCTGCAGATGCACCAGCCGTTCCTCGACGGTGTCCAGCGCCTTGACCAGCTTGGACTGCATGTCGGGCCGCGACAGCATCAGGCGCACCGACTGCAGCAGTGACGTCGCCGGCGCCATGGAGTTGGCCAGCTCGTGGCCGATGATGCGCAGGGTCTTCTTCAGCACCGAGATCTCCTGGCGCGAGATCTCCAGGGTCATGTGCCGCACGCTGATCAGGATGTGGGGCTCGCGATCGAACACCACGTGGGTCTTGGCCAGGTGATAGGTCTCGGGATCGCCGCCGTCGTTGTCGAAGGTGAAGATCTGGTCGGTCTCGGACAGCAGGGCGTGGCGCAGCGGCTCGTCGACCGAGCCCAGCATCTGCAGGAAGTTCTGGCCGGTGGCTTCCCGGCCGTCGAAGAACAGCTGGCGCGCCGCCGCGTTGGTGAACACGATGTTGCCGATCTCGCTGACCAGCACGATGGCGGCGGGCGTGCTGTCCAGGATCACCTGCAGCAATCGGTGCTGTTGCTGCTGCGGGTCCGTGGGGTCAGGCGCCATGATTCCGGCACCTCGGATTTTGCCTGCCGGGGCCGGGGATGTCGAGCCGCGCCGCGCTCAGCGCAGGCGGCGTTCCAGCACCACGTCCAGGCGTTCCATGCGCCGGTAAAGCGCCTGGCGCGACAGACCCAGCTCCGCGGCCGCGCGGGCCACCACGCCGCCGGCGCGGATCAACGCCTCGCGGATGGCGTGACGCTCGGCAGCGGCCTCTGGGTCGTCGTCGTCGGGGCGGGCGCCGGCGCCCGCGGGCTGGCCGGGGGCGCCCCCCGCTGTCG
>Ga0207701_10005186_pt1 | contig 13116 bp, 14 predicted proteins | sample KBSSwiSSwithPhiX_FD_184294 | JGI IMG/M metagenome (GOLD analysis project Ga0207701, IMG submission 184294) | Switchgrass rhizosphere bulk soil microbial communities from Kellogg Biological Station, Michigan, USA, with PhiX - S5 (SPAdes) (version 2) | ecosystem: Environmental > Terrestrial >...
CGGCGGACACGCGGGCCGCCGCCGCATCACCATCGTGCAAGACAAGCAGGACATGGAGTTCACCACCTGGTCAGTGGCCGCCGATCTGCGGCTGCGCCTGCCCTGGGGCATGCTCGTCAAGGCGCGGATCTGGCGCGGCCGCTTGCTCGGCGACTTCGCCGCCGGGATCTTTCAAACCGTCGACACCACGACCTTCGTCTCCATCCGGGCGTCGGGGATGTGGTTCGAGCTGCAGCAGCAGCTGAACGATCGCTGGCGCGCGACGGCGGTCTACGGGCGCGACAATCCCGACGACGCCGACCTCAGCCCCGGCAATCGCAGCCTCAACCAGGAAGCGCTGCTGAATCTCCTGTGGGACGTGACCAAGACCATCGGCTTTGGCTGGGAAGTCAGCCGCTGGGCGACCAGCTATCTGGGCGCGCCGACGACCCGGTTGTGGCGCGGGGATCTGCTCTTCTTCCTGCGCTTCTGAGAAAGGCAGGCGTCGCTGAGGTTGCCACCCGCCCCCCCGGCAGCACCTTGAGTGTATGTCCCTACCCCAGAACCCGCGCGCCGGCCTGATGAGCCGGCTGGGCGCCTTCTTCGTCGACGCGGTCATTCTGAGCGTGACCCTGCGAAGCACGGCCTGGCTCTTTCGCGGCTCGGGCCGGATGCTGGGGCGGTTCGCGCCGCCGGTGAAGTTCGACGCGCTGATCGTGGCCTGGGCGCCGCTGGTGGTCGCGCTGTATCTGGTCATCTTCTGGACCGTGTCCGGCCAGACCCCCGGCAAGTTGTTGTTCGGTCTTCGGGTGGTGCCGATCGAGGGCGGGCGCTTGCCGCTGCGCCGTGCGCTGCTGCGCCTGTTCGGCTACCTGCTCTCGGCGTTGCCGGTCTACCTCGGGTTCCTGTGGATCGCCGGGCCGGCGCGCAGTGGCTGGCACGATCGTCTGGCGCGCACCGAGGTGATCTACGCGCGCCGGCGCGCCCCCAGCAAGTCCACGCCGGCCAGCCAGCTGCGCGCGCGCATCGACGGCGCCCGCGCGCGGGGCAGCCCCGCGCTGCTCCAGCGAGGAGCCCCGCTTCGCGCCGCGGAGTCGCGGTAAGGGCGTCAGGCTTCGGACTTCGGGGGGCGCTGCAGGCACTCCAAGTTCTCAAGTCACCCGAAGCCCGAGGCCCGGATGATGCGGCTGGCCGCGCGGAGGAATCCGGACGCCCCTCACTCGCGCGCCAGGGCGCGCGCCCCATGCTGCAGGTAGCGTGAGCCCGGAGCCCCTGACTGATCCGCGCGCGTTGCTCGCCGCCGAGAGGACGCTGCTGGCCTGGCTGCGCACCGGCCTGTCGCTGATCACCTTCGGCTTCGTGATCGCGCGCCTGGGCTCCTGGCTCGCGGCCCAGGAGGCCAGCGGCGCCGCCATGGTGGGCGCGCGCTGGATCGGGCCGCTCTTCGGGGCGCTCGGCTCGCTGGCGAATTTGCTGGCGCTGGTGCGCTACCTGGCGTTTCGCCGCGCCATCCTCGCCAATGCCGCCAGCCCGACCTCCCGGCTGGCGCTGATGAGCTTCGCGGGCAGCGTCGCGGTCCTGGGCGCCATCCTGAGCGCCCTGGTGTTCATGCAGCTGTTTTGAGCCGAGGCCGATCGATCTCGTTCATTCCGGCAACAGAATCGCGATCTGGGCGCGCAGCTGCCAGTCGGGCGCAACGGCCGGCGTCGGGGCGTTGCCGTACGGCGCGGATGCTTCCCGGCTGGCCGGGACGAACGGCGCGCTGGTCAGATACCACCCCGAGGCCAGGTTGTAGTTGACGAAGAACGGCGGGCTGGCGGCGCCGCCCGGGACGGCGCCGCCGCTGGTCACCGCGCCGCCGCTCGGCTGGTACAGCAGGGGGACGCTGGCCGGGGCGATCATGCTCCACGATGGAAGCAGCGGGTTCTGCGCGTCCCGGACCAGCTCGGCATCGCTGGCGCCGGCTGACCCCTGCTGGTCAGCAGCGGTGTCCGAGGTCGTCGCCGGCGCCGCCGTCTCCTTGGGCGCGGCGGTCGCCGCCGACATGGACGCGAAACACGCCACGACCAGGGTTGACGCCGTCAGTGGATTTCGCATGCCGAGATGCTTGGTGCTTGCGGCGCGAATGGCCACCCGAGGCCATTTTTTTGCGTGCCTGCCTTACATGCGGCGCCGGGCGCTCCCCCCTAGTCTGCATGTCGGTCGCCGCCAGGCGGTCAGAAGACCAGGCCCGCGCCCAGGCCCGCGCGGGTCTCGGCGCTGGACGCCAGGGTGCCCGCGAGGCTCCCGCGCCGCTGGATGTGCTCGATGCGCGCGTTGACCACCACCGGACCACCGAAGGGCCGGGCGCCCGCGCTGACCGCGCGGGTGGAACGGGTGTCGTACGCCGACAGATCCGCGTCCAGCTTCCCCTGGGAGTGGTCTCGCCCGTTCAGCGACCAGATCGCGGCGAAGGTAGCCGTGGCGCACAGCTCGATGGCGCCCAGGCGCATCGCCAGCGCGCCGCGCGAGGTCACGCCATGGCCGTAGTAGTAACCCTCGCTGCGCAAGGTGGTGTTGATCTCGACCGTCTTCGGCGGGCCGCCGTCGGCCAGGTAGGCCAGCGACTCGACCAGCGCGAAGCTGTAATGCACCGACAGCGAGGCCACGGCGCCGAACCCGCGGCGCTCGGTGCGTAGCTCGGCGCTGGGGCCGATCAAGCCGGCCGAGGCCAGCCGGTCGGTTCCCCAGCCGAGATCGCGCAGCATGTAGTCGAACGCGCTCGACAGCCCGAGCAGCGCGCCCCAGCCGTTCGGGACTTGCAGCTCCGGCGTGATCTCCGACTCGCCCCCGCCGTAGTTCCGGAAGTAGCGGCCGACCAGAAGCGTGCCGGAGTGGAAGGTCACTCCCCGGATGCCCTCGCTGCCCGCCATGAGCAGCCGGGCGGAGAGCTCGCTCCATTGACCCGGCCCCACCGCCGCCCAACCGCTACCAGGCGCGCGATACCCGCGGTAGCTGATCAGCGCGGTGTCGATGGCCAGCGAGGTCTGGTCGCTGCGCACGCCGTCGACCACGCAGATCAGCTGATCCAGGCTGAGCACGAAGCGGTGGCCCATCGACTGGTCGAACCCGAACAGGTCGTACGGTCCGTCGCTGGAGCGACGGCGCCGGTGAGCCAGGTCATCCAGGACCGCGAACGGCGACAGCAGGATCGCGCCCGCGCGGTTGACGAGGGTGGGTGCTCCGGCGTCGAAGAAGCGGCCCAGACGGAATATCGACTCGCCCGCCGCGGCGCCCGCGGCGGGCGTGATGATGATGTCGTTCAGCGAGGGATTCTCCTTGAACTCGACCAGGTACTCCCAGATCAACGACGAGACAAAGGCCCACAGGTAGGCATGCGCGAAGCTCATGCCGTTGCCGCGGGCGACCTGGAAGAATCCGATGCCGGCCATGGGATGGCCGACGGCGTTGGTGTCGAACCAGTCGCCGTCGAACCGGATCGCGCCCCCGTCGGCCTTCCGCTTCCAGCTCTTCAGATCAAAGTGGAGATCCCAGGTCGATCCCGACGGGACGCGCGCCCAGTACCACAGCGCTCCGCCACCGATGAGCAGCCCGGTCTCGACCGCGCTGAAGAAGAAGCGCTCCGGGTGCTGCTCTGGCGAGATCGTCGAGCGCGCGGGCGGATCCGGATCGACCGGCGCCGCAGGCGTCCAGAGGCTGCCGGGCGCCGCAGCCACCAGCACCGCCGTGAGCAACGCGATCATCTCCAACCTCCCCACCCCATCTCGACCACCCTCGCTCCCTCTCAATGGCAGGTTGGACAGGCGATTTCCGACGGCAATCGGCCGGTGCGATAACTACGGCGACGCCCGACATAGGTCGCGCCACTGAAGTAAGTCTCCGTCGACGCGACTCGGCTCTTCACCCGCTTGCACATGTCGCCCGCGGGGCTTAACCGGTTCGAGCCAGTCTTGATCGACGTTTCGATCGACGACGCAGTGAGGATCGGTGAACGATGCGAGTGTACATTCTCGATGACGAGCCCTTGGTACGAGCGGGCCTGCAGCAGACCCTCTCTCTGGACCCAACCCTGGAAATCGTCGGCGAAGGGGCGACGGCGCGCGACGCGTTTCGCGACCCCAATCTCCTGCGCTCCGACGTGGTCATCACCGACGTCGGGCTACCCGGAATGGATGGGGTGGCGGCGACGCGCGAGCTGAAGCGGCGGGCCCCGCGGGTGGCGGTCGTGGTCTTCACCGTCTACGACCGAAGCCGCGATCTGCTCGACGCGCTGGCGGCGGGCGCGTCCGCGTACGTCGTCAAGACCGACCCGCTGGATGTGCTTTGGTCGGCGTTGCGCGCGGTGGCAAAGGGCGAGCGCTTCGTATCGCCCTCGCTGGCGCCGCTGGTCGAGGGGCGAATCGACGACACCATCGACGCGCTGGCGCCGCTGTCGGTGCGCGAGCGAGAGATCTTTCAGCTGGTGGTCAGCGGCAGGAGCATCGTCGAGACCGCGCGTGAGTACTGCATCTCGCGCAAGACCGTCGAGACCCACGTCTATCGCGTCTACCGCAAGCTCGGGTGTCACAACGCCGGCGACCTGATTCGCTTCGCCGCCGGCCACGGGCTGCTGCGCGTGCGGCCGTCCCAGCCCGGCCTGGGCGCGGCCTCGCGGTCAAGCCAGGAGCTGGCCCCGGCCGTCGAGCACTAGCGGCCGTGAATCCGTGGCGCCCCGACAGGCGCCCCGTCACGCCCGGCCGCAACATTCAGCCATCACCGGGGAGGTGACCAGATGCGCAGATCCGGACTTGTGCGACTAGGGGCTTTGCTGGTGATGGGGCTCTCGGCCTGGCCGGCGCATGCGCCGGCCGCCGAAGCCACGGCGAAGGGGAGCATCGAGCCGGGAGCCATCAGAGCGCTGCAGGCCATGGGTACCTTCCTGCGCACCCTGAACACCATGGAGGTCCAGAGCGAGATGACCACCGACGACTTCTTGCCGACGGGCCAGAAGATCCAGTTCGGCGGCACCGTCTCGCTCAAGGTGAAGCGCCCCGACCACCTGCGGGTGGAGATCGCCTCCGATCGCAAGAACGAGCGCATCTTCTACGACGGTCGCGCCTTCACCGTGTTCCAGCCCAAGCTGGGATACTTTGCCACCTTCGCGGCGCCGCACTCCCTGCGCGAGCTGGTGGACGTGCTCGAGCAACAGTACGGGCTGGATCTGCCGCTGGCCGACCTGTTCCGCCTGGGCACCGACCCGAAGCAGCTGGCGGCCATCAAGGACGCGACCGTGGTCGGATCCAGCACCGTCAGGGGCACCCCCTGCGTTCACTATGCCTTTCACCAGGCCGACATCGACTGGGAGATCTGGATCGAGCAAGGCAACCGGCCGCTGCCGCGCAAGATGGTGATCACGACCCGGACCGAGAAGACTCAGCCGCAGCACACGTCGATCATGAGCTGGAACCTGAAGCCCGATCTCGACGAGCAGGTGTTCGCCTTCGTGCCACCGCCCAACGCGCAGCGCATCGACTTCGACGTCACGGCCCAGGCCGCGGCGGTGCGCCGGCAGGGCCGGGCGGCGCCGGCCGGACGACTGGGAGTCAAGCCATGAGGAGCGGGGGCGCTCGCACCCCGCTGCGCGCCGGCGCGTTGCTGGCCTTTCTGTTGCTGGCCCTGGCGGGCACCGCGGTGATGGCAAGGATGGTGGTTCGCACCGCGGTCGCCTATCGCCCGATCGCTCGGCCGGTGGCGCGCACGGCCGCCGTGGTCGGCACCGCCGCGGTCACCGCCGCGGTGGTCGGATCAGTCGTCCGCACCTTGCCGCCCAGCTGCAGCGCGGTCGCGGTCGGCGGCGTCGCGTACCAGCAGTGCGGCAGCACCTGGTACCAGCCCGCGTATTCAGGGACGACCGTGAACTACACGGTCGTCAACCCGCCGCGCTGATGCACCAGATGGAAACCTCCTTGGACGTCATGAAGCCGACGCCGAGCCGCTACCTCTTCCGATTCGTCGTGGGGGGGACGGCGCTGACCGGCGCCTGGCTGGACGCGGCCCTGCGAGCCATCGAACAGGTCTCGGAGCCGACGGACGAGGCGCCGGCGCTGGCGCGCAACGACCTGCGCGCGGTGCTCATCGGCGCGTTGTCCGCGGCGCTGCGCTGGCGACTGCCGGCCGCGCCGCCGCGATCGGCGTGGCGCGTCGTCGGCCACCCGCTGCGCACGGGCGCGCGCGCCCTGGCCCGGCTGCCGGGAGCGGGCCTCGCGACCAGACCCTACCGGCGTCTCCACGACCAGGTCATCGATCGACTTCGCCGCTGGGGCGAGGAAGGCGCGCGCGAGGATCTGGCTGGCCGCCGCCTGGCGCGGGTGGCCGTGCCGGCCTTCTTCGAGCTCGCCGTCGCCTACATGGCAGAGAGCCCCGAGCTGCGGATGGTCATCCAGGAGCAGAGCGAAGGTCTGGCCTCCTCGTCGGTGGATGAGCTGCGCGAGCAGTCCGAGCTCGCCGACCGGCTGGTCGAGCGGGTGGTCCGCAGGCTGCTGCTGCGCAACGGGACCTCGACCAAGCGCGAAGCGCCCTGATCAAGGCCCCGCCGTGGTGACCGGCCGCCGCCGGCGGGGTGGCGCCGCCGCTCAGGCGTGCGAGACCGCCGGGAGCTCGACCAGGCACTGGCCGGCCAGCTCACGCAGCGTGAGGCTGCCCGAGTGAGCGTGCGCTTCCTCGCGGCGGGAGCGCAGCAGCGCGGTCAGCGCCGCGCCGGCGCTGTCCTGCAGCGCCCCCTTCATCGGGCCCGCGTGCGGATCGCTCCGGACGGCTTCCTCGACGTCGGCCACGCGCAGCGCGTCCACGTCCCGGCCCGGGAAGTAGCCAAGCTCTTCACCGCCGGTGACCCGGACCAGCACCTGGGCCCGCACCAGCGCCTCCAGCACATCCTCGACCAGGCCGAGTGGCAGCCCCAGCGCCGCGGACAGCCAGGTCGAGGTCGCGGGCGCGCCGCCTTCGAGAAAGCGCCGGCTCACGGCGGCCGCCGTGACCACGGCCAGCATCTCCCGGAGCTCCTGATCGGCGTAACGCGCGCGCGCGGCGTCGGCCAGGTGCCTTTGGTGCTGGTGGCTGGCGGCCAGCAGCGCGCCGATCAACACCGTGATCCACGAGAAGTACAGCCAGCCCAGAAAGATCGGGAACGCCGCGAACCCCGAGTAGAGCGCGTTGTACTTGGCCACGCCGATCTGGAACTTGACGTGCAAGAGCAGCACGCCGTGCCAGAGCAAGCCGCCGATGAGGCCGCCGAACAGCGCCGACGAGAACCTGGTCTTCACGTTGGGCATGATGAGGTAAAGCACGACCAGCGCGACGCAGGCGAAGACGATGGAGCCCAGGCTCAGCAGGACGTCGAGCAGACCGTTCAGCAGCAGCGATTTCTGCAGGAAGGCCACCACGGCCGAGCTCTCCGCGGCGGTGTTGAAGGCGACGGCCGCGGCGATCAGCAGCGGTCCAACGACCACCATCGTGGTGTAGTCGGTCAGCTTGCGCGGGAACCGGCGCCCGCGGCGCGCTCCCCAGATGCCATTGAACGCGGTCTCCACGGTGGAGAGCATCTTGATGCTGCTGTAGACCAGGAACAGCACGCCCATGACGCTGAGACCCGACACCCGGGTCCCCTGCACGAACCGCAGGACCTGCTCGAAGGCCACCAGAAGGGACTGATTTGCGGCGAAGGTCTTGTGCAAGTACGGGATCAGCGTCTGGTCCATCAGCCGGTGGTAAAGGCCGAACGCCTTGACCACGGAGAAGGCGAACGCCAGGAACGGGACGATCGACAGCACGCTGTAGTAGGTCAGCGAGGCCGCGCGCGCGCTGGACTCCTTTTCGCGGAACCCACGCGCCGTGGCGTAAAGTATCCGGCAGACCCGGTAAAGAAGCGCCTGCCAGCGACCGGCGCGCCCGAGCGGCATCAACCAGATGCGGGTCTGGAAGAAGTCCCTACCGTGCGCGAGCGCCTGCCTGGCCGTCACCCACTGAGGATGGCAATGCCGGCTCCGGGCGGCACGGCCCGGCGGCGCCGCGGCGGGGATTGCGGGAACCACCTACGACGCCGAGTCCGGCCCCTGGGTGCGCGAGCGCGACAGCGCGGTTGGCGCCGGGAACCCAGCGCAGCCGCCGCAGCAGCAGGTACTCCCCCGCGGCGATCAGCACCAGCACCAGGCACAGGGCCGCGAAGGCCCAGGGCTGGTCCCGGGCCGGGATGCCGCGCAGGTTCACGCCCAGCAGGCCGGTGACGAACGACAGCGGCATGACGATCGCGGACAGCACGGTCAGCAAGTACAGCCGGTCGTTGAGGGCCGACGACAGCTGGTTCTGCGCGAAGTCCTGCAGGCTTCGGATGCGGTCGACCACGGCGTCGAGGGTCCCGACCAGATCGCTGTTGCCGGCCAGCACGTCCCGCCATTGATCTGGCTGCTCGTCCAGCAGCCAGGCGGGTCCGTGGTGCTTGAGCAGCGCCAGCGCCTCGCGCTGGGCCCCCAGCCGGCGCCGCAGCGCCGTCGCTCGCTGGGCCATCTGGCGCAGCGGCTCCAGCGCCCGGCTCAGGTCTCGCTCGGCCGCGAGCTCCAGCGCGACGACGTCCTCGTCCAGGCGGTAGGCGGCGACCTGGTCCCGCTCGCCGGCGACCCGGATCGCCGACACCAGCACATCCGCGATGGTCCTCGGCCCCCGGCCGCGGTCCAGCAGGCTGACCAGCGCCTCGAAGGCGGGCATGGGTCCGTCGCTGACGGTGATCAGGCGATCCACCCGGGCGAAGCAGCGCACCTGGCGCAGCGCGCCGGTCTCGTCGGCGAACACGCGCAGCGCGATGGTGAGCCCGCTGTTCTCCACGATGCCGGCGCGGGTCTGCCGGACCGGCCGCAGGAGTGTCTCCTGATCCCCCGCGGCCAGGCCGCTGTCCTCCGCCAGCCAGCGCCGTCCATCGACGCTGTCCCGTCGCATGGCCACCCACAGCGGACCGTGCCCCGGCGTCCAGCGGCGCAGCGTCTCGGCATCAATCAATAGCCCTGCGCCGGTCCCATCGAGCACCCGCGCGGCCAGGTCGCTCATGAGGTCGCCGTCCGCTCGAGCGCGGTCGCGGACCTGAAGCGCCGGAGTACCTCGGAGAGCAGCAGCCCGGTCACCAGCTGCAGCGCGGTCATGAACACGTCGAAGAAGCGCGCCTGCTCGCCGCTGCGCGCGACCGGCACTCCTGCCAGCAGGTCGAAGACGGCCTGCGCGCCCAGGAACCCGGGCGCCAGCTGCAGCAGCCCGGGCACGATGATGGTCGCGGGCGCCCTGCCCGTCCGGCTGGCAAAGCCGTGGGCGGCCAGGCCCAGCAGCAGCGCCGACACCATCGGGCTGCCGCGGCCGCCGAACACCAGCTTGCTCAGCTCCTGGATCGCGAAGGCGAACAGCGCGGCGCCCGCGATCCAGGGCAGGTCTGCCTTGCGACCCTGCAGGCAGGCGGTCAGCGCGGCGCCGCCGATCGCGACCATCCCCAGGACCACGGGCAGCGGCAGGGGCGTGGCGACGATGCGCGCCGGGAGCGGAGCAAACAGCGGGAACAGCCGCAGCGCCAGCGCGCTGCCGAAGGCCAGCATCAGGAAACGCAGCAGAGCGTAGGCCAGGCGCGCCATGCCCGCCTCCAGCGCATCGTTGGCCAGCTCGTAGGTGCTGATGGTCAGGACCATCGCCGGCACCAGCAGGGTGATCCCTCCGAACACCGCGCGCCCGACGTCGAACGGCGGCAAGATCAGGGTGAGAAAGAAGGCCGCCAGGCCGCCCACCAGCGCGGCGAGGAAGCTCTTCTGCAGGTCGATGCGATGGTGATCGATGGTGCCGAAATGAATCACGCCTGCCAGCAGGCCGACCAGGCCGCCGGCCAGCGCTTCCAGCCAGGCGCCGCCCACCCGCGCGGCCACGGCCGCTCCGTACACGCCATACGCCAACACCACCAACCACCTCGGGTAAGGGGATGGCTCGGCCAGGATGCGTCCGAGCGCCTCCCGCCCGGCGCGCAGGTCGAGCTCGCCGCCAGCCAGCGCGGCGCACAGGCTGGCGAGCTCGTGGGTTCGCCACAGCTTCCAGTGGGTCTCGAACGAGATGCGGCGCAGGTCGACGCGGGCCAGGGCGCCCTGCTCGATCTCGACGGTGAGGAAGCCTTGCAGGACGAAGACCTGGGCGTGGAAGCCAAATGCGCGCGCCGCCGCGCGCACCCGGCTTTCGACCAGTGGTGCGGGCAGCGCGGCGGCGTGCAACGCCGCGCCCAGGTCCAGAAGGAAGCTGCTGACCGCCCGCGGCCGGTCCAGCGCCTCCCCGCCGGGATCATCAATCGGTTGGGGTGGTCCCGGCGCGTCCATCCTGCTCCTGGTGCGCCCCGTCGATGAAGCCCTGGACAGCGGCGAAACGCACCAGCGCCGCGGTGTTGTCCAGGCCAAATTTCTTCAAGATGCGGCACTTGTGCGTCTCGATGGTCTTGCGCGAGACGCCGAAGCGCCCGGCGATTCCCGCGGCGTCCACCCCCTCGGCCACCAGGCGGAAGACCAGTCGCTCGCGCGGCGACAGGACCTCGAGCACCGTGGGCGGAAAGCGCGCCCGGCGCAGGCGGTCGAACACGTGCTCGAGCTCGGGGGTCACGTAGTACTGCCCGCGCGAGACCCGGCGCAGCGCGATCATCACCGAGTCGACGGGCTCCGACTTCAGGATGTAGCCGAGCGCGCCGGCGCCGACCACGTCGATCAGATCCTGGGCGACGGCGGCCGAGGTGAGGATGGCGATCTGCGCGCTGGGCACCCCTTGCCTGAGCCGGCTGATCGCGCTCCTCAGGTCCGCCCCCGACAGGGGTAGCTCGACGACCAGCAGGTCGGGGCCGAGCAAGGGCGCGACTGGAAGCGCGGCGTCGACCGACGACGCCTCGCCGACCAGCTCCGCGTCGACGAACCCAGCGAGCACGACCTTGAGGCCGGCGCGCACGACGGCTTGACTATTGATCACGAAGATTCGCATAGCGCACACTCACACAAAGACGTTTGACGTACTCGGCGCGAACCACGATGCGGTGGCCTCCGCGCGCGCCGACATCCCAAGGCCCTCCGACGATCACGGGCAGCACGGCGCGCTCCGCCAGCAGGCGCGAGCGGGCGTTGGCCCGCTTGCGACCGGGGATCCGGCCACCTGCCGCCGCCGGCTCGACGTCACCGGCGACCGGGTGAGCACGCATGCTTTCCGTCTTGCTGTCCTTTTTGCTTTCCGTCTTGCCCCTCTTGCTGTCCGTCTTGCCCCGCTCGCGGTCTTTGCTGTCCTTGCCATTCTTGTTGTTCTTGTTGTTCATGATCTTGCGTGCCACACCAAGCTAGCGGGCGCTGGGCTGCCGCCTGGACCCGGCGCCCGGCGAATGACACGAGAGGCGCACCGCGGCCGCGGCCATCGCCTCTTCCTTCTCGTGCGCCTTCTCGAGCGCCTGATCGATGCTGAAGCTGGCGGGCCGCTGGCGCGGCGGGAAGTCCTCGAAGGTCTCCAGGAACTGGGCGACCACGGCCTGCGCGGGCATCAGCACCGGGCCGCCCTCCACGTACCACTTCTGGTAGAACGAGGCTCCGTCGCGTTCGCCTCGTTCGAACGGATCGTTCCTGAGGTTGAACAGCTTGGGCGCGCGCAGCGGCGCGAGGGGCTCGCTCCACCCCTCCACCCTTTGCGCGCGCTGCTCCTCGAACATGATCTTCCAGGCCCCGAACCGCATCGCCATCAAGTCGCCGTCGTCGCTCCAGTAGAGAAAGGCCTTGCGGGGGTTGTCCTTGGTCTGGCCCGCCAGGTGAGGCAACAGGTTGTAGCCGTCGATGTGGACCCTGAAGGTCTTGTGCCCCGCCCGGTGACCCTTCTTGACCTTCTCGACGATGTCGGGCTCGCCGGCCGCCGCCAGCAAGGTGGGCAGCATGTCCTTGTGCGAGAAGACCTCGTTGGAGACCGTCCCCGGCGCGATCACCCCGGGCCAGCGGATCGCGCACGGCACCCGCCAGCCACCCTCGTAGTTGGTGCCCCTCTCGCCGCGGAAGGGCGTCGCGCCGCCGTCCGGCCAGCTCATGGTCTCCGAGCCGTTGTCGGTCGAGTACACCACGATGGTGTCGCCGGCGATGCCCAGCTCGTCGAGCTTGGCGAGCAGGCGCCCCACGTGCCCGTCGTGCTCCACGATGGCGTCCGGATAGACGCCAAGGCCGGTCTTGCCCCGGGACTCCTCCTTGAGGTGGGTCACGACCGGCATGCGCGTCGAGTTCCACCATACGAAGAACGGCTTGCCCTCGGCGTTGGCCTTGTCGATGAAGGCGAAGCTGGCGTCCAGGAACTCCTCGTTGACCGTCTCCATCCGCTTGGCGGTCAGCGGGCCGGCGTTCTCGATTCGTTGCGTGCCGTCGGGGCTGGCCCAGGAATGCAGGACGCCATGCAGGACGTCGCGCAGTCCGCCCTTCTCCCGGGGCTCTGCATCCCCGGGATGATCCGGGTTCTCGAGCACCGGTCCCGCGTCCAGGTGATAGAGATTCCCGTAGAATTCGTCGAAGCCGTGCGCGGTGGGCAGGAACTCTTCGCGGTCGCCGAGGTGGTTCTTGCCAAACTGACCCGTCAGGTAACCGAGCGGCTTGAGCAACTCGGCGATCGTCGGATCGTCGGCCTGCAGCCCCAGCCTGGCTCCCGGCAGGCCCACCTTGGTGAGGCCGGTGCGGATGGGCGCCTGGCCGGTGATGAAGGCCGCGCGCCCGGCGGTGCAGCTCTGCTGGCCGTACCAATCGGTGAACAACGCGCCCTCGCGGGCGACGCGATCGATGTGGGGCGTGCGATAGCCCATCATGCCGTGGTTGTAGGCGCTGACATTGAACCAGCCGATGTCGTCGCCCCAGATGACCAGGATGTTGGGTCGCTTCGTGGTGACCATGGGCTGCGCTCCGATTTCTTGCCGAGCTCCTGCGCTCCAACATGGCCGGCGCGTGCCACGAACGCAGTAAGAAGATTCTTGATTCGTCGTCTGTGCGGGGGCGCCGTATTCGCCCCCGGGGCACGGGCCCTCCCTTTGGGTGGCCGGGCGTCGTGCCCAGGTTGCCCCGCGAGGAGGAGCGCATGGCCAACGAGGAGAAGAACCGGCTC